>JAEEGL012328347.1_pt1 | contig 14841 bp, 20 predicted proteins | sample 9134231 | NCBI WGS metagenome assembly JAEEGL01 (sample SAMN16246548, study PRJNA631951) | gut metagenome | biome: gut microbiome; feature: rumen; material: fiber-attached | host: Bos | place: Iran: Karaj | collected 2018-10 | reverse complement strand
GTGCAACATCAACATTATCATTAATAACAGCATCAAATATGATTAGTAAAGGTCTAATTAAAAACGCTATATGTTCTACTTCTAGTCATAACGCTTTAGCAGAAAAGCAATTTAGATATCCCGTTGAATATGGTGGCCCTAAAAGAAAAACAACGACATTTACAGCAACCGGTGGAGCTTCAGCGTATTTATCTAAAGAAAAGATAGGTGTTAAGATTGAAGCTGGAACAATTGGTAGAGTAGTTGATTATGGTATTAGTGATGTCTATCATATGGGTGCAGTTATGGCACCAGCTGCAGTAGATACTTTATTAACACATTTAAAAGATTTAAAAAGAGATGAGTCTTATTATGATTTAATATTAACTGGGGACTTGGGTATCTATGGCAAGAAAATATTTAGAGAGTTACTTAAAGAAAAAGGTATAACATTGACAAATTATGATGACGCTGGAAGCATGCTTTACAATAACAAAATTTATGCGGGTGCATCCGGTCCTGTTTGTCTTCCTTTAGTTACTTATGGTTATATCTTAGATGAAATGAGAAAAGGTAAATATAAAAAAGTATTATTAATTGCTACAGGAGCATTACACAATACAGCAATGTGCAATGAAAAAAAATCTATACCTTCCGTTGCGCATGCAATTAGTTTGGAGGTTTTAAAATGATTTATTTAAATGCTTTTATTTTTACTGGAGTTGTTTGTTTAATTGGAGAAGTAATATTAGATAATACTAAGCTAACACCTGGGCATATTACAACTTTATTTGTTATCATAGGTTCTGCTTTAGATGCTTTTAATATATATGATAAATTAATTGAATGGGCACATGCGGGTGCTTTAGTACCAATTACTTCTTTTGGACATTTACTTATTCATGGAGCGATGGAAAGCGCTAAAACAGATAACTTTATGGGGCTTTTTACAGGTATGTTTAACTTAACTGCTGCCGGAATTACTTCGGCTATTATATTTTCCTTTTTCTTTTCATTATTTTTTAAACCTAGAGATTAATCTAGGTTTTTTATTCTTAATATGATATAATTTAATAAGTAGGGTGATATTATGATTAATATTAAAACAGATTCTAGAAAAGTAGTTAAAGGTGATACTTTTGTTGCCTTAAAAGGTATTAATAGCAATGGCGATGAATATATCGAAAGTGCTATTTCAAATGGTGCAGCAAAAATTGTTTGTGAGCATGGGAAATTTTCTGTTCCTACTATAAATGTTCCTGATACAAAGAAATACTTAGAAGAATATTTATCTAAAAACTATGGAAAGATTATTGATGAAATGACTTTAATATGTATCACTGGTACTAATGGTAAAACAACAGGGGCTTTTATTATTTATGAACTTTTAAATAAGTTAGGATATAAATGTGCATATACAGGTACAATTGGTTATTATTTAGATAAATTTGTATGTTACTTACCTAATACAACACCTGATTTGTGTTCAATGTATGAATATATTTCTGATGCCTATGATAAAGGGTATAGATATTTTGTAATGGAAGCAAGTTCCCAAGGTATTGATATGGGTAGACTTAATACGCTTAAATTTGACTATGTAATATTTACTAATTTAACACGTGAACATTTGGATTACCATAAAACGATGGAAGCTTATATGGAAGTTAAGCAAAGAATATTTAAACAGTTAAAAACAAATGGTGTCGGAATTATCAACGCGGACGATGAATATTATAAGAATTTCTTACTTAATAACACTAATGTTTTATATGGTAAAAGCGATATAGCTCGCTACAAGATTGTCAATCCTAAATATGGATTAGATGGAACGACATTTGAGCTTGAAGTCGATAAAAATATATACCAAATTTCAAGTCCTTTATTAGGTGAATATAATATTTATAATTTATTACCTGCTTTAGTAATATTAGATGATTTGAAAGTTAGTAAAGAAAAATATATCCCGTTGATTGCAAATTTATCTACACCAGATGGAAGAGATGAAAGAATTCCTTATAAAAATAATTTAGTTGTTGTAGATTACGCGCATACCCCAGATGGTATTTTAAAAGTCGCCGAAGCATATAAAAAGTTACCAATTAATAATTTATACATTGTTTTTGGAGCGTGTGGTAATCGTGATAGGGGAAAACGTCCGATGATGCTTGATGTTGCAACAACATATGCAAAATACGTTATTGTAACTGACTATAATTTATATAATGAAGATGGTGACCAGATTATTTCTGATGTTACTAAGGATGCTAAACGAAATAATTTTGAAGTAATAAGAGATAGGTACAAAGCTATTGAAAAAGGTATAGGTTTATTAGAAAATAATGATGTTTTACTAATACTTGGTAAGGGTCATGAAAAGTATTTAGATGTTGGTGGCAAAAAAATCAGCTTTGATGATAGAGAGGTAGCAAAAGAAATTATTGCAAAATTCAATAATGTAATTGCTAATTTATAAGAATTTTGATACAATTAAAGTGTATTTAAAAGTAGGTGATATGGTGGAAGAAACTAAAGTATATGTTGTAAATGATTTTCAAGATGAACTAGTTAAAAAAACACTTAAAGAAGTTGAAGATGCTCTTAGGACACGTGGTTATGACCCAGTAAATCAAATAGTAGGTTACCTAATAAGTGGTGATCCTGGCTATATTTCGAGTTATAATGAAGCAAGAAATAAGATATCTAAACTTGACCGTACTAAAATAATAGAGGTTTTAGTAAGAGATTTATTAAAGTGAAATATTTAGGACTAGATTTAGGTACTAAGACTCTTGGGATTGCAATTTCAGATATTACACATTTAGTTGCCACTCCAGTGACTATAATCAGATTTGATGATAGTGAGTATAATAAAACTATAGAGCCGCTTAGGAATATTATTTTAAAAGAAGATGTAAGTAAGTTAATATTAGGATTGCCTAAAAATATGAATAATACAATAGGTGATCGTGCTAATCAAACTTTAGAGTATAAAAAGTTATTAGAAGATGAATTTAACTTACCGGTTATTATGCAAGATGAAAGACTTTCAACTGTATCAGCGCATAATTATATGTTAGAAGCAGATATGTCTAGAAAAAAAAGAAAACAAAAAGTTGATGGTCTTGCAGCGAGCATAATATTACAAACTTATTTGGATATAGAAAGAGGGAAAAATAATGAATAATTTAGAAGAACAAAAATTTACAGTTGTTAACTCAGAAGGTGAAGAAGTAGAATGTGAGGCATTATTTAGATTTGAATCAGATGAAACACATAAAAACTATATAGTATATACAGATAATTCACAAGATGAAGAAGGTAATACTAGAGTTTATGCTTCTATTTATACACCAGGTGAAGAAAAAACAAAACTAGAACCAATTGAAACTGATGCCGAATGGAACAAGATTCAACAAATCCTTGATGTGATTCAAGAACAAGTTAAAGAATCAATGGAAGGAGAAGATGGACAAGCTTAAAAAAGCTTGTTTTTGTGGTATGAAGAATTATGTTATAATGGCAAAGTGCCTAGTGATTTTTGTTGCAGTATTAATAATTACTGTTTGCAGTCTTTATAGAATTCAAATTAGGCCTGTTGATAAGAATGCTGAGGATATTACTTTTGAAGTAGTAGATGGTGATACTTGGTATTCAATTGGTCAAAAATTATATGATGCTAAATTAATACATTCAACAAAGTTTTATAAAATCTATATTAAATTATTTACACCTAAAAATTTAGAGGTTGGTGTATATAGTCTATCAGGTAAAATGAATTTACCTACATTAATTGAAACTTTAGAAAATGATGCAACTAATCCTTATTTAATAAGTGTAACTTTTAAAGAAGGTGTTAATATGCGTAGTATTGCTAAAACAATTGATGAAAACACTGTTAACACATACGATGATGTAATGAATTTACTTAAAGATACAGAATATATTGATAGTTTAATTAATGAATATTGGTTTTTAACTGATGAGATTAAAAATACAAACATTTATTATCCGTTAGAAGGTTATTTATTCCCAAATACTTATAATATCGACTCTAGAAAAGATGTTAAATCAATCTTTAAAGTTATGTTAGATCAAATGGATATTGAACTTTCTAAATATAAGAAAAACATTGATGCTTCAGGACATACTGTTCATGAACTTTTAACATTAGCGTCAATTGTAGAACTTGAAGCGGGTAATGCATCTGACAGAGCTTCTGTTGCTGGAGTATTTTATAATCGTATTAAGAATAAATGGACATTAGGTAGTGATGTAACAACTTATTATGCATTACAAATTGATGATTTTAAATATTCATTATCTAAAAAAGAATTAAATACATGTAATAAATATAATACGAGAAGCACTTGCTTCATAGGCTTACCAGTAGGACCTATTGCAAATGCTGGTATTGAATCTATCAATGCAGCCATAAATCCTACAGAAACAACGATGTATTATTTCGTTGCAGATTGTTCAGGAAAAACTTATTTAGATAAGACATATAATGATCATAATAAAACAATTGCAAAATTAAAGAAAGAAAATAATTGGTGTCAATAGCCAATTATTTTTTGTTTATGATATAATTAATTAGATGAGGTGTAATTATGATAGAACAATTAGAAGAATATGCTAAAATAAATAATATACCAATTATGCAAAAAGATGGTATTGAATTTTTAGAAAAATATATTAAAGATAACAACATATCTAATGTTTTAGAAATAGGTACAGCTATTGCTTATTCAGCTATTAGAATGTGTAAAGCTTCACCAAATGTTAAAGTAACAACTATTGAAAGAAATGATATCATGTATAATGAAGCTATAAAAAATATCAAAAAGTTTAACCTAGAAGATAGAATTAATGTTATACATGGTGATGCCTTAGAAGTTAATATAAATGGTAGCTATGATTTAATATTTATTGATGCTGCCAAAAGTCAATATATCAAATTTTTTGATAAATATACTAAATATTTAAATGAAGATGGTGTAGTCATATCAGATAATTTAAATTTCCATGGTCTTCGAAAAGATTATATGAATATTCAAAGTAAAAACTTAAGAAGTATGATGAAGAAATTAAATGATTATATTGAATTTTTAAAAGACAATAAAGATTTTAAAACAGAGTTTTTAGAAATTGGTGATGGCATAGGTATAACAAAAAGAAGTAATTAGTTTTACTTCTTTTTAATAATTATGATATAATTTACTTAGGTGATCATATGGATAAAGAACTTGAAAAAGCTTTAGAATATGCTTCTGATAGCATCTCAATTGAAGACTTAAATCTAACAGAGGAAGAAAAAGAAAAAATAAAGGACATGATTGCAAGAGGCGCAAGTGATGGAAGTTTTTTATATAGTATTGTAAAAGATTTAGAAACTAAACAAGAGGATGATAAAGATGGCAAGACTAGAAAATGAACTTTTAAATTATGAATCTAAATATGAGAAAGATAATGTTTTAATAAACAAATTAGGTATAACAGATCCTATATTATTTGAAAAGGCTGAAAGAGAAATAACAGGTTTTAAAATTGCTAGATTGTATATAAATCCTGGTAAACAAACTTTTGATGTTAATCATTATCTATCAATACATAAATATATATTTGATGATATTTATAGTTTTGCTGGTGAAATACGTGATGAAAACATCGCAAAAAGAACACCTTTTTGTCCACCACAACATATTTGTGAAAATTTAGAGTTAACTTTAGCTAATGCCAAGAAAATGATGAGGTATTTAGATACCATTGATAAGCTAATTGACTATGTACCTGTATTATATTCTGATTTAAATGCTATTCATCCATTTAGAGAAGGTAATGGTAGATGTGGTAGGGAGTTTATAAGACAATATATTAAATTTGTATGTAAGTTAAATAACTTAGGGCCATATGAAGTTGACTTTGGTGCTGTTGATAAAACAGAATTTATTGAAGCTGTTATTAAAGCAGATACAACTGATATAACTCCATTAAAAGAAATGTTCAAGGAAATGATTGTAGCGAAAACTAGGTAACTAGTTTTTTTGTTATCAAAAAGGATTACATGCATATAATTTTATAGGTGGTACTATGGATAAAAAGGAAGCTTTTAAAGAATTTGTTAAGAAAAACCCTAAACTTATTACTTATGTGCGTGATGGTAAAGCAACTTGGCAAAAGTTTTATGAAATGTATGATTTATATGGCGAAGATAACGATGCTTGGAAAAGTTATTTGGTATCCTCAGTGGCAGGATTAGACTTTTTAAGTTTTATTAAAAACATTAATTTAGATGAAGTACAAAATGGTATTAGCAGTATTCAAAGAGTATTAGGTATGTTAGGTGACATGAAAGAAAAACCAAGTTATAAACCCAGACCAATGTATAAGCATTTTGAAGACTAATGAGTATTGATGTACAATTTATGTTAAGAAAAAATCCTAACTATATAAAATACTTAAGAGAAAATTCTTATTGGTATAAAATATTAACTAGAAATCCTTTAAGCTTTAAATCCTTTGAAGAAGAAGTTAAAAAAAATTATAAATTACGTACAGTAGATAAGATAAGTGATGCCATAAAAATGGTTAACATGATCCAAAGTATAATGAATATGAAGTAGTTTCATATTTCTTTTTTTTATAGTATAATTAAATTGGTGATAATATGAAAGTTATCCAAGGATTATATAAAGGAAGAAATATTCAAGGTTTTGATATAGAAGGAACTAGAGCAACAATGGATCGCGTTAAAGAATCTATGTTTGCAATGATACAAAATAGAGTTAAGGATGCGCATGTTCTAGATTTATTTGCAGGTACTGGTTCTTTAGGATTAGAAGCATTAAGTATGGGCGCTAAGGTATGTTATTTTGTTGATAATAATCCGGTTGCTATTAATGCAATTAAAAATAATTTAAAAGGTATAGAAAATGCGAAAATAATAAATTTAGATTACAATAAAGCTTTAAAAAGCTTTAGAGATGATGAAATAAAATTTGATATTATTATTTTAGATCCACCGTATGATAGATGTTTTATAAACAAAATACTTAATTTTATTTATGATAATAATTTATTAAGCGATAAAGGTATTATTGTTACAGAGTATGAAGAAGAAAAAGTTAGTAATGAAAAATTCCATATTTATAAAGAAAGAATTTATGGTACTAAACACGTTACTATCTTTGACATAGAATAGTATCTATGTTATAATTACTTCGGTTTCAAAGGAGAATATTATGAAAATTAATTCAGTTGATTTAGCTATATCTGCTGTTAGAAGGAGTCAATATCCAACTAATAATTTACCTGAATTTTTATTAGTAGGTAGATCTAATGTTGGTAAATCTAGTTTTATAAATACGATTATAAATAGAAAAAATTATGCAAGAACAAGTGCAACTCCAGGTAAGACACAAACAATAAATTTTTATTTAGTTAATGAAAAGTTCTATTTAGTTGATGCTCCAGGATATGGTTTTGCAACATTATCTAAAGAAAAACAAAAGAAATTTGGTCTTATGATGGAAGACTATTTAGTTAATAGAGATGCTTTAAAACAAGTATTTATGTTAGTTGATTTCAGACATAAACCAACTAGTGATGATATTGCAATGTATAATTATTTAAAATATTATAAGATACCAGTAACTATTGTTGCTACTAAGATTGATAAAATAGGTATAACACAACATCAAAAACAAAGAAATATGATTTTAGATGCCTTAGACTTAGTAGTGGGTGATGATTTTGTTATGTTTTCAAATGTAACAAAAGATGGTAAAGATGATATAATTAATAAAATTGAAAGAATGATGTAATTGCAAGTTTATATAACTTTCATACAATATATTGGTGATACTTTTGAAAGTTATTATAGAAGATGATAACATCATCCTTTTTTTGAATAAATATATTACTTTAGGTGTCGATTATAGTGATTCTAAAGTATTAGAAAATCATTTGAAAAAAATATTTATAAAGTTAAATGATTATTATGATATTAAAATTAAAGGATATTACGATGTAGCTATTTATATAGATAAAAATTATGGTGTAGTTATTGAACTTATCAAAGATGAGTATGATAATTATTTTGATTCTGTTGATATGAGAATTATGACGCATAATGTTAATTTACTATATAAGATAGATGATATAAATAAATATAAAGACTATAAAATATATTTATATAAAGATGATTTTTATTTAGAACTTAATGGAAATATAAATGACATAGAAATGGGTATATTATTAGAACACAGTAAAATAATATATAAAGACTTAGATATTATAAAAAGAAATGGGCATATTTTAAAAAATATGTTATAATACATTTGGTTTGGAGGTGCATTATGGAAACAGTTGCTTTATTAGGTCGTCCTAATGTTGGTAAATCAACAATATTTAATCGTTTAGTTGGTAAGAAAATTTCTATTATTGAAGATACACCTGGTGTTACAAGAGATAGAATATATGGAAAAGTTAAGTTTTTAAACTATACTTATAATTTGATTGATACTGGTGGAATTGATGCATCTGATATGGATTTTAATAAAGAAATAAAGATGCAGGCAGAACTTGCTATTGATGCAGCAGATGTCATTGTTTTTGTTGTTGATGGTATGGAAGGAATTACTTCAAATGACTTAATTGTTCGTGATATGTTAATGCGATCAAATAAAAAAGTTGTTGTTGCAATCAATAAATGTGATAGTAAAAAAACTAAGGAAAACATTTACGATTTTTATGAACTTGGTTTTGATACTTATATTGAAGTAAGTGGTGAACAAAATATAGGTATATATGATTTACAAGAAGCTATCACTAGTGATTTCAAGGAAAGCAATGAAGAAATTGATAACAATATTAGATTTAGTGTTATAGGTAGACCTAATGTTGGTAAATCTAGTTTAGTAAATGCCATTGTTGATTCTGAAAGAGTAATTGTATCAGACGTAGCTGGTACAACGCGAGATGCTATTGACACTAATTTTAAATATCATGGGGAAGAATATACAGTTATTGACACTGCTGGTTTACGCAAAAAAGGTAAAGTATATGAAAACATAGAAAAATATAGTTTGTTAAGAACGATGCGTGCTATCGATAGATCTGATGTGTGTTTATTAGTTATCGATGCTACTACAGGTATCATTGAACACGACAAACATATTGCTTCATATGCTATTGAAGCAGGAAAACCTATCATTATTGTTGTAAACAAATGGGATACAATAGAAGAGAAAGAAGCGAGTTTAAAAAAATGGAAGGAAGACATTCGTGCAGAATTTCAATTTATTCCATATGCACCAATAGTATTCTTATCCGCGCTTACTAAAAAACGTATTCATACACTTATGCCTACGATATTAAAATGTTATGAGAATAGTAAAAAAGAGGTTAAAACAAGTTTACTTAATGATGTTATAGAAGAAGCTGTAAGACTTGAAATGCCTCCTTCATATAAAGGTAAGAGACTTAAAATATATTTTGTATCACAAGTAAGTACAAAACCTCCTACATTTGAATTTAAAGTAAATAGTAAAGGTTTATTACATTTCTCATATAAAAGATATTTAGAAAATCAAATTAGAAAATCATTTGACTTTGAAGGAACACCTATTGTATTAGAGTTCAAAGGCAAAGGCGAAGAAGAAGTTTAGTTGATTTTTCTATATATTATGTTATAATGTATGTAGATGCAAGTAATTGCATAAAATAAAACGGAAGTACTCAATTCTTCTATGTTGGGTGCTTACCATTGATGTATGCGCCTAATCAGAGATTGAGATTAGGCGACTTTTTTATATTGATAATAATGTAATAATTATTAATAATATAATGATAACTAGTTTTAGAAATTTATTATCTTTCTTCATAGTATCAAGCCTCCTTCCATAAGAGAAAGTAGGCAAGCAACCTAACAATTTTTCCTTCCGTATGATAATTATAACACGAATATACGTTCGCGTAAATAATAAACACACAAAATCACTTCATTAATATAATATATTAGGAGTGATTTTTTTATGGCTTTTGGTGATTCTTTTTTTAAAAGAGTAGAGGAAAAAACGAAGGTAGATAAAGATACTATTTTATCTTTAGCTAAAAAACTTAAAGATAATGATTTAAAAAATGAAGGTACTTTAAGAGAGGTAATTCATGAACTTTCTAAAATGACTGGCAAAGATGTTTCAAAAGAAAAAGAAGATAAAATAATTAATGCAATTAAAAATGATAAAGTACCTAATGATATAGATAAGATGATATAAATCATCTTTTTTTGTAATATCTAATTAATTCACACATATATTTAAGTGTAAGAAAGTAGGGATTAAATGGATAAATTAGAGATTATCAAAAACATATCAGCAAGAACAGGAGGAGAAGTTTATTTAGGAGTTGTAGGAGCAGTTAGAACAGGTAAATCAACATTTATTAAAAAAGTAATCGAAACATTAGTTGTCCCTAATATTGCTGATGAATATGATAAAAAAAGATGTTTAGATGAGTTACCACAATCTGCCGGTGGTAAAATGATTATGACAACTGAACCTAAATTTGTACCTTCACAAGCTGCTAATATTAAAATAGATGATTTTAGTTGTAAAGTAAGACTTGTTGACTGCGTGGGTTATGTCGTTGATGGAGCTAAGGGCTACGAAGATGAATTTGGTCCACGTATGGTCAAAACACCATGGTATGATGAGGATATTCCTTTTATTGAAGCCGCTGAAGTTGGTACCGAAAAAGTTATTAAAGATCATTCAACGATTGGTATATTAGTAACTACAGATGGATCAATTGGTGAAATAGAAAGAGCTAGTTATGAAAAAGCAGAAGCACGTATCGTATCTGAACTTAAAGAAATTAATAAACCGTTTATTATTGTTTTAAATTCTACACATCCTGCAGCTTCTGATACAGTAAAATTATCTTCTGATTTACATGAAAAATATGATGTACCAGTTTTACCTATAAGTGTACTTGATATGTCTGAAAGAGATATGTATGGTATATTAAAAGAAGCATTGTATGAGTTTCCTGTCGCATTAGTTAATGCATCAATTCCTGATTGGATTGCATCGTTAAAGCCTAATAATTGGCTTAAAAAAATATATATTGATAAGATTAAAGAAACTGTATGTGAAGTCGATAAGCTTAAGGATGTCGATATGATAACATCGCATTTGGATACTTCAGAATATATAAATCGTGCTTATATATCTTCTGTTGATACATCATTAGGTGAGGTTACGATTGCTTTAGAACCTCCTAAAGATTTATATGATAAAGTATTAAGTGAAGTTATTGGAAGCAATATAAATACACGTGCAGATTTAATTACATTGTTCCAAGATTATAATGAATCTAAATTAGAATATGACCAAATTAAAAATGCTTTACAAATGGTTAAAACAACAGGTTATGGTGTTGCATCTCCAACTTTACAAGATATGAAATTAGATACCCCTGAAGTTATCAAACAAGGTAGCCGCTATGGAATTAGATTAAAAGCAGTTGCGCCATCTATTCATATGATTAGAGTAGATGTAGAGTCTACTTTTGAACCAATAATAGGTTCTGAAATTCAAAGCAAGGAACTTATTGATTATATTCAAAAGGATTCAGAAACGGACCCAGATAATATTTGGAAGAGTGAAATCTTTGGTAGAAGTTTAGATGTTATTGTAAAAGAAGGAATTCAAGCCAAACTATCATTAATGCCTGAAAATGTTAGATTTAAACTTCAACAAACATTATCTAAATTAGTTAATAAAGGCAACGGCAATTTATTTGCAATTGTAATTTAAGAGTAGCAATACTCTTTTAATTTTGTTATAATTAATATGGTGAATCATATGCAGTTAGTAGCAAATATTTTGGCGTTTATAGCAAGTTTATTTATGGTTTATTCGGGTATACTAAAGGATAAAAAAAGAATAATTAAAGTTCAAGCTATTGAGATATTTATTTTTATAGTTAGTGATATTTTAGTAGCAGGATATAGTGGTGCCGTTATAAATTTAATTAATTTGATAAGGAATATATTAGTTTATTATGATAAATTTGATAAAAAATGCATAGTATTAATATTAGTTTTATCAACTATATCAGTACTAGCATTCAATAATTTAGGATTTATTGGTTTACTTCCTTTATTTGCTACATACATCTATGCAATATTTATGAATACTAAGGATATTAAATGTTTTAAAATTGTTATGATTATATCAATGCTTCTATGGGCTACATATGATATGACAATTGGTCTATATACTTCTTTAGCGTTTGATATACTTACGATTATATCATGTTTAGTAACGTTACTTATGTTAGATAAAAAAAGAATTTAAGAAGAGGGTGTTGTATGAAAAAAATATTAATAATATTATTTACTGTTTTAGTATTACTAGGAGTATCTATTTTCTGTTATTTCAAATTTAGATTTAAATTAGAGGTAACTTTAAAAGATGAGGTTGTGCCTTTCGGTTATCAAGTTAATTTAAAAGACTATATTTTATCTTCTAATGTTTCATTTAAAGATAAATTAGTTATATTAGATAAACTTGGTGAAAATGAAGTAACTATTGAATACGAATATAAAAACAAGGTAAAAGAATATACTTTCAAAGTAAACGTAGTTGATGGAACAGCACCTATTATATATGCTTCTAAAAATGTAACGGCATATAAGGGTGAAGATACTAACTTACTTAAAAATGTTATATGCGCGGATTTTGAAGATGATTATGTAGATTGCCATGTTGAAGGAACATATGATTTAAATACCTTAGGTAAATATAATTTAAAATATGTCGCTAAAGATTCAGCTTTAAATGAAACATCTTATGATTTTACTTTAAGCGTGGTTAATAAACCGCCTTATGTAAAGCCAACTCCAACGAAAATAATTTATACACCTTTTAAAGAAATATATGATAAATATAAAACTTCTGATACTTTAATAGGTATAGATATATCAAGATTTCAAGGCAAAATTGATTTTAATAAAGTTAAGGAAGCAGGATGTGAATTCGTTATTATAAGGTTAGGATGGCATATAGATGGTGAGTTAGGACTTGATTATAATTATAAAAAATATATAAAAGATGCTCATGATGCCGGTTTAAAGATTGGTTTATATCTATATAGTGAAGCTAAAAATGAAGAAGAAATTAAAGAATCTATTGATTTTATTTTAGATAATATTGACTATAACATCGAAATGCCAATCGCATATGACTGGGAAGATTTTAATGATTATAATAGTTATCATATGAGTTTATATAGATTTAATAATATGGCTTATACTTTTATTGATGAACTAGATAAACGTGGTTATGAAGGCATTTTATACGGAAGCAAATATTATATGGTAAATATGTGGATGCCTAAAGATTATCCTGTTTGGTTAGCACAATACTATGATTATGTAACTTATGAAGGTGATTATAAAATGTGGCAAATAACAGATAAAGGATGGATTGATGGTATAAATACAGGTGTTGATGTAGATATTTATTATTTGAATAAATAATTTAATTAAATATTACCTAAAAAAAGGTAATATTTTCAAATAAAATATAGAAAAAACGTTAAAAATACTTGCAAACGCTCATAAATAATGGTAAGATTTAATTGTAAGCAAGATAGATTGTCTTACTTAATATTATGACATATTTTATAGGAGGTAATGAAATGTCAAAGACTGAATTAGTAACTTATGTTGCAGAAAAAGCTGGTTTAACTAAAGCTGATGCTACTAGAGCTGTTGAAGCTATGATCGCTGGTGTTGAATCAGGACTTAAAAAAGAAGGAAAAGTAACTATCACTGGATTCGCTACTTTCACAGCTAAGAAAAAAGCTGCTAAAAATGGTAGAAATCCTAGAACTGGTGAAACAGTTAAAATTCCTGCAAGAGTTGCTGTAACTATCAAAGCTGGATCTAAATTAAAAGATGCTTTAAACTAAGAGGCTTTTATGTCTCTTTTTTCTTGAGTACATGAATAAGTTAGAAATACTTAAAGTTATAGAAGATAATGGGTGTAAGGCATATTTGGTAGGTGGATATCCAAGAGATCTATACTTAAATAGAAAAAGTAATGATATGGATATTTGTACTAATGCAAAACCTAAAGATCTAGTTAATATATTTAAAGATGCAGTTGTTGCAAATAACAGTTATGGTTCAGTCACTGTTTTATATAAAAATAAAAAATATGAAATTACGACATTTAGAAAAGAAACATCTTATTTTAATTACCGCTTTCCTAAAATTGAATATATAGATAATTTATTAGATGATTTAAAAAGAAGAGATTTTACTATTAATACTTTATGTATTGATTCTGAAGGTAATTTAATCGATTTATTGAATGTTAAAAATGATTTAGATAGTAAAGTACTTAAAATGGTGGGAGATGCTAAAATAAAACTTAAAGAAGATGCTTTAAGGATTTTAAGAGCAGTAAGATTCGCGACTGTTTTAAATTTTCAAATTGATGAAGAATTATCTAATTATATCGAAAAATATGCTTATTTAACTAAAAAACTTTCTTATGAAAGAAAGAAAAGCGAACTTGATAAAATACTATCAAGTAACAATATCATTTATGGTTTAGAATTACTTAAAAGATATGAACTTGATAAATACTTAGAAATTGATTTATCTAATTTAGTTATTACTGATTTACTTGGTATTTGGTCTCAAATAGATAAAGGCAAATATAAGTTTAATAGTACCGAAAAAGATATTATTAATAATATTCATGAATTAAAAGGCAAAGATATTTTTGATCCATATACATTATATAAATATGGTTTATATGTAACTTCTATAAGAGCAAACAT
>JAEEGL012231328.1_pt1 | contig 14841 bp, 11 predicted proteins | sample 9134231 | NCBI WGS metagenome assembly JAEEGL01 (sample SAMN16246548, study PRJNA631951) | gut metagenome | biome: gut microbiome; feature: rumen; material: fiber-attached | host: Bos | place: Iran: Karaj | collected 2018-10 | reverse complement strand
TAGATCATCTGCCGCCTGAACAAGAAACTTCAATGCGTCGGTCGAATCGTAGCGGCCCTCCATTGGATTAAAATACCCGAGGAGCATCTCTGGGCTATTCCAATTCGGTTGAACAGCAACCGATAAGAACTGAATCCCACCCAAAAGAGAATACAACCGGGGCAATTCGCTTTTGCCCGTCCCCGACACTCCTGATAGAACTGTCAGCGGTGCCATTTCGGCACTCTTCAACGATGTATGAAAAGCCTGAACAAGACGTTTGGGAAAATCAAATCCGTAATTAGACATTTCCCCAACAATACCCTCAAGCCATTTCGCTTCGCTTTCCACCTGAACTGGACGAGACGGGACTTCGCTATCCTTCCACAACTTCGCCTGCCTAACTGCATCGTAACGCTTAGACTCATCTTCCGCAGAAGCATATGCACGCGTCGCCTCTTTCAATTTTGCTTCGACAAGCTCTAGGCTGGAGAACGTACTGCTAAGCGTCTTCTTCAACGATTGACATTGCAAACGCAAAATATCCTGCTCTGCATTATTGGAGGAGGCTTCACGGAGTGCCTTATCTTTTTCACTAATCTCTTGAAGAAGTTTTGCCTTCTCCTGCGACAACTCAGACTGCTTTTGCGCAAGATCGTCATAGCGTCTCTTTAGATCCTGCGGATAGCGCTCCATTTCGTTTTTCAAATCCTGGTCAAGCGCTGCGATTTCCGCACGTGCGTCATGAATCTCCTTCAATACTTCTGCCGGCTTTTGCGTACCGAACTCTGATCTCCAACTTTTTAGAATCTCTGTCTCGCCAACCAACTGCTGAATCTGACCGCGCAAACGAGCTAACTCAACATCCTTAGCGCTAATCTCCGCCCGATATGCCGCAACTCCGTCCTCAACAAGACGCCTGACTTCATCATCAATTAACTGCTCGCGATCAGCACAACGACGAATGCTTCTCTGATCACGTTGCTTGATAAGATCCTCACGTGCGTCAAATGTGCTTTCACGCTCTGATATGGATTTGCGTTCCTCCTCCAGCTGCGCGTCTTTGCGGTCCAGCGCAACCTCTCTAGCAGACAAATCTGCTTCACGCTTACTCAATGCTTGCGAAAGCGCCTCCCTAGCTTCCTTAAAATGGTCTTTGAACGCAGACTCTACAGATTCATTTAAGATCCTCTTTTCGGAATCAAATGCCGCACGCTCCATTGCAAGTGCCGCCTTGTCCGTCTCGAGGGCTGCACGTTGAGCGACCACACTGTCGGCCTCTGCTTTAATTGCGTCTTTTTGTTCTGTCAGCGAAAGCTTCAAGGCGGCCAGAGAGTCAATGGAATCCTGCAACTCTTGAATACGCTTTTTCAACGCTCCAATTTCCGCATTCTGGGTGTCCTCTGGAGGAGTAATCACCGCAACTGCGACTGGTGCCGTATCCGATTCTACATGAGCAACCATAGCAGACTGTACTTTGACAACTGGCTGCGTCTGCTGTTGCTTCTTCTTGTTTTTCTTGCTCTTACTCATGATACCGAATCCTCCATTTCTTGGATTAAAAAGTCCTTAATTGAAGCGTAGGCTTCCTTACGAACCATGCGAACATCTTTCACTGTCGCCTTGACACTAAAATTGCCATGCCCTCGCCATTGCAAAACTCGATCCATACAGGTCACAAAATCCCGGTGGCTTGTAGCGAACCTCCGCAACTTCTTTTCACCGCTTTTGGCCAGAAATACCACGAGCAATGCACCGAGACTCGATGGCTGTCCCATGAGAGCCTTCTTAATAATGTCCATTCGTGGGCCATTCTCCCCCGTAATCAGCTCGTTTTCAACCGCCCCCTCGACATCTTCAAAAGCAACAAGATGTCTTCGAGCTTCGGCGATGGCCTTCTCTGCAGAATGATCCTTAATTCGCAAACGCCCCACAGCACTGCGCAACAACTCTTCGATTGCAGGCGCTATGACATCTCCGAATCCGTGAGTAGCGTCCACTTCAATATCATCCTCAGCCCCTTGGATCTTGTCGAGAAAGAAACACTCAGCACTCATCAGCTTTTGGAAAATTCCATTGGAAGGGAAGACTCCCGAATAGTACTCCGTCAACCGAAGACGAGCACACTGACGAAGCCCAATTGATCCAATGGGAAGATTCACATCCTTGTTGACGCGACCAATCTCTGGCAGAAGAATCGAAACCAAATCTAAGACCACATCTTCATATTTTGTCTTGCTACGTGATTCGCCTACAGTCTCCGCACCATGCGAGTATTTCTTACGAATCTCTTCCATTTCCCCCATCATTGACAGGAATTGACGCCCGTCAAATACGATTTCATCCGTCCCTTTAACCTTTTGCTGATAACGAGCAATCATTGATAGCCGTTGCGAGGCGGGATCTCTTCGTGCCATCACTAACGCAATAGACAGCACGATCCTCCATCGAACTTGCCCAAATCTACGATAGAGGTCAACCTCCTCCGATAAGACAAAAGGCAATGTCTTAATTTGGCTATCTTCGTCTGCTTCTGGAATTTCAAACCCACAATATCGCGCACTATCCGCAAAAATCCGAGTTTGCTCATCATACGGAACATTGGAAAGTTCTGCAGCTATATCGCGATCATCTCCACGTTCACGGCAATAATACCAAAACGCGTTCTCCATAGCCGCATAAAGACTTTGGACTCGCAAATAAGCCTCGCCAGATCGTGGCGTAAGTGATTCAACGACAGCTGGATAAAGGCTCCTCGCTCGATCAGAGAACCTCGACCTTGACTTGTTTTCTCTATGCCATTTTGACGACTCCTGCAACTTTTGGCGTAATTCTTCAGACTCTGGCTTCTGTAAATATAAATTAAACGCTTCCTGTAAAGTCGGAGACCAAAGCCCCCGCCCAAAAGGATCCGCCACTCTATAATCATCTGTAATCTGCGAATAATCAGCTTCCGTATAGAGTCGAAACATTTGAGGCTGAGGATTAATTGTCACACGATTCGCCGAGATCTCTGCTACAGCTGGGAAACTCTCACCCAATCGACGGCGCATAATAGCGAACTCGCGTATCACCTCTTTCTCGGTCGGCTTAAGTAAAGGTTGCGCTCGAATGGCGTCACTGATTTTGACCTTATGAGGGACTCGCCAACCTTCAAATACTTCTCGACTACGTGACAGCTGTTCCCCATTACCAAGAACTTTTACCTCGTGTAACAATCGCCCCCCAATCCGGTCTCTGAATATGTAAGCAGTCGCGAACTCAAAACTATCTTCGTCCACCTCATTCTTCTCTTCGACAAAAGCTTCCCGTGGACGATTGGTCGAATCAAGTCTCTCAACGTCACGCAAATGTCTAAACAGCATCACCAAAAAGTCAAAAGGGATCCCCGTTGCCTTACTAACGGCCTCTGGCGTCCTATCCGCCGGATTATCTGTCACGCTGAGCCAAGACTCAAGAAAATGTTCAAAGACATTATCCTTTTCCCCTCTGACTTTCTTTGGCAACGGCAACTGCACAGTCCAAACCTCAACAGGCCAAGAGAGGGCGAAACGCGTCGTCGCATCCAAAGAAGGGAAGGAAACCTTACCTAATTGAAGGATGCTATTATCTCCGGATTTATTCATCAGACCCCCTTAGACTATTCTCCGGCCTACCGTTCACCCCACTTATGACATTGTTACCCATACTCCTACACAAGTCTAGAAATCCGGCAATGCCAGGCACAGCAAACTCCTGGCGTGCGAGAGGAGTATCAAAATACTTTGAATCCCCCACAAGCACAAGCAAACGCTTTTGCCGGCTCATAGCAACATTTAGACGATTGGCCATGCAGAGGAACCGGTATTTCCGCAAAGCATTCTCCTTTGTCAATGCCTCGCCAGGAGCGACTCGCCCCGTAAGCACAGTGGATAAGATTACCGCATCAAATTCTCGTCCCTGAAAGCTATCGACCGTTCCGACCGTCACCCTTTTTCGCTGCGCAGCAATTAACGTCTCGCATTGCTCCTTGGACAGCATCCTTCGTTCATGCTCGGAGAGTCTGCCGCATGCGGCCATGCATTTTTTCTCCAGCAAACCAACCTGTCCACGATAAAAAGCTACGACACCGATGGTCATCTCTCGCTCTTCCCCAGTCCTGGCGGGATCGCGCTGCCATGCGAGCCAATCAGTCACGAGACATTCAATCTCATCCGCCTCCGACTCGCGATACTTGCTGACCAAACCGTCCATCCGTCCGTCGGCCACGTCAATCCAGCAAGCCGCCTTGCCGTTAACATGCGGAAGGTTCTGAGCAAATTCAGATGCGGGCCTAGGAGACCTAAACCGTTCCTCTGGGGGATAGAATGTCGTGCTGACAAACTCCCCCAATGCGGGATGCATACGATATTGATCCTTCAGGGTCACACAACGCCCACCACCAAGTTGTGGCAACCGGTCATGAAAAAGATACTCGAAAAACGAATGCTTCAGCATTGCCGCCACATTTTCACAGTCCGGATCCTCCTTGGCGATCCTTGCCATGACCTTTTCATCAAGCAATTGCGGCAGTTGCCGATGGTCACCAACAAGAATAATTTTCTTCCCCTGGACAAGAGGAACCAAGAGGTCGTTTGGGCTTACACGCGCAGCCTCATCGACAATAACATATTCATACTCGAGTTCCTTTTGCGCAAGATCATCAGTACCCCCAAAAACTCCTTTGCGGCGAGCGAGGAGTCGATCCGCCGATTTCATGCATGTTACGGCAAAAGCAACGTTGTACTCCGAAAGAGAATCTTGAACGCCATACGGATTGGTCTCCAGCTCGGCAAGGAGTTCAGCAAGGGCTTTGAGCCGTTTTTTCTCTGGCGTCATCTCGTATCTATTGAGCGCACGAACCAGATCATCCCCAAGCGCCACCAAGTCCTGATTCATATGATCAGTAGCAAAATCAGGCGGGGGCACGCACATGTTGATCATCCGCTCCTTCAGCTCCTTCAAACAGGAAAGGAAAGGTGGCGTTTCGCTTCCCAGCCAATCAGCAGCTTCCCGCAATAATTTCTCATCAGAACGAGAAAGTTCAGGAATCCTAGAAATGCGTTCCAATATGTCATTGGCTCGATCTGGGCCGTCGTCCGCAAAACCTTTTGCTGTTACGCGCAAATTCCGGACGTACGGCATCATGTCACTGCAAGTCTCACCCTTTGTAGTGTTATTAGAGATCAATATCGCAGCACGTTTAGCATAAACCTCGCCCCCTGGAAGCTTCTCAGCAATACTTCTGACCAACTCCGCGAGTCGGACTTCCTCCTCATGCGCAGGAGCCATACGATATAAACAAAAGCGTTCCCGAACAAGTTGCGCCTGCTTTGCTTCCTCTACATGCGGATGAAGTTTACGAATAGATGCGGCCAAGTCCCTCACAAAAGACTCCAATCCGCTCATCGTCTTAGCGTTTACATCCTCTCCCTTTTGTTTTTTCCCTCCAATCTTTTCTATGGGAATCCCATTTATGTTGCCACGCTCTATAAGATTTAGAACCGCATCGTGCTGATATGCAGTCAGAAGAATAACTCCGCACGTATTCCCCCTGGACGCATACAATTCATTTATGCGGGCGCAAATTGCGCGAATGACAGTCGTCTTCCCCGTTCCCGGCGGTCCCTGAATTAGGCAAATATCTGGCGTCGACAGAGCAAGATCAACCGCAGCACGCTGTTCATTGGTAGCTCCAAACTTAAAGATTTTTTTCTCAATCGACTCAGTCAATCCTTTAGTTTTTTCAAATGGAGCCGCGTGGACATTCGCATTTCGCTCCATTATTACACCAAGCTGCAAGTTTGCGCTTCGGCCTTCAGACAATCGCATACGTGCATGCATTCGACTCGCAACTTGATTTAGCTCTCCAATAAGGGAAAGCATGAGATAACCTTCCTCAGGGAAATTTTTCCCCTTTGTCTTGTCTTTTAGGATAAGAACATTATGGGCCGGATCCCAATCGTAGAAATCGAAACGATCTTTTTTTTCAATCCTTCTTTTCTCAAACTCAATCTTTTCTCCTTTTCGTCGCGCCTCCCGGGCTTCAGCTTTTCGCCTAGCACGTTCCTCTAATCGACGAGCCTCTTCTGTCTTAAGATAATCCGAAAGTGTCACATGACCCGTCACAAGCCAATATGATTCGGGATCACGTTGGTAGGACTCAGCGTCCCGCAAGTACGAAGGAAGGTCTTCACACGTCTCAAAGCTCGTGTCACTTAAACATTCGCCATACTCCTCGAAAAATCGTGCGCATGACTGTGGCAATTCGAGGAACAGCAATGCAGTCGCCGCATCAAGATGACGCACTTCAATCTTCTTGAATGACGGTCGACCAAAAGACAGAGCTCTCTCTTGTAGGAGCTTTTGGGAGTTCTCGTCGTACTCGTCCCAGATACGCAAGTAACTGTCCTTCTCAGCATGTAGATTTTTCAGCTGGTTCGCGACAGAAGCCTGAACCTCCTTAATCTTGTTAATATCCCCGAAACTAAGCTTGCCTTCTATCAGCACAATGGCATGATCGGCATCTGGCCGCGACCGCACTGCGTGAATTCGCGTTGCCTTAAACGCATCTTGTCCCAAACCATTGGTCGTAGGCTCAGCCACAAAAGACGCCTGTCCATTAAGAACGCAAAAGGCTTTTTTCGACTGTAGTTCAGCAATTTCCCTCAGTTGAGCCTCTCCCTCTTCGTCGCCTTCTACGGTCCCGAGGTAGCGCGCTCCAAGAGCGGCCCCCCCTGTGGCAAAGAAATATGTTCTCCCTGCGTGCTCAAGTCGAAAAGCATCCTCAAGCGCGGAATATACAGCCCGTTCATCATCCCCAAGCCGTCTTTGTAATGCCTTGCCAAAGTATTTCCGAGAATCAGACTCTATGCCGATTTCGCATGCTATTCCATTTCCATGAAGATCGGAGGCCTTAATCTGTTCGTAAAACCTGACAGAAATCTCAAAGCTACCATCATTAGCGGACGGAGTCACAATTCGCGCCAACGCATATCCGTTGTAAAAACGCGAGTACTCCGTAGAGAATTTTCGCAAATCAATCTTCTCGACGATTTCTACTGTTCTTGCATCCGACTTTCCGTTTTGCATCAGATTCAATAAAAGCGAGCCATCTTCATTTAATATGAAACTGGCGACATCGCATGGCTCCTTAATGGCTGGCGACTTACCAAAATATTTTTTCCCAGGTTTTACACGCAGTCGATACTGAACTGCGCAAGGCGCATCCTCAAATTTCATGTGACACCTCCTGTTCGATGCGCACAAAAGGGGCATTGCTTCCGTTCTCTTCCATCATATCCAATTCCGCAACTTGGACAATCCACAACTCGTGCCTCTGCACGTTCAAATGCCCTGGCCCACAAACTCATGGCTGGGCGTCTCCAAGGCAACACTCTTCCAGCACAAAACGTTTCCTCGAAAAGGCATCGAAGCTCTGGGGACAAGACATTCTCCAGCGGCAGAACCGGATCTGCCGCGTTTGTCGTATCTTCAGGATCTTTGATATACGGGAAATATCCCGACTCAGACATAAGCTTTGGATCATCTTGTTCGGTCGCGTTGGGGTCAATCCACCCATTTGCGTCTTCTACTGGCGGACGTACATTTTCTTTTAATAATTTCCCAGCAAAGGGATAAGTCAATGTAAGTAACTGAAATGCCATGACAGCGAAGCTCCAAACATCAGTCCTTGGTCGTGCTCCGTCCAAAGACTGCATAATCTCTGGCGCCCCTAATCCAGGCGTATATAGTCCCGCCGTTGACTTCAGCTTTTCGACCGCCAGGTTGTCTGCGTCAATAAAATACACCTGCCGCATATCCTCATCTACAAATATGTTATTCCTCGACACATCACCAAAGTAGATGCCTGAATGATGCAAACGTGCTAATACATGAGCAGAAAGTTTCAACGCATGCAATCGCTTACGCAACCCTCCAGATTCTGCATAATGCAAAACTCTGACATAGGAATTGGGGTCTTTTGAGTTACCCATCCACGAGGGGCATTGTCTTCCTTTCAACTCCTCAAACTGTGCGCCAGTCAATTTGAACAACGACTCAAGTGACGTCATGCCGGCCAATAGGCGCATCACGTACCCTGACGGCTGTTTCGGAATTTCAGCGAGAACTGTCTGAGGCAAGGTTATTGGCAATCCTTCTGGAATAGGTAGCGTTCGGATTTTAAGATAACCAGCGTTCAACACTGGATCAAAATATGGCGCATCATCCTTAATGGCAATCTTCACAGCCGTGTCAGGATCATTCGTGCGATATACTGCACCTTGACCGCCTCTAGATATCTCCTGGCGCATGACATGAACATACCGAAGCGTATCGGTGAGGTTCATCATGTCTGACGGATGCTCTGCCATCACAACGCCTCCATCTCTTTACGAGAGATAATCAGCAAGGTCTTGTCATCGTCACTCAAACGCCCAAGCGATGCGCGAAACGCATTCCGCAATTGGGCTTTAAAAGATGCTTCGGACAGAGACTCTCTACTGTTAACCAAATACAAAAGAAACGAATCCCTATTCTCAGGTGGAATTGTTTCCGACACGCCATCTGTCATTAAGAAAACAGCGCGACATTCAGAGGCATCGCACGAAGCGACCACCCAATCTTGCCGTTTGGTTTTCTGGCTCAAAGGCTTAACCTGGTTTGAAAAGGAATTCGACTTAGCATCTACAGCGTATTCTATCTCCCCCGACGTTTTCAAGATTGCCGCCAGACCATCACCGCACAATGCAACATGCACCATTCCAGTACCGACTTTTAACGCCAGAAGGCAGGTTGCGGCAAGTGTCCCTGACTCATAACCCGCAAGCCTCCCCGCATAATCATCCCTCACCGCTTCAAGAAAATCATCTATGACGACTTCGTCGAAACACGCTATCTGCTTCGCAATGCGAGCCACGGATCGACACACTTCCTTTGCCGCCCAATCGGAATCGCGCAAGCTGCCAACTCCATCTGACACAACTCCGCCCACGCCACAAGCTAAATCAAAAGCAAGCCAAGCGTCTTGGCAGACACTAAAATTGCGGAGGTGAGACATCCCCGTTAACTGAACGGCTGTTGTTTTCCAAATTGACTCACCCACGGTCGTCTCCCTGAATCAATCTTGGCATTAGTTCAAGGATCTCATCGCCTGAATATACGATCCTCTTACCGGAACGATTCACCCGAAACGCAGCTGCACTTTTATCAGTTCCCATCACCATAACGTAAAACTCGAGCTGGGGATTTTCGCGCAAGGCATTTTCAATAGCATGAACTGTTATTGCCGACCAACACCCATCTGTCACAAGAAGCACGGCATCATTACTCTTCCCAACAAACGACAGCATCAACTCGATATTTAATCTTCCTCCCTTGACAAACTCGTTCATGGGGAACTCGTCATCGACATCCCAAGCAACACGCTCTATCGTCTCCGTTGCGGAATACCATTCGACATTCATTCTTGGGGCATCGAACCGAAATATCTGCTCGATTTCGCGTGCGCAAGAACGTAATAGCGTTCTATTGCCAAGTTCAAACATCCGCCCTGTTCCTTCCAAAAAAATAAGCGCCATAGGTGCTACTCCTCACTCTCCGCGGGACTTCGGAACGGCACAAAGACACAAGAATTTCCTGTGACACGGTTCACCCACATAGCCTTTCCCGTGGGTATCCGTTCTGATGTTTTCGCAATTCCGCCAAACTTAAGGCACGATGCGGTATCTTGTTCGTCAAGGCCAAAACCAATACGCGCTTCAAACTCTTGGAAAATGTCCTTCGTTGCAGGCGACTGGAGACGTTTCCAGTTTCTAACAAGCAGTACGATCTGCATCGATTGCGACTTTAAGACCTCGCGAAATATTTGGGATGCCGTCTTCTTGACCGATTGTACCTCTTGGGCAGGCTGCGCTTTAGCGAACAAACCGCCCGTTGGACGAACACTTGGTAAAGGCGCAAATAATTCCTCTTCTTTGTCAGCTACGACTATCAGCACCTTTCTTCCAAAGCTCCCTATTTCGGCATTCCCTGGTAATACATTATTGAAGAATGTCTCTAATTCCGAAACATCTTTTCCATACCACACGAGACTCTCCACGTATCCATCGAACTTGGACATCTTAATGCATGTCGTAATAGCTCGAATTATGCCATCTCGAATTGACGGATCGAATCCCGCCACGAGAAGATTTGCACAATTTAGATCGGTAACAAAATAATCCTTTCCATACCGATCAACACGCCCCAAAACAAACTCACAAGATGCCGAAACCTTCCCATCGCCGGAAAACAGAGCTTCGGCGAGTTCAGCTTCAGAAGGCAATAACGACCCCTCGCCATCTTCTGGGAGCGTGTTTTCAACATCGCCATACGCAATTCCGCGCTTTTTAGCCTCAGATAAGAATTCGCTGCGGAAATGGTTCCAGTGCTCGTCGTTCTTGGGCGGCATCTCTGGCACACGAAACACCTTATTGCTCGATGACTGCCCATCGCAATCATTTAGTACAGCATATGGGATCCCGGGTAATTTTGAGGCACCAACATTAGCCGTCCCCAAAAGGCGGACCGACACCTCCTCGCTACAGGGAAGTGCAATCCTTATCCCGCATTGGCTTATCAGTTGCGTGATTTCTCTTGTTTCCAATCCTTGCAGCGCCTGAGTAGCCAGCACAACATGAATACCCGCAGAACGCCCCTGACGCAATAATGCGTTCAATGTCTTTTCTGCATTGTGCTCACCATTGGATATTGCCGAAAATAGACACTGGAATTCATCAACCACAACAAGGCTACGAGGCAACTTCTTACCAGTCGATTTCCTGTACGAACGGTAGTCTGAAACATTCGCCGTCTTAAATAAGATTGCACGCTCTCTCATTTGATCTTCTAGATAGGCGAGGACACTCTCCGCCCAAGCAACATCATCGTTTTTTGACACCGCCCTGGCATGAATCAGTCGATCCTGATCAGATACGCTATACGCCGAAAACTCCGTGCTTCCTGGTTTCAAATCAATCAGATATAGTTCTAATTCTTCTGGACTATATCGATGACACAAGCTCTGTATAAACACATGAAGGAAATTCGATTTCCCACATCCCGTCTTCCCTCCTACAAGCATATGATGTTGGCTGGTAGGCGCTCCCAAGGTTGTGCAGATCGGCATTCCATAGTCGTCCCACCCAACGGTTGCCGACAATCCATCTGCAGCATTCTCGCTCCATAAAATATCCTTATTCCACAGAGATTGCAATGGAGAAGTCTTACGCGACATTTCACGAAAGGCATCGGTAACCTTCTGTAGAACAGCTGCACGCTTTTCGGGCGTCGTTACCATCGCCTGAGGGGTGTAGCCCACCTCAAACTTCTTCAAGAACCGACGAATCTCCTCTATGCCAACCGAGGTATATGGTATGGACTTTGCTAATATCTCATCAAATGCCGCTTGTGCAAATGCTTCTTGCAAACCGGCATTGGGCCCACACCACGATACAAGCGGCAAGATTCCACACGTCGGTCCTTTGTCAATCAACTGAAGAAAGGCCTTGTATGACCTGCTTCGTTCGCTCAACCCAAGCGGGAATCCAGGAAACAATACGACCTTATAAGGCAATTTTGCGTGATCGCCCTGAAGTCTTGCTGCAAGTTCCTCGCGCAACGCACACAATTCTGACTCAATTTCTTTCTCGTCTGTCAGGATCGCTTTTGCAGTTACTGGCTTATCTAAAGAAATCAATTCTCTGTAATCTGCAAACTCTTCCCCGAGTCCCTGCGGATCAATAATCGAAAACTCCACGGTCCCCGGCTCGGTCTTCAAGAGGATTGACCGAAACAGCAACACCATCGCCCGGATATCTCCGGGGTCGAAACGCACCGTTTGCGGGAACGGGAACACCATCAAACGGGGCATTGAGAATCTTGCCGTCGATGTACTGTGAAACTGTAAATCTCCCGCGCGCACAACTCCATTGTGCTTTACATCCGCTGATGTCATGCGTTTGCGCAATGGAGTCATGTCATCCTGAACCAATCGTAAACACACAGACTCACCGACATGCCTCAAATCGCCCCATGAGCAGATTTTTTTTACAAGTTCTTGTGTCAGTTCGTCCATCGCCACCTCACTCTACGCCATCAAATGCGTCCAGCTCGCTATCAAATGAAAAAATTTTTTGTTCTGCAGCATCACTTTCCGTTCGGAGGACGGTAGCGGCGTTGCAGAAAGGAATAACATATTCTTGAATCAGCCCATTGCAATATGGATCTACCTCAAGCTGTTTTGCAAGACTAAGAATATGTTCGACGTCTGGCCCTCGCATTAAACACCTCCTGTCGCAAGGTATGTCTCAAGATGCCCGCAAGCACGCTCCAATCGTGCAGCCAAATCCGAAGCATCCATATGCATCACCTCAACATTCTGCGCCATCTCCACAGCGTATTCCCTCGCTTCACCAATAATTTCGGCTGCAATTTCGTGAGCTTGCTCAATGTTGCGATCCAGATTGTAAATGCGAATGTCTAGATCGTCAATCTCAGAGTCCAAGTCACCTGTATCCGGAGACGCACCACTTCTCGCAGCTTCAATCTCGAGCCGGTCGCGTTGCAAACATAGCTCGGCCATTCGCGATTCAGCCTCCGCTTTTAATGCGTTTAGACGAGAAATGGTGCGCTCGGCCCTAATGCGAACTGCATCCCAGGCATTTCTAGTTTGACTTAATAACACATCAGCCGCATCCGCCCCCTTAAGCACGGCTGCGGCCAGTTCACTAAGACGCTCAATGTCTAATACTGTTACTCCTGGCATTCTTACGATCCCAGATAATCATCCAGCCTACTTGCGAGAAGTTGCAAGTGCGCTGCATAATCCTCACACTGTTGACAAAAGTCATGAAGGCGCATGCCTATCTCGGAGAATGCGTCTGCGAATTCTGCCTGCTTTTCGTCTTTCCAGTTCTCGCTCAGTGCTTCAAACTTCGCATTAAGTCCCCATGTTGAGCTTTCAATATCTTGCTTATATAGCAAAAGTTGCTCAGAAAAATTCCGCAATTCTTCAGGGTTGCCGACTACGCCACTCATATTATTCCTCCTCTTCGCCATCTGCCGCGATATTGACCGTTACAGTTTTACGCATAGATGCTTTCAGTGTACTGTTTGGAGCGGTTACTCTGCCCGTGTTTTTCAATGTCTTGTTCGTCTCAGAAATGCGGGTGGAAATCCGCCGGAAGAACGAACGAATCTTTGAGGCATTATCAGCCTCTTGGAGATGCTCCTTATCCGACGCGAACATTCCCAACATCTGCCGATCCGCACCAGCACCAATTGCCAATGCCCAACGATCACACCCCGCAGTTCTCCCCGCGTGTATGAAATCATCAAGCGACTGCTCCCAGCCGTCATCATTGGGTCCACCATCGGACACCAAAACTACAACTGGGCGATAAGCACCATTAGGGAAATTCTGACGATTCTCAATTTCGGTCTTTGCAATCCGGAAAGCAGCACCCATCGCAGTCGAACCATCGGCCATAAGATTAATATTATCAACTGCACCTGCATCTGTAAAAGGAAGTTCCAAATTAGCGATACTGCCGAACGTCACGATACTAACCTTAATCCTGCATGCATCTACATCTTCCTTTCTAAATGTCTCCATCATCTCATTAACAGATTCGTTCAAAACCTCAATACAGCTCCGATTGTCCTCCCCTGACGCCGGAGCGTTCATTGAACCACTCACATCAAGCAATAGCACGACAGGAAGCGCACGAGGTTCATTAGCAGCAAATGCATCGAGATTAATAGCCATCATTTTTCCTCTTTGATTTAACTTTCCAAATCAGGCGTGCTTATACATTCGCACGCATATGCCCCGCCCTGACGAGACTTCTGCTCCGACCACCCAGCCGATGCCTTCCCGTCGTGGAAACGTCTTTATGATACCATATTCCCGTGCGTATCGCAAGGAGGGGAACTACAAACTTTGGGGTGGCTTACTGGATCTTGCTTATTTGATTCGGTGGTAACCGGAGGTACAGCAAGTGAAGAGCGCATCTTCCTCTTTCTTACTTACCACAGCCAATGTTATATATCTTGAGCGGGATACCGTTAGGAGTATGCGGTCGCGCGGCAACGCGACCCTCCCGTGGGAGGGTATGTAGATGTGCTGATGCCCGCGACGATCCTCCTTCGTGCTGTGCACTTTGGAGGACGAGGGGGTGGTGCGCGTGGTTTGTTCGCGACTTATCCTATCACTTCCCAATGGCCGCCCTTGTCGGGGCCGACGCGGCGGATACGGCCAGCCGCTTTCAATACAGAGATGCGGAGAATGATTGTGCTTCTCACCACTCCAAGTTCGGCAATCATCTCTTCTTGGGTAATGCCAGGGTTCTTTCTCATTAGGTCAACGATTCGTTCCGAAAGTTCCTGACTGGATTTTCTGACAGATTTTTCTGACCGATTTTTCTGACCGATTTTTCTGACCGATTTTTCTGACCGATTACCACCAGATTCCTCCGGAGAATGTTCGGCGTCCAGAGGGACGGTAAGGCGGAAGATGTCGCCTTCGTCGAAAATTGGCAAGGCGCCGGAGTAGATTCTCACGTACTTGTAGAGGTTTCTCACGCCGGAACCGAGTTCGTCCGCAAGCTGTATCTGGTGGAAGAAGTTTGCGATGATCGGATTCTTAGGCTCGGGTTCCAGGTTCCTCGGAGTGATGACGCCGTAATGCAGCGCCTTGTTCGCGTTATCGGTGAACATCTCGTCGCGGCGGATGATGAACCGCGCCGGACGCGAGCTCGTGAACTCGCGGTGCACCAGCACGTTCACAAGCATCTCGCGGAG
>JAEEGL012182389.1_pt1 | contig 14841 bp, 14 predicted proteins | sample 9134231 | NCBI WGS metagenome assembly JAEEGL01 (sample SAMN16246548, study PRJNA631951) | gut metagenome | biome: gut microbiome; feature: rumen; material: fiber-attached | host: Bos | place: Iran: Karaj | collected 2018-10 | reverse complement strand
TGCCAACTTCCACCCAAGTGATAGGCTGGAAACGGTTCATGGCCGTATTCAATGCCCATTCTGTGCATGATGGCACTTCCATGTACCAGAATTCCAGTATGGGTTTTATCTTTGGCCTGCGCTGAGGAATAAACAAATACGAGCAAAAAGCCCAAACTCCTTTTGCCAAAGCGATGATCTTTTTGCTCTTCATACTTCCCATTTTTTACTTCACCATTATCTCATCTTCCTCCAGCGGATGGTACGGCCCATCCTTGGATTCGTACAGCACACTCCCGCTCTCCAAGCATTCGAGCGAGTGCCAACGGTCTTTCTCCACGTTGAGCATACGCGGTTCGCCATCCGTATCCAGAACAACTCGTTCCGTCTCCTGACCATTATCATCATAGAATATCCATCGGATGCGACCACGAAGAATGACTACGGTTTCTGACGAAGCGTGATGCCTGTGTGTTGGCATAATAGTTCCAGGCTCCAGCGCATTTAACATCCGCTGAGAACCATCTTCAGGCGAATTGCGCAAGTCCATTGCCTGCCTCATACGAGGATTGACCTTCGCTTGTGCGGATAAATTGTCGAGTATATTGTTATCAATTACCATATCTCTTTCTTTACTGATTCTAAAGCGAAAGATATATCCTCAATAGCCACCTTCCCACCCCACATTCTATAAACGTATAGAGGTGTTACACATCCAAAATCCATAGAGCACGACCTGGCTTCGTTCTCAATAAACTCTCGTAGGTGAACTGTTATTTCATTCATATTGAACTTGGCTTGATTAAATGATTCCATACGCCACTCCAGAAGGCACTCCACATGCTTTCCTTATAGCAGAGTTCATGTTTCCAAGCGCTTTCATTCCACCGACGAACCTTGAATGAAACACGACGCAACATAGACTTTGGCAACTCTCCTGAGAACTTGGGATTGAGGATTTCGTTCAAGACTCTATCCTTAAGCAGAGGTTCACACTGAACCCGTTGGAATATACTTACTTCAAATCCCAAATCCTCAACACAAATGGCATTGAAGACGTCATATAACCGTCTCATGCCAAACTCATCAAGCACACATTCCAGCCAAGTCCAATCCACATCCTTGCCATGATTTTTGACAAAAAAGCCCCAATCAATAAGCTGCCGCAAAGTAATACCCTCTGCCGCGAAGTGCATCATAGTATGCTTCAGAAGAAATAACGCATGAAGATTAGGTGACGGCAAATATACATTCTCTCCGTACACATCCACGAAATAGGTGTCATCCTGCGCTTGCTCTTTCAGAATCCTTTCAAAAACCACATTGGTCTTATGATGGTGCACATTAATAAAATCATAGTGGTTCTCTACCATGAAATCGCGCCAGTAGAACACGGAATGGTGGTGATGTTTATTATCTATGTCTATACCCTTTTCTTTAGCCAATGTCGCATCAGCTTCTTTCTGCTGTCCGAACTGCCATATATCAATATCCCCACATGGTCTATGTTCAGGCTTGGGCCAATCTATACTACAAGCATACCCCTTCACCACCATCATCTTATAGCCGTGCTCATTGTAGAACGCGGCCATTTCTGCAATGGCTCTACAATACAATTCATAGCGATATTCAAAGCCTTGGAGCGTCTCACCTATCCATTGTAGCAGTAAGGGCTTTGGTGGTCGTTGACTTTCCGGCAAACGCTCCACACCATCAACAAGAACCGCAGAAAGTCCATGCTGAGAAGCAATTGATTCTAGTGCTTCCCAGTCTAAAGGACATAAAAGTGGATAGGAATTGTGACCAATCCCCAACCTAACAATTGAAAGAAAAGATTCTCTTAACTCAGTCGTAAACATTAAAGACTCTTGATGATATCCACGTAGTTAGAGATTACATACTCCACATCTTCATCAGAAAGACGAGTATGCAAAGGTAACGTAACCTCGTTCACAAAGAGGTTGTATGCACTTGGAAAGTCCTTAATGTCAAATCCCAAAGCCTTGTATGCCGTCATCATGGGCAACGGCTTGTAATGAACATTGCAGGCAATTTGACGTTCTGCCATCCGCTCAATCACCTTATTGGCCTCCTCGCGGGTTCTACCTATCAGACGGGTAATATACAAGTGACCGCTACCGGCAAAGTCTGACCCATAATGCTTCAAAACAGCCACCGGCAGGTCTTTCAGAGCATTATCATACACGCCAATGATATGGCGACGACGTTCCAACATTCCCTGGTAACGTTCCAGTTGGGCTAATCCAATACCGGCCATGATGTCTGTCATGTTGCACTTGTACCAAGGGCCTATGACATCATATTCCCAAGCACCCAACTGTGTTTTAGCAAGAGCATCCTTGTTCTGGCCATGAAGTGAATACAGTTGAGAAAGACGGTATAAATACCCATCCCAAGTTTCACCCTCAATATGAGGCACGGTTGACCAAGCATCATAAGACACTGGCTCATTACCAAATGGCAACACCCATGTCAGGGCTCCACCTTCAGCAGTCGTCAGGTTCTTCACCGCATGAAAACTGAATGAAGAGAAGTCTGCAATGGCTCCAGCCATCTTTCCATGCCATTTGGCTCCAAATGCATGAGCATCATCAGCAGCAACTATGATACGACCTATCTTCTTCTGAATCTCGTTAGAAGGACGGAATAAATGCTTCTTGGATTCAATAGCTGCAAATACTTTATCAAAGTCACACATCACTCCACCCAAATCCACAGGGCAAATAACCTTGGTGTGTTCCGTGATAGCCTCAGCCAACTTATCATAATCCATCTCTACATTGTCCTTCTGGCTGTCCACCATTACTACCTTGCAGCCCACATGCTGAGTGACAGAAGCAGTAGCAGTATATGTGTATGCAGGAACAATGACTTCATCCTCCGGCCTAACACCAATCAGACGCAAAGCCATTTCCATCGCAGCCGTTGCAGAGTTCAGGCATACCGCCTTATTGGTTCCAACATATTCAGCTATCTTACGCTCAAATTCCTTGGTCTTTGGGCCAGTTGTGATCCATCCACTCAAAATAGCCTCAGATGCTAATTTTGCCTCAGCCTCCGACATATCAGGGGGAGAAAAAGGAACGTTTCTCAATTTTGTATTCATATCTCAATTACTGTTATTTCTTTTCAAATGAACGTATTACATCCACATATTTTCTTGTGCCCACCTCTTTTGTAAGATTGTCTAGAATGTAACGTCTGGCATTTATGCCCATCTCTTTGCATCGCTCACGGTTCTCTTGAAGGGCTTTGATAGCATCAACGAACTCCTGCACATCTCCGGCATGCGAAAATACACCACATTGATTCTTTTCAAGGATATCCTTAAGATCACCTTCGTCAAAGTTGGCGACTACAGGTCTTCCACAAGACATAATTGTCCAAGTCTTTGAAGGCATGGCACTTCCTCCCAACCCTGCTTTACAAGAGACAATACAAGCATCACCCAGAGAATAAACTTGGCTCACCCTTTCAAAGGGCTGAAGTGGATTGAGGTGCACGTTCTCCAACTGCTCATCCCCTATTTGAGCTCTCAATTCGTTCTCTAGCCCACCGGTACCAAACAAAGCAAACTGAATATCTGGTAATAGTTTCGCTGCATCTACGATAATACTGATGTTTTGGGCATTCCCGAGATTGCCTGCATATACAACGGTGAACTTATCGCGTGACAACCCAAATTCCTCAAACAGAGGATTTTCTTTATTCTCCACTGGCTGAACAGCCTTTTCATCCACCCAGTTATAAATCACCTCTATCTTTTCCTCTGGAACTCCCTTAGCCATTATATTCTTCTTGAAGTCCTCGGATATGACAATAATCTTATCAGCGTTCTTATATGTGATATTCTCTATTACACGCCCTAATTTCCAAAAAAAGCCACCTTTCTTGGCAAGACCAGAACCAGCCAGTGAGTCTGGAAAGATATCTTGCAACTCATAGATGATAGGCTTACGGTTGAACTTCTTTGCCAGCCCAGCCATTGCTCCCTTAATAGGTGGCGTGCTGGTTATGAACATCAAATCACACTCTCTGGCATCCTTTGCAAAAACAGCTCGGTTGAACTGCATGATACAAGCAAAAGTGTAACGCAGTGCCCGTAATACAGGATTCTTCCCTTCACCATAAAGGGAGAAGCGATGGACAGTAGCATGACCATCGTACATCTTTTCCTGTTTCTTCTTTTTATACTCTTTGCGTACTTCTGCCGTTATGCCTCTAGTAGGTGTCGGGCAGTATATCGCCATTTCAATCCCGGCTTTAGCTATAGCCTCACGTAGATTGTCATCCAAGTGAGAACTTGACATACTCTCTGGGTAGAAGTACGCAGGTAATTCTAAGATTTTCATTCAGTAATAATCTTTACTTCCTCTATTAGTCGTTCTGCTATGGTAATAGCATCTTTTGCTGTTGGTGCCGTCACAATCACATGCCCAGACCTATCCAGACTTGATTTTACTTCACGAACCTTTTCACCTGGCTTTACATAGATTTCAGCATCATAGACATCTGAATGTTTCAAAGCAGCCTCATTCTCAATCGCTTTCACAACACCAGGTTTAGGAGTGAAATAACGGATAGCCACACCATGTTTATCCTCAACAGGATTCAGATTAGGCTCTACTCCCAATACCACGTCTATAGTTGCAGCCACCATATCAATACCACTACTCAAATGAGTAAGTTCCGTAGAAATGAAATCCCCACCCATTCTGGCACCAATCTCCATTAAATAGGCTTCGCCATTCTGTACTTTTAATTCACAATGTGCTGCACAATTGGTAAGACCCAAGGCCTTGCAACCGGCAATGGCGCCATCTTTCAGTTTATTCTGAATATCCTCCGGATAAAGTGATGGCTGGTTATGACCCAACTCCACAAAATACGGAGCCTCCGTAGTCTTCTTATCAGTAACAGCCAATACGTGAGGTTCACCCTTCCAAACAATCACTTCAACGGAAAATTCAGGGCCTTCAATGAATTGTTCTATCAGCACCTGATGGTCACGACTTTCATCCAAAGCTCTGCGATAAAGGGCGACAAACTCATCCTTTGAAATACCTTTAACCACCTTTGCAATACCACGAGAGCCACTGTTGCGAGAAGGCTTCAGGATAGCATTGGTATCAAACTCATTGCAGAAGGTAGCCCAAGCATCCCCTTCATCCTTTGTCAAGATGGACTTTGGACTGGGAGCTCCATACGCCTCGAATGCCTCACGCATCAAGTGCTTATTAGTTGCCCTGATGGCTATCTCCTTTGATATACCGCATAAATGCAACTCATCATTGATTCTCCCCATCACATTCATGGCCACCTCAGAACAAGGATGAATAACACCATCAACATGTTCCTCTTTAGCCATTGCTACCATCTTTTCCTCATTCATCAGGCCTCCGGGCACAATGGCCTTGTCAGCCAGTGCCATTCCTGGGGCATTGGGATCATCATCTGCGGCTATCACATAGTAGCCCATTTCGCGGGCTTTCTTGATAACAGGAATCTGTAGGATTCCGGCAGCAAGAACTAGTAGTTTCTTCATTTACGCTCTATATACGTCTTTGTGTGATAACACAGTCTTTACTGTTAACCAAATCACCTTGAGGTCAAACCCAAATGACAAGTGCTCCACATAATAAATATCAGCCTGTAGTTTCTCTTTGGTTCCAACAGAATTGCGGTTTATTGCTTGATTCCATCCAGTGATACCTGGGCGAACGGTCAGTATAACTCTTTCTTCCGGAGTATAGTGTTCCAGATAAAAAGCTGAGTCAGGACGAGGTCCAATTAAAGCCATGTCACCAATCAACACATTCAGCAACTGCGGTATCTCATCCAAGCTGGTCTTGCGAAGGAACTTACCCACCTTGGTAACGCGAGGATCGTCCTCAGCATTATAAGTGCTACCGTCCTCCATTCTCAAGTCAGGGGCGTTAACAATCATGGAGCGGAATTTGAACATCTTGAATATCTTTCCACCCTTGCCTATACGTGAAGCCATGTGGAATAACGGTCCCCCATCATCTAACTTGATAGCAATCCAAACAAAGATGCATAAAAGCAACACAAATGGGAATGCTATCAAAGCAATGATAAAATCAATCAAGCGCTTAAAGAAATGCTTATACATTATGGTTATCGTTTTCGTTATCGTTAGTACTTGAATAAGTCTCTATACAGGTTATTATCCCAGTCCTTCTTAAAGTCCGCCATCATCTGACGGTAGGTCTTGAACTTGGGCTCAAAGCCAAAGTCTCTCTTAGCCTTTTCCATCGAGAAAAGATAAGAAGGAGTATTGTTCTGAACTTCTGGCTTGTACAGGATACGACTTCTCCGTCCATCAGCTGGACCAAACACATCGCGCATTACTTCTGCCTGTTCCTGGAGTGTCACGCCATTGCCAGCAGTCATATTGTAAAGACCGTATGTATTTTCGCTCTTGATGGCCAGATAGAATGCATGTGCAATATCTTTCACATAACCCACATCACGAATCATTTTAGGATTACCAAACACGGTAATATCCTCTGCCTTCTCAGCCTTCTCCATGAAGATCTGGAAACCAGACTTCTTCATCTCGCCATTCACGAACAACGACATGTGAGGAGTTACGCCAAATACCGTCGGGAAACGGAACACAGCATTCTTCATTCCGTGCTGCTGGTTATAGTATTCCATCACATCGTTAGCTGCATTCTTGGAAATCACATACACGGCATGATCGCCAGTGTAGATGAAATCACGAGGTTCATCCTCAGTGATCCTCTTCTCAGCACTCCATGCACCACGTACATCTGCATAAGAGCAAGTGGAAATGACTCTCTCTATACCATTCTTGCGACAGTACTCCAACACGTTGATTGTTCCAATCACGTTAATACGGAAGTAATCTGCTGCATTTTCATCTTCGTCCAGATTCACGGGAGCGTTGGCCGGAAGAAGACCCGCAAGGAGTATTACTCCTTCTACTCCGGTCTTGGGAAGCTGTTCAAAATCTGCTTCATTATTGAGGTCAAGATTCACATACTTAACCCCAAGGGCATCATAATGCTCTTTAAACCTATTTTTACGTCCGGTCACAAGGACTTCACATCCTTGGTTAACCAATTCGGTGACGGTATGGACACCGATAAAACTTGTCGCACCAATTACAATTATCATTGTATCAATTGTTTAAATTATTGTCTACTATTGCTTTCAGTTTGCCATAGAATTCATCTCTTCTTTTTTGAAGTACAGATGCTTCATACTGCCAGCTCTTTTCAAAATTTTCTCGGCTTGTCTGCTCATTAAGATCTGGTCTTATCATTAATTCTTTGATTCTATCCGCCAAACATGCCACGTCGTCATATTCAACTAAAAAGTGTTGACTAATTAATTCAGGGCAGCCAGAAACGGGAGTGGTAATAGTAGGCAGTCCTTTTGCCATAGCCTCAATAATGACCCTCGGTAATCCTTCGGCTTTTGTTGGCAAAACAAACAAATCCACTTCATTCAAGAAAACATCTAGTTCTTTTCTACTTATATACCCCAAGAACTCTATTCTATCTTCAACGCCCAACTGAGCCGCATACTGTTTAACTTTCTCGGGGCTTCCATCTCTTATCTCCCCGACGAACTTAACTTTTGCTTCTAGTCCAGCATCTTTTAAGATTGAAATTGCTTGTATTAATTCCAGATTCCCTTTACGCCCATGAAATCCAATTTGATTAGTAACATGAGCAATTACGAATGGGGAATGCTCTGTATAGCTCTTTGGAGAAGTATAGAAAGTCTTATCTAATGCTAGTGAGGAATAATGAGAAGTAAAGGCGTCTTGCTTCTTTGAAAAATAGTGTTGTTGTAAATAATGCTCTGTTACACAAGAAACGCCATCAGCACTTGTACAAAATCTCCTCATGTTCTTATCAATCCTCTTCCAGATCAGACGTGTAATCCCAGAAGTCACCTTCCAACCATCTTCTCCATCATATACAACCTCACAGGCATACGGTATCCCAGACTTCAGAACATGATTTCCGACTCTCATTGCTGTCGTAGATGGAATACGTAATACGGCGGCAGAGCACCCATCTGTGACATGTTTAAGGGCACATCCAACGGATATATATTTTTTTGCATATTGTAGTGGGCCATGAAACATAGGAATTGGTATAACTTCTATCCGTGGGTCCAGATTAAGCGGTACATAGCCTTTCTTTAGTTCTTTTCTTTCTTCACAGCGGCAAACAAGACGAAGTTCATCGAATACCCGTAGATACCGTTGATAAAAGTCATATTTTTCTTGACTTGACGCATAAAAAGTTCCTTCGTGACTATATAGAAAGTCATCACAAGACATCAATACTTTAGCCATACTATTCTTCTCATTATTAACTATAATGGCCTTTTTACTAAAACACCGTTTTCTTTTAAAATATATGCAGGATTGCCAACGACAACACAATTATCTGGAATGTTCTTAGTTACCACTGCACCTGCACCAATTATCACGTTATCTCCTATCGTTATGGGCCCTATTACAACTGCATTGGCATTTATACTAACATTATTACCTATTGTAGGCCTCTCACCACTCTTGTTGTTTCCTATCGTAACTGTGTTTCTAACAGTGAAATTGTCGCCAATACGCTCGGCATTTACTATAGTAGAAAACGGATGCACACAATTAAAGCCCTTACCGGCAATCATATTAGTGGCTAACGTAAAACACGGATGTGGCCATAACCAGTACCACATCAAGTACTTCAACTTTCCAATCCGCCAGTAGTACAGGTTCCTAAATGGTTTTTCAAAAACTAGTAAAAACAAAAACGACAAGACTACTCCGCATCTATATCCTCTTGATGCGATATTTACCTTTACATCATCCTTGCACCTATCATACTTAATTGCGAATACCAATAAATGCAAAAGTAATCTCGGCAAATTGATTAATACAACCAGAAAATTGAAAAAAGGCATATCTATAAGCTGTCAATGAATAATTGGGAATCGTGGCAAACTTCATCAAATCTCTTCTGAATTAAAACCAAAAGATACTCTATCTTGCTTCTATCTATGCTATCGGCAATATTATAATAACAGTTAGGATCCTTTTTTAAATCATGTACTTCTACTAGTTCTCCTTCTTCAAATGGTTCATACACCGCCACCCTATATGCCACCATATACTCTTTATTCCTTATACTAAACCAAAGCCTGCGCCCCCTAACTTCCGGACATCCTGGACCGGTATATTCAGTCATCACATAATCTGGCCACGCATAATTCTTATCCAATAGTGAATGGCCTTTAAAATCAGAGGATAGTTTCAATCCCAATACGTCTAGATAAGTAGGAAGGACGTCTTTTGAATTGCAGTAATGGGAGACTTCTATTGGCTGAAGGTTGGGGACTCGCATATACATAGGAATATGATAGCACTCGTCATCAAAACAATTCACTCGAGCCCCATGTATTGGATAAAAAGTATACGAAGAACCGTGATCAGCAACAATCAATAATGCCGTCGTATCCCAGAGACCCATCTCCTTCAGATCATTACAGAATTTTTCTATGTAATGATCAACATATCTCATGGACATGAAATAGAGAATATTACCTATGAAATCACTCCCTAACTGATCAAGGTAGTCATTTAACATTGTAATTTCATCCTCTATCAAATGAGAATCTTGTTTATCATAAGTAAAACATTCCAGATAATTATGAGGATCCATCACATGCATTGAAAGGTAGAAGGGCTTTTCAGCATTCTTCCTATCACGAATTATTCGAGAAGCCAAATCCATCTGCATAAAGGAAGACGAGTCTGTTTGCCACTCATACAAACGACTCGCTTTCTTCATTTCCTTAATAGGGCGAAGGCTATAATAGTAATTTGCCAAGAACTTAATATCATTGACATTTCTCTTTTTGGCAAATGTCTTTAGCCCGTAGCATATTCTTTTGAAAGCCGGTGCATTTTTGAACAGGTTTGCTTTTATATTTAGCTTCGACGCCTTTTTGAAAAACCAATCATACTTCTTATATATTTCATTCTCAATGAAATCTCTATTTATTAAATCATTAAATTCGACACCATCTATCTTCCTAAATTCATCACCATTTGTTTTTAAAAAATCTATAATAAACTTTTCCTTATCAGCATTATATAATGAATGAAGATTACGCAATTCCGAAAGACCCTTGTTAACATCAAATCTATTAAAGGGTTCTTCTAACAATTGCATACTTTCTGGATGCTTCAGAATATAATTATAATGAAAATCCCATACTTCAAACATCAATTCCATTCTTTTCATGCATAGTTTCATCTCTCTTTGGTCAAGTTCTCTGACTTTCAAGATGTCTGCAAACCACATAAATGAATGCCATTCACTTTGAAATGTAAAACGACCTGTATAAAAAGAATGATCTATATTTTTCTGGATTTCATTTCCATACATGTAATAAGGGTAATAAAGTCCATAAGTCTCATAACCATTATCATGGAAACTCTTGAAATGATTTGATGGGGATGAATTTAGTTTTAAAAAAAACGAATAATCATCCAAAGTGTTTCTTCCAGAGTACAAACTCTTTGTAGCCGCATCTGTAAAAGGCGCATGAGAGTATAGTTTTGTAGTAACTATTGACTCCTTTTTTAACGAATCTAGAAACGGGGTCGCGCTCACTTTTGCCCTTGTTGTTCCGCAACACTCCCACATTGCGGAATCTACCAAAATTGTTATTGCATTATATTTCATTTTATTTTTTCTCATTTATATACTTCTTAGCATCCTTAAAGAAGGACACCGTACAAAGTATTGATAAAATAACTACCGGGAAAGCCGCAATAATAGTCACTGACTGAATACTGTAAAGAGAATTCTCTGCAAACAAAAGAGCTATCGGGAAGAGGATAAGCAAAACGCTCCAGAAAGTACGCACCTTACGGTCAGGCTCCCTATCAGCAGAAAGATGTTTGTAAGAATAAGAAGACGTAACGTATGTAATTCCGTCAAGTGTGGTGCTATAGAAAGCAATCATGGTGATAACAAGCATTACCAACGCAACCATAGGCAACGGCAATGTGTCGAAAATCTTAAGGATTGCATCATACATACTACCGCCATCACCAATGAAACCAGAAATGTTTACACCATGCTTCAGTTCCTGAGCAAGGCCATAGTTACCAATAATTATGAAGGACATAAATGTTCCGGCAAGACCCCAACCATAAGTTCCAAGCACCATGTTTTTGATGGTACGTCCTTTACTAATAAGAGCGATGAAGAAAGGAGTTGCACAGCACCATACAATCCAGTAAGCCCAATAGTAGATAGTCCAGTTCTGGGCAAAGCTGGTCTCACGCATAGGATCCATATAGGTCGACAGACCAATAAAGTTCTGAACCAAGTTACCAATTGATTGGAAACCGGTCTCAAGGATGTAGCGGGTTTCTCCACCAAGGAACAAAAAGTAGAACAACAAACCAAAGAATAAATAAGAACATATGGTGGCCAGTTTGGAAATACCTTTAATACCGAACCATACTGCAAGCGTATAAATAACGCATATCAGAATCAAAATAATGACGGCGAGAACCACTCCATCTGAAACGCCCAAAACCGTAGAAAGAGCCTTTGAAAGAAGCGGTGTTGCTAGTGAAAAAGTTGTCGCTGTTGCACAAACAATTGCAAAGATTGCAATGATATCAATCAGTTTCCCCCAGAAGCCATCTGCCTTGTCGCCAAGAATAGGACGTACAGCTTCAGAGAAGCGCTGACGGTCACGCTTGCGTACATGCATCATAAAGCCAAAAGCTATGGCAAGGATAACATAGAAGCACCAAGCAATCGGTCCCCAATGGAACAATGTGAAAGTAGGTGCCCACATAGCCATACCTCCAGCCATCTCAGTCACGTGAGGTTCAGCTCCATAAAGAGCCCACTCACAGAGGGAGTAGAACAGAATATCAGCTGCCATTGTGGAGGTGAAGATCATTGTTCCCCACTTGAAGTTGCTAAATTCAGGTTTGTCTGTGTTGCCAAGTTTTATCTTACCATACTTGGAAAAAGTGACATAAAGTGTAGTTGTTAATACTGCAACGCCAAAGAGCGCATAGTAGAGACCACAAGTATCTCCTAGGAATCCACGAACTGTATCAACGAACACTTTTGATTGCTCGGGAATGAGCATAAACACGATAAAAAGTACCAATACCAATACAAAAGGTATCAGTGTTGTGGGCCAATCTACTTTGGTCCTGATTTTCTCAATTGTTCTCATTTTTGATATTTTTTACATTTCTAATTTTGTCATATTCAACTTGGCTCTATTGTATCTGTCAATACCATAGCTGCCAAAATCATCACCTGCAGCCTCTTTGATTACTGTCCATTGAGACCAAAGAGTATCCCAAAGGATTTCATAGCAAAGAATACGTTCATTGATACCTGCAGGGATGTCATCTCCATAATATTTCCTTAGGAAATAATCGCGCTCATCTTCTGTGAAATCGCTTTCTAGGAATAAGGCTGCAAAATCTGCCATAGGATCATTCATACCACTGTATTCCCAATCTATCAGGTAGATAGTTCCATCTTCTGACTTGATAAAATTCTCTGCAATAGCATCATCATGGCATGGGCACATTTCTACACCCATTGTGTTTAATTTGTCCTCCAGTGCCATTACCATTGGTTTGAAAGCATCCCAACCATCATACATCTGACCTTGACACTTTTCAAGAAGCAGATCATACTTCTCAATTTCCTGAAATAGATTGAACTCATTCTTAAGCCGTACGTGAGCATCATGTATCTTATGATATATCTCAGCAATCTTCTTCAGATTATCATGGCGTTTGATGGTAGCAGAATTCAGTGTTTCAGCATTCTCTACATAATCAGCCAACTTAATGCCTGTTTTTGCATTAAAGTAGCGTATCTCAGGGTTGACCCCCATACGACAGCCTGCAATAGCATTGAATTCCTCATTTGTACGTTCCACCATTCCATCGCTTCCATTGCCAGGCACACGTAACACATAACTCCTACCCTCAAAATTGACTCTAAAGTTCTTATTACTCATGCCTCCAATCTGGATAATTTCAGCACGAGTTACATCTTTACCGGGAAATATCTCAGTTAAATATTGCTGTAAGTTCTCCTTATCGAAAGGATCTTCCTTCCTGCGCAATACTCTACTGGTTACTTCTGTCAATCGCTTGAAATCATCTGGACAATCAACATCGCCCCATATCAAGTTTTTGAAGAAGATAAACGGACGGTCTAAAGGAGATGTAACATCCATCAGAACATACTCGTAGTTTAGATATGAGTTTGTACTCCTTTTCCATAAATCGAGCATCTTATGATATGTGTCCAAAGAGATTCGGGATACACCAAGCAGTTCACCTTCATACCTACAAATACGGTGTTTATCCTTGGTAATCTTCGTAATAAAACCAGACTGACTCTCGATATAACACTCATCACCACTACCACTTTCTTCAGTTGCAACCAAACAATTCCCTTCTTTCACATTGACTAATTCTTCCAGCACCTTCTTCTCGAAGAAAGTATCTCCCTCCACGAGCAGGAAATCTTTGTCAATGAATTCTTGTGCGGAAGCAAGTGAAGCCATAGAGGCTGAGAATTCATAGTTTTCAGCCTTTATTAATTGGACATTATCACCTTCATATTTACTAAACAAGTCATTACGGAACCCAACTACTATAAGAATTCTCCTTATGCCAACTTCTTTAAGAAGATTCAATGTCCTGTCAATAAGGCATTGTGACCCCTCAAAAGGTAGAAGAGGATAAGGAATTTCTGAGGTTCTTTCTTTTCTTGCTGCAAGAATAACGGCTAAATCGGTCATTTCTGATTAATTTTCATCGGATTACGCTCATCATACTCAAATCTCTCATCTTTATGATAGAACGAAAATAGCAGATAATCGCCATCATGCTTTATTTTCTGAAAACTGTGTAGTTCGCTTTCCTTACAAGAGAAGTATTTGCTTATCTCTTTCACTATTCTTGAACGTGTATCCTCTATATAACTCTCATCAAATGTCCGCAATTCATCAAGAGTATCAAACTCAAAGATGGCTTCGTCTGGGTATCGCCTTATCTGCATTGGCAGTTCTTTGATATAATCAATGTACACATCTTCCCAATAGCCGTTCCGTACACTTTCTTTGGTGTATTCTTTCGTCATAATGTCACGGAACTTGGCAGAGAAAGTACTATTGAAGAACACATGACCAGCCATATACCAGGCATCATGCCCACCTATAGTTACTCCATTGATATTGTCATTGTTATCACAAGTGAGGCAATACTCTCCTGTTTTCCCATTTGCATAACGAGCCGCATAATAGCTTTCATTCGCTGGCTCCTTAAATACATTATTCTTAAAGTAATGGTCCGAGCAGCAAATAAAAGTGTCATTTAGTTTATCTATAACGCGTATAATAGAGGAAGTGTTATTATACCGGTTATAATCTTCATTGAAGACGGTATCGACACCAAATTTTACACGAAGATAATCAAACATGGCAGCCTTGTAACCAGTTACAATGGTTATATCCATCACGCCTGCCTCTTGAAGTTGGCATATCTGTCTCTCGATGAGAATCTCACCGTTTACTTCAAGCAAGCCCTTGGGGCGCTCAACTGATAACGGGACAAAACGGGAAGATGTTCCCGCTGCCATGATGATCGCGTTCATTGAAAGGATTTAGAATGCTAATGAGGCAACGAAATTCACGTGCATTTTGTTACAAACAGGATTGTATATACCAGCAACACTTAGTGGAATAATGAAATTCTTAATTGCTGCA
>JAEEGL012066995.1_pt1 | contig 14841 bp, 8 predicted proteins | sample 9134231 | NCBI WGS metagenome assembly JAEEGL01 (sample SAMN16246548, study PRJNA631951) | gut metagenome | biome: gut microbiome; feature: rumen; material: fiber-attached | host: Bos | place: Iran: Karaj | collected 2018-10 | reverse complement strand
GACCACGCCGTGGCATAGTCGAGCTGCAGGCCGCTCCCGCTGACTTCCTTCCCGTCCGGCGCGGAGAGTTCGGATCCGCCGCGCATCGTGTATTTCGTGTATTCATACAGCGGGGCGAGCGACACGGTGTTCGTACCGACGCCCACGAGCCCGACCGTCAGCAGCAGGGCGGAAGCCGCCGCAAAGCGGCCGAAGCCGCGGCGGCGCTCCGCGTCAGCGAGCAGCCTGACCAGTTCGGTCACGGCGTAGACCAGGATGACGAGGGCCAGGTAATAGGTGATCTGCTGGTGGTTGGCCTTGATCTGCAGGCTGAGCGCCAGGGCGAACAACACCGCCCCGAACAGCGTCTTGAGCAGCCACTTCGGGCCGCCGTTCCGCGCCTTCCGGTAGGTGTAGACCAGCGCAGCCAGCACCCAGGGGAAGAAGGCCAGGGCCTGCATCTTGGAGTTGTGCCCGACCTGGATGATCTGCAGGTTGTAGGAGCAGAACGTGACGGCCACGGCGCCGATGACGGCGGGAACGAGGTCCACCCCCAGGGCGAGCATCAGCAGGAAGCCGCCCAGCAGGCTGAGGAACAGCCAGGTCGCCGGCCGCCGGCCCGTCAGCAGGATCTTCTCCAGGACGGCCGTCCAGTTGCCGGCGGAAGAGGCATGGAACGCGGTGACGGGCATCCCGCCGAACATCGCGTCGGTCCACAGGGTGGGATCGTCCGGATGCGCGGCGTTGTATTCCTTCATCTCGTGGGACATGCCCACATAGCCGGAGATGTCGCTCTGGTTCACGATCTTCCCGCTCAGCACGCCGGGAACGAACCCGTAGGCGAGCGCCAGGAAGAAGGCGACGATCCCCAGCGCGAGGCCGGCCTTTCTCAGCAGTGTATTCTTGTTCATAGCATTCCTTCCAATAATTCTACATATTTCCGCGCCAGCACCTTTCGGCTGAAGCGACTGATATCCTGCGGGTTGTCGAGGGGCAGCCCTTTCCTGAACCGCTCCCACACGCCGTCGATGAACGAGCGGATGCCGGCCTCGTCCTCCCAGTCGAACACCGCTCCGGCACCGGCGCTGCGGACGACTTCCGCCATCACGCTGTCGGGCTGGCCGACGCCGAGGACCGGCCGGCGGGACGCCAGGTATTCAAAGACCTTCCCGGGCAGGGCGGACGCGTATTCCGGTTCGCGCCGGAGCGAAATGAGCAGGACCGATGCGCCCCGCTGCTCGGCGACGGCGGCCGGATGGGAACAGTATCCGTTGTCCACCAGGCAGTCCCCCAGGCCGGCGGCCCGGATGGAGGCGAAGACGGCCGCGTCGGTCTTGCCGGAAAAACGGATCCGCAGCGCAGCGGCGAATTCCGGATCGGCGGCCATTTTCGCGGCCAGGACGCGCCAGAGCGCCTCCGAGTTGCCGTCGGCGGCATACAGCCCGGTGTGGGTCACGTTGAAAAAAACGTCCGGGGTAAACGCGGCGGCGTAGTCGGCCGGATCGTAGCCGTTGGTGAGCAGGAAGACGGTGTTGGAGGTCATCGCCTGGAAATCGCGCTGCTCGCGCGGCGAGACGGACACCACCCGCGTGGCTTCGTCCAGCACGCTCCGCTCCTGGCGGTGGTGCAGGGCGTCGGCCCAGCGGGTCAGCGGCAAGTGCTTGTAAAAGAACATCTTCGTCCAGGCGTCCCGGAAGTCGGCCACCCAGGGAATGCCCGTGGCCCGGGCGACGCCGCGGGCGATCAGGTGCATCGACTGGGGCGGCCCGGTGCTGACGATGGCGTCCACCGGATGCTCCCGGAGATATCGTTTCAGGAAACGGACGGACGGACGAATCCACAGGCAGCGCGGGTCGGGGATGAAGGCGTTGGCCCGCACGAAGAGCGAGAGGCGCGCGCCGAAGGATTTCTTTCCGCCGTGGATGGGATTCACCTCCGAAGCCCCGCCGCCTTTGCGGCCAAGGAGTTTGCGGTAGATGCCGTAGGGCTCCACGATCTTCCTGCGGATGATCTCCGCCTCGAACGGGACATCCGCGCCCAGGGCGTCGTCTTTCGCGATCATCTCCGGATTGTCGGGCGTGTAGATGACCGGCTGCCAGCCCAGCGCGGGGAAATACTTCGTGAACTTCACCCAGCGCTGCACGCCGGATCCGCCGGCCGGCGGCCAATAGTACGTAATGACCAGCACCCGTTTCATCGGTCTTCCTCCAGCATCCGTTCCACAATCCGGCGGCAGGCCTGCCCGTCCCCGTACGGATTGACGCTGCGGCTCATCCGGGCATATTCCTCCGGGTCGTCCAGCAGGCGCGACACCCCGGAGACGATCTTCTCCACATCGGTGCCCACCAGCTTGACGGTGCCGGCTTCCACGGCCTCGGGACGCTCGGTGGCCGTCCGCATCACCAGCACGGGGATGCCCAGTCCGGGCGCTTCTTCCTGGATGCCGCCGCTGTCGGTCAGCACCACCGCGGCCTTTTCCATCAGGAAGACGAACGACAGGTATTCCAGCGGCTCGATAAAGAAGATGTTGCCGGGGCGGTCTTCGCCGAACGCCTCCGCGATGGGACGGCGGACATTCGGGTTGAGGTGCATCGGATAGACGATGTCGACGGCGGGATACCGTTCCGCAAGTGTCCGGAGGGCCGTGCAGATGCGCCGGAATCCTTCGCCGAAGTTTTCGCGGCGGTGGCCTGTGACGAGCAGGAGCTTCCGTCCGCCGTCCAGCCGGGCGGGATCGTAGCCGGCCGTCCGGAGCCGTCCGGCCAGCGCCGTGCCCAGGGCGGGATCCGCCTTGATCCGGTCCACCACGGAGCGGAGGGCGTCGATCACGGTGTTGCCGGTGACGCGGATGCGCGCTTCGGGAACGCCTTCGGCCAGCAGGTTCTCCCGCGAGAGCGGGGTCGGCGCGAAGTCGTATGCGGCGATCCGGCCCGTCAGCTGGCGGTTCATCTCTTCGGGCCAGGGGCTGTAGATGTCATGCGTGCGGAGCCCGGCCTCCACGTGGGCCACCGGGATCTGCCGGTAGAATGCGGCCAGGGCCGCCGCCGCGCTCGTGGTCGTGTCGCCGTGGACGAAAACCACGTCGGGCGCCGCATCGTCCAATACGCCGCGCATGCCCAGCAGCACCGCGGACGTGATATCGTACAGGTCCTGCCCCTGTTTCATGATCTTCAGGTCGTAATCGGGGACGATGCCGAAAACGTCCAGCACCTGCGCAAGCATCTCGCGGTGCTGCCCGGTGACGCACACCTTCGTGTCGAAGGCGTCGGGACGGGCGCGGAACGCGGCCACGAGCGGAGCCATCTTGATGGCCTCGGGACGCGTGCCGAATACGAGCAGGATCTTCTTCATAAGCCGTTACAGTTGATGGACTCCGGGCAGGGAAAGGACATGGCGGCAGTCCAGGACCGTCTTGCCGGCGAGTTTCTCCTGCGCCTCGACGATCTGCCGGTGCCCGACCATCACCACCACCAGGTCCACGTCGGAGAGGAAGGCGTCCAGGTCGTGGTACTGGTTCGGAACCAGGTCTTTCTCCACGTAGGGGTCGTAGACTTTCAGCGGGGCGCCCAGGTGGCGTTCCTGCGCCTGGAGCAGCTGCAGCGTGGGACTTTCGCGGCAGTCATCCACATCCTCCTTGTAGGTCAGGCCGTACAGGCCGACCCGCGAAGGGCCGCTGATACCGGCTTCCTGCATGATCTCATGGATGCGCTCCAGCACGAAGGACGGCTGGCTGTCGTTCGTCTTCATGGCCTCGTCGATCACCTTCGCCAGGCTCGGATAGTCGCCCACCAGGAACCAGGGGTCGACGCTGATGCAGTGCCCGCCCACGCCGGGGCCGGGCTGCAGGATGTTCACCCGCGGGTGCATGTTGCAGATGCGGATGATCTCGTAGACGTCCATTCCCGCATGGCGGCAAATGCGGCTGAGCTCGTTGGCGAACGCGATGTTCACGGCCCGGAAGGTGTTCTCGACCACCTTGGTCATCTCGGCGGTGCGGATGTCGGTGACGACGATCTCTCCCTGGCAGAAGGAGGCGTACAGGCGGGCGATCCGTTCTCCCGCGGCGCGGTCGTCGGCGCCGACGGTGCGGTTGTTGTGCAGCAGCTCGTACACCATGTTGCCGGGGATGATCCGCTCCGGCGCATGCACCAGGCAGATGCCTTCGCGGACGAGCGGCCGGATGCAGCGGTCGACGGTGCCGGGCGACACGGTGGACTCGATGACGATCGTGGCGTCGTCCGGGCAGACGGAAAGCACGTCCCGCACGGCCTGCACCACGAAGGAGGGATCCACCTTCTTGGTGAACTTGTCGTAAGGGGTCGGGACGGAGATGATGTAGGTCCCCGTCCGGATGCACTGTGTCGTAAAGGTGATGCCGCCTTCCACCGCCGCCGCGAACAGTTCTTCCAGGCCCTTCTCGCGGAACGTCGTCCTGCCTTCGCGCAGGGTCCGGACCAGCGCGGCATTGCAGTCGGTGCCCACCACGGGCACGCCGTGCGAGGCCAGCATCAGGGCCGTCGGCAGGCCGATGTATCCCAGTCCGATGACATTGATCGTATCGTTCTTCATCCCGTCTGTCTCTTGTTGATTCATGCTTGAATCTTCAAAGGTAATAAAAAACGGCGGGATTATGAAAAAAGCGCCCGGCAACGCCGGACGCTCGTCGGTTTCAGGGAGGCCGGGACTACCAGAGCGAGACCGATGAAGCCTCCGCTGTATTCTGAAGGTCTTCAGGGACCCGCGGGAAGAAATCGAAGCCGGACCGTGTCTCGATAGCGTCGATCGTCGTGCGGAACGTTGCGTTGTTGTAATTGGCGCCGGAATGTGCTTCGTTGGTGTAGATGTAGGCGACGCCTTTGGCGGCGGTCATTACACCGAAAGTACTGAACGTGCACTTCATCAGGCACTTGTAGAAATGGCTCGGCAGGCCGACAGCGCCGCCATTGTTGCTCGGCCAGGTCGCATTGTCCTCGAACAGCGTGCCGGTAATGACATACAGCGTGTCCCGTCCGGAAGGGGCATGGCTCTGGATGGCGGATTCCAGATTCGACCAGACGCCGTCATTGAAACTGTTCTGGTACTGGGGCGACTGGTTCGTATAATAGAATGTCTGTTCGTTGGCCGCCACCGTCGTCTGCCGGTCGGCGGAGGCGCAATGATGTCCCCGGCTGTACGGGCTGCTGGTGCCATTGTTGCTACCGGTCGCGCCGGTGGACTGCTGGCTGGAGGAGAGCGCCGGATCCGCCGTCCAGGAACCTTGACGGCCGACATTTTTATCAGGATAAGCGTCCGCATGCATTACCTGGGCCGTCCAGAGCGGGCAGCGCAGGCCGGTGTCATACAACACCGTATAGTTGCGGCAAACCCGGTTGTCGTAATAGTACGTGTGCGTAATCACGAACTGGCGGTCGTTTTCAGTCGCGTACTTATACCACTTCGTCTGGTGGCCGGTCTCGTAGAAAGTCTCATTACCGGTGGCGGCACCGGCGGTCGCGCTGTTCAGATCGATGCCCGGTACCTCGTAGCAGTCGAGCCACGGCAGGCCCGTGAGGGCTCCGGTTGCCTTCTTCGTGACGAAGGAGCGAACGGCACCCAGCAGATCCACATATTTGCCCTGCGAGGCGTCATACACCGTCATGAAGGCCCGGAAATAGTACGTCGTTTCTTCCTCCAGGCTTGTCAATGCGACGGAGAATGACCCGTTCGACGAAGTGAAAGGACCTTCCGCATAGGCTTCCTGGTTCAAAGCGTCGGCGCTGGTTCCGTAGTAGAAACCCGCCCCCTGGACATTCGTGGTCGTCAATCCGGAGTAGGCGGCGTCGAGGGTGGCATATACGGATGCGACTTCCGTCGCCTCCAGCGTATACACCGTTCCGTAAACGGGGGTGTTCCCACCGTCTTCTCGGACTTCCACCCGCTTGAACAGACAGACCGGCGCAGCATCCGAGTAGCAGGCAAAACGGAGATAACTGCCGTTCCACTGCAATTCACGGGGAGAGGGGAAGCCGACATTCTGCACATGGACGTTTTCCCCGTCGTGACGCAAGGTCCATTCATAGTTCTCCGAAGAAACCGAAGCGGCGAAATTCAGGCGGTTGGCGTTCGCATTCATACCCAGATACTGTCCGTTCAACGACAGGGAATAGCCGTGGGCGCTCCTTGCGACCGTCACCTTGTACGGATCGCCGTCTTCGCAGGCAACCTTCCCGTCGACCAGCGTGACGCTGTGCGAGGAGGCAAAATTGCCATTGGAGCCGGCACCGTCGAGAATATATGCCGAGACGCCGTCCTGCGTGTAGCCGATGACATATTCTCCCTCCCAGTCCTCCGGTTCGGAGATCAGTTTGCGGTATTCATATTCTTTCCCATCCGCTGCGGCATATTCCACGTTGACCGTCTTGATCTTTCCGGGACGGAAGGAGACCGCCTCCGGGAAGGATTTCTCCACAGCCACGTCTCCGTCGCTGCCTGTGATCCGCAGGACGACCTTGCCGCCGGCCGTCACGGTGAAGGGCTTGACCGCCAGGAAATACGTCGCCGTACCGCCAGCCGGTACGGTAACCGAGGAAGAAACAGCCGCCGTTCGGGATGCATCAGCCGCCGTCAGCTGCAGTGCGTCGCCGGCAAATCCGACCTTGAAGGAACCGGATATCTCCTCGGGAACCTCCACTGCCACCCGGGTGAGCGTCACCTCAGCGGAAGAGGGATTCGCGACCTTCACCGCGACGACCGACGCGACCTGATGCATCTGCACGACCGGAGTCCGGTCTGCAGCGATGCCCTTCGCCGTCCCGTAGAGCGGGAACGTCGGGCCGGCCAGGTGCGACATGTCTCCGTCGGCCGCCTGCCGCTGGTCCGTTCCCGCCGCGGCGCCGATCACGAAGGTCCCCGCATCCCCCGTCGGCGAAGCATACGCCGCAGAGAATGGATACAGGAGATACCAATCGTACTGCTCATTGGAAAGCAGACCGCCCTGAAGCGTGCCCCGGAAAAGCCCTGCGGCCTTGTCGGCCACCGAAAACGGAGCGCCGGAAGGCGTGTCACGCACATATCCCGAAGAACCGGCCGGCGCATGGAACACATTGATGCCGTCGCCGTCGGCCCAACGGGTCGACATCCCGTCGTTTTCCGTACGGGTGGAAGCATCGGTGAACACGATGTCGAAAGGAGTATCTGCAACGGAAGGTGCCGCATCCTCCCGCGAGCAGGAAAGGACGGCCGGGATAGCGATCGCAAGCAACGATGTCAGTAGGATTTTTTTCATCATATCGAACAAATATACGGCATTATTTTAAAAAATATGTATCTTTTTAATTATTCTTTATAAATTTGCAGGTTGTTTAGACGATTATTAACAATTTTAAATATTTATTTATGGAGAAGAAACGTGCCTACGAGGCCCCCGAGGTCCAGATGCTCGACATCCACTTCGAAAACACGATCATGCAGCAGTCCGCCACCGGCAACATCGACGACTGGGAGTATGATGATGATGAACTCGATTTCTAAGTCCAACCCAAAAACAGAAAAAGTGATGAAAAAAAGTTTTCTTTTGATGGGTTTGGCCGCTGCCGCCCTTTCGTTCACGAACTGCAACAAGCAGGAAGTTGAAATTCCCGCCGCCGGCGACCCGTTCGCCATTCAGCTGACTTCCGTTGAGGAAACCCGTACCGCCAATGACGGCATGGCGACCAAGTGGGTCGAAGGAGACGCCCTCTCCGTGTTCTACGCCACTGCCGGTTCGACCAGCTATTCCGCGAACAACCAGTTCACCGTCACCAATGCGGAGGCAAACCTCGCCACGGCGGACATCACCCTGGCCGAAGGAACATATGACTGGTACCTGATGTACCCGTACGACAGCCATATCACGACGCCGGCCAATGAAGATGGTTACCTTGCCATCGGAAGCAAGTCCAACGCCACGCAGACCCAGACGGGCCTGAACAACATGGAGCATCTTGCCGGTGCCAACATCCCGCTCTGGGGCACGGCGAAGAATGTCGCCTCCACGGACGTCCCCACGGTGGAAATGCACCAGATCGCTTCCGTCATCGAAGTCAACGTCACGAACACGCTTTCCAAGCCCATTAACGTGCTCTCCATCGCCTTCACCGGTACGGAAGACATCATCGGTACGTATTACATCAATATCTCCGGCAATACGCCCGTCCTGGTTCCCAGCGGTGACAAATTTGTCTCCAAGACAGCCACGCTGTCCGTGGAGGGGGCGGATGCCATCCCTGCGGGCAACACGGCCTCGTTCTACCTGGCTATCAAGCCCTTCACCGCTCCTGCTGCCGGGGAACTCGGCATCTCCGTCGTCGCGGAGGAAGGGGCCTATGAGAAAACGCTCAAGCTGGGCAGCGCCACCACCTTCGCCGCCGGCCACATCAAGACCGTCAACGTCGGATTCGAGACCGCCGGTGACTTCGACACCATCGCTCAGGTCCTTTCCAAGGGTAAAGGTGAGGGTTACAACCTGGGCAACGTGCTCGTCTACGCCGTCAACGGAAAGAGCGTCATCCTGGGCGACGCAACCGCCAAGATTCTCCTCTATATGGAGAACCACGGGCTCGCCGTGGGCGACCGGATCAACCTGCTGAACGCTACGGCCGACATTTTCCACGAAGCGCTCCAGATGACGTCCGGGACCATCACGGTCCTCTCGAACGGCAATACCGTGAACCACGGGACGCCTGTCGACCTGAACGATGAAAACGCCGCCAGCAACCTCGTCAGCACCTTCCAGGGCAGCGGCTACCACTCTGCCGTTTATGTGTCAATGACCGGATTCCAGGATGACCGTTACATTGAAAATGACTATACCGAGCTGTACATGGTCGGGGCGAATAATGCCACCGATCAGAAGGACGTGGATGTCACGGGCTATTCCTACAACTACTACGTAAAAGAAGGCGTCGGCAGCCTCTCTACCGTCATCTGCGATGTCGCCGTGGCCGAGAACGGCCGGACCGTCAGTGTTTCCGAGAGCGCACTGACTTGGAATACCGGAGAAACCGGCGCCAAGACCGTCACCGTCACCACGACCAGCCCGGCTACCGGCGGTTTCACCGTTTCTCCCGCCTCGCTGACCTACTTTGAGTATAGCGTCTCCGGCAATGTCATCACCGTCACCCCCAAGGGGACCATCACGGCCAACCAGCAGGAAATCCTGACGCTCACCCACACGGGCAATGAAAAGATCAAGACCACGCTCACTCTGAACCGGAAAGCGTCCTCTACCGTTGTTGACGCACTGACTCGTTCATTCTTAGGGATACCTGTTATCACAACATATACTGAATTCGAAGGGGTTGGTGGCCAGTCTGGCGCAGTCTACGCAGGGATTTGTGCTGGAGGAAAAGATGTCGGAACCAACGGAGCCATCCAGTTGCGTACCAAGTATAGCAACGAGGGTATCGTCACCACCGCTTCCGGCGGCAAGGTCAAGAAGATCGTTGTCAAATGGAACTCTACGACTACCAGCGGCCGCACCCTGGACATCTACGGTAAGACTTCGGCTTATACTGCCGCTACCGACCTTTACAACACTTCCAAGCAAGGAACGGAGCTCGGTTCCATTAAATACGGCACTTCCACCGAACTGACCGTCAGCGGCAATTACACTTTCATCGGGCTGCGAAGCAACTCCGGCGCGATGTACATCGACGAGATTGATATCACTTGGGAATAATCCCGATCAACAATCTATTTATACTATTTATAGAAGGCCGGCGACGTCCGGCCTTCTTGTTTTTTTCCGGCGGCCCGGGGATTTGATTCCACGGGAAGTTTTTGTTATCTTTGTGTGTTATGGCGAAAAAGACATCCGCGGCGAAGACGGTCGAAGATACCCCGCTCATCAAGCAGTTCTTCTCGGTAAAGGCGCAGCATCCCGAAGCGGTGCTCCTCTACCGGGTGGGCGACTTCTATGAATCGTATGCGGCCGACGCCGTACTCGTGAGCAAGGTCCTCGGCATCGTCCAGACCAAGAAGTCGAACGGAGAGAAAGGGTATGTGGAGATGGCCGGCTTCCCGCACCACGCCCTCGACGTGTACCTTCCCAAACTGGTGCGCGCAGGCTACAAGGTGGCCATCTGCGACCAGCTGGAGGATCCGAAATTCGCCAAAAAACTGGTCAAGCGCGGCGTGACCGAACTGGTGACGCCGGGCGTCGTCCTCGGCGAGCAGGTGCTCTCGCAGAAGGAGAACAACTTCCTCGCCGGCCTCGCCTTCGAGAAAGACCGGTGCGGCGCCGCCTTCCTGGACGTGTCCACCGGGCAGTTCCAGGTGGCCCAGGGGTCGCTGGATTACGTCGCCACCCTGCTTTCTTCGTTCGATCCCAAGGAAGTCATCGTCCAGCGCGGATACGAACGGGGCGTCCGCGAACGGTTCGGCGAAGGGCTCTACCTGTCTTCCGTCGAAGAGTGGGCCTTTGTCTATGACGCCGCCGTCGAGCGGCTCAAGAAGCAGTTCGGCATCGAGTCGCTCAAGGGCTTCGCGGTCGACCGCTACCCGCTGGGCGTCTGCGCCGCCGGCGCGCTGATGGTCTACCTCGAACAGACCTTCCACGCCGGGATGAAGAACATCTGCGGCATCTCCCGCATCGACGCCGACCGTTTCGTCTGGATGGACAAGTTCACGCTGCGCAACCTGGAAGTCCTCGCCTCCGCCGCCGGCGGCGAAGGCGTGCCGCTCGTAAGCGTCCTCGACAAGTGCGCTTCGCCGATGGGCGCCCGCCTGCTGCGCGCCTGGCTGGCGATGCCGGTGATGGACCTCGAAGAACTGCGCGCCCGCCACGACGTCGTGGCGCATTTCAAGGACGCGGAAGAAGACCGGAACGCCCTGCAGGAGGCGCTGGGACAAGTCGGCGACCTGGAGCGCATCCTCTCGCGGGCGGCGGCCGGCAAGATCGCCCCGCGCGAAGTGATGCAGCTGGGACGCGGCCTCGCGCAGATGCAGCCCATCGCGACGCTGTGCCGCGAGCGGGGTGTCGCGGCCCTCGACACGCTCGCAGGACAGATGAACGACTGCTCCGCCCTGCAGGAAGAGATCCGCAAGACGATGGATCCCGATCCGGCCGCCGGGCTGGGGAAGGGCCCGGTCATCGGCGCCGGCGTCGACGAAGAACTCGACAGCCTGCGCTCGCTGTCCACCGGCGGGAAGGAATACCTGCAACGGCTCCAGGAAAGCGAGGCGGAACGGACCGGAATCCCCTCGCTGAAAATCAGTTACAACAATGTCTTCGGGTATTATATCGAGGTCCGGAACACCTTCAGGGACAAGGTGCCGCCCGAGTGGATCCGCAAGCAGACCCTCGTCAATGCGGAGCGCTACATCACCGAAGAACTCAAGGAATACGAAGAGAAGATCCTGACGGCGGAAGACCGCATCTACGCCCTCGAGACGAAGATCTACGCCGCGCTCGTGGAGCAGATCCAGCGATTCATCCCGCAGGTGCAGGCCAACTGCCGCATCCTCGCGCGGCTGGACGTGCTGGCCGGATTCGCGGAGAACGCCGCCCTGCGCGGCTACTGCCGCCCGCAGATGACGGACGGTCTCGCCCTGGACATCAAGGCGGGCCGGCATCCCGTCATCGAGACCCTGATGCCGCCCGGCGAGGAATACGTCCCCAACGACATCCACCTGGACGGCGACGGGCAGCAGATCATCATCCTCACCGGTCCCAACATGGCCGGCAAGTCGGCCCTGCTCCGGCAGACGGCGCTCATCGTGCTGATGGCCCAGGCCGGCTCCTTCGTCCCGGCGCAGGAGGCCACGATCGGCTGGTTCGACAAGATCTTCACCCGCGTGGGCGCATCGGACAACATCTCCCGCGGCGAGTCCACCTTCATGGTGGAGATGCTGGAGACCTCGATGATCCTCCACAACCTCTCCGCCCGCTCGCTGGTGCTGCTCGACGAGATCGGCCGGGGCACATCCACCTACGACGGCATGTCCATCGCCCGGGCCATCGTGGAGTACATCCACGAATACGGGCACGGCGCCAAGACCCTTTTCGCCACCCATTACCACGAACTCAACGACCTGGCGGACATCTACCCCCGCGTGAAAAACTTCCACGTGGCCGTGAAGGAGGTGGGCACCCAGGTCATCTTCCTGCGCAAGCTCCGGGAAGGCGGTACGGCCCACAGCTTCGGCATCCATGTCGCCCGGATGGCCGGCATGCCCCGCGAAGTGATCCGCAGCGCCGAGAAGACGCTCAAGTCGCTGGAAAGCGAAGGGACGCCCACGGGCGCGGCGGGACTGCGCAAGGCGACCCGGACCAAGGCGGGCACGCTCGAGAGCGACGGGTCCTTGCAGCTGTCCTTCTTCCAGCTGGACGACCCGCTGCTGGGCTCGCTGCGCGACAAGCTGAAGGCCGCCGACCTGAACAATCTCACCCCGCTCCAGGCCTTCGATCTCCTGCGCGAGATGAAGGAAGAACTGGGGCTCTGACCCTCATCCTTGCCTTATGAAAAGAACCTTGCTCTCCCTGCTGTCGCTGGCGCTTCCCGTGCTGCTGGCCGCCCAGGGCGTCCGGGACGTCCGCGTCGCGGCATCCGATTCCCCGTCGCAGGACAAGGCGGCGGCCGATTTCGTCTGCACCGGACATGACGACCAGGAAACCCTCCAGCAGGCCATCGACGCGGTGGGAACCGGCGGCACCGTGTACCTGGCTGCCGGCAACTATTTCATCGATGCGTTCCACAAGGCGGCGCACGGGCCGGACTATGCCGTCAAGACGCGGCGGCTGGGCGTGTCCACCAAACTCCGTCTCCAGGGCACCGTCCGCGCCAACGGCAGCGTCGTCGACTTCGACGCGCCCGACATGCGCGGCGGGGCGAAGGTGACCGGCACCCATCTCGTCGTGACGCGGGAATGCTACGACGCCCTGCCGGACGCCGGGAGTTTCGCCGTCATCCGCGGCGACGACCGGGGCGGCGACTTCTGGGACGTGATGGCCCAGGAACTGACCGTCAACGATCTCACCATCTCCCTGCCGGACAACCAGAAGAACATCATCTGCATCGACGGCTACGCCCTCGGCGCCCTCAACGTGGACGACGTGCGGCTCGGCACGCGGATCTTCAACCGGTCGATGGACCCGGCCCAGACGATGCGGGTCGGCGTGGACGGCTGCATCGGCATCCGGGGGCTGCAAGGGTCGAACAACGGCAGCGAGACCATCCTCCGGTCCATCTACGCCATCGGCCTGGGCGTCGGTTTCGCCCTCAGCGGCGAGCATCTGGTCTGCATCCAGCTCGGCGCCATCGGCAACAAATACGGATATACCTTCAACAACTTCACGCCGGAAGGCGGGGTCTGGTGCCATCCGATCACCCTGATCAACTGCTGCGACGAGGTCTCGGCCAACTATCCGTATTTCGGGCCGAATCCGTACGGGCAGAACGTCGACCTGGTCAACTTCAACATGGAGCACTACACGACGATGTTCTCGCAGGGCGGCGACTACGCCCGCGAGGCCGTCCCCGGCCAGTGGGGCGGGAACATCGACTACGACATCCAGGACTGGGAGGCCGACACGTGGAACCAGCCCTTCCCGGGCAATTCCCCGTACCGGCGCTTCTGGGCGGCAGACGGCAGCGGCGCCCGGTTTACGTCGAAGAACAACGTGCAGCGGCGCTCCTGTCCTTCCGCGGAACGCAGGCGGATCGCCCCGAACGTCGGACAGGTCATCCTGGACGAAGACCTGGGCAAGCCCCTGTACTGCCTCGCCTGCGGCGACTACGGCTGCGCGAAGCTGACGCTGGAAAGCGGCGCCAGGGCTCCCGGGGAAATCCTCCTCCGGGTGGGGAACACCGCGCGGAGGATCGCCGTGCCCGCAGGCCTTTCCGGCCGGAACGCCTTGCTGGAGCACCTGTACCGGCAGCTGATGGTGAACACTTCGTGCCGCCTTCTGAAAGAGGAAGGCGCCCTGCTGATCTGGAACAACCAGATCGGTGTCATCTCCGAAAAAGACCTCTCCGCCGACGGCGGGAACACCCGCGCCCGGCTCCGCATCACCCTGGAAAGCCCCGGCGCCGAAAACCGCTGGATCGATTTCGCAGGAAATCCGGCCGATTGACCGCTTCGCACGTCCGAAACACAACACTCCGCCCCCATGAAAGCACCCCTCTCCCTGCTCGTGGCACTCCTCGTTCCGCTCGCCTGCTCCTGCGGAAGCCGCCACGCCCCTGAAATCACCGCCGCCAGGGCCTTTGTCGCGGAAAGCGCCCGGCGGATCATCCCGGCCGCCACCCGGACGGTATCCGAACCCGGTCCCTGGCAGGGAATCCGCTTCGTCCAGCCCTGCGACGACAAGGTCTACGAAGGCGGCTGCTGGGTCCGCGATTACTATTACGGATGCCTGACCGGAGAGATCCCGCCGGAAGACATGAAACAGGTCTACGGCTGGTACAAGAGCCATGTCGACACCATCGGCGTGAATGCCTGGCAGGTGCCCGACGTCATCCTCCACAACGGACCGGCGCTGTGGGTCGGAGACCGTCCCGCCCTGGACGGAAATCCCTTCCTGCTGATGCTGGCGGCCCTGTACTATCGGATGACCGGCGACAAGGAATTCATCCGTTCGGAAATGCCGTACCTGGCCCGGCTGATGGCGAACGCCGACCGGCAGGACGGGCTGGCCTTCAACTCGGACCACCCGAACCGGGTGGGATTCGGTTTCGAAGATTCCGTCCACATGACCGGCAAACTGGCCTACTGCTCGGTGTTGTACTACGACGCCTCGGTCAGGGCCCTGGCGATCTGCCGGGAGCTCGACCTGGACCCCTCCGTGTTCGAAGCCCTCGCCCGGGGCGTGAAGGACGCCTTCCTGCCCGCCTTCTGGGACGG
>JAEEGL011505544.1_pt1 | contig 14841 bp, 22 predicted proteins | sample 9134231 | NCBI WGS metagenome assembly JAEEGL01 (sample SAMN16246548, study PRJNA631951) | gut metagenome | biome: gut microbiome; feature: rumen; material: fiber-attached | host: Bos | place: Iran: Karaj | collected 2018-10 | reverse complement strand
TTGAATTCTTTTTCGCCCTCAAGACCAATCTTCAGACCGAAATTGTCAGCCACGGGTACCGCCTCCTTCCGTTAGATTCCGTCTGGGATGATATCGTCGATATAGTGCTCCCGCTTCGGGGTTGCCTGTCCGTTGTACTGTTTATGGCATTCCCACAAATCGAGGAGCAAACCAAACGGCATCGTCCATACTTCGTCCTGCGTCAGGTGAAGATGGGCGATGCCGTAATATAACAGTCGGGTAAACAGTTCTTCGTCCGTTACCCGACTGCCGCGTTTTTTGGGTCAGCCTCGCTTTCGATGTTCCGCTTCGTGCCTTTGTACAGCGCCTCCGTGATCGCGGTCTTGTATTCCGCGAGATCGGAAGGCACCGTCAGAAGCTCCACCTCTTCGGCGGTCAGCGGATCCTTGGGGCTGTCCTTATGCTTGAGATTGTAGATCAGGATGCTCTGGTTGGCGAGCAGCGTAATCAGCCACACGATTTCCTCGATGGCCATCTCGAAGTTTTCGCTCTTCATGAGCTTGTCGCCGAGATTCTCCAGCCCGCCGTACCTACCTGCGATCTCCTTCGTAGCCTTGGTGGTGAGGACGAGCTCGTATTCAGTACCGCCGATATTGATCACGGCGCTGCGTTCAGTATCCATTTTGCATCCTCCTTAGCTTGTCAGGCCGCCACCGGGCAGGTCAATGGGAAGGGGCGAAAGATTCAGATCTGCGCTGGGTTCGTACACCGCTTCGTACCAATGCTCGATCACGGAATCATCGACACCTTCTGTGCCCTCGGTAACCTCCGCCTTCCACGGGTGCTTACCGAATTCGTCTTCACGATTCCGGCGCATGATGGTGCCCTCGATCGTGGGCGTGGAGAAGGTAATGCTATCGCCCTTGGTGGCGAGGTTGGTTGCCGGGATGCCGAACTTCACACGATACAGCCAGTAGTAGCGGTACTTGCCGTTACTCTTCTTGGCTCGGAAGCCGACCGCCACGGGATCTCCGCCGTCTTCGGAAGAAGAGATCACCACGCCGTTCGCGTCGATAGTGGTGCCGGTGAGATCACCAGCGGTCTCTGCACCGATATCGTCCACGCCGAGGGAGAGCGTTCCCGATTTGAATTCCTTTACGACCTCCGCTGCGCCGTCATCGGCGTACAGGGTCGCTTCGTTGAGCTCGACCGTCAGATCGGCGGTCATTGCCTTTGCCAGCACCTTCGGGGTGCCATACGTCTCTTCACCGTGTTCGTCTTCGGTGATCGGAGCGTAGAAAAGTTTATCCAGACCAATGGTTGCCATGGATCATTCCTCCGTTTCGTATTCATAGCTTTTGGCTACGTCCACGGTATAGTGGTGGTAGCCGGTGTCCGTTTCGTAGCCGTTGTACATCCTGCCGGTGATGGTGTAATCCTCCCGCAGGAGCAGACGGACGACCCGGTTCTTGATGTTCGTATAGCTGCCTTTTGAAAACAGGGACAGCCGCGCTTCCTGTATATCGACGCCGGGTGCGTTATCCGCGTGCAGGTCAAAGGTATCCGCCAGCGGCACAATCACGATGTACGTGTCCGGCGCTTCACCGGAGAAGATGCCGGTCTCGACGGGAACGCCTTTTCTTGTTAGAAGCGATGTCAGATCCTCCAGAATGCTCATCTGCCTTTGACCTCCTTTTCCAGTTGCTGCTTCATCGCCTCGATGGCCGCAGCTTTCGTTGACGCTTTCGCCGGTTTCAGAAATGGTTTCGCGGGCTGGCCGTGTTTTCCGTATTCGATGATGTTGGCGAGCTTGGCGTTGCTTTCGCCGTCTGATCGGCCTTCGTCGAAGCCAATCTTCACGTTATAATTTCCGTTGCGATCCAGCCGGACGCCGGAAGTGCCCAGCGCCGCGAGCAGCTGGCCGGTGGAGCGGGACGGGGTTTTCGTGCCTCTGCCGATGACCGCCGCGAGGTTTGAGCGCACCTTTGCCTCCACGACCTCTGCGCCCGCCTGCAGTACACGGGTTGCGATGCCTTCTTCGTCGCTGCCCAGATGCTGCAGCTTTTCGAGGAATTCATCCGGCATCTTGAAGTCAACCTTTGCCACTGGTTGCCACCACCTTTTTCGCCAGCACCTCGACGTACATGCCGCGCCCTTTGACATCCTCCACGGAGATAATGCTGAATCGCTCGCCGTCGCAAAGGATGCTGTGCTGTGTTCCGACCGTCAGATCCGGAATCCTGCGGAAGCGGAAGAGGTCGGTCGCGTCGGAGAACGCGGCGAGGTTCGCCCAGCGCACGGAGCCGTGCCGACCTTCCCGATATGCGCGAAGGAAAGCGAGGACTGTTTCCCGCTTGGAGGAAAAGCCCTCGCTGTCCTTTACGGTTCGGATTTCCGTGATCTCGATGAAGGTGTTCATTTTCCCGAAGCTCATACCTGCCACCTCCGGTCGAGGCGGAGGAGCAGATTGACTGTATTCCACACCTGCTGCGCTGCCTGCGGATTGTCCGCAAAGAAGCCGCCGGTGCTGCCGTCCCGCGATTCATAGAAATGCGAGGCCAGCATGATTACTGCCTGCTCCGTGGTTGCGGGCATGGGGCTTTCGGTGTATGTTCCTTCCGGGATATGCTGATAGCTTTCGGCATAGGAGATGGCTGCAGTGAGGAACTGCTCCAGCAGCGCATCGTCAGCCGAATGGTCGATAATGAGGTTTGCCTTGAGCTTCTGCAAAAGCGTATCCATCACTGCAGCCTCCCTTCATAAATCAGTCTTCGGCTACCTTGAGCAGCTTGATCGCCTCGGGCAGTACCAGCTTGCCGTCGACGCGTTCTTTGGCCACAAAGCCGATCATGCCGTTGCCCGCGAAGAGCTCCTTGAGCTCTGCGAAGGAACGGGTGCCGCGATCGCCGATGTTGTAGTAGGAGAAGTCGCCAAACGCGACGCAGGCCTTACCGGGCTGGGGCTGCGGGAAGAACGGGGACGTATAGATCTTGTAACCGAGGAAGCGGTCGGGTTCGCCTTCCTTCAGGGAGGGCTGCCACAGATACTGGCCGGTCAGATCCTTCAGCGTGCGCAGGTACGCGAGGCACTTATCGTTCGTCAGGAACACGGCGTTCTTGCGGTACGGGCGCTTCAGGGAGTAGACGAGGTTGATGCAATCGTCTGCGGTCGGCTGGCCGCCTTCGGAAGTGACGCCGATCTCCGCGCCTCCGGTCTCGGCGAGAATGCCGAGCGGCTGGCAGACGCCGGTGCCATTGATAAAGGCGTCTTCCTCGGCATTGGACAGCGCCTTACCGAACTGGGTGATGATGTAGTTCTCCAGACCGAACGCGTTGTCGTACAGGAGCTCTTCGGTGACCTTGATCGCCACGTGCAGCTTGTGGGCGTCGAGGATGATCTGATCGAAGGTCGCGTCACCAAAAGTGAGAGCGCCGCCTTCCTCGATCCACGCCGCTGCGGGCTTGGTGGCCGCGATGTTGATCTTGTGCTCACCGCTGGTGGTGATGCGGGTACCGAGGGTACGCATGACGTTCTCTTCGGTGAGGATGTCGATGAGCCTGCGGTCGTATTCCTCCGGGACGAGGTAGCCGCCCTGCGCGTCAATACCTTCCTGCAGCACGTTGCTGATCTGGCGGAAGTTGGTACGCAGCGCAGTCAGCATGGCGCTCTTGTACTCATCGGTAGCTCTGCCGGTTTTCTTGGGTTTGTCCTGCATGCCGCCGTTCATGGGCTTGCCGGTGATCGGGGCACTGACAGGTTTGCCGAGCTCATTGTCCATGGCCTCCATAGCCTGCAGGCGCTCGATCTCGGCGGTGAAGTTCTTGACCTTCTGCTCCATCTCGGCATAGGTCTGGGCGTCGGCTTCGGAAAGCAGGCCGTCCTTATCACGGCGGCTCTCCACGAACGCCTTGGCAGCGTTCCACGCCTTGTTTCTGTTTTCGATCATTTCAAGGATAGTGTTCATGGTTTTTACCTCCAGTTTTTCAATAAATTAAGCCGCTCCATGAGGGAGTCGGCTTTGACCTTGGGTTCGTCCGCCTTCGGACGGGTTTTGCATTTGGCAGCGATCTTGTCCATGAGACTGTTTACGACCTCCGTTTCGGAGTACGGCTCCGAATCTTCCGGGGGTTCGAGATCTTCCTCGACCTCGACCGCCTCCGCGCGGCTCATGATCTCATCGGCGAAACCGAGCTCGACGGCTTTGTGCGCGTCCATCCACGTTTCCGCGTCCATGAGATGCGAGATACGGGCACGACTGAGGCCGGTCTTGATCTCGTATGCGTTGATGATGGAATCCTTGACCTCCGTGAGCATGGCGATGGCCTTTTCCATCTCTGCCTTGTCGCCCATGGCGATGGTCGCAGGGTTGTGGATCATCATCATAGAAACCGGAGACACCAGCACGCGGGTACCTGCCATGGCGATGACCGAAGCTGCGGATGCCGCGATGCCGTCGATCTTGACCGTGACGTTGCCCTTGTAATCCATCAGCATGTTGTAGATCTGGGCTGCCGCCACGCAGTCGCCGCCGGGTGAATTGATCCACACGACGATATCTCCGTTGCCTGCGTTCAGCTCATCCTTGAACATCTGCGGGGTAACGTCATCGTCAAACCAGCTTTCCTCGGCGATGGTGCCGCTCAGGAACAGCGTTCTCTCCGTTACCGGAGTCTCCGCCGCCAGATTCGTCACTGTCCGGTTCTTCCATTTCCAGAACTTCTTCATCAGAATCCTCCTTTCCGGTTTCTGTATTTGCAAAAGCACCCGCGCTCTGGAGCGGGAGCATATTGCCATTGATCAGGTACAGATCGCCGCCTTGCTCTGCGGGGATCCTGTCGAGGTTTTCGAGCTCTCGGATGTCGTTTGCGCTCATCCAGCCGTTCTGCCTCGCTGTTGCATAGCCATTCATGCGGCTCTGGTAATCGCCGCGCAGCAGGCCTTCCACGTTGAACTTCACGAAGTATTCCTTTTTCTCCGTGGGCGTCAGGAGCGTCCTTTGAATCGACTGCTCCCAGCGGATCACCCACGGATCCAGCGTGTACTTCACGAACTCCAGCGATTGCTGCTCTATATTGGAAAAGCTCGACTTTTCGAGGTCGCCGACCATGTGGGGCGGTACCCTGAAAATTCGAGCGATTTCATTGATTTGGAACTTGCGCGTTTCGAGGAACTGCGCCTGCTCCGGTGATATGCTGATCGGCGTGTACTTCATGCCTTCCTCCAGAACGGCGATCTTGCCGCTGTTCTGGGAGCCGCCGAACTGGCTCTGCCATGCTTCGCGCACACGCTGCGGATCCTTGATGGTGCCGGGGTGTTCGAGCACACCGCTCGGCGCTGCGCCGTTGGCAAAGAACTTAGCGCCGTATTCCTCGGTGGCGATTGCCAGTCCGATTGCGTTCTTCGCCATGGCAATCGGTGAGTAGCCGACCAAGCCATCAAATCCAAGGCCGGGAATGTGCAGCACATCCGATGGCTTCAGCACGACCGTTTCATTCTTGCCGCCTGCTTCGTCCGTCGATCGCAGGTACTGATAGTACAGTTGCCCTTTATCGTCCCGATCGACCGTCATCTTGTTCGGCATGAGCGGGTACAGGGCGACGACCTCGCCGCGCCCGTTTCGGATCACCTGCGCGTAGGCGTTGCCCCACAGGAGCAGGTGCGTCATGAGCGTTTCGCGGAACACGAACGAGCTCATTTCCGGATTCGGCTCATCATGGAGGAGCAGGTATAGCGGATGATCCAGCGCCTTTTCTTTGCCGCCATCGTCGGTGTAGCGGTACAGATGCACGGGCAGTCCCGCGATCGCCTCTGCGAGGATACGCACGCAGCTGTATACCGCCGTCATTTGCATGGCGGATCGCTCCGTCACCAGCTTGCCTGCGGTGGTGCCGCCCATGAAGAACGCATAGCTGCTGCCCGCCGTTCGGTTCTGGGGCTTGTCCCTTGATTTGAATAGTCCGCTGAAAATGCCCATGTGTGACCTCCTTCGTGGTTATATAAATAAAAGCCCGCGCGAATCGTAAACCGATTCATCGGGGCCTTGGTGCCTGATCGCACGGTCGAGCGCCATGATTGTGGCGACCGCGCCGTCGATGCGCTCCGTGCTCTTTTCCTTGTCGGGCTTGATGTTGCCTGCGGGATCTGTCCGCACGAAGATGTTGTCCATCATCCAGCGTAGCGGCGCATTCCCGCCGTGGGCGATCCTGCCTTCGAGCACCAGTTTCATGAGTTCCTTGCTGGGCGGCGACATGTCTTTGAATCCCTGACCGAATGGTACGATCGTGAATCCTGCGTCCGCGAGGTCTTGGCTCATCTGCACTGCACCCCAGCGGTCATACGCGATTTCCTTGATGTTGTACTTGGTGCCGAGTTCCGTAATGAACTGCTCGATAAAGCCGTAGTGGATGACGTTACCCTCGGTCGCCATGGCCGAGCCCTGCGCCTTCCACACATCATACGGGACGTGATCCCGCCGCACCCGCAGCTCGATCGTATCCTCCGGCACCCAGAAGTACGGGAGGATATAGTACGGTTCGTTCTCTTCGCGGGGCGGGAACACCAGCACAAAGGCCGTGATGTCTGTGCTGCTCGAAAGGTCGAGGCCGCCGTAGCATTCGCGTCCGAGCAGCGCCTCCGGGTTGACGGGGATATCGCACTTGTCCCATGCGTCCATCGGCATCCAGCGCACTGACTGTTTTACCCACTGATTGAGGCGTAGCTGCCGGAACAGGTTTTCTTCTGCCGGGTTGTCCTTTGCACTCTGGTAGGCAGCGCGGAGCTTTTCCACGTCCACCGTCACGTCCAGCGACGGGTTTGCCTTGTACCAGTTGCGTTCGTCCGACCAGTCCGCGTCTTCGTCGATGCCGTAGATCACGGGATAGAAGGTCGGGTCGATCTTGCGTCCGGCGAGGATGTCTGCCGCCTTCTGATGCACCTCCCAACAGATGCTGTTCCGATCGGTGCCCGCCGTGGTGATCAGGAAGAACAGCGGCTGCTTTCGCGCGTCGCCGGAGCCGTGGGTCATAACGTCATACAGCAGTCGGTTCGGCTGGGCGTGGAGCTCATCGAAAACGACACCGTGGACGTTCAGTCCGTGCTTCGTGTACGATTCCGCCGACAGCACCTGATAGAAGCTGTTCAGGGGCGTGTACACCAGCCGCTTCTGGGAGAGCACCGGCTTGATCCGTTTCTTCAGCGCAGGGCACTGTTCGACCATCTGGCATGCGACGTCGAACACGATGGACGCCTGCTGCCGGTCTGCCGCGCAGCCGTAGACCTCCGCACCCCATTCTCCGTCACCGGCCAACAAATAAAGAGCGACCGCTGCTGCGAGTTCGCTCTTGCCTTGTTTCTTCGGTATCTCAATGTACGCCGTGTTGTATTGCCTGTATCCGTTTTCCTTGACCGTCCCGAAAACGTCTCGCACGACTTTTTCCTGCCACGGCAACAGGACAAAGTTCTTGCCATGCCATTCGCCCTTCGTATGCTTCAGGGCGGAAATGAAAGCGACGGCGCGATCGGCGAGGGTGGCGTTTGTAATCAGCTTCTTTTCCGGGACGATGATCTTCTTGTCCGCCAATCGCTCTGTCCCTCCTATATTTTTCGACAAAAAACGACAGCGTTCGACGCTGCCGCAGTCCTTCTTATTTCGCTGTGTCTATGAGCGTGACCTCTTCGCCGATCAGCTTCAGCGCCTCGCTGTAGCTGCTCGCGCTCTGCACACGCTCCCACAGTTCCTTCCATTCGTCGATCCTGCCGTTTCGCTTCATCAGCCGCTGTGCCTGTCCGAGAATCCAGAACACGTTGCCCTCGGGGCCGCGACTGTCATATTTTAGTACCGGCTTCTTCATTCGTCGATCCTCCTGCATCTGTCTTCGCCGTATGCGACCGACAGACCGCAGCCGTTGTCCCAGCTGACCATGATGCTGCCGATGTCATCGACGCCTCTGACCGTACCTTTAGTGCCGATCGGCGGTGCCTGCACATCGTCCATCCTTATGAGCTCGACCCTGCATCCGACCGGGTATTCCCGACGCAGGCGTTCAACTGTTTCGCGCTTGATTCCGAACATCGTCGCCACCTCCTTAGTATTCGCTGGGATAGAGGACTGTGATCGTCATCTCTTCTGCGTGAGCATCATCGTTGATGATCCAGATCTTGCCGCGCTTCGTGGGGTAGACACCCATCACGCGGCCACCGTGCTGCATCGCTTCCACGTTTGTCTGGAAGTCTTCGCCGCACATGACGCCCCAGTCGTTGATCGTGAAGCTGTGGATCGCATCCGCAACCTGCATGGCGAACATGCTGTCGCTGTCCATGTCAGCGGAGATCCGGCTGGTCATGTAGAAGCTCATTTTCTTCTCGCTGGCCATCGTGATCCCTCCTTAGTTGAACTCGCGGCGCATGATTTCCAGCGCGATCTCGGTTTCTTCGTCCACCGGCTCGACGTCCCAGCCGCGATCGTAGTTGCAGACGATTTCGCCTTTGCGCTTCAGCATCAGCTTTGAGATCCTCCCGCCGTCGATCCCGAATTCGGAGCCTTCGTCGTAGCTCTTTACCCAGTAGTGGTAGATGCCGCTGCCGACGCGCATCGTGCCTTCTTTCCAGCCGTTGCCCGCTGGCCGCGTCTCCTTGACCTTGATCTTGAAGGTCAGGTGGCCGCTGTCGGTCATGCTGAAGTCTTCGACCGGGCAGGCACTGTATTCGTCGGGGATGTCCCGTGCGCTGCCAGTGTAGATGTTCGTGCGGTACCGGGTGTTCACCAGCGTGACCTGCGCGTTCCGGCTGATCAGATCGTAGAAGTTTTCGAGTGTGATCATCGTGGCCACCTCCTTACATTCTCTCGATCGTGACGTTGTCGTCCGCGTCGAAGTGCACCGCGTACCGGTATTCTCGGCCTTCCTTGTCGCGGCTGATCACTCGGATGCCGCCCTCGAAGGCGCTGTACGCGCGGTTGAATCTCTCGCCCTGCGGGAGCTGGGCTTTGACCTGTGCGAGTTGCTTGTTTGTCATTGCTTTTTCCTCCTTACGCTTCGATGGCATCCATCGTGATGTTGTGGTATCCTTCAGTCTTGAGCTCAGCCTTCAGGATCCGCTTGGCTTCCGCTGCGCTGTTCGCGTTTACGTACTCCGTGAAGCAGTTCCATTCCTTGCTGCCGCCGCTGGTCGTGTAGCTTGCGCTCACGTGGATTTCGTACTCTTTCATGGTGGGTGCCTCCTTGCTTTTGGTAGGACAATAAAGCCAGAAAGAAATGCAAAAGTCCAGACCAAAACCGAAGAAAAAGTAGAATTAGCAATTAAAACATATTTGCCGAGACGGTTTGTTTCTTCCCGCCGCGTACCAGTTCTGCGTGATCAGCCCCGGTAAACTTGAGCCAGCGTTTGACGATCACATCTGCATATTTCGGGTCGAGCTCCATGGTATAGCAGGAGCGTCCGAGCTGTTCGCAGGTGATGAGCGTGCTGCCGCTCCCGCCAAAGGTGTCGAGCACGATATCGCCCTGACGAGAGCTGTTCTTGATCAGCCGAGCGAGGAGCTTCAGTGGCTTCATCGTCGGGTGATCCGCATTCCGGGCGGGTTTGTTTTCATCGATCACGGTCGTCGAAACCTTGTCGCTGAACATCTCCCGCAGCAGGTCGCGCATTTCTTCTTTCTTCATCTTATTGATGTCAATGCGCTTGTCCTCGATCACCGAAGCCTGCGTCCGATCATCCACGAAGTAGTGGGTGCCGCCGTCTGTCCAGCCATAGATACATGCTTCGTGCTTCCATTGATAATCTTGGTGCCCCATGGTGAAAGCGTTCTTGTTCCAGATCAGCATTTGCCGCACCTTGCCAAGCGCCTGATTCGTCGCCTGCCGGAATGCGCCACCAACCGTCTCGGCGTGCCAGATGTAAAACGGGGTGCCGGGTTTCATGACTTCATGCATCCGGGTGAACGCTGCAACGAGGAAGGCAAGGAACTGTTCTTCCGGCATATCATCGTTCTGGATCGTCAGACCGTTACTGCCTTCATAAGCGACATTGTAGGGCGGATCCGTTACTACGAGATCCACCTGCTTGCCATCCATGAGCGCTGCGACGTCCCTTTTCTCTGTGCTGTCGCCGCAGTAGAGGACATGCCTGCCGAGCAGCCAACGGTCACCGAGCTTTGTGAACGGCTCCGTGCCATCCGCCGCTGCTTCGGGTGGGTCGTCTTCCACGATCTCGCTCTGATCATCGAATAGGTCGCTCATCTCACTAACGTCGAAGCCCGTGAGTGTAGCATCAAAGCCGCTATCGTCGAGGTCGCGGAGGAGGGCTGTCAACAGCGGAATGTCCCATGCGCCGCTGATTTTGTTCAGCGCCACATTGAGAGCTTTTTCCTTCTGTTCGTCCAGATCCACCACGACGCAATCGACCTCGGTGTATCCGAGATGCTGCAGCACCTTTAGCCGCTGATGCCCACCGACGACCACGCCGGTGCGCTTATTCCAAATAACCGGCTCAACGTACCCGAATTCCTCTACGCTGCGGCGCAGCTTTTCAAATTCTGGATCGCCGGGTTTCAGGTCTTTGCGGGGGTTGTATTTTGCTGGGAGCAGCCGCTCCACAGGGATCTTCTGAATATCCATTACACAAGACCCCATTCCGCAAACTTCTCGAAGCCTCCGATCTCACGAATGAAAGCACGGGCGATTTCCACAATCTCCGAATACGGTCTGCCATCGACCATGATGTCGCCGATGGCGCAGCAGAGCTCGACCGGTACTTCGTCCTGCTGGGCTTTGAGCCATGCGTAGATGTTCACGGAGACGTCGGCCTTCGACAGATCCTTGCCATGCAGCCCGCCTCCGGTCACGCTGTCCGCCATGTCGCTGCCGAGCTTCCGGTTGGTAGCGCCGGTGTCTACATCAGTGCCGCCTGTCCAGTCGCCGAGCGGGTTGATCTCCGCTTCTGGATATTCCTGCCGCAGCGTTTCCGTGCTCGCATGGCTCTGACAGATGATGAGCCGGTCGCCGTCAAGGATGTACTTGCCGTCTGTGGGATATTTGGCGTAGATTTCCTTCGCTGCTTCTGAAAGCGCACGCTGTTCATCCGTGACGGGGACGCCGCGAAAGATACCGTTGTCGCCGCAGCGATATTCCTCTGCCTGATTCTGCGCGAGGATAGGATCCTGTGCGACTTCGTGGTAGTCCACCACAACGTCGCCTGCGATCCTGTCGACCGCCTCGAGGATATCCGTCACGGGGATGTGTTCGGAGGACTCCGTGACGATATGGCAGAGGCCGTGCCCGATGAGCACCTCAACGGCGACCTTCGGGTTATCGCTTTCCCTGTATGCCAGATCCACGATCGCGCCTGCGATCCGATCCGCGATCTTATCCGGGTGTGCCGGGTTGACTTTCTCGTACATCTTCCGTTTCCTCCAATAAAAAGTTTTCGTAGGGCACGCCCATGTATTCCAGCACCTCGCGCATGCCGAGCCCGCCCTTGTCCCACGGCTTCATGCAGTACCGCCACAGCTGCGGGTGCGTTTTCTGCAGCCTCTGAAACCGGTTCGGCTCGCTGTCGAGGTGGACGCCAAACATGCAGAAGATGCATCCTGTCCGCACGTAGCCCATATCGTAAATCTTGCAATACGGGATATTGAACGTGTGGATGTATTCCCAGATATCATCGTCCGTCCAGAAGCTAAGTGGTGCGGAGACTGCCTTCTTGTTATCGAAGGCGTTGCAGCCGTATTTCAACCACGTGCTGGTTCGCAGCGATGATTCGCATGCCATCGTTCCGAGAATGGGAACACGTCCGGTTTCATGTGCATACTTGCTGATCGGCTTTTTCTTCATCTCTTTGCAGCAGCCCGATCCAATATCGAACGGCGCATTAAGCATGAACTTCCAGCGTTCGGAAATCTTAAAGCGCGATTGCTGGCCGTTTGTGCGGATCCCGTAAAAGTACTTCTGGATATCGTAGGTGTTCTTCTGACCGAGGCGGATGCGGTGTATCCACTCCGCCTGCTCCTTCGAGATGCAGGGGTATCCGCATTTCTCGATGACTTTCCGAAACGTGAGCTCCGGTTTTACCCACACCACGTTATCCTTCGTTTTCACGAATTCGCGGATCTCCGGAAACTCCAGACCCGTGTCGCTATAGACAGCAACGAGGTTCGGGTACAACCGGCGACAGATATCCAAGAGCACGGTGCTGTCCTTGCCGCCGCTGAAGGAGATATACACGCCGTCTTCGCCCCAGTATTCCACCCAGTCGCGGATGCGGCGCTCGGTCATGCGTATCTTGACCTCCAGCGGGAGGGATTGCATCTGCCGCAGATCGGAAATGGTGTGCCTGTCATGCGTCTGCGCCATGCTGCGTCACCCTTTCTGCTTTCTGTCCTGTGAACTGCTCCCAGCGTTTGACCGCGAGGTCGCAGTATTCCGGCGACTTTTCCATCGCGTAGCACACACGCTCCAGCTGCTCGCAGGCGATGATCGTCGTTCCGCTGCCGGAGAACGGTTCCAGCACGATGTCGCCGCGATCGGAGTGCATCTTAATGCAGCGCCATGGCAGCTCCACGGGGTACATGGCCGGGTGATCCTTGTTCGCACGCACCGTGTTCATCTCCCAGATACCGGCATAGCCCCAGTTCTTGCGTTCCTCTTTGGTGAGGCGCTTGACGAAACGATACGCGTGACCGGCGTATGCCGACAGCCACATGTATTCCTGATCGTTGTATTCCACATCGCCGTTCTTGCTGAACGCGGAAATGTATTCGTACTGCTGCACCGGCTTGTTCGTCACCAGATGGTAGGGGCCGACGCCGTAGTTCATACCTTGCTTCTTCCAGATGCGAATCCAGATCGGGCGGAAGCCCTGCTCACTGAAAAGCTGGGAGGAGTAGAAGTTCGTCGGCTCGATGAACTGCGTTCCTGTGGCATACAGGTCGCCGAGGTTCCAGCAGATGATACCTGCGTACCGTGTGAGATTCTTCACCACGGGGCGCATCGTCTCAAACCACGGGTCGATGCCTTTGCTTTCGTAATCTTTGCCTACGCCGTAAGGTGGTGACGTGACCGACATCTGCGCCTTGTTCCCGTTCATGAGCTTTGCGAAATCCACCTCCGAGGTGGAATCGCCGCACATGAGCCGGTGAACACCCAGCTTCCAGACATCGCCGGTCTTCGTGACCGCGCCTTTGGCCTTGATCGCTTCATGCTCTTCATCGACGTTGAAATCATCCTGCACGGCTTCCTTGGAGTAAAATGCGTTCAGGAGCTCGTCGACCTCGGCGGCATCGAAACCGGTCAGCGTTACGTCGAACTCGCTGCCGTCGAACTCCGTGAGTAAAGCAGCCAGCTTGTCCTTGTCCCATTCACCCTGAATCTTATTGAGCGCGACGTTCAGGGCTTTTTCGCGCATCGGGTCGAGGTCTACCACGACGCAGTCAATCTCTGTGATCCCAAGATCACGCATGACCGTCAGCCGCTGGTGTCCGCCGACCACGTTGCCGGTCTGTTTGTTCCAGATGACCGGCTCCACATAACCAAACTCGGTGATACTGCGCTTGAGCTTTTCGTATTCCGCGTCTCCGGGCTTGAGTGCCCGACGCGGGTTGTACTCCGCTGCACGCAGCTTTTCCACGGGGATCTTTTCTATCTGCATGTTTCCTCCTATCCGAGCAGGCGCTCCATCAGATCATCGTTCGGATTCGCTCCGATGGGCGTCTCGCAGTTGTCCTTCACGATCTGGTAGATCTGAAGCCACAGTACGTTTGCCTGCTTCAAAAATGAAATGCCCATATTCACATACGGGCTGGCGATCGGCAGCTGCGTGGTCGGATGCTTTGCGAGCAAGCCGTATTGGTTGATGCCTTCCTCGCACTGGATCCACCGCTGCATGTACAGCGCATACTGCTCGATCAGTTCCTTCTTGACGAATTGGGCGCAGCCACGCTCATTGAGCCAGCGCCATGTGTCTTCGTAAATCTGCGGCGCAAGGTTCTGCTGCGAGTTCTTTGTCACCTGCTTGAGGTATTCGGCAACGGGAGGCATGTCTTCACCATGCATTTCCGTTTCCTTCATCCCAAACTGCAGCTTGGTCAGCGGTGCCTTGCCGGGGTTACCGTCGAGGATTTTTTCAGATAGCGCCTTTTTCTTCCGTCCTGCGCCGGGACGTGCACCGCCATGTCCGTTCGCCATGTGCGCTACCTCCATTTCACTTGATTTCTTGAAAACCCGGGGCTATACCCGTCTTGATTTCCCGATTTTTCGCGCGTGACCCCACGCCGTTGTCCACGAAATCAAGTTTTCAAGATTTTGATCCCCCTACCGGTCGCCGAGGTCGTGGTGGATCTTGTTGTGGCAGCTCTGGCAAAGCGACATGAGATTGTCCTCCGCGTGGGTGCCGCCTTTGCTGATCGGTACGATATGATGAACTTCCTCCACGGGTGTGATCCGGCCTTCCTTGAGGCACTGTTCACACAGTGGGTGCGCTGCCACGTACCGGGCACGGATTCTATGCCACGCTCTGCCGTACTTACTGGCAGTGTGGGGGGCTCTCTCATATCGATCGTACTGTTGCCGCGCGTGTTTCCTGTGCTGCTCACAGTACTGGCCTTCGGTCAGGTTGGGACAGCCGGGATAGGAGCACGGTCTCTTGGGCTTCCTCGGCATGGGATCACTTCCTTCTGCGGAACAGTTCCTGCAGCCAGTATTTGAGGATGTACCAGCATTGCTCCAGATAGCCGACCTTCCTGTATGCCATGGCGCTGCTCCTTCCGTCTGTATTGGCGGGCAATAGAAAAGCCCACGCGGGTTGTCCTGCGTGAGCTTTCTATGGTCTTCGCCTATTATAATGCTACCATTGTGGGCGGCTCTCATTTAGTCCCATTGTGTCTCATTT
>JAEEGL011369242.1_pt1 | contig 14841 bp, 8 predicted proteins | sample 9134231 | NCBI WGS metagenome assembly JAEEGL01 (sample SAMN16246548, study PRJNA631951) | gut metagenome | biome: gut microbiome; feature: rumen; material: fiber-attached | host: Bos | place: Iran: Karaj | collected 2018-10 | reverse complement strand
TCAAACAAAGAAATCGTTTCAAATCTTACAGATGTTTCAAATGGAACTGTTAAGCTTTATGCTCAGTGGACAGTTACTGATTATGTGATCAAATATGTAAATGGGCATAACAATAAAGAAAATAGAACTTCATATAGAATTAATACAACAACATTTGCATTGAAGACTCCTACATGGACAGGACATACTTTCCATGGATGGTTCTCAGATTCTAAATATACTAAGAAGGTTACAAGAATTAATAAGGGAACTGTTGGCGACAAGACATTCTATGCAAAGTGGACCACAAATAAATACACTATTAAATACAATGGAAATGGTGCAACAAGTGGAACAGTAAAGAATAAGACATGTACATATGGTAAGACTTACAATATTGCAAAGAATGCATATAAGAGAACAGGATATACCTTTACAGGATGGAATACAAAAAAAGATGGATCTGGCACAAAGTATAAGGCAAATCAGGAAATTACAAGTTTAAGAAAAGCAGACGGTTCAGTTGTAAATCTATACGCACAGTGGAAAGTGAATAAGTATACTATAGTATTCAAAGCTAACGGCGGAACAGGTAGCATGAGCGATAAGGTTTGCAAGTATGATACTAAGTATACTCTTCCAGCAAATAAGTTTAGTAGAGATGGTTATGTTTTTGCTGGATGGTCAACCGCTGCAAACGGTGGAATAAAGTATGCAAATAAGGCGACTGTTTCCAAATTAAGAAGTACTGATGGTGCAATGATAATATTGTATGCTAAGTGGAAACCTAAGACAGCTTCAATATCTAGTTTAAAAAAACATGATTATGAATCGAATATTATATATATTAAATCACAGAAATGTGATGGATATGAAATATATAGGAGTACAAGTGCGAATGGGGGATATACATTGCTGAGAACTACGAAGAGTACAATGTACCAAGACACTTCAGCATTCGCGGGGGTGACTTATTATTATAAAGTTAGAGCATTTGTAACCAATTCTGGCAAAACTGAATATGGCGATTACTCAACTGCTAAAAGCATTACAACAGCATTAAAACCCAATTTTACAGCGAGATTTTTTCCTTTGACTTCATATACTTATTATTCGGGAATAACGATAGAAAATAAAGGAACTAAGAATATTTATGTTGGAGTACCATATGGCATTTATAATGTTTATCCGACTGGTGCTAATTATTACTTCAAAGGCCGTGCTACTAGTTGTTATGTAGCTCCGGGAACTTCTGGATCGATTTGTGTTGAGACTGATGATCGACATTATTATTACGGGAATCCTCATATTGGATTTGTTATTACATATGATGATTGTGTATATGCAGTCGCTTGTGACTATAATGGTAATGGGGGATTCCAATCAACGGGAAATTAAACTAATAATATAAATAAATGAAAAATACAATTCACAAATAATAATAGATTATAAATATACCAGTAAATATGCTGGGGACTTATCGCATCTGATACAATAAGCTCCCAGCATTTTTCGTAATTATATAGAATTAAAACAATATTAGTGTGCAACCAGCCCACCAAACAGAGAATTTGATATTATATAATGAGTTCAAGTTATTTTTAGGCAAAGCATGGGAAACTGTGTGACGCAAAACTCTAGAGCCTGTAGAATGGTAGTCAGTTGCATTTCGAAGACATCGTACCACAGGTAGATGTCTTTTTATTTTGTCAGGGGAGGTATTCATGTATTTTCCAAAGATATTGCTTTTAGGAAACGGATTAAATCTTTGTTGTGACGGAACGAAATGGGAAGAGATAATAAAGAAAATCCATACTAATAAAAAAGTGTCAGTTGATGTAATAACTAAAAATAATATTCCTTTTCCATTGCAGGCAGTATTGGCTTCTGATGATAGCATTTCAGATAGGATTAAGAATATAAATGAGGAATTATTTAGCCTAAGTGATGATGGAATGATAAAGATAAGTCCAATGATGGATAAATTATTGTCGTTGCCGTTCGATTACATATTAACAACAAATTACAGTTATGAGATTGAATATTATGTGTATGGTAAAAATGTAAATATAAAAGAATTAGCTAATCCAATGAGTGAAAAAGGACGTGTAGAACCAAAATTTATGTTACATACATACAATAGTATAAATTACAAAGGTTTAAACCATAAGATTTTTCATATTCATGGTGAGGCTAGAAAACCTTCAAGTATGGTGTTAGGACATTATTATTATGCAAGGCTATTAGACAAGTATCAAAGAGAGTTAGATGCTTCAGGGAAAAAACAGTATTTTATTCAGCGGAATGGTGGAAACTATAAAATCTCTTCTTGGCTTGATGCATTTATTTTTGGGGATGTATATTCTTTAGGTTTTGGATTTGACTTTTCAGAGATAGATTTATGGTGGTTGCTTTGTCGTAAAAAGAACGAAAAAGTCAATCATGGAAAGTTTGTCTTTTATGAACCTCTCTGTGGGAATGAAGTGAAACAGTCATTAATTACTTGTTATGGCGGCATCACTGAAAATGTGGGCTATGTGACGTCTTTTACTAATCAACAATATAGAGATTTTTATGAAGAGGCAATAGAGGATATTGCAAATAAAATTAAACAATAGTATTAGCGTGTAGCTAATTATATATGATAAATGTTTTTTTGCATGGTTAAGGAAAGGATCAGAGTGAATAGAATGAAAAACAGAAATAAAATTAGTATTGCTATATTGATTTGCCTGATTATGGGATGTTTGAACAATTTTGGTTCTGTTGATGCTGATGAGATATCAGGTTATAACAATGCATCAGTTTCTGATGCGTCTGAAGAATATATAGTATCCCCAATAATTGAGGAAAACTTTGAAAATGATGGCGAAAATGGAGAATATGAACTGTTGCCTTTAATAACTGAGGAAAATTATAAGGATTACGGTTTTTCGGATGCTAATTATACAAAGTATTTAAATTATTTTCCAATCGCAAATCTAAGGGATTTGTTCTTGCTTCGTGATGCTGTTGAGCAAAAAGGAGCATATTCTATGCCGGAGGTTAATAGTTACAATCCCAAATGTAATGCTGTATTGATAAATGATATTGTTTTTAATAATCAAATTATTGGAGAGGGAAATAATATTATAGAGAATAATATTATTAATAGATGGATTCCGATAGCAAATTATGAAGGATTGTTTGATGGCCAATTTTACTCAATATATGGACTTTATATAGATCAACCTTATTATTCTGAAAATGATAAAAAATATAATTATGGGTTTATAGCAAAATGCAAAGGGAGTATTGTAAATCTTAATATAAAAGATAGTTGTATTAATTGTATTGCAGAAGATGGAATGCTATTAGGTAATATTTCTGTAGGTACATTTACGGTAGATTTGGAAAAATCTGGAAATGATTTAGGCGTTATTGATAATTGTACATTTTCTGGACAGATTAATGCTAGTGTTCATTCTGCAGATGTTTATATTGCGGGCATTGTAAATAAATGTATAGGTGGAAAAGTATTAAATTGTACAAATTACGCTGATATTAATATAAATAATAATGGAGCAACTAGGAATGATTATAAGTATTGTACATCTGGGATATGTTTGAAATGTGAAGAGAATCAACAAGATTCATGTTTGATAGAAAAATGTGTTAATAATGGCAATTTGCATGGAGATGAAGTGTATGGTGTTATTTCAGATTGCAAAAACACTACAATTAAAGATTCTGGTAATACAGGGACGTTGAGTGGAACTAAAGAAGCAGCTGGTTTTTCTTGTAGTTGTACAGGTACTTTTTCTATATCAAATTGTTATAACAATGGTGATGTTATCTCAGAAGATGGTGATGTAAGTGGTTTTATAAGTAGATGTGAATCTGATAATGGAAATAATGGTGAAAAAATAATTGAGAATTGTTATAACAAGGGTGATTTATATGGGAAACAAGCTGCAGGATTTGTAAATAGAATTGATGGTAATAGTAAATTGAAGATTATGAATTGCTATAATTCGGGGAATGTTACGTCGGTTGGACCAAATAAAGCTTCTTCGGGTTTTGTAAATGTGAGTAATAATGATTATGCTTGGTTTATTAATTGCTACAATGAAGGCGACGTTAATACACAATCGGGATTTAATGCGCAGGGGTTTGCTGAAAATACTCGTGGATATATTTATGGTTGCTATAATCTGGGAGATGTTTCGACTTCCGATATGTCATCCCTTAAATCAGATTCGGATTATCCGAGTGGATTTATTGGAACGTGCTATGCTTTCCTAGTTAGTTGTTACAACATGGGGAAAGTTATAGCTCCTAATAATTACGGAATGAATGATTATGCAGGTTTTATTTATAACTATGCTCCGAAAAAATACGAATTGGATAATTGCTACTGTGTTAAATACGAGCAGAAAGATATTTGTGTAGGCTCTGCGAGTTTTTTGACTAGTTTGGATGTAGAATCATTTTATTCAGGAGAAGTAACATATAAATTGAATTCTATAATAAAAGAGAATTCTCAAGAGGATTTTGAATGGTTCTATGGAGTATCGCCAAGTGATGCGTTATTTTATCAAAATATAGATAATAACGATAAGAATTTTCCGACACATAATGAAGAGGATGGAGTTGTTTATTATGTAGATTGTTTTAAATGTGATGGTATCACAAAAACAAAAATGTACTCTAATTACGATGATGATAATTACGTCCAACCACATAAAATTGTAAAAGATGATGCGGTAGAACCTACATGCAGTAGTACAGGACTGTCAGAAGGTAGTCATTGTTCGGAGTGTAATAAGATAATTATTGAGCAGGCGATTATACCAGCTACGGGACATGATTTTGATGAATGGGAGCTGCTAGATGCAGAGGATTATAAATATAGACATAAATGTAAAGTGTGTGGTTTGGAGGAAGTTGTTGTCCATCATCTAGATGGTGGAACTATAATAGAGCCGCCTGATTGTTTGAATGGTGGAGTGACAAAATATAATTGTACAGACTGTGATGAGACATTCATCGTAAACACTGATCCTCTTGGCCATGATTATGGAGGATATATTAAAAATGATAAAGGAAGTCATTACAGAAAATGTAGTCGATGTAAGTTAATAGTTTTATCTGGCCATAAGTGGGATAGTGGAAGTGTTTTAGAAGAAGCTACAACAGAAAAAGCGGGGATGGTGAAATATACCTGCTTAGATTGCGGATATGAAAAGGAAGAGGTTGTTCCTGTTATAAAGGATGGTTGGATTAAGGAACAAGATGGTTGGTATTTTTATATTATGGGAGAACTATATTCAGACGATAACTATAATATGGCGAAGGGAACTATAGAAGGAACTACTACATGGTTTTTTGTGGATAATGGTTGGTTTGATTCTTCATATACTGGATTTGCTAAAAATGCAAATGGTTGGTGGTTTATGAAAAACGGAGTCCTTGACAAAACTACGGGTTTAGTAAAGGGTAGAGTCGGTGAAGAATTGGATACTTATTATGTGAAAAATGGAAGCGTAAAACTAACCACAAATGGATTTGTGAAAAATGGAAGCGATTGGATATATATTTCAAAAGGCGTATTAAATAAAAATACTACTCCGATGAATGGAACGATAAATGGAAAAAAATCCTGGTATTATGTTAAAAGTGGAAAAGTTGATTTTTCATATAAAGGATTTGCAAAATGTGGTAGCTCGTGGATGTATTTTGAAAATGGAACAATTAATAAGAATATAAATGGTGCAGTTAATGGAACCATAAATGGAACTAAGACTTGGTATTATGTAAAGAATGGGAAATATATATCAACTTTTAAGGGGATTGTTAAAATTGGTTCTTCGCAAATGTATTTTGATAAAGGAATAGTTGATAAAAAATATAGTGGAAAATTCAAATACAATGGTAAAACATATACAATAAAAAAAGGAAAAGTGACTAATGTAAAATGATAAAGTAAGAATACATTGTTATTAATCTGAATCATTGAAAAAAGGAGAACAGTATGAAAAAACAGAAAAGAATATACGCATATATAATAACTGCAATAATGGCGATTAATTCGTTTCAGTCAGTTGTTTGTGCAGTCGATGTTTATGCTGATGAAAGTCTTGTTAACGTAGGTACACCTACTGATTCTAATATGGAAAATGAGGATGTTGTTGTGTGTTTTTACGGAAATGGTGAAGCGACAGGAGAGATGGAATCTGTAGTGGTTATGGATCCTTTGCAAGGTATTTTAGTTCCTGAAAATCGCTTTGACTTAAAGGGACATACTTTTAATTGTTGGAATACAGAACCTGATGGGACAGGTGCATCATATTACCCAGGGGATACACTAAAAGTGCCAGAAGGGTTAAAAGAATTAAAATTGTATGCACAGTGGGAAGCGGTTGCATATCGTATTTTATTTGATGGAAATGGTGCAACTGAAGGTTACATGGGATCGATGAAGTGTTATTACAATATAGAGAGTATTCTTAAGGAAAGTACCTTTGAAAAAGAAGGATATAGATTTATCGGCTGGAATACTAATCCGGATGGCACAGGGGATAACTATTCGGATGGAGCCAGTGTTATAAATTTGTCTGATAATAATAATGATATTAGGAAGCTATACGCACAATGGGAACTTGCTAGCTACAAAATAGAATATATTAATGGACACAACAACAAGGAAAACAGAACCTCATATAAAGCTAATACAACAACTTTTGCATTGAAGACTCCTACATGGACAGGACATACTTTCCAGGGTTGGTTCTCAGATTCAAAATATACTAAGAAGGTTACAAGAATCAATAAGGGGACTGTTGGAGACAAGACATTCTATGCAAAGTGGACCACGAATAAATACACTATAAAATATAATGGAAATGGTGCAACAAGTGGGACTGTAAAGAATAAGACATGTACATATGGTAAGACATACAATGTTGCAAAGAATGCATATAAGAGAACGGGATATACCTTTACAGGATGGAATACAAAAAAAGATGGATCGGGCACAAAGTATAAGGCAAATCAGGAAATCACAAATTTAAGAAAAGCTGATGGTTCGGTTGTGAATCTTTATGCACAGTGGAAAGTGAATAAGTATATAATAGTATTCAGGCCTAATGGCGGATCGGGTGACATGAAAAATAAATACTGTAAATATGATACTAAGTATACACTTCCAGCTAATAATTTTAGTAGGGACGGCTATGTTTTTGTTGGATGGTCAACCTCTGAAAATGGAAATACCAAGTATAAAAATAAGGCTTCAGTTTCTAAACTCAGAAGTGGCGATGGAGCAACAATAACGTTGTATGCAAAATGGAAACCGAAAAAAGCTTCTATTGCTAGTGTAAAAAAATCAAGTTATGCATCGAATGTCATAACAATCAGTTCTCAAAAATGTAAGGGATTTGAAATATATAGGAGTACTAGCTTAAATGGTAACTATACATTGATAAAGACAACAAGTAGTACTACCTATCAGGATAATTCGGTGTCGTCGGGAGTAACGTATTATTATAAGGTCCGCGCTTATGTTACTAATGGCTCCCAAAAGATATATGGTGATTATTCAACTGCAAAATGTGTAACTACAGCTAAAAAACCAAGTTTTACTGCTAGTTATTTACCAGTGGGGAGTCGTACATGGTTATCAAGTGTTTGTATCACTAATAATGGAACAGAGAGCATATATGTTGATTCAGATAGTATATTTAAAGTTTATCCGTCATACATTTATAGAAAATCAGGATTTTATTTCCAAGGGCATTCTAAAGGGGGAACTGTTTCTCCTGGTGCTAAAACAAGTATACTGATAGAGACAGATAAATCACTTGCGTTTTATGATATTCCAAGTGTGGCTTTTGTTTTTAATTATGATGAATGTGAGTATGTGGTTGAGTGTGATTATGAAGGAAATGTTTCATTTGTTTCAAAATAGTGCGTGTGAATAGAAGATGGAATGTTTCAACTTGTTAATAATGTATAAAGAATAAATACACAATCCTTGCCGGGACTTATCTCATTTGATGTGATAAGCTCCCGGCACTATTAATACTAGTTACACTTTTTTTATAAGTTTATTCGATTGACAATAACATTCGCTAATAGTTACAATGTAATTGGCATATTTACAGGTTGGAAAGGAGTCTTAAATGACAAATAATGAACCTGTGAATTATGATTCATCAATTTTTACTCCTTGGGAAGAGGCGACTATATCTGATGACTTTATGTTTAGTAAGGTTATGACTGATAAGATATTGTGCCGAGATCTCTTAAGGATTATACTTCCAGAACTTAATATACAAGAAGTCGTGGATGTTCAGACTCAGAAAACCATGAAGCATTATTATCAAAATAAGGGTGTCAGGCTTGATGCATATGTGAGTGATAACGAAGAAAAGCATTATGACATAGAGATGCAAGTGGCGAGTAATACGAATATTCGAAAGAGGTCCAGGTATTATGGAAGTATGATGGATGCGAATGAACTTTTATCTGGAGTTGATTATGGTGCACTAAATGATTCTTATGTGATATTCATATGTACTTTTGACCTATTTAAAAAAGGGCAGTACATATATAAATTTAAGAATTATTGTGTTCAAGCTCCTGATCTATGCTTGGATGATGGTTCAACTAAAATATTCCTAAATACAAAGGGGTATGTTGGTGAGATAAATGATAACCTTAAGAAGTTTCTTGAATATGTTGATGGCAAAGACCCAGGCGATGATGATTTACTGAATCGCTTTGACAAGGCTGTCAAGGAAGCAAGGAAGAGCGAGACCTGGAGGGGTGAGTATATGACATACAAAGAAATAGAGCGTCGTGGATACCTTCAGGGTAAGAATGAAGGTAAAGCAGAAGGTAAAGAGGAAGGCCTTAGAGAAGCCAAGAATCAAGATGTTGATGAGATTAAAAATGCTCTAAAAGAAGGCCTGATTTCAGAAGAAGCTGCAAAAGAGTTAATCTCACGCATTAGTAACAAATAACATTGTATTAATTTTAAACCAGTAAATATGCCGGGGACTTATCGCATCTGATGCAATAAGCTCCCCGGCACTTTATTCGTAATTATTCCACTTCCGTATATACAATAAATCCCGCTCCGCGCCTAAAAATATGGTATGATAAAGCTGTAAGATAAATCGCTGCAGTTCGAAGCAAAAAAAGAAAAGGAAGCGGCATAGATGTCAGACTTAGATGCTATCGTTGAGGGTGCTCTGTACACCGAGATCAAACAACTGAAGGATGGCAAGAGCATTGTCATGGATCCGACAACAGAGAGGCTTTATTACAAGAAGGTCCTCTCTGTTTTTAGTGTCCCGGTCTATAGGTATCTGAAGAATCATCCGAACAAGGCAATTCCGGGCATCAAGGTTTTCTGGAAGGAAGAAGGGAATCTCGTTGTCATCGAGGAGATGATTCAGGGAACAACTCTCGACGAATTGCTGGATTCGGAGAAGGATTACAGGGGTAATCCCCTTAGCTTCGAAGAGAAGAAGAGAATTCTGCTGGCAATCTGCGATGGTTTGATCTTTCTTCACGCGTCAACGCCTCCGATAATTCACAGGGACATCAAGGCGTCAAATGTAATGGTTGCGGATGACGGTAGTGTCAAGATTATTGATTATGATGCGGCGAAACAATACATCAGGGGAAAAGAAAAGGATACCGTGCTGATCGGTACCCAGGGTTCTGCTGCACCAGAGCAGTATGGTTTTGCTCAGTCTGATGAAAGAACAGACATTTATGGATTTGGCAAGCTTATTCAACGTGTCATGCCGGAATCACCACAGGCTATGAGGATAGCTGCAAAAGCAACCAAGCTTCAGCCTGAACTGAGATATAATTCGGTTTCCCAGATGAGATTCCTCATTGATAAACTCTGGGATCCTGCCATTCCTGCATCTACAAGAAGTAAGAATGCTGCAAAAAAAGTAGTTCATTCGCTCGCATTCAAGATTGCAGTTCCTATACTTTGCGTGGCTATATTACTGCTTACAGCCGGCTATATATTTAATAAATATTACTACCATGACATATACGTTAATGAGCCGGCGTACAAAGAAGGCGTTGCAGCCATGCAGTCAGAGGACTACGAAACGGCAATGAAGAAGTTTGATGTCTGTGGCACGGAATACAAGGATGTTGAAACTCTATATAAGACATGCAAGGTTGAGTCTGTTAAGGATGGGCTGGTTGCTGATTATGAGAAGGCACTGGCTAAATACGAAAGCAACAGTTCCACCACAAATGCGGTGGCCGTTTTTGATGCTGCCAAGGTTTTGAAGAGCAATGGAGTAGATAAAGGAGAAGCCTACGATACATTTTATGAGTCTTTAACTAATGAGATGGATGCTTGTTTTGATTCTGAAGATTATAATAAAGTTCGCTTAATAGCGGCTGCTCTGGAATCTCAAAGCGATGAAGATATGTCATATATCAATGACGAGATTGAGTACAGAAAAGGTATGGCTGCATTTGAAGAGGGAGATTATGTGTCCTGCGTAAATGCTCTGAAAACTATTGATGAATACAAGGATTCCAAGGATAAAGTGGCTGAAGCGAAATACTTATATTGCAAGCAGACAATTAATGATCCTGACGAAAATACAAGATATTATTTGTTTGACCTGAACAGGGATGGTTATGCTGGAATTGACACGATGGTTCTTGAGATATGCAAGTGGAGAGCAAGTAAAATACATATAACTAAGGCGAATTACCTAGAGACTAGTTTTACTATAACAGGCGGACCTTTGGCTGGAATGGAGGGGGATAGGACTACGACGGTCAGAGCGGAAATAGTAGCCTGGAATGGCACAACATGGACCACGGAATACCCGGCCGAGGTTTATAGTGATAAAAAGATTGTGTTCAATTTCGGTAAAATGTCCACCTTCCCGTCAAGTGGTTCCTTCACCTTAAATGTATATGATGGATATGGGAATCTGATAGGAAGCAAAGACGATACATTTAACTAATAATTATGACAATACATCTTCATGGTATTTGTCCAGCAGAAGGTTGGTTTCTATAACTGTGATATGCTGGTTGATAGCTACTGAGATGATGACATCGCGTTTCTTTTTTGGATACAGAACAGCGTACTCGCTGAGCTGAAGCAGGTTGCTGGTCTCTGTCAGAGTCAGACCGGCTCCAATGCAGAGCCTTAACAGTTTGTCACGACTTGGTTTTCGCTTTTTCTTCATGATCTGGTAATAGTAGGACTTCTCGATACCACTCAGGTCTATGAGTTTAGAGTCAGAGATATTTTTGAATTCAGGAAGTGAACGAAAATAATCGACAAAATCACCATGGATCATGGATTTATCCATTTGTGACAGGAACTCATCTAGCTCTTTAGTGTTGTTCATATCAATCTGAATATTTTCAATTTTTTCAATGACATCTCGTTCCATGATTTGACATCCCGTTGATTGTAACTTTATATTTTTGTATCCGCTTTCGGTATGTCGGACACGAGAATAATGTAACAAAAATCGGGATTAAATCGGTGGGCAGTCTGCCCACTATTTTATTTATTTTATTATTTTGCTAAATAAGTTATAATGTTAAGATAACAAAAATGAGGTAAAATAATGGACACCAAGGGCAAACGTAAGAATTACATAGGAAATATAATTAAATGGGCTATGATCATCATAGCCCTTATTGTAGTTTATTTTTGGAAACAGGAGGACATAAATGCGGCATTCCGTGAAATGCGGCACCACCCGGCATGGGTTTCGATTCTATGTCTTCTGGCAACGTTGCTTCATTTTGCAACCGAGGGCCGAATCATCAGTAACATGACCATGTATGAGGAACGTCAGATGACATGGTGGGAAGGTTTCAAATGTGGTTTATACTGTGCATTTTACAAGCTGATCTCACTAGGATCACTCAGCGGTATTGCGGAGGTATATTACATCTCAAAGCATGATATAGATCCGGGTAAGTCCAGTGGTATCGTGCTGGTGCAGTATGCATATCAGAAGCTCGGCGTAACGCTTATAGGTCTTATAAGTTTTATCGGACTCTATCTGGCGGGGATTGGTTCTATCATGGAATATGCAAAATGGTGCGTATTGGGAACGGTAGTTTCGCTCACCATCGTAACAATCCTGCTTATAGCTTCTGCCTGGAAGAAATTCGCAGATTTTGGAGTTGCCGTGATTAATAAGATTTTGAAGAAGAAGCCTGAAAAGGCGAAGAAGCTTACTGATCAGATAATCCTGTTTAATGAATCAGGCAGATATTTCTTCCAGCATAAAACTTTATGTGTAAGAGTTACGCTACTGAAGATGCTGAAGATGGCGCTGTGGTATTCTGTTGCGTCTATAGTTGTACATGCTACATTCCCTGAGACAAATGTACTCATGCCGGTAGCGCTTATGGCTGTATCCAACATGATAGGTGGCGTTATGGTGGCACCGGCCGGAGTTGGTACTTTGGAGTTCGTGGTATCACTCCTTTTTGTTCCGCTTTTTGGAACGACGGCGGCAACGGTTGTAATTCTTTACAGATTTTATAGTATGGTGGTACCATTCTTTATAGGTGCCATAGTTTTCGCATTTGATAAGAAGAGGGAAAAGCCTGTTGAAAAGACAGAGTAATGATAGGAGTTAGATAGATGCCAAAAGTTATTGTAGGTATGTCCGGAGGTGTGGACAGTGCTGTAACTGCATATTTGCTTAAGATGGCTGGATATGATGTCATAGGTGTGACGCTTCGTACATGGCTCACTAGTGAGGGCAAGGACAGCAGATGCTGTGAGATAGATGATGCCCAGAAGGTGGCATGGAAGCTGGGAATTCCTTATTATGTGACCGACAGCAGATGCGAGTTTAATGACCTTGTTATTAAGCCTTTTATAGACAGCTATATAAATGGAATGACTCCGAATCCTTGTGTAGAGTGTAATCGATATATCAAGTGGGAGAAGATGCTGGCAACGGCTGACACCTATGGTGCTGAATATATTGCCACTGGACATTATGCTTCTGTTGTAAAGCTGGATAATGGAAGGTATACGGTGAAGCAGGCTGAGCATATAGCTAAGGATCAGACTTACATGGTTTATAAGCTGACACAGGAACAGCTGAGCCGCACGCTTATGCCTCTCGGCAAGCTTTCGAAGGATGAGGTGAGGGATATCGCTATAAAGGCTGGCCTGCCAGTTGCTGATAAGCCTGATTCTCAGGAGATATGTTTCGTGCCAGATGGTCATTATTCTGAATATATCGAAGAGAATTTTGATGGTCCGCTTCCGGAAGAAGGGAATTTTGTAGATGAGGATGGAAATGTACTTGGTACTCACAAGGGCATCATCCACTATACAGTTGGTCAGCGGAAGGGCCTGGGCATTGCAATGGGGCATCCTGTATTCATCAAGTCCATAAATGCTGAAACGAATGAGATTGTGCTTTCGTCAAATGAATCGCTTTTTACGGATAGGATTATTTGCAGCGGAGTGAATTTTATGAGTATAGAAACTCCAGAGGCAGGTAAAACTGTAAGAGCGAGAGTTAAGATCAGATATCATCATGATCCGGTTCCGGCGGATGTGGTTATGCTGGAAGATGGAAGGGTAGAGATTACATTTGACGAGAAGGTTCGTGCTGCTACCCCTGGACAGTCGGCAGTTTTCTATGATGATGATTCCTGTGTGATGGGTGGCGGAATTATCGTGGAGACGGGTGTTTAGCCAGCTTTTCATTGTCTTGATAAAACAATATAAACATGATAAAATAGTCCTGTTTTTTGCGTTAACAATTTAACGTGAGAAACAGGATTTTTAAATGAAGTAATGGAGGATAAGACAATGACTACAGCGCAGATTGGTATAGTCGTTTCAGTCGTTATCTATCTGGCGGGTATGCTGGTGATCGGTTTCCTTGCATCACGTAAGACGAAGGATGTAGGAGACTTCTACCTCGGAGGACGTAAGCTGGGTCCTTTTGTAACTGCCATGAGTGCTGAGGCTTCAGATATGAGTTCATATCTGCTTATGGGTGTGCCGGGTCTGGCATATTTCTCAGGTATAGCTGACGCGGGATGGACTGCTATCGGACTTGCAGTTGGAACATATCTTAACTGGCTCTTCACAGCTAAGAGACTTAGAAATTATACAGCTAAGATAGAGGCAATCACACTGCCGGATTATTTTAAGAAGAGATTTAAGGATGAATCGAACATAACACTTCTTATAGGTGCTCTGGCTATCATAGTATTCTTCGTGCCTTACACCGCTTCAGGTTTCTCGGCATGCGGAAAGCTGTTCTCACAGCTTTTCGGAGTTAATTATCAGGTTGCTATGGTTATAGCAGCAATCATCATTGTTGGATATACAACAACAGGTGGTTTCCTTGCAGCATCTACAACTGACTTTGTTCAGTCAATAGTAATGAGTATCGCACTTATTATCGTTCTTGTATTCGGCATCAATAAGGCTGGCGGACTTGATGCTGTTATATCAAATGCAGACAGCCTTAAGGGTTATCTCGACATGAACGCTACATTTAACAATGCTACACAGTCGGCTGCCCCTTATGGATTATTTAATAAGATTACTATGTTCTGCTGGGGACTTGGATACTTCGGTATGCCACATATCTTACTTAGATTCATGGCTATCGAGAATCCTAACAAGCTGAAGCTCTCTCGTAGAGTTGCATCAGTATGGGTTGTAATCTCACTTGCTGTTGCTACATTCCTTGGAGTTGTAGGTCGTGCAGCAACAATATCAGGCGGAATTGAGAACCTTATAGAGGATCCAACATCTGCATCAAAGGCAGAGACACTTATCGTAGTGCTTTCTCACAATATAGCAGAGCATGGATT
>JAEEGL017100144.1_pt1 | contig 14842 bp, 12 predicted proteins | sample 9134231 | NCBI WGS metagenome assembly JAEEGL01 (sample SAMN16246548, study PRJNA631951) | gut metagenome | biome: gut microbiome; feature: rumen; material: fiber-attached | host: Bos | place: Iran: Karaj | collected 2018-10 | reverse complement strand
TATACTGGCGGCGGTCTGCTTTGCGCTGTTCCGCTACGTTCTGCCCAAGACCGACAAAGGCGAGGAGCAGACCTGCGAGATGGTGCTGTTCTGCCACGACGCTCCCCGGTTCACCGCGGAGCAGGTAAAGGTGGGCGACAGCGTCTGGGATCAGAGCTACGACGTGGATCTCGGCACGGTTAAGAGCGTCGAGATACTTCCGCTCATGGAGACTCAGACCGGACCGGACGGCAAGACCGCTTCCACCGAGAGCGACTGGCTGGTCAGCGTAGTGCTTGTCTTGGAATCCAAGGGCGTTAAGGAGGAGCACGGGCTGCGCGTAGACGGGTCTCTGTACGCCTCCGGCCACACCATGACAGTTTTCGCGGGGGAGGCCAAGCTCTACTTAAAAGTCCGCGAGATAAGGTAGCTCTTACGAGGTCCGATACATGCTTTCAGACAGCATTCTTGGAAAGATAGACAGGGTATGGGGACAGAGCGCATGCTTTAGGCTGTGCTCTGCTGTTCTGTCGTTCTTTTTGAATGCGTGGAGCAGCAGTTTTTTAAGGAAAGTGCTGTACAAACTGGCCGGACTTGGGCGCCTGGATAACGGCGCCCGGGAAAACGTATTGGCCGCCGGCTCAGTGCACGTATCCGGTGGTGCGGCAGAGAATGCAGCATCAGGCGCTTACGACAGCAGCGCGTTCGTCCGCGCGGCATCCGGCTCAGTGTTTTTCAGGCCCGGAAGGGTATCCGGCTTGGTCTTTCTTGTAATGTTCTGCGTTCCGCACTCTGCCTGGCGCAACTGGTACGCGCTGGCAGCGGCTGCGGTGCTTTTTGTTTCCGTACTCGTTCTTTCTGCCGCGGGTAAAAGGCCGTACATGACAGCGGCGGATCTGGGCCGGCCCATCGTGGTCTTCGGCATCTGCTGCGTAATATCGCTGCTTTGCTCCGAGGCTGTCTACGACAGCGTAAGGGTGCTGGCGTTCTTCGCTTCCGCGTTCATGTTCATGTGGTCCGCTGCCGCAGGCATAGGAGACAGGAAGGCTCTGAGGGAGTACCTGGCCTGGATCTACGCGGCGGTAATGATAATTTCGCTTCTTGGCATAGCGCAGAAGATCGCCGGCATTTCCGTAAACGCTTCGCAGACGGATCTGGCGCTCAACCCGGGTATCGGGAGGGTGTACTCCTCGCTGGAGAACCCCAACAACCTGGCGGAGTTTCTGGTATTGTTCTCGCCGCTCTGCGCGGTATTTGCGGCTTTCGGGCGTACGCCCATGCGCAGGCTGATCCTGGCCATAGGCCTTGTGCTGCCGGTGACTGCGCTCCTTCTTACATACTCCAGATCCGGCTGGCTCTCCGCGGCGCTCACCGCAGTGCTGTTTGTATACTTTACAAAGCGCAGGATACTGCCGCTCATCATGGTCCTTGCCATTCTTGCCGTTCCGCTTCTTCCGTCCGGAGTGCTTCTGAGGCTCTCCAACATGTTCAACCCGGCGGATACCAGCGCGGACTACAGGATAAGGATATGGGAGGCCACGTTAAGGCTCCTTGCGGACCAGCGCAGGTTCATTACAGGCATCGGTCCCGGCACGGCGACCCTTGCCGCGCAGATAGAGTACTTTGCCGACGAATACGTGCTGTCCGGGATAGTGCATTCGCAGATGCTGTACCTGGAACTTATAGTGGAGTTCGGGCTGCTCGGAGCGGTCTGCGCGCTGCTTACCTTTGCGGTCCCGACGGTAAGGGCGGCGTTCGTTCTTAAGCGCAGCGATGCCGCAAGTCTCCCTGCCTGGGTGCTTGCCGCGTGCGTTTCGTCCATGGCTGGAATGGCGTTGTTCGGACTGTTCGAATACACATGGTTCTATCCGCGCATCCTGTTCGGATCGTTCCTGCTTCTCGGAATAATGAAGGCCGCGACCCGCATGGCGCAGGCTGAAGCGGCAGCCGCGGATAACAATGCTCAGCCGGAAGGGAGCGGACAGCAGGCAGGACCTGATGCCGCGGATGACGAGCCGCAAGTTTTAAAGCGCGGCATACTTGTATCGGAGGCGCAGCAATGAACGCCGGCAAGATAGAGCTCAGAGGCGTCCCGTTGGATGTCCTTACAAGGGAAGAAACCGTAAGGCGCATGGAACAGCTGCTGGAAACGGACGGCTGCAGCGTAGTAGTAACGCCCAACTGCGAGATACTGTACGCCGCGGAAAAGAACGCGGAGCTTAAGAGCGCGCTTCAACGCGCGGATCTTGCGGTACCGGACGGCATAGGAGTCGTAAAGGCTGCGTCAATGGCAGGCACACCGCTTAAGGAAAGGCTGGCAGGGATAGACGTCTGCACGGACACCCTTAAGATCTGCGCGGAAAAAGGGATCCCCGTATTCTTCTTGGGCGGAAAGCCCGGAGTAGCGGAACGCGCAGCAAAGAACATGGAACAGCAGATCCCCGGTCTTAAGGTCGCCGGCACAGAGGACGGATACTTCGGTCCGGAGGAAGAAGATCATCTTGTCCGCCGCATCGCCGAAAGCGGCGCAGGCTTCGCGGTCGTGGGCCTTGGCTCTCCGAAACAGGAACTTTTCATGCATAAATACGCTGAGCAGCTCGGTGCTGAAACAAACACGCAAGACAATGCCGGGCTGCCCCGGCAAGCCGGCGTCAGAGTCTGCATGGGCGTGGGAGGAAGCCTGGACGTATGGGCCGGGGAAGTAAAAAGAGCTCCGGAAAAGCTTACGCGCGCCGGACTGGAATGGCTCTACAGGCTCGTTCAGCAGCCTTCCAGGATCAAACGCGTAGTTAAGATCCCGGCCTACTTGTTTTTAGTTAAATTCACAAAAAAAACATAACTATCGTTAGTTATGACTTAACATTTACGGTATTATGTAGTATACTATACTGTGATTTAAAGCATCTTAGGGGTAAAGGAGATGTCCTGTTGATCGATTTTAAGAACGTGACCAAGGTCTACGCGGATACTGTGGCACTTAAAAATGCGACCCTCCATATAGATCAGGGCGATTTTGTATTTGTCGTAGGTCCCACCGGATCCGGAAAATCCACGTTTATCAAGCTCATCACAAAAGAGATAGAGCCGGACGAAGGAGAAGTTTCGGTAGAGGGCAAGCCTCTCAGCAAAATGTCCAACCGCGACGTTGCGTTCCTCAGGAGGGACATAGGCATGGTGTTCCAGGACTTTAAGCTTCTGGAGAACAAGACCGTTTTCGAGAACGTGTCGTTTGCCATGGAAGTGGTGCGCTGCAGCAAGAAGACCATAGACAGGCAGGTGCCCCAGATGCTCTCCGTCATGGGAATAGAGGATAAGGCGAACAACTTCCCGAGCGAGCTTTCCGCGGGAGAGCAGCAGAGGGTCGCCATCGCCAGGGCTATAATAAACAACCCGCGCATACTTATCGCGGACGAGCCTACAGGCAATCTGGACCCGGAGACGGCCTGGGAGATAATGCAGCTGCTGGAGCTGGTAAACAAACGCGGCACCACCGTAGTAATGGTAACGCACGCCAGGGACATAGTTAACCGCATGAACAAGCGCGTAATAGCTATAGACCAGGGCACCATAATCCGCGACAGCAGGGGAGGAGATTACGGGTTCGATGATTAGGGGTGCGCTTTATTCGTTAAAGCAGGCGTTCAGGCACGGTTTCCGGAACAAGGGAATGACTCTTGCTTCAATATTTGCAATTACCGCAATGATGCTTATCCTGGCGCTGTTCTTCTTCCTTACGGTAAACGTCAGTTTCCTTACGGAAAACGTTAAGGATCAGTTCGGCACCATAGAAGTCTTCCTTAAGGACGAGACTACGCAGGAACAGGCCGCCAACATGATAACCAGTATCAAGGGAATGCAGGGCGTCCAGGACGCGACCTACATTTCCAAAGAGCAGGGCATGGAAGAGTTCAAGGCGCGCTGGGGCAGCAACGCCTACCTGCTGGACGGACTGGATGAGAACAATCTGCCCAACTCCATAAGGATAACTCTTTCCGAGCTGGAGACCGGCGAATTCATAGCTACCACCGCCGCCGGACTTCCCGGGGTGGATGTGGTCCGCTTCTACAGCGAGGAAGTAGGGAAGGTAATAAAGGTGTCCAACACCATACAGCGCGGAGCGCTCGTAGTTATAATCTTCCTGGTGATAGTCTCCCTGGTGGTAGTGTCCAATACCATAAAACTTACGGTAATGGCTCGCCAGGACGAGATACGCAACATGCGCTACGTAGGCGCTACCAACTGGTTCATAAGAGGCCCCATGTTCCTGGAGGGAATAATAATAGGCTGCATTTCCGCGGCCATCTCCGTTGGACTTTCGGCTCTTATATATACAAGGCTCTGCGACACTCTGGGCGAGCAGGCATTCCAGCTGTTCTCGGCCAGTCTTGTGGATCCGCAGTTCCTTATCAAGAACATCATCTGGATATTCTTTGCTCTGGGCATAGGCATAGGGGCCTTCGGAAGCATAATATCCATGAGGCGTTATCTTAAATCATAAAGGGGAGAACTGTTTAGGGGTAAGCAGTTCAAAAGGGGGATAAGATGAACAGGAAAGGAAGAGCGAAGACAGGCTTAAAGGTCGTCATCCTGGTGATGGCTCTCGTCTGCGTGTGCGCGCCGCTGCTGTCGCCGCTGGGCTTCGGAAGCTCGGCTTACGAAAAGCAGCAGGAATACGACAAGATCCGCTCCAACATCATAAAATCCGAGCGGCAGCTGTCGGAAGGTCAGAAACAGGCCAAGGAACTGCAGGCGGACATCAAGAACTACGAAACTCAGATCTACGATACCCAGGTAGAGATCAATCTGCTTACGGAGGATCTGAACTCCACCAAGGAGCGAGTCACCAAGGCCCTTGCCGAGCTGGACGAGATCCAGGGAAGGATCACAGAGCAGAACGAAGCTTTGTGGAACAGGCTCAGGGTAATGTACATGCAGGGCGACGCCGGAATGATCTCGATCCTTCTGGGCTCTTCAAGCATGACGGAGCTTCTGACAAACGTCGAGATGATGAAGCGCATCACTCAGTCCGACTCCGACCTGATAGCTTCTCTGGAAAAGCAGCACGCTGCCGTTACGGAAAAGAAGGACGAGCTTGTAGCGCTTAAGACGGAGCTCGAGACCAAGCAGGCTGCTCTGGACGAAAAGAAGTCCTCGCTGGACAAGGATCTGGCGTCCGTAGCGTCCCTCAAGAAAAAGATAGAAAAGAACAACGCCGCTCTGGAAGCCCAGATCGATGCGATGAACGAAGAAGCCGATGCCCTTAAGAATGAGATACTTAAGCTGCAGAGCGGCGGAGATTACAACGGCGGAGTAATGGGCTGGCCGTCCAGATCCAGCAACAGGATAACGGACGTGTTCGGCATGAGGCTCCACCCCATACTGCATTACTATAAGATGCACACCGGTATAGACATAGGTGCAAGAGGCGGGACAGACATCCTCAGCGCTGCGGACGGCACCGTAATAAGGACCGCTTACAGCAGCGGTTACGGCAACTACGTAATGGTGGACCACGGCGGCAAAGTTGTAACACTGTATGCCCACTCCAGCAAGATACTTGTTAAGGTCGGCGATAAGGTAAAGCGCGGCGACGTGCTGGCGCTGGTAGGTTCCACAGGCATGTCCACCGGACCGCACATACACTTCGAGGTTAGGGTAAACGGAGTTTACAAGGATCCGCTGGATTGGGTAACTCCGGGTAAGTTCTGATATGGCTAGATGGGTCATCGCCCGGGAAAACAACGATCAGGAGCAGGGGCTTTTAGGAGTCCCTGCTTCCGTGCTCAATATACTGACTAACCGCGGCATCCCCGCGTCCGAACTGGAGGACTTTCTGTCGCCTGCCCCCAAGGTAACGTACGACCCCTTCCTCCTTACGGACCTCAAAGAAGCTGCTCAGCTTCTGATCGACGCGGCAGACAGCGGAAAGACCATCTGCGTGTACGGAGACTACGACGCGGACGGCATTACTTCCACTGCTCTCATGACCAGCGTCCTGGTATGCCTTACCGACAGAGTGTTCAGCTACGTCCCCAGCAGGTTCACGGACGGCTACGGCTTAAGCGTCAGCGCCGTTCAAAAAATAAGGGATCAGGGCGCAGACGTACTGCTTACCGTGGACTGCGGAAGCACAAGCCCCGCGGAAGTAAGATATGCCAGGGAACTTGGTATGGACGTGGTCGTTACGGATCACCATATCCTGCGCGAAGGAATGGATCCGGAGTGTCTCTTCGTAAATCCCAAGCGCGACGGAAATTACCCGTTCAGCGAGCTCTGCGGATGCGGCGTGGCGTTCAAGTTGGCGCAAGGGCTTCAGCGCCTGCTGGAGCAGCAGGGAGACAGCCGTTTCACCAAGGCAAAGCTCAATTCGCTGCTGGACCTTGTAGCGATATCCACCGTGGCGGACATAGTGCCGCTGAGGGGGGAGAACAGAAATCTTGTAAAATACGGGCTGGACAGGATCAACAGGAAGGAGCGCGCGGGGCTCAACTGCCTTCTTAACGCTCTGGATCTTTCCGGAAGGATAATAGATTCCTCCAGCATTTCCTATATAATAGCTCCCAACCTTAACGCTCTGGGGCGCATGGACAACGCCGCGCCCGGAGTGGAGCTTCTGGAGAGCAGAAGCACGGAGGAAAGGCTGGACGAGCTTGCGGAACTTACGATAAAGACTAACATAGAGCGCAAGGCCGAGCAGGAAAAGACCTTCAGGATATGCAGGCAGAGCCTCGCAAAAGGGGACTGCGGAGAGTACGCACCGGTAATACTTGCGGAAGGCGCTCACGAGGGCGTAGCCGGAATAGTTGCCGGCAACCTGAAGGAGCAGCTCTACAGACCGGTGTGCATAGTAACGCCCACCGGAGACGGTCTGCTTAAAGGTACCGGAAGATCCATTCCGGGAGTAAATCTGCACCAGTGCTTCGAGAGCTGCGGAGACATATTCACAAGGTTCGGAGGCCACGCGGGAGCGTGCGGCTTCAGCCTTAAGGAAGAGAACCTGGAGATCTTCAGGCAGCGCATGCAGGAGCAGGTTAAGGCCCTTGCGGACAAGGATCCCGGTCTCTTTACGGAGACCATATACATAGAGCACGAGCTTGCTGCCGCGGAGAAGAACATAGGCTACGCGGAGAAACTGCAGCTTCTGGAACCCTACGGCGAAGGCAACCCCGTGCCGCTTTTCTGCATCAGGAACGCTCAGGTGGGGTCCGTAAGGACCATGGGCGCGGACGGTCAGCACATACGCTTCACCGCCATGACCGACGACAGGATACCGGTGGGCTGCGTGCTCTTCGGCAGGGCGGAACAGTACAAGGACATAATCTTCGGCCACGCAAGGATAGACGTTGCCGGGGAACTGGACATAAACGAATTCAGAGGGGAGCGCAGGCTCCAGATGAGGGTCAGGGACATAAGAGTGTCCGGACAGGAAGAATAGAACATGTACATAAGAAAAGGCGCATTCATATTATTTCTCGTAGTTGCGTTGATACTCGGCGGCGTGGGCATACTGTTCGCCCAGAGGGCCGGCGTAAGCAACAGCTCGCTGCTTACGGACGAGGAGTACAGGGAATACCAGTACCTTAAGGACACTTACAGCAAGTTCGACGACATAAAGAACTTCGTGGAAGAGTACTACTACATAGACGTGGACAGCAGCGCCATCATGGAATCCGCCTACAGCGGGCTGCTCGACGGACTTAACGATCCTTATTCCGAGTACGTCTCCGCAGAGGAATACGCGGATTATCTTGCATCCATGCTGGGCGAATATTCCGGAGTCGGAATGTCGTTCTACGGCAACGAGGACGGCGTCCTGGAAGTCGTAAAGGTATACAGGAACAGCCCGGCCAAAGGCGCCGGCATGCAGCCCGGAGACATAATCGTAAAGGTAGACGGCAAAGAGTACTCCGGAGACGAGTCCTCGGAGGCAGCCTCAAACATCAGGGGCAAGGAAGGAACGTCCGTAGAGATCACCTACCGCCGCAGCGGTGTTGAGAATACCGTTACCATGGTCCGCGCATCCATCCAGGTGGATACCATAGAGTACAAGATGCTCGAGGATAATATAGGCTACATACTCATAGACGGTTTTGAGAGCGCCACCGCAAAAGATTTTAAAGAAGCTCTGGATGATCTTACCGCAAAAGGCGCAAAAGGTCTTATAATAGATCTCAGAGACAACGGCGGGGGACTTGTGGACCAAAGCATCAAGGTAGCGGACATGCTGATGGAACAGGGCACTGTGGTCTACACGGAGGATCACAACAAAAAGAAGGATTATTACACCACCTCCGCGGGACGCACGGAGCTTCCCTACGTTGTACTCGTAAACGAATACACCGCTTCCGCTTCCGAGATACTGTCCGCAGGCATACAGGACAACAACGAAGGAATAATAATAGGCACCAAGACTTACGGCAAAGGCATAATACAGAGCCTCTATCCCAGCAGCATGGTCCAGGACCGCGGCAACTGGGACGACGGCAGCGCCGTTAAGATAACCATAATGCAGTACTTCTCACCGTCCGGAAAGACCATACACAAGGTAGGCATAACCCCGGACTACATAGTGGAGCTCGTGGAAGGCGACGAGACCGACTACCAGCTTCAGAAAGCCATCGAAGTTCTTAAAACGGAGGTAAAATAATGTTTTTATTCGCAGCCCCGTCGCTACTCCTGATCGCTCTGGCTATACTGCCGGCCATACTGCTCATGATATACATCTACAAGCAGGACAGGCTGGAGAAGGAGCCTACGAGGATGATCATCAGCCTGGCCACACTGGGTGTGGTCTCGACTTTCCTGGCCATGATAACGGAGACCATAGGCATGGCGGTCCTGGGCAACATGTTCCCGGAGTCCAGCGTCGTGTACAGGCTGCTCCTGTACTTCATAGTCGTTGGTCTGTCCGAAGAAGGGTTCAAGTATCTTGTGCTTAAGATAGGCACCTGGAAGAGCCCCGAGTTCAACTGCAAGTTCGACGGCGTGGTATACGCGGTAGCGGTATCGCTGGGCTTTGCGGTATGGGAGAACATCAAATACGTAATGACCTACGGCCTTACGACCGCGCTCGTAAGAGCTGTCACCGCGGTGCCGGGCCACGCGTGCTTCGGCGTAATAATGGGCGCCTGGTACGGACTTGCCAAGAGAAAGCAGCAGCAGGGCTGGGACAGCGCTTCCAGGCTTGCCAGGTTCATGGCAGTGCTGCTTCCCACGATAGTCCACGGCATCTACGACTTCATAGCGACTGCCAACACGAGCTCCATACATTTCATAGTGTTCGTGATAATAATGTTCGTGGTATGCTTCTACACGGTAAAGAGGCAGTCGGCGGACGACAAGTATCATAACGACGATCAGGGCGAGGACCTGAACATAATAGACATATAGCAGATACGCGCGGCTGAAAATGCCGCGCATGGTTTAAATGACTACACTCAACTGGGTCGCACTGGCGATCTTCGTAATTACATACATACTTATCTTCACGGTCGAAAAGGGAAGACCGTACATCGCCCTTGCGTCGGCGCTTGTTTTCGTGGTGCTGGGGCTTATACGGGTATTTCCGGACTTTTCCTATGGACTGCTTCCGGCGCTGAAGGAGATAGACTGGAACGTCCTTATGATGATAGCCGGGATAATGGGCACCGTAGTGCTTTTCATAGATTCCGGCATGCCTAAGCTGATCAGCGAGATCCTGATCTCCAAAGTCAGTTCCCTTAAATGGATGATAGTGGTGATGAGCCTGTTTGCAGGCATAGTCTCCGCGTTCGTGGACAACGTTGCCACGGTGCTGATGATAGCTCCGGTGGCCATTGCGATCTGCGCAAAGCTGGGCGTTTCGCCCGTGCCCATGGTGATCTGCGTGTCCATTTCGTCCAACCTTCAGGGCGCCGCAACGCTGGTAGGCGATACCACGTCCATTCTTCTTGCAAAATACGCCGGTCTGGACTTTACGGATTTCTTCTTCTTCCGCGGCAGGCCGGGCATGTTCTGGGTGACTGAAGCAGGCGCGCTGGTAAGCGCTCTCATCATCTGCTTCATGTTCCGCAAAGATAATAATAAGTTAGAGTCCTTTAACAAGGATACAAAAGTTGATGATAAGTTCCCCGGGATAATGCTTGCGGGAACCGTAATTGCCCTTATTGCTGTATCTTTCATCCCTTACAAGGACGCCGCAGCTCCGGGACAGTTCTATAAGCCGGACTGGACCAACGGAGCTATCTGCATTCTGTTCTTCATTGTATGCCTGGTAAGGACCTGCATTAAGAAGCGCTCCGCAGCGCCTGCAAAAAAAGCTCTGAAAGAACTGGACCTCTATACGATAACGCTTCTGGCCGGTCTGTTCGTAGTGATAGGCGGAATAAAGAGGGCCGGAATAATAGACCTTATCGCCCGCGGAATATTCGACCTTTGCGGAGGCACGACAAGAGGCGCGCTCTTCCTTACCTTCACGATAATAGTTTGGATGTCCGTGCTGGTATCCGCTTTCATAGACAATATCCCGTACGTTGCCACAATGCTGCCGGTCGTAAGATCTCTGGCTGCAGGCTTCGCGGTATCTTCGGATCCTGCGGTGGCAGGCAACTGCACTACGCTGCTCTACTTCGGACTGCTCGTGGGCGCAACGCTCGGCGGCAATCTTACTCCTATAGGCGCTTCTGCGAACGTTCAGGGCATAGGCCTCCTCAGGAAGGCCGGCTACACAGTAAAGCCGAAGACGTTCATGAAGTACAGCGTGCCGTTCACGCTCTCCGCGGTATTCGTCGGATACGCGCTGCTCTGGATCATCTGGGTATAGGCGGCGCCCGCCATGAAGATCCATCTCATCAGGAAAGAAAAGGGAAAAGTATACAAGTCGGCGGACATGGTAGACGCCCTTTTTGGTTACGGGCTGGATCATGACGACGACCGTGCGCCTTATCTTACAGGCCCCGGATCCGAAGGTCTCTTCATTTCCATAAGCGATACAGTTAATTACTGGGCCTGCGCCATAGAGCCGCACAGGATAGGTCTGGACATGGAAGAATCCTCCAGACGCGTAAAGCCCGCGATAGCAAGGAAGCTGCACAAGGCGGAGCAGGAATATCTTTCCGTGCTCTCCGAGGGCGGCAGCGAATGGACGGAGGAATTCCTGTCCATCTGGACGCGCAAGGAAGCGTGGTCCAAATACAAAGGAGCCGGGCTGTCTTTAGGCTTTTCTTCTTTTTCCGTTCTGGACGGCAGCATAGAAGGCGTGCCGGTAGCAAGCTTTACCTACAAGGATCTTGTCTTCGGGATCGCCGGGGATGCGGAAGCGACCGTTCAGCGCACGGAGTACGACGCTCCGTTTGCAAAAAGCGCGCTGGAATACGGCGCGGATCTTCTGGACGTAAGAGGTTATTCTTCTGGAGAACTTCGGAAGAAGCTGGAAGACCGCGGATACAGCGCTGAGGAGGCTTCGCAGGCCATAGAAAAGTTTAAGGAATACGGATACATAAACGACGAAGAATACGCCGGCAGCGTCGCCCGCAAGGGTTCCGAGTCCGGCAAGTCCTCAAGGCGCGTGGAGACCGAGCTTAAACGCAAAGGCCTGGACGCGGAGACTGCCAGAAACGCCGCGGAAGAGCTAAGGGAAGGCGACTACGAAAGAGCGCTTGCCGAAGCCCGCAGGATGCTGGAAAAGCTCGGCGGACTGCCGTACGCAGACAGGGAGGACGACGCGGGCAGTACCGAAGAGGCCCGCGAACGCGTAAGGGAAGCTTACGCAAAACGTCAGAAGATATACGGTAAGATATCCCGTAGGCTCTCGGCCCTTGGCTATGAAGCATCGGTAATTTATTCTGTTACGGAGGAACTGGTAAGATGGTGATCCCGATAGGTGCGATCACATGTGCGCTCTGCATAGTGGTCGGGGGCCTGATAGGCTCGGCTGCCGGAGAAAAGATAAGCAGCAAGGTAAAGGATACCCTTAATATGATATTCGCGCTCGTGGCGCTGTCCATGGGCATAATCCCGCTCCCCGGGCTCAAGAACCTGCCTGCGGTGGTGCTGTCGGTAATACTCGGCACGCTGCTGGGCGTTAAGCTTAAGCTTGGCGACAAGGTGCGCTCGGGCTTAAGCAAGCTTGCCCGCGGACGCTGCACGGAGGAGTTCCTAACGATAGCAGTGCTGTTCTGCGTAAGCGGAACAGGATACTACGGCGCGCTGGTGGAAGGAGTTACCGGAGACCACAGCATTCTGCTGGCAAAGGCGATACTGGACATATTCACGTCCGCGATACTGGCCTGCAAGCTCGGAAAGTCCGTGTCCCTTCTGGGCATACCTCAGGGAGTCATCCATCTTGTGATATTCTTCATAGCCAGATGGATCTACCCGCTGTGCACGCCGTCCATGATAGCGGACTTTAAGGCTGCGGGCGGATACATAATGCTTGCAACGGGGCTCAGGATGCTTAAGCTTCGCGAGGATCTTCCCACCGCGGACATGATACCTTCGCTGATAATCGCACTGCCGGTGTCGTGGCTGTGGAGCACCTACATAACACCGCTGCTTGGCTAGAAAACAATGCGCCGGCTCTGCCGGCAGCTATGAAACTATAGATCACAGGAGTTTAAATATGCGCTGCAAACATTGCGGGAGCGAAATTCCCGAAGGCTCAAAATTCTGCATAATGTGCGGAGCAAAACTGGAACCGGAAGAACAGGAAAAGAAGAGTCCGGCAGTTCCTGCTGCCGTGCGGACTGCGGTACCGGAACCCGAAGAACATAAGGCGGAGCCTAAAAAAAGGATCGTTTACAAACTGCCGGAAAAGTCCGGAAAGCGTTCCTTAAAGCTGCCGCTTATAATAGCGGCTGCCGTGGTCGTGATCGCGGCGCTGCTGCTTATATTTAAGCCGTGGAAGGGCTCTGCCTCGCAGACGGCCAAAGCGTTCAAGGCATACAACGACATCCTTAACGAAAATGCGGACGATCTAGCAGCCTACGACTGGCAGCTTAACCTTGCCGGTTCGAAGAACGGAACAGAATCCAGGCCTGTCCTTTTCCGCGACATCTACGGAAACGAGATCCCGGAGCTTATACTTGTTCGCGCCGCGGACAAGGAAAAGCGGACCGCAATGCTGGAGATCTACACCTTCGAAAAAGGTAAGGCAAAGCTGATCTTCTCGCAGGAATGGAACCTGGGGCTTAAGTACATTCTGTATCAGAACAAGGACGATAAAACGCTGAAGCTTTTCACTAACGAAGGCTACGGCGGATACCTGTTCGAAAAGTTCATCAGCTTAGAAGACGGCAGCGGAAGTCTTACCGCAAGGGAGTCCGCCGGACGCAGCACGGAAAAGCCGGAAAGCGCCCTGGTGGACAAGTTCCGCGTGGACGGTAAAGAGGTAACGAAGGAAGAATACGCGGAGGCCATGGCCAAAGCTCTGGAAGGCGTAGACGAAGTCCTTATGTACAGCGACGGCACCGTAAGCTACGTAGTCGATCAGATATTCGAAAAAGGCTGTCCCGCCCAGACAGTAAGGGACGCAAAGCTGCAAGCGGCCGCGGAAATGGGTAATCTTTACGAAGCCTCGGAAAAAGCTCCGGCAGAGATCGTTCCCGGCGACATGCCGGAGTCCCTGAACAGGTTCCTCCTGTACTTCAGTTCGTGGTACGACGGCGGCTCAGGTAAAAAGGACTACGATTGCACCAAGGCCGCGGAAGACAGCGGCAACATTCTGGCCGAGATAGTAGGCAACGGCTCCATCGTGGACTTTAACCTGTATCTGAACGCCAAACACATGTCCATATGGGACAACAAGACACAGGATCCGCGCGGCTGGAACCAGAAAAACGGCTACCTGGGCTTTGCGGTCAACAGGGAAGAAGGCGTGGACTGGATAGCGAGGAACATATTCAACGTTTCGGATAAGGACATCCGGACGCTTAAGAAGTCCGGCGAGGAGAAGGAGCTCTTCTACATCGACAAGGACGCCGACGGCAATTCCAACTACTACAACGTCATCGGAGGCGTGGGAGACCCGTTCATAAGAGTCTCCGTAGGCAGCGTGCTCTACGACGGCAGCAAATACTACGTGTCCTACGATCTGCTGCGGATCGATTACGGCAGGAACGGCAAAGAGTCCTATACGTACGACAGCACTTACAGCGCTGTAATGGAGTATAAGATCATAGACGGCAGATGCTACTGGAGCATGTACAGCAACACCCCGGCAGAGAACGCGGAAGATCCTTCCGTCTGGGGCACCGGCGGAGACCCGGAGGATGGAACCAAGGTCCCGGACCTGTTCGCCAAGGTGCCCAAGGAATACATATTCACCAGCGGCGTAGGCGGCTGGGGGACTGTCATAACGATAAACGACGACGGAAGCTTCAGCGGCTCGTATGAGGACCACAACTACGGGGAGTCCGGCGACGGCTACGACGGCACGCAGTACGTCTGCGAATTCACCGGAAAGTTTACGGATCCCGTGCAGATCAACGCTTTTACCTACGCGTTCAAACTTGTGGATCTTAAATATCAGACCGGTCCGGTGGGGGAGAGCCGCATAGAGAAGGATCCTTCCGGCTACAGGATGCGTATCGTTAACAGCGAGGCGTACGGGATCAGCGGCGGAGACGTGTTCTACCTGTTTGCCAAAGGCGCGCCGGTAACCAGACTGCCCAAGCAGTTCATGGAATGGATGTACATGCCTCTGATCTCTAAGTCCGGCGACATATACCTTAACGGCTTCGGACTCTACAACCAGGAGCAGCAATGCGGCTTCTACGGTGCAAGATGAGGCGCTCCGGATCTGTGCAGGACCCGGCGATCTGTTTTCTGCGCTTGTTCAAAGAAGAAAACGATGTTATTATTAATAAGTTATGGAACAGTCGCCCGG
>JAEEGL016539588.1_pt1 | contig 14842 bp, 9 predicted proteins | sample 9134231 | NCBI WGS metagenome assembly JAEEGL01 (sample SAMN16246548, study PRJNA631951) | gut metagenome | biome: gut microbiome; feature: rumen; material: fiber-attached | host: Bos | place: Iran: Karaj | collected 2018-10 | reverse complement strand
GAACTGTACGCGGATTACAAAGGAACACGTGAGAAAACGCCGGAGGAATTTTCTTCGCAAGTGCCGATCCTGCGTGATTTCTTGGACGCATGGGGAATCCCGTTTATCGAGATTGACAATTATGAAGCTGATGATATCATCGGAACGATTGCTTCAAAGGCTGCGGAAAACGGAAACTTTGATACGATGATCGTAACAGGCGATCGGGATGCGTTTCAGCTAATACGTCCCGATGTGCGAGTACTTTTCACGAAAAAAGGGATTTCTGAAATCGTTGTTTTTGATGAGGCGGCATTCCGTGAAGCGTATGGGTTTGAACCGATTCGACTTATCGACCTCAAGGGATTGATGGGCGACAGCTCTGACAATATTCCGGGCGTGCCCGGCGTTGGGGAGAAAACAGCGAAAAAACTTCTGATAGATTATGGGAGTTTGGAAGGTGTTTATGCGCATATCGAGGATATTTCCGGAAAAAAACTGAAGGAACGGCTGACGGAAAACAAGGATCAAGCGGAGCTCTCCAAGAGGTTGGCAACCATCGATTGCCAGGCACCCTTGTCATTTGAGCCGGAATCATACGCAATTACACCGGACCGGGAACGCTTTTTCCGGTTTTGCGATCGATATGGGTTGAACAGTGCGCGAAAAGGTTTTGAAAAACTTTATTCGGAGCAACAAGAAAAGATGGTGCCGGATACGGAAGCTGCATCATTGCCGGTGGAGGATCTAAACACGGCAGAGGCGGCGGAAGCTTTTTGCACTGTGGTATTGAGGGTTGAAAATCCTTCTGTATCTTTTGTAGGTGTTTACGAGGGAAAGCCGCCTCATCGGTGTATTACTGGAGCGGCCGTTGCCTACGGTAATCGCGTTGCGTTTTGTGCGGCAGATTCACCGGGATGGAAAGCAGTTTGGGGACTCCTGAACGATGTCTCGGTTTTTCGTGCGACCGATGATCTCAAGAGTTTTTATCATGCGGGTGGTTCTTCCGCAGGAAGGGGAGGATTGTTTGACGTCGCATTGGCGGGGTATTTGCTCGATGCCTCAATGGGACAAGCGTCCGTTGAAAAGCTGAGAGCAGCTTGGTTGCCCGACGAACCACCTGTAAATGAAAAAGTGTCGCCGAGGGAACGTGCGGCGGCAGAGGCGGTGACAGTTGAGAAGCTTGCTGTGTCCCTACGGACGCGGCTGGAAGCATTGAATATTTTTTCCCTATATCGTGATTTGGAGCTTCCGTTAGTCGAAGTTTTGGTCTCAATGGAACGGACGGGTGTATTCCTGAATCGCGTGAAGCTTGCGTCGCAAGACGAGGCGGCAGGACGAAAATTGACGGTGTTGGAATCTGAGATTTATGCGTTGGCAGGTCATACGTTCAACGTCAATTCGCCAAAACAACTTGCAACAGTGTTGTTTGAAGAGCTGGGGCTTCCTGCAGTAAAAAAGACGAAAAGCGGATTCTCAACAAACGCGGAGGTTTTGGAAGGTTTACGTCAGGCACATCCGATTATTGAAAAACTGCTCGAATATAGGCTTTGGGCAAAGCTGAAATCCACATATTTGGACAGCATGGGCGAGCTGATTGACGATGAGACCGAGCGTGTCCATACAAGCTTCAACCAAATGGCAACGGCAACCGGTCGGCTTTCCAGTTCCGATCCGAATCTCCAGAACATCCCGGTGCGGACAGAAGAAGGAAAAGCAATCCGAAGCATTTTTGAGCCGAGTGAAGGTTATGACTGCCTGATGTCCGCCGACTATTCGCAAATCGAGCTGCGCATATTGGCGCATCTTTCGGGGGATGCGAATTTTATTGATTCGTTTACGCGTGGTGAGGATATTCACGCGCGGACGGCGTCGGAGGTTTTCGGCGTGCCGATGGATGAAGTGACGCCGATTTTGCGTCGTCATGCGAAAGCAGTTAATTTCGGGATCGTGTACGGCATCAGCGACTTTGGCCTTTCCAAAGGCCTCGGCATCCCGCGAAAAGATGCGGCAAAGTATATTGCGGATTATTTTGGGAAATACGGCGGCGTGAAATCGTTTATCGACGAAATGGTGCAGAAGGCACATAGAGACGGATTCGTTACTACGATGTTCGGGCGCCGTCGCGAGCTTCCGGCAATCCGGAGCAAAAATTTCGTACAGCGTTCATTGGCGGAACGTATGGCTATGAATACGCCGATTCAGGGAACAGCAGCGGATATTATCAAGCTGGCGATGATAGAAGTTTATCGGAAACTTCGTGACGGCGGGTTCAAGAGCCGGATGCTTTTGCAGGTTCATGATGAGCTTGTGCTGGAAGTGAAGACGGAAGAAGCAGATGATGTTTCCGCTTTGCTCAAGGAATCCATGGAAAATGTCGTGAAGCTTGCAGTGCCTCTGACGATTGATATTCATCAGGGAAAGGATTGGGCCGAAGCAAAGTAGGAGGCAGGAATGTGAAAGTCATTGGACTGACCGGCGGAATTGCCAGCGGAAAAAGCACTGTGTCCGGCCTGCTCCGAGAAAAATACGGAGCGGTTATCTTGGACGCGGACGAAGTGGCGCGCGAAATCGCGGAGCCGGGCGAACCTTTGTGGGAGGCTTTTGTTTCGCGTTACGGCAAAGAACGTGTTTTATGTAAAGATGGAACGCTGGATCGTGAAGCAATCGCGGAAATTGTTTTTCACGATGCGGCGGAACGGATTTGGATGGATGGTGCTGCACACCCTTTGATCAAGCAGCGTATGTTCAACCAGATCGCTGAGTGCAAAACGGCAGGGGAGAAACTCGTAGTGCTTGATGTGCCGTTGTTGTTTGAAGCAGGATGGGAAACGATTCCCGATGAAGTATGGGTGGTCTATGTTGACCAAGAGACGCAGCTACAGCGCTTAATGCATAGAAATAATCTTTCCGAACCTTTGGCGCGGGAACGTATCGCGTCGCAGATGTCGATGGAGGAAAAGAGACGTAGGGCAGACGTTGTAATCGACAATAACGGGACACAAGAGGAAACGGCTGCACAGGTGCAGAGGCTGTTGTCCAAAGAACGGTAAATAAATTGAAAGGAAAGTGTCGAGTGCGGAGCAAAGCGATTCGGAACAAGCGGTACAGAAAACGTAAATACGGCTCGCTTCTCTTTGCGCTTGGAGTCATTTTGCTCGTTTTTGTTGTGTACTTTGTCAGCCAGATTGAGCCGGTCAAGAAAAAATATATTTATCCGTATCCGTACCAGGACATTGTGATGTTATACGCGGAAGCAAACGGTGTTCCGCCATCCCTTGTCGCTAGCGTCATTATGCACGAGAGCAAATTCTCTGAAAATGTGCACTCGCCGCGCGGAGCAATCGGGCTTATGCAGTTGATGCCGGAAACGGCGGAATGGATTGCCGGACAACTGGGCGAAACAGAGTTTTCCTTGCAAATGCTTCATGAGCCGGAAATGAATATCCGTTACGGTACATGGTATTTGGCGCTATTAGAGCAGGAATTCGAAGGAAATCTGGTCCTCGCTCTTGCGGCATACAATGCGGGGCGCGGTGTGGTACACGAATGGATGGAAGAAAACGACTGGTCTTCTGATTTCAAGGACATTTCGGCAATCCCATATCCGGAGACGCGGGTTTATGTGGAACGGGTATTGAAAGACAAAAAGCATTACGAGAAGTTGTATTATTCGGATACTGAACAAGATAAATAATTGGAGTGCATGATGCAAAAATATTGTATCTTACCGCAAAAAACGAATAAATTTTGGCTACTTGTAAAGGGCATGGAACTGACGCAGGAGGAACGAGCATTATTCCAGCGCTGTTTCATAAAACACGTGGAGGTTTCCCCAGATACACGGACATGGGAAATAGTCTTGACGACGCAGGAATTGATTGACGAGGCTCTTTTAGCCGCAGCTGCCGTTTATATTGAGCAAAAATGCGGCCTACGCGAGGTGATATTTTATCAGGACGTTTTGGATCTTGCGTCATCGCTTTCCAAAAGCTGGATGCAGCTTGTCAAACGTGTGACGGAGGACGCTCCGGCTATCCGAAAAGTATTGATGCACGCGGAGCGAAAAATGTCAGACGGGCGTCTTCGTGTGCGTGTCGGCAGTGCGATTGCCGGTGCGCTTTTAGAAAGACATGATGTAGCTGGGCGTCTTTCACGCGTTGTCGGCGAACTGACGGGGTGTTATTGCGACGTCGTTTGCGAAGCCTATGACAACGAGGCGGAGGATGCGAATCTGGATACGGATCTTGCGATTTGCCGGACGGAAGCGTACAAGGAAGCCCAGCGGCAGGAACCACGGTATACGCAGGCGTCAAATATAGAGACGGCGGACACGACGTATGCGGGAAGAACGAAACGACGCAACGGTAAGGAAAAAGGGCAAAAGTCTACCGCTCCGGACTGTATTTTCGGCAACGGCGTGAGTGGCGAGACAACTTCCATCGGCTCAATCGAGAATGAGATAAAATCGGTTGTCGTTGTTGGGGCCCTAACGAACGTGGATGGCCGTGAACTTCGGGAGACGAACCTCCTGTTCTTTGATATTGCTGACGAGACCCAAGGTATTTCGGCAAAGGCTTTTTTCCGTGATAAAGAGGAATATGCACATGCCTTGGAAGCGATGGGAGCGGCAAAGAAAGCCGGAAGCCGGATTCGCGTAAAGGGCTCGATTCGGTTTGATTCCTATCAGAATGATTTGGTGCTGTTTGCGTTAAGTGTGAAAGAAGAACCGCGTTCCCAACGTGAGGATAAGGCGGAAGTTAAGCGTGTCGAGCTCCATGCGCATACCCGAATGAGCGCTATGGATTCCGTGGTACCGACAAAGGATTTGATTCGGACGGCAGCACGTTGGGGGTGGGATGCAGTCGCCATTACAGACCATGGCGTTGTGCAGGCATTTCCGGATGCGATGAATGTTGTTGCGGAAGATAAGCTGGATATTAAAATCATATACGGCATGGAAGGCTATTTGACAGGCGACGATTATAAGCAGAGTCACGCGAACCACATCATTCTTTTAGCAAAAAATAGTGAGGGCTTGCACAACCTGTATCGTCTTGTGTCTTTGTCTCATTTGCGTTTCCTGCATCGCCAGCCGCATATCCCTAAAGAGATTTTGAAAGAATATCGCGAAGGCTTGATTCTCGGTTCAGCGTGTGAGGCTGGCGAGCTGATTCGTGCAATCGTTGCCCACGAAAGCGAAGAAAAGCTCATTGAGATTGCAAGTTTTTACGATTATCTGGAGATACAGCCGATTGGAAACAACGCTTTTCTCGTGCGCAGCAAAGAATTTCCCGATGTCAATACCGATGAAGACTTGAAGAATATTAACCGCAAAGTGGCGGAACTCGCGAAAAAACTCGGAAAAATGTTGGTCGCGACCTGTGACGTTCATTTTTTGAATCCGGAGGATTCGATTTATCGCATGGTTATCATGGCCGGCAAAGGCTTCGATGATGCGGAGCTTCAGCCGCCTCTCTATCTTCGGACGACAGAGGAAATGTTGAAGGAATTCGATTATCTTGACGAAGAAACGGCCTATGAAGCCGTTGTTACAAATCCCCGCCGTATTGCCGATATGATAGAGCGTATCAAGCCGATTCCGGATGAGGACAAGCTTTATTCCCCGTCGATACAAGGCGCAGATGAAACGATTCGGAATATGTCCTATCGGCGTGCGCATGAGATGTACGGGGAGAATTTACCCGCTGTGGTACAGGCTCGTCTTGACCAAGAATTGACGCCGATTATCGGTCATGGTTTTTCTGTGTTGTATTTGATTGCGCATAAGCTCGTCAAAAAATCGAATTTGGACGGGTATCTTGTCGGTTCGCGAGGTTCGGTCGGGTCTTCGTTTGTCGCGACGATGACTGATATCACGGAAGTCAATCCGCTTCCGCCGCATTGGCGCTGTCCCAAATGCAAATACAGCAAATTCATTACGGATGGTTCGTACGGTTCCGGTTTCGACCTTCCGGACAAAGACTGTCCAATTTGCGGTGAGCATCTGAAAAAAGACGGACATGATATCCCGTTTGCCGTATTCCTCGGATTTGACGGAGACAAGGTCCCGGATATCGATCTTAATTTTTCCGGCGTATATCAGCCTGTCGCACATAAATACACGGAGCAACTTTTCGGGCGAGATAACGTGTATCGTGCGGGCTCGATTACAACCGTCAAGGATAAGACGGCGTATGGGTACGCCAGAAAATTTTATGAGGGAAAGGGAGAAAAGAAACGGGACGGTTTTATCCAGCATGTTGTAAACGGTTGTGTTGGTACCAAAAGGACGACAGGGCAACATCCTGCGGGCATCATGGTCGTGCCGAGGAACATGGATATCCATTTTTTCACGCCGATACAACGCCCTGCTGATAAAACGGATGTCAATACCATAACGACGCATTTTGATTATCATTCTATTTCGAGTCGTCTTGTCAAGCTCGATATTCTCGGTCATGATGATCCGACAGTCATCAAGATGCTTGAGGATCTTACGCATCGCGATCCCAAAACGATTCCCTTCGACGATCCGGCGACGCTTTCCCTGTTCAATTCCACGGAAGCGTTAGGAGTTACACCGGAAGAACTGGGAGCGACTTCAGGGACATTTGGTATTCCGGAGTTTCGCACCAGTTTTACACGGCAGATGATTGACGATACGAAGCCTTCATGTTTCAGCGATCTCGTCCGTATTTCCGGTTTTTCTCATGGCACGGATGTTTGGCTTAACAACGCGCAGGATTTGATTCGTTCAGGGACGTGTACGCTGCACGACGCCATTTCGGCGCGTGATGATATCATGATGTATCTGATCCATAAAGGCATCGATCCGCTCCTATCTTTCAAAACAATGGAGTCTGTACGTAAGGGCAAGGGGATCAAGCCGGACGTGGTGGAGAAGCTTCGCGCCGGCGAAGTGCCGGAGTGGTACATCGAGTCATGTCAGAAAATCAAGTATCTGTTTCCGCGCGCCCATGCGACAGCTTATGTCATGATGGCGTATCGTATCGCTTATTGCAAGGTGCATTATCCGTTGGCGTTTTATGCGGCGTATTTTTCCATCCGTGCCGAGACGTTCGACGTTAATATTGTCGCAGCGGGCAAAGAAGCTGTTCGGAATAAACTGAAAGAACTGGAAATGGTTGAAAAGCCGGATGAAAAACAGAAGGAAATGATAGTCGTCTTGCAGCTTGCATGGGAAATGTATTTACGAGGTTATAAGGTTGAGCATATCGATCTTTACCGCTCCGATGCAGAAAAGTTTATCATTTTGGAAAAATCCTTGTTGCCTCCATTTACCTCGTTGAATGGTTTTGGCACAGTTGCCGCGCATTCCATTGTAGCCGCCAGAAAGAACGGACAATTTTCTTCCATTGCCGACATGAAGAAAAGAACATCTGCTGTCTCCAAGACGTGCATTGAACTTTTGCGGGAACATGGATGCCTCGACAGCATGGAGGAAAGCGATCAAATGAATTTGTTTTAACGCATTGGAAAAGCCGTCAAACGACGGCTTTTTTCTTGTGCATATTTTCTTTGGCGGTGGAATGGTGTATGATACAGATGTATTATTAATAGAGGTGAAAAAAATGAAACTCGTAGACGCGAAGAATTGCGCGTGCTTGTTCTGCGGTGGCAAAGACGATGTGCAGTTGGTGGCGCGGGACGACGGTGCAGTATCGATGGCGATTTGCACGACATGTCGGGAGGAATTGGCGACAGCGTGGGCATCAGGCGTTTTTGCGCATTCGGAAAAGGAGCAAACCTATAGTGACGAGACAAAACGTGTAATGGCGGAAGCTGCCACAATGACTGAGGAGGCTTTTGAAGAAAAGTATCTTTCGGATACGATTGACCGCGTGGTTTTCGAGTATGTGCGTGGCTACGGGCAGACGGAACTGGACGGCGGCGCGATGGGACTGCTTTCGATTATGACAGAGAAGGGCACTGAGGAAGTTTTGAAACATATCGAAGGATTGGTGGAAAAAGGGCTGATCTATCCGGTGGCTGGAAAGCCGGGAGCCTTCGGCGCTGATTATTCGTTTGCAGACGATTGATTTCTAATCTGTTTCTAATTATTCTTTTATGTACATATAAAAGCGTATTTTTAAGATATAAGCATAGTAATAGGGCAGGGAAGTGATAAGCGATGAAAATACGAGAAAATCTGGTAGCACTGGCGGCGGGAATTGTCTTGCTGTACGGTGGCTCGACAGGCGAAGCGGCGGCACTCTCGATACAGGAGGCAGTCGATCTCGCGCTGGCGCAGAATACGTCACTTCGCATTACGGAGAAAGGCGAGGAGACGGCGCAAGCGGCCCTAAAAAGCGCGCGCGGCGCGAACAGCTTTGACCTAGGCTTGAGCGGTAGCCTGACTGATGGTCGGACGAACAACGAAGACCGACAGGACAATGGTTCCCTTTCGCTTCGTGCCAGCCTTCCGATTTATTCCGGCGGCAGGAACCAAGCGAATATCGAGAGTGCGGAGATTGGCGTCGACGCGGCGCGGCTTAAGACGGAACGGGCGCGGGAGGATTTGCGACTGTCGGTTATTCAAGCGTATTATAACGTGTTGGAGGCGCAGAAAAAAATCGAGATTGCCCAAGAAACGGTCGAGAAATACCAGGCACATTTGACGAACGTGGAGCAACTTTTCGTGGCGGGCAGCAAGGCACGTCTCGACGTGCTGCGTTCTTCGGTGGAATTGACAAACGCGAAACAGCTTCTTCTGAAGGCGGAAAACGATCATGAGGTCAAGCTCTTTACGCTGAAGAACTTGCTGCGCCTCGACGCGAAGGAAGATCTGGTCTTGACGGAGGATTTTCGGTTTGTCCCGTTCCATCCGAGCATGGACGCCTGCGTTGATTACGCGTATTTGCATCGGAAAGATTTGCTCATAGATATTTACAACCTTAAACAACGCGAGCTGGACATCAAGGCGGCACGGGCGGGATATCTGCCGTCGTTAAGTCTGTCCGCTTCCACCGGCGCGTCTGAACGTTTCAATCCGGGGTCGGACCATAGCCACAATTATCAGGTCGGTCTGTCGGCAAGCTGGAGTCTTTTTGACAGCGGCGTGACAGAGGCTGCTGTGGATAAGGCGAAAACGGCTCGCGATCAAGCAGAGTTGACGCTGATTAGGGACAAAGAAGATGTCAGCTTTGCCGTGCGTCAGCTTTACTACAGCATGCGTGAGGCGGAGCGGCGCTTTGCCGTGACAAAGGCGGCGGTCAGCGAGGCCGAGGAGGACTATTATATTGCCAGTGAAAAATACCGCGCAGGGCAGGGCATCTTGCTCGATGTCATTGATTCCCAGGAGGCGCTGGCTACGGCGGAGTTGAATTTCAACAGCGCACAGTACGATTACGCAAGATTCAAAGCGGCGGTAGAAAATGCGATGGGTTTAGAGCTCGGGGAAGATCCGGGGATTGCCGATCCTGTGCGAACGGCAGAGCGCGAGGCGTACATCAGGGAGCGGGGTGGTTTGCCGGATGGGCCGCGAGCTTCGGCGGACTATCGTCGAGCCAAAGAAGTCATCGACGCAAATACGCCCGCGAAATGGGCGGAAGAGGCTGCGAAAGAAGCTGCGAGAACAAGAGAGGGGAAGGGTGACAGATGAAAGCAAGTGGATGGGTTAAAGCGGCTGTCGTCGTTCTCGTAATCGCGGGCGCGGCGTTTGGTGGCTGGCAGTGGTACCAAGGAAAGCAGACGAAGGAAGAGCAAGCGAAGATTGAGACGGTCAAGGTCGGGAAGATGGATTTGAAGTCCACGGTGTCGGCTACGGGGACACTACGCCCGGTGGATTCCGTCGAGGTCAGTTCGAAAATCACGGCGCGCATCAGCTCGGTTCTGGTCAAGGAAAACGATCGGGTAACGGCGGGGCAGACTGTCGCGACATTGGACGGCAAGGACTTCGAGGCGAAGTACGAGCAGGCGCAGTACAAAGTCGTCAATGCGAAAGCGAAATATGATCGCGTCTCGTATTTGTACAGCATCGGCGCGGATACGCAGGACGAATACGAGGATGCCGTCTATAATTACGAGACGGCGCTTAGCGCGTTAGAGGTCACTGAGTCCGACTTAGCCGAAACGGTGATTACCGCTCCGATGGACGGCGTGGTCGTTGGCGAACCTTTGACGCCGGGCACGATGGCAGTGCAGGGCAATGCGAATCCGACGGTCATCATGCGAATTGCTGATCTCTCGAAGAAGCAGATTCGCGCAAAGGTGGACGAGACGGATATCGGCAACGTGCGTGTCGGTCAAAAGGCTACATTCACGGTAGATGCGTTCCCAAAGTCTACCTTTAATGCTATCGTGTCGAAAATTTCCCAGACAGATGTAACGAATAGCTGGGAGACCTCAACGTCTTCCTCGTCCTCCTCGTCGGTCAGTGTCGTCTATTATTATGTGACACTTGACGTAGAAGATCCGGACGGCGTGCTGCTGCCGGGCATGACGGCGCAGGTTGAGGTTACGACTTCGGATCGCCCGGGGGTAATCGCGATCCCGATTGCTGCGCTGAAGACGAACGCGAAGGGCGCTTATGTGCTTCTTGCTCAGTCGGACGGCACTACGGTGGAACAGTCGGTCACGACGGGGATTTATAGCGACGAATATGTGGAGATCGTAGACGGCCTTTCCGAGGGAGACGAGGTCGTAAATAGTTATAAGGCGACAGGCAAGAAATCCTCTTCCGGCGGTCAGGGGCAGATGCGTATGGGAGGAGCCGGCAGGCCGCCGCGTATGTGACGGGAGCAGGTGACGATATGGCAAAATGGGTCATCGAGCTTTCGGGCATCAAGAAAATCTATCAAGTCGGGGGGCAAGAGGTCGCTGCTTTGGCGGGTATCGACCTGAATATAGCAAAGGGCGAGTTCGCCGCGTTGATGGGACCGTCCGGTTCGGGCAAGTCGACATTGATGAATATTCTTGGCTGTCTCGATCGTCCGACGATTGGCTCGTACAAATTGGATGGGCAGGAAGTTGCGACGCTTTCCGACGACGAATTGGCGGTCACAAGGAACCGGCGCATCGGTTTCGTGTTCCAGAATTTCAATCTACTTTCACGTATCAGTGCAGCGGACAATGTGGCGTTGCCGCTTGTCTATGCAGGTGTCGGACGTAAGGAGCGAGAGGAAAAAGCGAAAAAAATCCTCGACGCAGTTGGGCTCGGTGACCGTGCCGAGCATCAGCCGAACGAGCTGTCCGGCGGTCAGCGGCAACGCGTGGCGATTGCCCGTGCGCTTGTCAACGACCCACATATTATCATGGCGGATGAACCAACAGGCAATCTCGATACGAAATCGACAAAGGAAATCATGGAGATTTTCGAGGGGTTGCACAAAGAAGGGCGCACCATCATTCTCGTCACCCATGAGCCGGACATCGCAGCCTGTGCCAGTCGTCAGCTGCTCGTTCGAGATGGGCTCATTACCCGCGACGCTGGCAAGGGTGAAATCATGGATGTCGTGTAAGGGGGGAGCGAATTGCTGTTCACGGAAAGCGTGCGCATCGCTGTCAATGCGCTTTTTGCCAATAAACTGCGCTCCCTTTTGACGATGCTCGGCATTATCATCGGCGTAGGCGCAGTTATTGCTATGGTCGCCGTCGGTATGGGCGTGACGCAACGTGTGACGGACTCCATTGCAAGCCTCGGCAGCAACATGCTGATTATCCGTCCGGGTGCGTCGATGTCTGGAGGTCTTCGTGGTGCGGCGGGGTCACGTACTACGTTAAAATACGAGGACGCTGTTGCTATCAAGAAAAAAGTCAAGGATGTCGATTATGTTTCGCCTACGGTGCAAAAAAATTATCAGGTCGTTTACGGTAATCAAAACTGGAACACTTCGGTCACCGGCGTGACACAGGAATATATGTCAATTCGCGACCTGAACGTTATGACCGGTTCTTTTATCACAGAAGATGATATGAACACCCGGAACCGTGTTGCGGTTATCGGTATGACTGTCGCGTCGAATCTGTTCGGCGAGGCGAATCCTGTCGGAAAAACGATTCGTGTCAATAACCAGCCCTACCGTGTAATCGGCGTTTTGGAGAGCAAGGGGCAGTCCTCGGTCGGACAGGACCAGGACGATGTAGTGATTGTGCCGCTGACTACAGCGATGGATCGCCTTTTGGCTGTCACATATGTGCAAACCATCAACGTGCAAGTGTCCAGCCAGCAGAAGATGGACGATGTGCAAAAGGATATCGAGACGTTGCTTCGTCAGCGCCATCACTTGACAGGCGGTAAGGACGATGACTTTCAGGTGCAAAACCTGACGAGCCTGATGTCTACGATGAATGAGACAACGACGATGTTGACATTGTTTCTTGGGAGTATTGCGGCCATTTCGCTAATTGTCGGCGGTATTGGTATCATGAATATTATGATGGTCTCCGTTACGGAACGCACACGGGAGATTGGCATCCGCAAGGCATTGGGCGCGACGTTCAAGGATATTATGACACAGTTCTTGATTGAATCGGTGGTTATTGGCGTTATCGGCGGCGTACTTGGCATCTTCTTTGGCATTGCTGCGGCACAGGCTATATCGAAATTCGGCGATTTTCAGACGGTCATCACAGCTTCGCCGATTCTCTTGTCTTTTGTCTTCTCCGTGGGTATCGGCCTTTTCTTCGGCATCTATCCGGCACGAAAGGCAGCTCTGCTTGATCCAATTGAGGCGCTTAGATACGAATAAAAAATTGCCGCGTAACGAGAGATAATCTCGTGTGCGGCAACTTTTTATTATGAGTGAAAAGGTAATGAGATAATTTACAGGACTTCAATATGACACATTTTCATTGCTTCCAATGCGCGGTTATGGCTTTCCGGCGTGACGCCGGCGCAGCATGTGCTATCTACGCTGATTTTCGCTTCAGGGAGGAACGCTTTCAGTAACATGGCATTTGAAATTACGCAAATATCGGTGCAGAGACCGATTATGGTGATTTCGTCACAGTCTGCAACGTGTTGCGGTAGTCCTGTTGCGCCGAAGGTTGGTTTTTCCAGTACGATTGCGTCTTTCGTATAGGGAATCAGTGAGGATACCAATCCCCAGCCATGGGAGGGTTTGATACAGTGCTCGACAGGCAATTTTTCCCCTTCGGCGGTTTTCAGATAATCGTTATGGTGCGTGTCCTGTGTGAAGATGAGTTTTTCGCCGTTTTGGACAGCGGCCTTGACTCGTTCCGTGACGGTGAGGGCAATGGCCTTCGCTTCGGGCGTGCCGAGGGAGCCGTCAATGAAGTCGTTTTGCATGTCAATGACAATCAGGGCTTTTTTCATAGAATCGTATACTTCCTTTCTTTATAATACTTTTTTATTGTACGCGATTCGGCGCAAATGTCAATGTTTTGTCATATGGAAGAAACATGGAAAGTCTTGACTATCGCTTAGGCTTCCATTAGAATAGGGGCGTAGCAGCAAAGGAGCAAGGCTTCTTTGCTGTGTTTATATGCGATTATTATGCCATGAAGGTATGGAGGGCTATTGGTATGTGCGGTATTGTTGGATATGTGGGCGATAGCGAAGCAGCTCGTTTCCTTTTGGAAGGATTGACGAAGCTTGAGTATCGAGGCTATGATTCTGCGGGGGTTGCAGTTTTCGATGGAGAAAAAATCCGTGTAGAAAAAAGCGTTGGCAGGCTTGCTGAATTAAAAGAAAAGTTAGGGGATAATATCCCAGTTGGAACAATGGGCATCGGGCATACGCGCTGGGCGACGCACGGGCGTCCGTCCGATTTGAACTCACATCCACATACGGATTGTGCCGGGGATTTTGTTGTAGTGCACAACGGTATTATTGAGAATTATCTTGCCTTGAAGGAAGAGCTGATTAAGAAAGGTCATACGTTCCTTTCCGAAACAGATACCGAGGTGCTTCCTCATCTTTTGGAAGAGGTCTACGCCGGGGATTTTGAGGCTGCCGTGCGCGAAGTCTTGCACCGAATTGAGGGATCCTATTCAATCGTATTCATGTCACGCCGCGATCCCGGAAAGCTGATTTGCTCAAAACAGGACAATCCTCTTATCATCGGGCTTGGCAAAGGGGAAAATTTTATCGCGTCGGATATTCCTGCGATTATTGCGCATACTAGGAAAACCTATATCTTGAGCGACGGCGAAATGGCAGTTGTTACCAAAGTAGGCGTTTCCATCATGAACTACGCCGGAGTGCCTGTCCGCAAAAAAGTCTTCGAGGTCAACTGGAACGCGGAGGCTGCGGAGAAAGGCGGTTTCGAGCATTTTATGCTGAAGGAAATCCACGAGCAACCGAAAGCTGTTCGTGCAACACTTTCTTCACGCATCGAAAAGGACGAAAGCGGAGTAGTTTTAGAGGAGCTTGAATGGGATAAGACGTTCCTGGACGGCGTTCACAAAATCTTTATCGTTGCTTGCGGTACGGCGTATCACGCTGGACTTGTAGGCAAATACTATATTGAAAATATGGCACGGATTCCGGTGGAATGCGATATCGCTTCGGAGTTCCGTTACCGTTCTCCAATCATTGACGAGCATACGCTGACCATTGTTGTCAGCCAGTCCGGTGAAACCATCGATACCCTTGCTGCCCTGAAAGAAGCAAAGCGTCTCGGTTCAAAAACGTTGGCAGTCACGAATGTCGTCGGCTCATCCATCGCCCGCGAGGCGGATCAGGTCGTTTACACATGGGCAGGACCGGAAATTGCTGTAGCCTCGACAAAGGCATACACAACACAGCTTATTGTGATGTTGCTGCTTGGCCTCTATATGGCTCAAATCCGCAGCTCTCTCCCGAAAGAACGGATTGCAGAATTGGTGCGTGGGCTGAAGGAAATCCCGACGCAGATCAGTCGCACTTTGGAAGACG
>JAEEGL015430438.1_pt1 | contig 14842 bp, 8 predicted proteins | sample 9134231 | NCBI WGS metagenome assembly JAEEGL01 (sample SAMN16246548, study PRJNA631951) | gut metagenome | biome: gut microbiome; feature: rumen; material: fiber-attached | host: Bos | place: Iran: Karaj | collected 2018-10 | reverse complement strand
TTCCGGGATTAATAGATGTTCATTCTCATTTAAGAGAACCGGGACAAGAAGAAAAAGAAACAATTAAAACGGGAACAATGGCTGCCGCAAAAGGCGGTATAACGACTGTTTTTTGTATGCCTAACACAAAACCTGTTACCGATAATGCTCCTTCCGTAGAATATATTCTTATGAAAGCTCAAAAAGAAGGTAAAGTAAATGTGTTTCCTATAGGTTGTATTACTAAAGGTTCACAAGGTGAAGAGTTAGCCGAAATAGGAATATTGAAAAAAGCAGGCATTGTAGCGGTAAGTGATGACGGAGTACCTGTTGCAAATTCCCAGGTTATGAGAAGAGCATTAGACTATACAAAGATGTTTAATTTGGCTGTGATATCACATTGCGAAGACAAACAATTAGCTAAGAACGGTGTTATGAATGCCGGTAAAAATTCTATGATATTCGGACTTAGAGGTATTCCTAACCAAAGCGAAGAAATAATGGTTTCAAGAGATATTATGCTTTGCGAACTTACCGGCGGCAAACTTCATATCGCACATGTTTCGACGGCAGGTTCCGTGGAACTTGTAAGACAAGCAAAGAAAAAAGGTTTGAATGTTACTTGCGAAACATGTCCTCATTATTTTTCTTTAACAGACGATTATGTTCAAAATTACGATACAAATTTTAAAATGAATCCTCCTTTAAGAACACATAAAGATGTGGAAGCAATAAAGGAAGGTTTGAAAGACGGAACTATCGATTGTATTGCAACCGATCATGCTCCGCATACACAGGAAGAAAAAAGTAAAGAATTCGATAATGCACCGTTCGGTATTATCGGTTTTGAGACGGCATTATGCTTGGTATTAAGTGAACTTGTAGATAAAAAAGTTTTAACATTTGAACAGGCAATCGCAAAAATGACGACAAATCCCGCAAAAATATTTTCGTTGACGGGAAGAGGAACATTAAAAGCCGGTTCTGTTGCCGATATAACAATTATAGATTTGGAACAAAAATACGAATTTAAAAAGGAAGATATTTTATCTAAGAGCAAAAACTCTCCTTTTATCGGAAGAAAATTTAAAGGTTGTGCGGTAATGACTATCGTAGGGGGAAAAATAGTTTGGACATTAAAAGATGGGATTATCAATTAGAAATAACGGAAAATAAAAATATTTGTTTAAATTTTTATAAATTTTCCGTCGTATCAAAAGAAATTGCTAATGCGGCAACGGCAGGACAGTTTTGTATGATAGGTTTGGAAAAAGTTTTTTTAAGAAGACCGTTAAGTATATACTCCGTTGATAAAAAAAACGGAACGGTTTCTTTCTTGTATAAAGTTGTAGGTAAAGGGACCGATATTTTGGCAAACTTGTCTGCCGGAAGTAAGATAAATATTTTGGGACCGTTAGGACAAGGTTACAATTTACAAGTTAAAGATAATGTAGAGTCTGTGCTTGTTGCAGGCGGAACAGGTATTGCATCAATTCATTTTTTGGCAAGCAGTTTAAGTAAACCGGGTAGTTTATATTACGGTGTAAGAAAAAAAGAAGAATTGATGTGTTTGAATGAATTTGAGAAATTAGGTTGGAAAATAAATATTTCCACGGAAGACGGTTCTTACGGATATAAAGGTTTTGTTACGGATTTATTGGCAAAACAAATTAAACAAGACAGCATTGTTTTTGTTTGCGGACCTACTCCGATGATGAAAAAAGTTGCGGAAATCGTAAAAGATAAAAAAGTATCAGGATATGCTTCTTTGGAGCAAAAAATGGCTTGCGGTGTAGGTAATTGTCAAGGTTGTGCCGTAAAAATAAATAATGCTTATAAAATGGCTTGTAAGGATGGGCCGGTATTTCCTTTATCGGATATAACGTTCGAATAATGTTTGTTAAATTGTTGTTTTCAATACTAATTTTTTTTGTGCCTTTGAGTTTTGCGGCAACAGAACCTTGGGCATTTTTTATTTTTCAACTTATAGCATCTTTTCTTTTTGTATATTTGTTATTTACCGAAAAAAAATTCAAATTTACTTTACCCGCAATATTAATAAATATAATTTTTATACTTTTTATTGTTGTAGCTGTTGTACAAATAATCAATCATCATACGATAATACAAAAAGGGAATATATTACCTTTTACAGTTTCTCCGTTTAATACACTTAAAGAACTAAATTGTATGTTTGTATATTTTATGTTCTTTATTGTTGCAAACCAATTGTTTTATAAGTCGGATAAAATAAAAAATATTTTATATCTTATTACAGTAAGTTCCGCAATTGTAATGTTTATAGGGCTTTGTTTCCCGGCAGGCGAATATATTAAATTCTTTTTGGGTATCGAAAATTTTGGAAATTTTGGCCCGTTTATAAACAGAAATAATGCCGGAATTTTTTTATCGATGTCTTTTTTTATAATGATATCTTTTGTGTTTTATAATTTTTTAATATATCCGAAATATTTGTCGGAAAACAAAAAAAGTAAATTTATATCCGTTCAAATAGCAAATATAACAATATCATTGTTGTTGTTAGTAAGTGTTATTTTAACTCGTTCACGCGGGGCAATGTTATCGACAGCAATATCTTTGTTTGTTTTTTTGATTTTATATATTTATCACTTTTCAAAAACATTTAGGCAAAAACTTTTTAGAATGTTAGTTGTTTTTCTTATAATGTTGCCAATTGGCTTTTTCTTATATAAAAACATTGATGCTATAAATGTTTTCAGTCAAAGGACTACCGGAACATCCGAACAAATAAGATTAAAACTCTATGATATGTCTTTAAAAATTTTAAAGGATTATCCTTTGACAGGAATAGGGTTTGCTTCTTTCCCGGTAGTGACAGATAAGTATTTTGAAGAAGATTTAAATGCATATCCTGAATATTTACATAATGATTGGCTTGAATTACTGTTGGACGTGGGTTATCCTATATACACGATTTTTTTGATTGTTGTTTGTATAATTATGTTTGTGTTTCTTAAAAGAATTAAGTTGTTATCAAATAAAAAAAAGATTTTATTTATAGGTCTGTTTGCGGCATGTTGTTCTGTTTGTATCGGAAGTCTTGTTGATTTTCATTTTCATATTCCCGCGGTTGCGATGTTGTTTGTTATTTGTTTGGCATTGTTAAGTTCTCTTTCTTTTTATAAGGATAGAAAATTTTTCGGATTTAATAATAATTTATTTTTTAATTTAATTTTTTGTTCAGCAATAATATTTTTATTATGTTTTTCGTTTAAAAACGTTATGGCTTGGAAATATTATACTTTTTCTAAGAATATGACAAAGCAACAAGAAATAGAGTATTTGGATAAAGCTATTAAGTTATCAAATAATCCGAAATATATTGAAAATTATATAATAACGATTTATAATCATTCTTTAGAAAAACAAGAAATACCCGGGGAAAACGAATATTTATGCTCTATAGTTTATGACTATATAAAAAAATATCCTTATAATAAAAAAATATCGAAAATTTTTATAAAAATAAGTGATTAAATTTACAAATTAAGATATTGAAAAAAATAGCTGTTTGTATTATAATATACCATAATGTTAATGTATGTCTTTAATATAGAGGTATTGTATGTTGAAAAAGAAAGGATTCACTTTACCGGAAGTAGTAATAACAATAGCTATAGTTGGTATCTTATCTATGGTTGCGGTTCCTGTTTATAGAGGATATGTTAACAAAAGTATTTCTAGTGAAGGTAATGCTTTACTTGCGGAAATCAGTGCTGCCGAGCAAATATATTATGCAAGGCAAGGTTGTTTTTATGCTACTAATAATACTGAAAGGGAATCCAGAGCTCTTGGTGTGAATGCACAGAGAAATAAATATTTTTCTTCATATACGATTACAACATCAGGGAACAACAGTAATCCCAGATATACGGTTATAACGAAATATAATAATGATAATAGTAAAGCTTTAACATTAGTCGGTTCTCTTTCGGAAGAACCGCAAATAACGGATAATTTTTCCGGAAAATAAAAAGGTATTTGAAATTTTATTGTATCTCTTATGGAGAGATGGCCGAGTGGTTGAAGGCGGTAGTCTCGAAAACTGCTATAGGGGGAACTCTATCGAGGGTTCGAATCCCTCTCTCTCCGTATCCTTTCAGATTTTTTAAATCGAAGAAATTTAAAATGTTGTATTGTTTTGAAAAAGGTTTTTTATTTTAAAATTAAAATATAAAAAATGAAATCTTTGAAAATACCTCAAACTTATCAATCTGTAGTTGAAAAACTTATCAAAATAGCAAAAGATAACAATTTTATTATTTATGCTGTCGGCGGTTTTGTCAGAGATATTATTCTAAAAAGAGAACCGAACGATTTGGATATTATGGTTGAAGGAGAAAATGCAGGTATAGAATTTTCCAAAATAGTTGCCGCCGAATTAAATATACACCCGCCTATAACATTCGAAAAATTTGCGACATCAAAACTTATCATTGAAGATAAAGAAATAGAGTTCATAATGCCCAGAAAAGAGTATTATGATAAAAATTCAAGAAATCCTCAAACGGAAATCGGGACATTGGAACAAGATGCATTAAGAAGGGATTTTACCGTCAATGCATTGTTTTTGAAATTGAATGATTTTGAATTGCTGGATTTAACAAAAAACGGTTTACAGGATATCGAGGCCAAAATAATCAGAGTTACCGATGAATCTGCTTCGGATATAATTTTCGAACAGGATCCGTTAAGAATCTTAAGAGCAGTCAGACAAGCTTTTCAACTAAATTTTAAGATAGAACCTAAAACATATCAAAGTATGAAAAATAAAGTCGGCCGAATAACAATTGTTTCAGGTGAAAGAATAGCCGAAGAAATAAACAAAATATTATTACTGGACAAACCTTCGAAAGCATTTGATATGCTTGACGATATAGGTTTGCTTAGTATTTTATTTCCGGAATTAAAACAAACACAAAATGTTCTGCAACCAAAACCGTATCATGATAAAGATGTTTACAATCATACTATGGATGTTGTAGATAAAATAAAACCGGATTTGTTGCTAAGGATGGCGGCTCTGTTTCATGATGTAGGGAAACCTGACACGCGAGCGGTAAACGGTGATAAAATTTCTTTTATAAATCATGAAACCGTAAGCTCGGAATTAACTAAACAAATTTTGGTAAGATTAAAGTATCCGATGGATTTTATAAAAAAAGTTTGTTTCTTGATACAAAATCACATGTATCCGAAAATGTATAATTCTGATTGGAAAGATTCGGCGGTAAGAAGATTTGCGAATAAGATGGGGGATAATACTGAAAATATAAGATTATTGAATATTGCCGATGATAAAACTTTTAAAAACGAACTTTTTGATAGAGTTGAACTTTTGAAGCAGAAAAAGATGCTTATGCCTGAAGAAGAATTGTTTAATGGTAACGAGTTAATCGAAATTTTTAATAAGCCTGCGGGAAAGTGGATAAACGATGTAAAAGAACATATAAGAAATTTACAATTTGAAAATCCTAAAATAACAAAAGAAGAAGTTTTGAAAAAATTAAAAAACTTGTTGAAAATACAATAGATATAATGGTATAATTATAAGAAAAGTTTAAGAGTGTAAAATATGGAAAATAACGAAGAAATAAAGCAAGAAGAAACACAAGTAGAAAATACGCAGGAAGAAGCAGTATCTGTGAAGCCAAAGACTTATGATGTTTTCGGGTTGCTTGCCGGGGCGGTATTTGGCCTTTTTCTTGCTGTTGTAGGTGTAACAGACGTTTTAATGGGTATTATTGTAGGTATGTTTCTCGGCTTGGTTATAGGTACATTTATTAAAAAGAAATAATTTTTGGGAGAAAACATATATGACCGTCGATTACAAGAAAAATATAGATTCTTTTATCAAAAAAACAGTGGAAGAAATTGAGTTCTATCCGGAAAAATATAAAATTAAAATCAACAAAATTTTAACCACGCAACAAAAAAAAGATTTAGACAAGTTAATAGATTTGTACACGGCAAGTATAGCTTATAATCCTACAGATGCATCTGCATATTATAGCAGAGGTATGGTTTATAACAAGAAGACTGACTATAAAAACGCTCTCGCAGATTTCTCAAAAGCAATAGAGTTGGATAAAAATTTTACTTTTGCTTATATTGCAAGAGGTAAAACTTATGTGTTTTTAAAAGACTTTGCTTCATCGGAGCAAGACTTTAATAAGGCAATAGAACTTAATCCTCAAAATCCGAGTGTATATACAACTTTAGGAAACATAAGAATAATTCAAAACTTATTTAATGAAGCCATAGAGTACTTTAATAAAGCAATAGAGTTAAATTCGGGAATAGAATCTGCCTTTTACGGACGAGCTATGGCACATAGAGGACTATTGCAATATCAACAAGCAATAAAAGATTTCACAAAAGCCATAGAATTAAACAAAAAAGACAGTTATGCATTTTGTAACAGAGGAATAACTTTTGCCAATATTGAATGTTTGGACGATGCAATAAAAGATTTTGATGAAGCATTAAAACTAAGGCCGGAAGACGTATATATTCTTAACAACAAAGGTCTTGCTCACAGAAAAAAATTGGAAGAAGATGCTGCCGAAGAATGTTTTAAAGCTGCCATGGAAATGATGCCTGAGGACAGTTATGCTTATTACAATTTGGGTAATTTACACAGAGAACAAGGATTAGATGATAAAGCTTTCAAACTTTATTCCGAAGCAATAGATTTAGATTATTCTTTTGGTCCGGCATACATTGCAAAAGCGAGTATTCTTATTTCTAAAAATGAAATTCAAAAAGCGGTTGAAGAACTTCTTCAAGCTATAGAATTTATGGATAAAAGCTTTATCTGTTTTGCATTTTTAGGATACATAAACATATTAAACGAAGATTATAAGAACGCTATTATAAATCTAAAAAAATCGATAGAAATGGATGAATATAAAAATCCTGAATTGTTTTATTGTTGCGGTTTAAGTTATTTCTTTACGGACGATATTACCGCGGCAGAAAGCTATTTTGTAAAGGCTATAGACCTTTCTTATGAAACTCCCGAAATATTGTTTGCATATGCAACATGTTTAATTAAGTTAAACAAATATGGCGATGCAATAAAATACCTTACGGAAATAATAGAAAAAGATCCTTCGATTATCGAAGCATACTATTGGAGAGGAGTTTCTTATACGAATATAAGAAATTATAATCTTGCATTAGATGATTTCAGAAAAACCATAAGTTCGGACTATCTGTTAAAGGAAAGTAACTTTTACTTGGGACTTTGCTATTTAAATATATCCGAAAACAACAATGCTTTGGAATATTTTGATAAAGCGGTTTCTTTAGGATATGATGATGTGTCGGTATACAAAAAAAGAGCATTGGTATTGGCAAAGTTAGGCTATAATGATAAGGCTTTGGATGATTTAAATAAAGTTTTGGAACAGAAGGGAGATGATGCCGAATCTTACCTTTGCAGAGCAAAGATACTTGTTATTATGAAACTTTATGATGAAGCCGAAAATGATGTCGTTAAAGTTTTGGAAATCGACGGAAGTAATCAAGAAGCTGTATTGTTGAATATAAAAATTAAATTCTTAAGAGAAGATTATGAGTCTTGTATCAGTTTTGCATCTGTTTTCTTAGAAGAAAATTTACAAAATGTAGAATGTTTAAAGTTAAGAGCAGATTCTTATGTTAAAGTTGAAGAATTACAAAAAGCTCTCATGGATTATACAAAAATAATAACATTGGATCCCGAAAAAGAGGAGTATTATTTAAGAAGAATAAATATATATATTAAGATGAAAGCATATTCCGAAGCTTTGGCGGATATAGATTTCTTGTTAAATATCGATGATAATAATGCATGCATATATTTTTACAAAGGGATAATAAACAGAAACAGAGGGGAAGTTATCGATGCATTAAAGAATTATGATATTGCATTGAAAATTCTAAGCACAAACAAAGTTTTAGATTTGGATAGTGAAATATTGGAAACGAAAAGATATTTTTATTCCGAAAAGAAAAAAGTAAAAGAGAAAGCAAAAACAAAAGAGAAAAAAAGTTCTTCCAGAAGTATATTCGGTATTAAGAAGAATACAAAAAGTGTAGCAAAACAAGACGTTGTTGTTGAAGAAAAGCAAGAAATTAAACAAGAAATTAAAGAAAATATTATCGATACCGAAAATGAACGTATAGAAGACAATAATAACGTAAATACAAATGTAAATATAAATACACCGGAACCAATTTTGTCCGAAGAAAAAGAGTTTACGGTAAGTAATGAGCAAAATAGTTTGGTTGCAGAATCAAAAGAAATAACAAACGATATAGTTCCCGGTGAACAACAAAGTCAAAATATTGAAGAAATTGTTGAACCTCCAATTCAAGAAAAAGTTGAAACACTTGATGAAAACAAAGAGATTGTGACCGAGAATGCAGTTCCTGTTGTTCCGGAAGAAAGCAACATTACTCCTGTTGTTGATAAACAGACGGAACCTAAAAAAGAAGAGGTTTTTTATGATATTAAACAGTTGGACAAATTGATAAAAGAAAATAAAACAAATTCTTTATACTATCAAAAAAGAGCAGACTTATATTTTGAACAGTCAAAATTTAAAGATGCAATAAAAGATTATGACATGGCAATTAAATATTCCGAAGAAAAAAGTCCGGAATTATATAAAAAGAAATGTAAGGCTTTTACGGCATTAAAGAAATATAAAGATGCAATAGAAAGTCTTAACAAAATTATAGATATGGGTGAGGGTGATGCCGATTTATATTATGAAAAAGCGTTGTTATACCAATCACTTAAGGATTCATCAAATTATCTCAAGAATATAAATTTGGCTTTGGATTTTGACCCGACGTATGACGATGCCTATTTGTCGAGAATAAATTATTATGTTAGTAAAGCGGAATATCTTGATGCTTACAGTGATGCGAAACAAGTAAGCGGTTTTGAGTTGAAGGTTGACAATAAATTTTTGTTGGCCAAAATCTGTTTTCAATTAAAAAAGTATTCGGAAGTTATTTCTTTGTTAACTTCCATATACGAAGCAAAAAAACAGGAAAAAGAAACGGATTTTTATTTGGGTGTCAGTTTTGCTGAAATGGGGGATTATGAAAATTCCGTTAAATATTTAACCAAAGCAATGGATAGCGGGTATAAAGATAAGAGATTGTTCTATTTCTTGGCAAAAGCCAATTTTAATAAACAAAACTTCAAAGTTGCTTTGGATTTCTTAAATAATGCCATAAAAATGGATTCTTCAAATTATGAATACTATTGGACAAGAGCTAAAGTATATTATGAATTGAATAATATAAAGTTATCATTGCAAGATTATACTAAAGCCGTAAAACTCAATTCCAAGGATAAAGACTTGTTGTTGGAAAAGATAGATATTTTGGAAAAGAACAACAAAAAAGAGGATGCTGTATCTGATTATTCCAAGTTGATACAACTTGACGGGAAAGACGGACTTTTATTTTATAAAAGAGGTTTGTTGTATCAACAGCTGGGTAAAAAGAAAGAAGCCGAAAAGGATTTTTCTCAAGCAAAAGCTTTGGGAATAAAACCTGAACAAGATGAGATTACCGTTGATATTAAAAAAGAAGAAATTATTACCAAAGAAGAAATAATTGAAACTAAACAAGAAGCAAAACAAATTTATCAAAATACTCAAACACAAAATATTCAAACCGAACAAGCTGCATATCAACAGCAAACTATTGATAACAATAGAATTCAAGAACTTAAACAAATGAACGAGAACGAAATGAAGGCAAATACCGGAAAAATAAACGCATCTGCAAGTATGATACATTTGAACAGAGGTAATATAAATTTCAGAAAACAAAAATATGAAGAAGCTGTTTCGGAATTAGATAAAGCGGTTTCATTTAACTATAAAGATCCGCAATGCTATCTTTTAAGAGCAGAAGTTTATATTGAAATGAAAAATTTTGATTATGCAATAAAAGACTTGCTTATGGTTATAGAATTATCTCCTAAAGCCACTTTTGCGTATTCGAAGATAGCAGATATTTATAAAATGAATAATAATTTTGAACAGGCAAAATCTTTTTATACAAAAGCAATAGATATAAATCCGAAGTTTGCTTCCGCGTATTTTGGCTTGGCTGAAATTTATGAAAAGAACAAACAAATAGATTTAGCTATTGAAAAATATAAAGAAGCTGCAAATCTTGACGTAAAATTGGCGAAAGAATGCCACATGAAAATAGCTGAATTAAATTCTTAAAATGTTAAATAATAAAAAAATTCTTGTATTATTTTTTATTTTGTTTTCAACTTTTTCTTATTCGGCAACATTTAAATCCGAAACAATTGTGAATGCCGTAAAGCAAAACAATTTTGATATGGTTCGACAAAGCTTAAGAAAAGGTATTAGCCCGAATTCTCAAGATTCGATGGGTAATCCTATTTTGTTGACTGCAATAGGTATGGGCTATTCGGATATATCGTCTTTGCTTATAAAAAACAGAGCAAATGTTAATGTTGCATATAACATGGGAATGAATTCTTTGATGTTGGCAATAAATAAAGGGATGGAAGATGTTGCAAAACAGTTAATAGACTACGGTGTTGATTTAAATACAAAATTACCTGATGGAACGACGGCTTTAATGATGGCTGCGGAAAGAGGGATGTTTAGTTTAGTGAAATATATGGTAAAGCATAATGTTGATATCAATGCAAAGACAAAAGGGGGTTTTACGGCTTCCGTTTTTGCAATGAAAAACGGACATAATGATATAGTGAGATATTTTAATAAAGTCGGAACCGTTCCGGGAACATTGGGGGAATCTATTCTTACTTCAAATATTCGTTTGGCGGAAAGATTTATTGCTTACGGCTCTGATATAGATGAAAAAGGAATACAAGGAAAAACTCCTTTAATAATAGCTTTTGACAGTAATGATTATGATATGGCTGCTTTTTTAATATCAAAAGGAGCGGATATTAATGCTGCCGATGACAGCGGTGTAACACCGATTATATCTGCCTGTGCTGCAAATAATATAGATTTGGTAAAGCTTGCATTTACAACCGGAGCAGATATCAATGTTGCGGATGTAAATGGCATTACCCCGTTAATGTATGCGGTATACAAGTCAAACTATGATATAGCAAAAATGTTGGTGAAATATAATGCCGATGTTAATGTTTCCGATAATAACGGGACAACGCCGTTGGGTATTGCCGTAAGGATGGGAAATTTACAAATTGCACATTTGCTTGTTAAAAACGGAGCTTTAATTAATTACAAAGATGAGAATAATACAAGATTGTTAAATATTGCCGTGGATACAAATAATTTAGACATGGTTTCTTTTTTATTGGATAGCGGAGCAAGGGTTAACGGTAAAGATGCAAGCGGAAAAACACCTTTGATATTGGCGGCATCAAAAGGTTATTTCGATGTGGCAAAAATTTTGTTGGATAATGGTGCCAGAATGCATTCCAGTGATGATGAAGGTTTTACCGCTATGGATTATGCGAACAAAAATAAAGATTATAGTATGATAGAGCTTTTAAGAAGCAGAAGAAGATAAGCTTTTTTTACATTGATAAACATAGAAAAATAAATTTATTATAAAGGATAAAATTATGGAAAATTATGTAAGACCTTTTTCATTGTTTTCGGAACAGGATATTTATCTTTTTAAAGAGGGAAGCCATTTCCAACTTTATAACTTGTTAGGTTCTCATCCGGTAAATTATGAAGGAAAAGACGGAGTTTATTTTGCCGTGTGGGCACCTAATGCAAAGCATGTTTCCGTAATAGGTGATTTTAACTATTGGGATAAATATTCACATCCTTTAAATCCTCGAGGAGATTCTTCCGGTATTTGGGAAGGTTTTATTCCGTATTTAAAACAAGGTGACACTTACAAATATTTCATAGTTTCAAACTTCAATAATTATTCCGTTGAAAAGGCAGATCCGTATGCTTTTCATTGCGAAACACCTCAAAAAACCGGATCTAAAGTTTGGGACATTTCTTATACATGGAACGATAAAGAGTGGATGGATACAAGATATAAAAAGAACAGTATGAAATCTCCTATGTCCATCTATGAAGTACATTTGGGTTCCTGGAGAAGAAAACCGGAAGAAAATAACAGAATGTTGTCTTACAGAGAAATTGCTCCGTTACTTAGAGATTACTGCGTTGAAATGAATTTTACACATGTTGAGTTTTTGCCCGTGATGGAACATCCTTTTTATGCATCGTGGGGATACCAAACCACGGGATATTTTGCTCCTACCAGCAGGTACGGAACCCCGCAGGATTTGATGTACTTGGTAGATTTGTTACATCAGGCCGGTATAGGTGTAATATTGGATTGGGTTCCGTCGCATTTTCCTACCGATCAGCACGGACTTTCTTTTTTTGACGGAACATATTTGTACGAACATTCCGACAGGAGATTAGGTTTCCATCCCGATTGGAAAAGTGCAATATTTAATTACGGAAGGAATGAAGTAAAAGATTTCTTAATATCTTCCGCATTGTTCTGGTTAGACAAATATCATGTCGACGGAATAAGGGTAGATGCCGTTGCATCAATGTTGTATCTTGATTATTCGAGAAAAGACGGAGAATGGGTGGCAAACAAGTACGGCGGAAAAGAAAATATCGATGCAATAGAATTTTTGAAAAGATTAAATCATGTCGTATACGAAAATCATAATGATGTTCAAATGATAGCAGAAGAATCGACCGCGTGGCCGATGGTTTCAAAACCTACATATTTGGGCGGTTTAGGTTTCGGTTTTAAATGGAATATGGGCTGGATGAACGATACGTTAAGATATTTTAAAACAGATCCTATATTCAGAAAATACAGACATACAAACTTAACTTTCAGTTTGTTATATGCGTTTACGGAGCAATTCGTCTTACCTTTTTCACACGATGAGGTTACACAGGGTAAAGGATCTCTTATCGGAAAAATGCCGGGAGATGAATGGCAACAGTTTGCAAATTTAAGATTATTAATCGGTTATATGTATGGCCATCCCGGTAAAAAACTTTTGTTTATGGGGGCGGAATTCGGGCAAAAAAGAGAATGGTCTCATGATATGAGTTTGGAATGGCATGTTTTATGCTTTTGGCAACATTCCGGAATGCAAAGATGGGTAAAAGATGTAAATGCAATATATAAGAACGAATCGGCTTTGTTTGAAGATGATAACAGTTGGAACGGATTTGAATGGATAGATTGTAACGATTCCGAAAATACTGTTTTAAGTTTTTTAAGAAAGTCACCGTCAACGGGAGATATGATAGTTTGTGTATGTAATTTCAATCCTGTTCCTAAATACAATTACAAAGTAGGTGTTCCAAAAGCAGGATATTGGAAAGAAATATTGAATAGTGATTCCGAAGCATATTTCGGAAGCAATATAGGTAATTTAGGTGGAGTAAATACAAAAGATTATTCTACTCATGCAAGACCATATACGATAGAAATTGCTTTGCCGCCGTTGGCAGCAGTATTTTTTAAGCACGAAGGATAGGGAAGTTTTTAGTTTTGTTTGTTTTCGCTTGACCACGAGTTTTAGAGGCAACCTAAAATAAAAAACTAAAAACTGTTTGGAGAAAATAAGGTGTATTTAATTATAATAATTGCTTTTTTGTTGTTGTCTTTTTGTGTAAGTTCAATCTCGGATTATCTTAACGCAAAAAATTTAAAAGAAAATTTACCTGATGAATTTGTCGGGTATTACGATGAAGAGAAATATAAAAAATCCCAAAATTATTTGAAAGACAGAACAAAATTTTCTTTTGTTTCATCAACAACATCTTTAATAATATCAATAATATTTATTTTAGTCGGTGGTTTTAATTATGTCGATTTATTTGCAAGAAAATTCGGTTACGGGGAAATCGTTACCGGATTAATTTTTGTTACCGTACTAATGTTGTTACTTCAAATAATACAAATACCTTTTTCTGCATACAGCACATTTGTTATTGAAGAAAAATATGGTTTTAATAAAACTACCATAAAAACCTTTGTAACGGATATAATAAAAAATTTAATTTTAACGGCAGTTATAGGGTTACCTATATTTGCCGTTATAATAATGTTTTTTATCAAGTATGGCTCTTTAGCTTGGATATATGCTTCGATAACGGTTATTTTGTTTGAGCTTTTAATTACATTTATAGCTCCGGTGTTTATAATGCCGTTATTTAATAAATATGTTCCGTTGGAAGACGGAGAATTAAAAACAGAACTTGAAAAATATGCCAAAGAACAAAACTTTAAAATGAAAGGCCTTTATAAAATGGATGGTTCTAAAAGATCTACAAAAACAAATGCCTTTTTCACGGGTTTCGGAAAATTCAGAAGAATAGTCTTGTTTGATACTTTAATAGCAAAGCACACTACACAAGAATTAGTTTCTGTTTTAGCACATGAAATGGGGCATTATAAAAAAGGACATATTCGTAAGTTTATGGTTATGTCGTTTATAAATACTGTAATAATATTTTTCTTGCTATCTTTGTTCATAGGAAACGAAGGTCTTTTTGCGGCATTTAAAATGCAACATATTTCTGTTTACGGAGCACTGATATTTTTCGGTTTTTTATATACACCTATCTCAATGTTTTTGTCGGTAGTTCAAAATGTTATATCTAGGAAATACGAATATGAAGCAGACAGATATTCCGTAGCGACTTATAAAAATCCGCAAGCTATGGTGGAAGCATTGAAAAAACTTTCCGTAGATAATCTTTCAAATCTTACACCGCATAAAATGAAAGTTTTTATGGAATATAGTCATCCGCCTGTTATAGAT
>JAEEGL011942902.1_pt1 | contig 14842 bp, 9 predicted proteins | sample 9134231 | NCBI WGS metagenome assembly JAEEGL01 (sample SAMN16246548, study PRJNA631951) | gut metagenome | biome: gut microbiome; feature: rumen; material: fiber-attached | host: Bos | place: Iran: Karaj | collected 2018-10 | reverse complement strand
TTTGCCATTGCTTTTACTCCTCTTTTATTGGTAAAATAAATATGTATTAACGATATACTGGCACTAAATATAATTAGTGGTACAAAGAATATAAAGAGTAGCGATAATATCCCTCTTTGAATACACAGTATACCATAATACCATCTAATATATCTACACAATATTTTAGCACTTTGAATTATTAAAGTTATGCGTTTTGCCTATTTTGTAATCTAGTGGGGGATTTATCTTGAAGAGCAGAAAAAGTACCGGAGTTTATTGTACAACCTTAAAAGATGGAACACCTTCATACAGAGCTTCTATTACCTATGGTGGCAAGCACATCTCTCTTGGTTCTTTTAGCTGTGAAAAAAAAGCCGCGGCAGTTTTTCGTGAAGCCTCCAGGATCCTAAAAGACGGTTCTATATCTCTTTCTTCATACAAAAAAACTATGCTCATTCCCTTTGACAAATTTGTCTGCCTTATAAACTATCGTGACAAGGGAATGGATATTTCTAAACCGATATATCTTGAAAAGTCATATTTTACATACCACTTAGAGCCAGATTATGCCTTGAAATTCGATATTGAAGATCTCTTTTACTACTCATCGCATAAAATCATGAAAAGAGGATCTCACTTATTTGTTGCTGACTACGGAAGCCAGCTCTCTGTACTCCAAAGATACGGTATCCAAAGCTATGCTGTTGAAGGAAGGGATTATCAGTTCGTCAATGACGATCCAACTGATTTTAGATACGAAAATATTATAATACTTAACAGATATCGCGGTGTAAGGCAGTTCGCAGAAAAAGGCTTTATCAGATACAAAGCTGTGATCCATGTTCGCAGCAATTATGTCATAGGCAAGTACAACTCCGAGGCAGAGGCTGCTATAGCTTACAACAAGGCTGCAGACATTCTCACAAGAAACGGTATTAAGAAAAACTTCCAGCCCAATTTTGTAGAAGACTTATCTCCATCACAATATGCCGATATTTATATGAAGCTCAAGATTTCGCCCAGGATCGAGCGGGTAAAGCCGAGATAGTTTTATGTTTTAACGATAAGTGTTGCCTTTACTTCATTCCTGCGTTACGATAATCTCCGAACGAATTGAGAACAATCTAAATACCATAAAAGCTTATTATATTATTAAGAATTCGGTTTATGGTATGACAGGAGTAAACATGGCAAACCCAATGGCAGAAAAATACGCTAAAGACATGACACAAGGAGATCCCACAAGGCTCATCCTTGCTTTCATGCTCCCAATGATGATGGGAAATATATTTCAGCAATTCTACAATATAGTTGATACCATTATTGCAGGAAGATTCATTGACGCAAGAGCTCTCGCAGCTGTAGGCTCAACCGGTCATGTCACGAATCTTTTCTTTGCTCTCGGCAATGGACTTGCAACCGGTATCGGCATCGTTGTGTCTCAGTTTTTTGGCGCCGGCAACATGAAGGGTGTCAAAAAAGTCATCACAAATGCCCTTGTAATAGTAACTGCAACCTCTGTTTTTGTAGGTCTTATAGGCTTTGCATTTTCAAGGCCTGTCCTTACCTACGTCATGAAAACACCCGAAGATATCCTGGAGAACGCCGTAGCATATATGTCAATTACCTGCATAGGCTTTTTTGGTACAGCGCTCTACAATACTATATCGTACATAATGCGAGGAATTGGCGACTCCAAAACTCCGCTTTATTTCCTTATTATTTCAAGCTTTTTAAATGTAGCAATGGATCTTGTTTTTGTCATTGCCTTTGGCATGGGAGTTTCAGGTCTTGCTATCGCAACCATAACAGCTCAGATTCTGTCAGCTGTATGTTCAATAACCTATGCTTTTTTCAAAAATCCGGTTTTCAAAATTGAAAAATCCGATTGGAAAATGGATCCGCAGATCATAATCAAATGCTATACAATAGGTGGTTCAATGGCACTCCAGAGCGGACTTGTCGCATTGTCCTTCGTAATACTGCAGCGAGTTATCAACTCCTTTGATTCTGTTGTTGTAGCAGCATTTACTACAACCAGTAAGATTGAGAACCTGGTAAATATGCAGTTCAAGGCCCTTCAGGATTCTCTTTCAACCTTTACAGGTCAGAATATAGGTGCCAAGCAGGGTAAACGTGTCAGAAAAGGTTTCCAGAATGGTATGAAGATGATGATCCTGTATGCAGTTGTCATGATCATAGTTATGGGATTATTTGGAGACGTATTAGTAAAGATATTCATAGACAGTTCAGAAACAGATATTATTGCCTACGGCTCAAAAGCTATGCGTATTCTCTCATACTTCTATCTTCCACTTGGAATGATATATGTATGCCGCGGAACCTTAAACGGAGCAGGCGATGCCAAATTCCCGGCAATTTCCGGTGCATCAGAAATGATCGGACGAATCATCTTCCCTGCCCTCCTCTGCTCTTTACCATTTATCGGAGCATGGGGACTTTGGATTTCCACCGGAATTACCTGGACAATCGTAGGCATAACAGCCTTTATCCGTTTCAACATGAAAGACTGGCGTGGAGGCCTGGACATCTAAGCCTTACCCCTTCAGGAGGGGTTAAAGCTTAAAGGCGGGTGGTCCACTTGGTGCAGTCAATTATCTGGGTTGCGAGAGACTCGTAGAAGTCCGGCTCGTGGCAAACCATGAGGATACTGCCCTTGTAATCTTTGAGAGCTCTTAGAAGTTCTGCCTTGGCATCTACATCCAGGTGGTTTGTTGGCTCGTCAAGGACAAGAAGGTTGGATTCTCTGTTTATTAGCTTGCAGAGACGAACCTTGGCCTGCTCTCCACCCGAAAGGACTTTGCACTTGCTCTCAATATGCTTGGTTGTAAGACCGCATTTAGCAAGGGCTGAACGAACCTCATACTGAGAAAATCCGGGAAATTCTTTCCAGATTTCCTCCATACAGGTTGTTTCGATATCAGGTGACATTTCCTGTTCAAAGTAGCCGATAGCTACATTTTCACCCTGTTCTACAGAACCGCTGATAGCAGGAATAAGTCCAAGAATACTCTTAAGAAGTGTGGTCTTACCTATTCCGTTTGCTCCTGTAAGAACAATTTTTGAGCCGCGTTCCATTGTGATGTTAAGAGGTGATGAAAGGGGCTCGTCGTATCCAATGACAAGATCCCTGGTTTCAAAGAGTACCTTTCCGGGTGTTCTGGCCACCTTGAAATTAAACTCAGGCTTAGGCTTTTCCTGAATTTTCTCGATAATGTCCATGCTATCAAGTTTCTTTTGACGAGCCATAGCCATATTTCTGGTAGCGACTCTTGCCTTATTTCTTGCAACAAAATCCTTGAGGTCAGCAATCTCCTGCTGCTGTCTGTTATAGGCAGCTTCTCTCTGTGCCTTCTTCATCTCATAAACTTCCATGAATTTGTCATAATCGCCAACATAGCGGTCCAGGCTGTGAGTCTGACCATCCATATGGTAAATGATATTAACCACACTATTAAGAAATGGTATGTCATGAGATATCAGGATAAAGGCATTATCATAATCCTGAAGATATCGTGTGAGCCATACAATATGCTCTGCATCAAGATAGTTAGTGGGCTCATCCAAAAGAAGGATATCAGGCTTCTCCAAAAGGAGCTTTGCAAGCAGAATCTTGGTTCTCTGTCCTCCGGAAAGCTCAGTAACATCCCTGTCAAGGCCAAGATCAAGAAAGCCCAGTGCTCTTGATACTTCCTCTATCTTGGAATCTATCAGGTAAAAATCCCTGTTTGTCAGAAGATCCTGGATTGTTCCAAGTTCCTCCATGTATGCCTCAAGCTGGGCTTCATCAGCTTCACCCATAGCATCGCAGATTTCATTCATTCTGCTCTCCATTGCATATAAAGGCTCATAAGCAGATGCAAGAACGTCACGAATTGTCATACCAGACTTAAGCACAGCATGCTGATCAAGATAGCCTACATTGATGTTTTTGGCCCACTCAATCTTGCCTGCATCCGGCATAAGCTTACCAATAATAATATTCATAAATGTGGACTTGCCTTCGCCATTAGCTCCGACAAGTCCAATATGTTCACCCTTTAGCAGTCTGAAAGAAACATCGTCAAAAATGGCTCTGTCTCCAAATCCATGGGTTAAGTGTTCGACATTTAAAATACTCATAAAACTCCTCAAAAAATATATTTTTATTTATCTCACCTTTTTATACAGGTAATACATAAAATCATAATCTCCCCAGCCGTATTCCTCCTGGTCGATCAGATCATAGTGATCATCAATTGATTCCGGAATATAATCCCTGACAAGAACATAATCAATAAGCCCTTCTCTGACATATCTCTCCTGCTCCATATATGGGTTATTTGCAGGGTCATCAATATCCAGAGTCTGGGTCTGGAACCATCTGCAGCTTGGTACTATATCACAAAGTGTGTAAAGTCCTGCGTCCAGACAACCCACATTTAAAAGAGTAGGGTCGTTTGTTTCAAGTACCTCATCTCTGAATCTGTACAAAAAGAAGTCTTCTCTTTTCTCTGCCATAAAAGGAACATTCATGGAAAATGTTGCTATCTGCATAAGTGCCATCATAAGAGCAAAAACAGGAAGGCCCATAAATCCAAAGCCCGACGTTTCATTTTCAGCAAGAGGATTTAATCTGTTAGCAAGGAATGCTCCTCCAAATACTGCAAAAATGCTAAGCGGAAGCGAATAATAAGGAAGCTCTCTTCCCCCGCCAAAGATGCCAACAAAAGTAAAAGCAAACAAGACAACAACACTAATTCTGGCAAGCCAGGCTGCATTAGGATCCAATGCGCTAGCCACAAGGCCTGCAATTACCAGAAACATATACATCCAGTTATTCCAGATAAGAAAGTAAAAGATCTTGATCATTGACCATATTGCCTGCAGTAAGCCTGTGCCTTCTGCGCCTACCTTGCTGTAGACAAAGACATTGACATGAATGTATCCCCAGTACCATTCGTATAAACCGCCCTGGATACCAAAATAAATGATCCATGGAATAAACGGCACAAACATTCCTCCAAGAAAAACAAGACAAGCTCTGATTCCTCCCAGAAAATCACCAAGAACAAGATAGGCTATAAACACCAGCATCATCCAGGCAAAGAAAAAACCAAGACCTGTGAATTTGATATTAGCGATCATTCCTGCCAGCACGCCACCGACAAAAACGGTTCTAAGTGACATAGTTTTTTCAGGATACTGTCTTTTGAAATAATCAATAAACAGATATAAGCCTGCCATCATAAAGGGAAGGCATATTTCCTCAGCAGATCCTCCCCACCAAAAGCTTCTGGAACTCACAATTCCGCCCAAAACAAGTATAGCCAGCGAAAGTGACGCTCTCTTTCCTGCATATAGTCTGATGATCTTGTATGCAAACACAAGATCAGCAATTCCAAAGAGGATTTCCATAATAAATACGCCGGTAAAATTAGTGTGAGAAATCAGATAACACAGACCGTAAAAGAAATACAGATACATTCCCTTCTGGTCAAATATATCCCTATAAGGCATTTTGCCATTAAAAATACCCTTTCCTACACTAAAATAGCTATTGGCATCATCCCAGTTATTAAGCGGATACAAAAAAGACGATCTGCTTGCAAAAGCGAAACATGCAAAACCAGCAAGCATAAATAAAAAACACTTGGATAATAAAGCCTGATCCTTTTTCTGCATAAACTGTCTCCAAAATATATGTGATGCGGGTTTCAAAAGAGTTTTTTTGACTTTTGAAACCTATATCATAATTATATACCTACATTTTCTTTTTGACGCTCATACCATGATATAGTGTAACCCTTTATAAATCAACCAAAATGATATTAAAAAACAATAAACGAATATGATATATATAATATATAACTATTTAAGTACAAAGAAATGCTGCCCCCTTTTCCATTTTCATAGGGGGGCAGCACAAGTACTGTCACTATTATTCCGGAAGTACTACCGGCTGACCAGTTACGGGATCATACTGAATGGGTGTAACAGGAACAAATTCCTTAGGTTCTGCAGGTGCATCATTATCAGCAGGTGTAGATGGCTGAACTACCGACTGAACTGGCTGTTCTACCGGATGAAGTGGTTTTCCCGTCATAGGATCAAAATTCATCGCCGGCTGCACTACTGGCTGAACAGGCTGCAGTGGTTTTCCTGTCATAGGATCAAAATTCATCGCCGGCTGCACTACTGGCTGAACAGGCTGCAGTGGTTTTCCTGTCATTGGATCAAAGTTCATCGCCGGCTGCATTACCGGCTGAACAGGCTGTTCTATTGGATGAAGCGGCTTTCCCGTCATAGGATCAAAGTTCATCGCTGGCTGCAATGGCTGAACAGGCTGCATCACAGGCTGAAGTGGCTGTCCTGTCATAGGATCGAAGTTCATCGCTGGCTGAACAGGCATTGGCTCAAAGCCCATAGCTCTCTGATTGTACATCTGAGCTGCAATTGTAGCTCCAGGATAATACCCTGTAGGGAAAAGAGCTGTATCGGAAGCTGAGAGCTTTTTAACTTTTCTGATCGCATATATAGTAATACCAATCTCAAACACGAAGAATACTAGAATTGCGATAGGATAATAATCTGAAACTGAAAGGCAGAAATCATAGAATCCGTGAATACCTACAGGAACGATAAGCGCCTTTTGCAGGTTTGTTTTCATGCCGTTCTTATCGCCAAGTGCCTCGCACCTCTTGGCAGCTCCAAAATAGCTTCCCATAAATACTGCATCAATTGCATGGCCTGGAACAGCAAGAACGCCTCGCATAACTGCAGTTGTTATAGAAGCGTCCGTAAGATACAGAATGTTCTCAAGAACCGCAAAACCAAGTGAAGCAAAAACCGCATAAACTACAGCATCAAAAGTATAATTAAATGCGGGATGTTTCCAGGCAACTTTCTTAACTACAACGTATTTACCAAGCTCTTCAGCAAGAGCTACAACAAAGAAATTTTCCAAAAAGATAAAAGGTAAGCTGTCCTCATACAGGAAAAACCCGAGAATATCATCCCCTAATAGTTCAAGGATCACTGCGCTGATCGTTGTAACGACGCCATAAAGAAAAATCTTAACCAAAAGCTCTACAGGCTCTTTCTCAACTTTATCTGCCTTGTAGATAAAGTACATTAGTACTGCTGCCGGCAATATAGCCAAATAAATCATAACCATCTTCATTCTCCCATTACAAAACTGATTTCATCCGAAAAACTCTCATATCCGGAACATACTGTAATATAATATCCTTCATGCTCATATTCCGTAAAAAAGATATTCTCAAGAGCATCGCCATCATAATAGGCCTTGTCCCCATGCTCTAAATCTATGAATATCTTGCGTGGATCCATTGATAGTCCCTTGCCGTAGTACTTCATAATGCTCTCTTTCATAGTCCACATTTTAGTACATAAACGGTCAATATCAGACTGGTTTTCCGAACGATATTTAATATACTTTATCTCCTCATCCTTGTAAACAAAATTCATCAAATTTCCGCTGAATCTTTCAGGCTCCTGAACATCGATTCCTACCGGTGCATCAGAAAAAGCGCATACAGCTATTTTACCCGAATGTGAAAGGTTAAATTCCAAGCCTGTAGCGCCTTGTAAATATGGTTTTTCATTCTGATCTTCCAATATAACAGAATCGGTAAAGCCAAGCATATCAAGGCCTCTTTTAAGGACTATCCCTGCGCCAAGTGACAAGAGCTTACTGTTTAGTGGCCTGAATTTGTCTATCTTAGCCTTGCGCTCTCCCGGCATTTGGCTATACCAGTAATCAAATTTATCCTTGTCCTGTAAAAAATCAACATCTATCCCCAGAACAAAATTACAACTATTCATCTTCCTCAAGTCTTTCCACACCATCTTTTGTTATAACAAGATGTTCCCCATGCCAGAATTTATTCTGTAATTCATTTTTGGTTATCGTAGGCGACAAAAAATCACCTTCAGCATAATTTATCGGTACTTTCAACATTTTATCATATAATAACCTGCTGTCTATTCCTGACAGGACCACATTTTTCTTGAGCTGTATGATCATATTGACCCTGTTCTGCAGAACAATATCAGCATTATCCATATTATCATTGTCAGTTTCATAAATGCTTCTGATATCAAGGATAACTCCTTCAAACTCATAATTTACCAGCGTATTAAGTCCCAAAAATCCCGCTTCATATTCGCTTATGTACATTCTAATGCCATAGCTGACAAAGCTGCTCATCATCTGTGACATAGCTTCCCTTGCATATATTGCATACGACTCTTTCAATACAAAAGCAATAAGAGAAGGATCTATGCCATAATGATCAACTATGTTTTTGACATTTTTGACGAACTCATTTTTTATAACAGTCGCAGACATGATAGGTACAAAGACAAAATCCATCTGCATATCGGATTTATCAACACCATAGGATAAAAATCTGCAGACCTCTTCTATGATCTTATACTGAATTTCATCTATAAATCCAGTTCCCTCTGCAACTTCCATAAATTCTCTTGTTGGGATCACACCAAGAATTTCATCCTGGAGCTTAAGAGTCATATGTGCAAGCTTGATCTTAAGGCCATCCATGGAATAAACAGGAGTATACAGATAACTAAATTTCTTGTCGCTGATACCGCGTCCTATAGCCTTTTCAACTTCAATTTTCCTTACCAGAAAATCAAGATCAGAGCCTATCAGTACCTTCTTTTCAGTTCCATCAAGACTTGAAGAATCCAGTAAAAAAATATCATTTATGCTTGAGAATTGCCCCGGACAGTCCGCAACAAGAATTCTGGTATCCAGTCTTATGCTGCTGCCCTCATATTCCCAGGTTCCGTCAAATCTATCGGTTATCCTATCTACAAGAGCCCTGATGTCCTCATCGCTGTAGTCAGTACATAACAGGTAAAAGACTTCAGCTCCGGTGCGATAGGCATAGGTTTCTTTTTTGTTATACATCAAAAAATCAGCTATCTGAGAAACAAGTTTATCTATCCTCTCGTATCCAAAAAGCTTTCTGTAATTATCAAGATCTTCTATTCTGATACACACAGCCTTAAATGCTCTTCCAAGTTTAAAAAAGGCTGTAACATCCTGTACAAAGGCACTTCTGTTATAGGCTTCAGACTGAGAATCCATCCTGTCATCATCCTTCTCGATCATTATAAGGACTCCGCTAAGTCCAATTGCTTCGCACAAGAGCTCACATTTGACCTGAGGGAAGAACAATTGCACCAAAGCACCTGTCAAAGCCAGAACCATGAAATAAATCATGGCAACTCTTTTCATGCCATTTATAACATACCAGCTCTTAACCAGTAATAAGAGACCTGCAAGAAAATATACAACCGAAGCTGCATATGCAAGATACAGTCCCGCTCCTCTTCCGTATGTAAACTTTCCTGTAATCCTGAAAGTAAGCTCTGTAAACGGATTTGTAAGAAGCATGATCTCCAAAAGGATCAAAGGCAAAAGTATCAGCCTTCTAAGAACTTTTGAAAATTTAAATGCAGTACCGGTGATAGTTACTATATAGAGAAAAAGAATTAGTGCAATCGCATAATGTGTAATATAATAGATCATCTGACAGGCGTAGCTTATGATCCACTTAACTGCGTCGGGAAGTGGTAAACTGATAGCCAGATAGCTAAAAGGCTCCGTGCAGCAGCCAATAAGTGTAAATACAACAAGCAGCAAAAATAGACGATTTCTGATACGATTTCTTTTACGCATCATAGTCGAATAAAAAAGGCACGTTATGCAAATAATTGCAGCAGCTATCCTGTAGGTAGTGCTATCAAGTAGTGCAATATCTAACATCTATCTTACTTCCTCTGTTTAAAAAATATATCAAGTGTGCTTAAGAGCTTATCCCTGCTGATAGTTTTAAGCAGGTAATCTGCAGGTTTAAGTGCAAGAACATCTGTTACGCTCTTTCTATCGCTTTTACCTGTCAGGAACATTACAGGAATTGAGCTCGAAAAAGCTTCGCTTTGCAGCATCTGAAGCACCTTAGGGCCATCAAGGACAGGCATGTCATAATCAAGCAGTACAAGATCCGCCTTATTATTTGCAAGCCACGCTACAGCCTGCGTTCCGGAGTTGGCCATTCCTACACGGTAGGTATCCTTGAGCCATTCCCTTATCATTTGGATAAATGTAGGATCATCATCCACTATAAGAATGCATTTCCTTCTCTGGAGTTCATATTCATCATCTGTAACTATAGCCACTTTTTCCATCAGGTCAGCCATATCAAGAGGCCTTGTTATTTCATAGGCTATGTCCTCCTTTGGAACGTAGTGGTGGATCAGATCAAAGGCATCTTTATCTCCAATCACGATGATTATGAAGTTTTCCTCCATGTTCATATCCTTGAAGAAAACCATGGCATCTCTGTGAGACTCAATATCCTCGTCGGTATACAGGATTGCAAGATTAACACCCTGTTTTTTATTATTTAGTTCTCCTACAGAATACGACGAATCCTCCACGATATAGTTTTTGCTCTTCAGTAAGTTCTTAATAGCGTTAACCATGAAGGTTTCTTCATTTCGAACAAGCAGAATTTTTTTAAACATATAATTGCTCCTAACTGTTCAATCTGTTTTGTACAAGTTCCGTTATCTCGTCCCATTTAAGTTTATAGGCAAGTTTGGATATCTTACCCATAAGCTGATCATCATCTTCTGATAGTCTATACTCTTTGATCGAATCGAGAATAAACATAAGCGTATCGTAATCAAGCACTTTACTTACTTCCAAAATACTGCTGTAAGCATCAATGAGCTGGGCACCACTTATTTCTTTTTTATCTACCACTATTTCCTCTACTCCTGCGACCTCCGGTATTTTGGAAAGGCTGCTCTGAATAGTATCATAGCGGTTCAAAAGTTCGTCATTATAAGCTCTTATAGTATCTATATCTTTGGCATTTCCTGCATTTTCAAGCCTTTCAGCAAGCTTTGAAAGTTCCATTGCTCCAATAGTCCTGCTGGTACTTTTTAGCGAATGAACATAGCTTGTGTAGTCCTTCCAGTTTTCATCATCAAATGCCGATACTACATTTCCTCTGGAGCTGTCCATAGACTCGTAATACACCTTGATGATGCTAAGATAGCTCTCAGCTGTTCCGCAGTTCTTAAGTCCCTGCCCTGTATCTATCTCATCAAGCTTTTCCAGCTCTCCCAGCCAGGAAGCCTTATCTTCGGCTTCTTCTCCTGTTATAGCACTCTCTCCGGCTTCTCCATATACACCATTATCAAGTTCCACTTTGGTGATATTGACCTTGTCCTTTGGAAGATATTTAATAAGTGTTTCTTCAAGTTTATTACTCTCAACAGGTTTACTCAGATAATCATCAAATCCGGCTTTCAGGAAATTGTCTCTGGCACCGGAGATGGCATTGGCTGTAAGAACAACGATTGGAGTGTCCGCATTAGGGCTTTCCTTGTCTTCCTTGATAGCCTTAAAGGTTTCTGTTCCATCCATTCCGGGCATTCTGTAATCCAGGAAAATGAGATCATATTTCTTCACATGCTGCTTATCAAGGCATTCCATTCCGCTTCTGGCAGTATCCAGCTGTATTAGTGTAGGTTTGAGCAGTTCCCTGATAACTACATGGTTCATAGGAGTATCATCTACCACGAGCACCTGTGCATCCGGCGCGGTAAAAGATTCTTTGTAAGGCTTTCTATCCTTGATGCTATTACTTAGCCTGGTCCTGAAATCTCCTATCTTGCTATCACCAATAACCTTCTGTGGAAGTACAATAGTGAAAGTAGAGCCTTTCCCATACACACTGTCAACCATGATCGATCCGCCCATGAGTTCCAAAAGAGAGTGCGTGATGGCAAGTCCCAGGCCGCTTCCTTCAATCGTTCTGTTCTTTTCAGCGTCAAGTCTTTTAAACTTATCAAAAAGAGTTGGAAGTTCTTCTTTTTTGATTCCTTTTCCTGTATCTGTTATCTTGATCTTGAGCGTGATCGTATCGCCATAATCTCTTATTCCGGTAGCTTCTAGTGTCACGCCGCCTTCCTCAGTATACTTAACTGCATTATTCAGTACATTTACTATTATCTGGCGAAGTCTCATCTCATCGCCATACATCGTATCCGGAAGTTCCTCATCAATATCAAATTTAAGATCCAGTATTTTCTGCTCCGCTTTAATATGGACCATATTGTAAACATCATTAAGTACCGAACTAAAATCATACTCAGCTTCCGTGATTTCCATACTGCCGGCTTCTATCTTGGAAAAATCAAGGATATCATTTATCAGAGACAAAAGAGTTCTTCCGGCGCCCTCTATGTTCTGGGCATATTCGAGTATTTTTTCATCCTTACATTCTCTTAGAATAACCTCATTCATACCAAGAACTGCGTTTATAGGTGTTCGTATTTCATGAGACATATTGGCAAGGAAATTGCTCTTTGCCTCATTGGCAGCTCTGGCTCTTCTTTCTTCCATTCTGGCTGTTTCTGTAGCTCTGAGTATTGTAAAAAACTCATTCTTACTTGCAGGCGGAGTAAAGTATCTTCCCTGGATATAATCAGCCTTAATATTACTAATGAAGTCATAGCAGTCCTGATAGTCGACATTGGATAAAATTATCTTTTTGCCCATTTGTCCAATCATTCTGAGTCTGTTATCTAAGATTATTCTGCTCTGGCTTGTTCTTGCTGCTTTTTGTATAAGCCTGGCATCAATCTTGACGCCTTCGAAAATCATGGAAGTTGCAGATTGCATGTTAAAAAAGCCGGTTCCATATTCATCCATAAAGAATCTGATTCCAATCCGGCTTAATTTTTTCATTGCTTCATGCAAAATATACTGATCAGTAGCTGCTGCAGACTCAGAAATATCAAACACTATCATCGAAGGAGATGCTCCGTATTTTTCCAAAAGAGCTTTCACCTTTTCTACAAAATCCGTTTTGACAATCTGAACTGAAGACAGATTTATACTAATAAATTCAAGTCCCATCTCATCGACAATACCACCGCCAAGGAAATAGAAAACCTGCTCCAGTACAAACCAGCCAAGTTCCTCTATCATTCCTGTCTGCTCTGCAACAGGAGTAAACTCTTCTCTGTGAATATGCCCAAACTCATTGTCTCTTAGCTGCAGATATGCTTCAGCTGCGCAGATCTGCAGATCACTCTTTGTGTATATAGGGTTGAAGTAAACTCTGAAGTTTTCATTCTCTATGCCCCTTCTTACAGCCTTTTCAACATCAGCCTTTCTGAGCAGAAAATGAAGATTATCTCCGGACAGTACATGATCATATTCTTTATCAATCGTACTGTCTGATAACAGCAGCAGATAGTCAACACTTCCAAACTGTTCAGGAGCTCTGGCCTCAAGAACAAGCGCCTTTAGCAGAACAGTTTTTTCACCAACCACCCATTCCTGTTTGAAGCGTTCAAGGATCTTATCTCCTATGTCATCCGCTTCCATTCTTGTTATTCCAGGACACAGTAAGATAAAGGCATCCGTCCCCATTCTGTAAACTTCATAAGTATTGCCAAAGCTTTCAAGATACTCAGCACAACTTCTAAGTATCCTCTCAAACTCTTCGTAGCCTATGATCTTCCTGTACAGATCAGCATTTGTGATCCTGACGCAAATGTTAAAAAAGCTTCTTTTATATTTAAAGTATCTTCTGGCATCGCGTATAAAAGCGCTTCGGTTATAGACCCTTGTAGATACATCCATCCTGTCATCATCATTTTCAAGCATCATCATAAGGCCCATAAAGCCTATTGCTTCAGCCATGAGTTCACTTCTGATCTCAATGACAAGCATCTGTATTGCAGTACCTATTACAACCAATAGTGAAAAATAGACAATTGCAGATCTTTTCGCCTTGTTAAGATCATACCAATACAAAAATAAAGCCACCATTGAAAAGAGAACATAAAAAGCACTGATGCCGTAGGCAATATATACTCCCATGCCCCTGTGAAAATGTGTGTTCTCATCAATGTAGAAAACAAAATTATTAAGTGGTGTGATCAGCACCATAAGTTCCATAAAAAGGAAAGGAATACTGAGCCAGAATCGGCGTTTTGGGGAAAATCTGAATCCCACATCACACACCAGAATAATATAAAGAGCAAAAATAGGTGCTATAGCAAAGTGGGTAAAAAAGTATAAGAAATTTAATACGTATAAAATAACGTATCTTGTTGAATCAGAAAAAAAAATGACCTTGGTAAGCTCTCCCAAAACAGCTGTGAGCGCATCAAGTGCCACAATTGAACAAAGAGAGACAAAAAGCATGCTTCTAAGACGCTTTTTGCCTTTCATAATGACCGTATAAAATACGCATGTAATGCTGATGATAATGGCAGCCAGATTAAATGTAATACTGCCAATTCCCTGAATATCCAGCATATAGTTACCTCGTGATATGAGCAAAAGCTTTCAGGACAGTAAACCCCCTGCTCTCATATCATTTTTGAGGGAAAAGATCACGATACCACTTAAGTGCATTAAGGTAGGCCTCGTATACCTCATCCATATTTATATCATCAATTACCATCAGTCTGGAAACCTCTGTCCAGTCTGCATCCTCATATCTTCTGATAAAATTAAGAAGTGTGGCAAAATCTCCCTTGTTATCAATAAGTGCATCCCTGATATTCTTGGAAACCTGCACCATATTAAGAGCTTCTTCCATAGGCTTATCCAGCATGATATCAATTGCCGAGAAAAGTCCCATGATAAAGAGCTCCTGAGCAGCCATACCCATTCCAAAAGCTCCTGCGAGTCCCTCTGCAAACTTGGCTCTTATCATAGAAAGTCTTGTTATCTCTGAAGGCTTGTCAGCACAGAGTTCTTTGGTCACAGCTG
>JAEEGL016869959.1_pt1 | contig 14843 bp, 10 predicted proteins | sample 9134231 | NCBI WGS metagenome assembly JAEEGL01 (sample SAMN16246548, study PRJNA631951) | gut metagenome | biome: gut microbiome; feature: rumen; material: fiber-attached | host: Bos | place: Iran: Karaj | collected 2018-10 | reverse complement strand
GGACGTCGTCGATCACCCGATCCAGCGTCCCGATGGCCGGATCGCCGTCCGCGACGAGCGCGCCGACGCATTTGCAGACGAGGTCGGAGAGATCGGCCTCCGCGATCACCGCGTCCTCCGGCTCCGTCCCGTTGAGGTAGCGGAGGAGATAGAGGATGCGGGAGATCTGGAGCGTCTCGCGCAGCATGTTGATGATGAGGAAGCGCGCAAGGTGCTCCGGGCCGTAGTATTTCTTGTTTGGGTTCGGGACCCACTTCCGCTTCACCCAGTTCTGGAGCGCCATCGCGTCCAGGCCGGTGATTTCGCGGAGGTGGCTGAGCATGATGTTGTCGGAGACGTAGAAGACTTTCCTGAAAAACGCGTGCCCGCCCTCTTCGGCGATGTCCGTGACCTGAAAGACCGTCCCGGGCAGGCAGATTTTCTGCGTGCGCAAACGACACACCTCCTTTTTACCGTTTGAGGACATTATATCACACGTTCGCGTGACTGTCAAGAGCACCGGAGAAGTTTTTCTGCGCGCAGAAAAGAGCCCCCGCGTTCCTGCGAAGGCTCTCAAAAGACCAAACGATGCGATCAGCCGAAGGCGTAGCTCACGCTGAGCGCGGTGATCTCGCCGCCATCCTCCGTGACGGTGACGACGCCGCTGTCGACGAGGTAACGGCGGATGCCACCGCCCGATTCATACGGCTCGCCGAACGCGGTGTCCGCCGCGGATGCGTCCCCCCCGAGCATGACCGACGCGCCGTTTTCCGTGATCGCGGCGGCATCGGAGAGGAAGGTGACTTCGGTGATGCGCTCGCGGCCGACGGCGTCGGGCTGGGTAGTGACGGTGAAGCGGCCGTTATAAGTATAGACGCGGTCCGTACCCGTCCGGATGCAGCTCGGGGCTTCCATCACGTCGTCCGGCTCGCCGAGGGCTGCGAGGGTGTCGTCCGCGACTGCGCCGAGCGTGATCGAGGTGCCGTTGTCGAGATGCATCGTATAGCCGCCCGCGAATTCGGCGTCAGCTTCCGAGAGGGAGGCGGCGTCCGGCGCTGCGGGATCGGCGGGAGCGGCAGGTTCCCCGGTGCAGGCAGCGAGGGAGACGAGGAGCGCGAGGAGGGTGAGGACGGCGAGGATCTTTGCTTTCATGGGGGTTCTCCTTTGTTGAGGTGGATTGTTACGGCGTCGCGGGATAGAGGCTTGCGTCGAAGTTATAGTACCCGGCGACCTGATAGGTGGAATAATCGATGACCTGCGCGTCGGTCAAAAGGAACGAATAGAGGTCGAATCCGGCGTAGTGCGGGCAGGCGTCGAAGTGATACCAGTTCCCATCGACCTTGACGAGGTTCCAGTAATGCGGGTGGTTCGGATCGTTGCGGGAGACCATGATGTTCTCGATCCCCGCGCGGGAGAGGAGCACCGAGGACATGGCGTAATAGGTATAGCAGTTGCCCGCGTATGTGGTGAAGGCGGAATAGGCGGCGCGCCAGTACTGCCCCATGAGGTGCGAGGTCGAGGTGGAGTACCGCACGCTCTGCGAGACGTAGTCGTAGACGGCCTTGGCCTTCTCGCGCTCGGTCCCGCCCCAGGGGAGGATCTGCGCGAGTACGGCGTCGGCGTATCCCCGGACGGTGTCCTCGTCGAAGTCCGCGACGGTGATATGAACGGTGGCGGTGCCGGTGTTGCCGCTCGCGTCCGTGGCGTAATAGACGACCGGATAGACGCCGACTGCGTTCAGGTTGACGGCGGACGAATCCACGGTGACATTGACCGAGCCGTCGCGCGCGTCCTCCGCCCAGACGTTCTTGCGGAAGGACACGGTGCTGCCGATGAGGACCTTCTGATCCGCCGCGCCGTAGATCACGGGCGGGTCATGGTCGGCGATGACGGTGAGGACGGCGTCGGCGCGCGTCTCGTTCCCGGAGGGATCGCGGGCAATGAGCGTCACGGTCCGGTTCCCTTCCGACGCGGTTTCGGGAGCCTTTTCAAAGGTCACCGTCACGGGCGCGCGGTCCGTCGCGGAGGCCACGAGATCCCACGGATCGGCGGCATCCCCGACATAGGCGGTGTTTGCCTTCGTCGTGAGGACGGGCGGCGTGGTGTCCTCGACGGTCAGCTCGACATGCATCTCGGAATGCTCCCCTTCGAGGGTGACGGGATAATTCCCGGGCTGCCGCTCTGCGACGTCGTCGGCGTCCGCGATCACGGGGGTCCGGTCGTTTTGATGCTTTTCAAAGAGGAGGGCGGAAAGCTCGGAAAGGGTCGTTCCGCTCTCGACGGTCAGGGCGGCGGGGATGTCCCACACCGAGAGGGCCGAGGTGACGGTCTTCTGATTCCCGACGCCGTCTTCGAGGAGGATGTCGATCCGCTGCTCGCCGACGGCTCCGAAATCGGGTTCGCTGACGTATTCCGCCGTCGCGCCGGAGTAGTCGTGGATGTCGGTCACGAAGTCTTCGAGCTTCACGCTTTCGCCGAGGAGCAAATCAAAGTCGTGCACCACGGCGTCGGGCGGGATGGTGTCTTCGGTCTCGACGGTCAGGACAAAGGGTGAATAGAGGCCGGAGAGGGTCAGCTCATGGAGGCCCGTCTCGCCGAGGGAGGAATCCAGGCCCTTCAGGATCTTCACACCGTCGGTCGGGAGATTCGAGGTGAGCACCAGCGTGACGATCTCCTCGGGCGTCGTGCCGTATTCGATCATCCGCATGGGCATGAAATCCCAGCACATGACGGGGACATCGAGCTCGGTGCGGTTCCCCGCTTCGTCTTCGAGCAGCAGCCCGACCGTTCCCTCGCCGGGGATGTCGAAGTCGGGATCCTCGCGGTAGGAGACGGTCACGGGGGAGGCGTCTTCGATCTCCTTCACGAAGAGGGAGGCTTCGGGACGCTCGCCGCAGAGGATGTCATGCGCGTCGGGCTTCGCCGTCGGAGGCGTGGTGTCCGACACGGTGACGGAGAGGAAATAGCGGATCTCGCCGTCGTCGCCGCGCACGGAATAGACGCCCGGGGTGTTCGCGTCGATGGCCGAAACATCCCAGGTCCCGTCGGCGACGGTGGTTTTCAGGAATTTTGTGAGGATGTTGAGGCTCCCGCCGCGCTCATGGCGGAAGCGCTCGTCGGTGGTTGCGAGGGACGCGTCATGCCGGGTCTCATTCCCGCTCTCGTCCGTTGCGGTGATGGAGACAAGACCGTCTTCCGACACCGCGGGATCGTCGGCAAAGGCGAAGGTCAGCGCCGTCTGGTCGACCCAGGTACGGACAAAGTCCGCCGGATCGGAGGGGAATTCGCCGGGGGACACGACGACGGGGGACGGCTCGAATTCCGGCGGGATGCGGTCCTCGACGGTCACCGTCACGATCTTGCGCAGAAAGCCGAATGCTCTGACGCCCCCCTGCCGCTCGCCGACCGATGCGGTGTCGATCTCGGCAAGAGGGGGATCCGCCTCGCAGAACCGGCCCCAGAACGGGTCGGAGAGGACGGGATAATCGACCGTTTCTCCGATCGCCGCCGACACGGGTCCGATCCGCGCGAGCACGCCGTGCGCGAGGACACAGGCGGTCACGATCGCCGCGGCGAGGAGGACGAGCAGGACGGAGGAGACGATGATCGGGAACTTGTGCACCTTATCCGGGATGCTCCGGCGCTCGCGCAGCACGGCTTCCGCCTCCGCCTCGTCGAGCAGCTCGAGCTCCAGATCGGTCTCCTCATGTGTGTCCCCGTCCGGTTCCCAGATCTCAGACGGTTCCGGGGTCCATTCCAAATCGTCGCACGCGGACACGGCGATTTCGGATTTATCTGTCATGCGTTCTTGAATCCTTTCGGTAAGGATGGAGGGAGTTCACGGATTGACGGGGACGTTTTCCCCATTTGAATAGACGGAGCCGGACAGCGACTGGCGGCAGACGAACCCGTCGCCGACCGCGAAGTCCAGAACGTCGCGCCACTCCGAAACGCTTCCGTTCGAGCCCTCGGCAGGGCCGCCGCACATCCGGAAGGTCCCGTCCTTCATGCGCGCGATGAGGGAGGTCTGGCGGGCGCGGATCTCTTCGACGTCGGATAGCGTTTCGGCGTCGGCCAGTCCCATGCTCCGGTCCCCGGCCACGGCGAGGGTGCCGTCGCGGAAGAGGATCACGAGGGACTGCGAGCAGGCGCGGATGTCGACGGCGTTGCGGAAGCACTCGACATCGCATTGGCCCGACGCATTCGAGCCGCAGGCCACGACCGTGCCGTCGCTTTTCAGCCCTGCCGTGAACCGGCGTCCCGCGGCGACCGCGACGATCCCGGTCCATCTTGCGGTGTCCGCCTGGCCGTAATCGTTCTCGCCGATCACCGTGACGGTGCCGTCGGCGTGGAGATAGGCGGTGTGGCGCTCACCGGAGGACATGGCGACGACGTTCTTCAGCTTCTGCGACGCCGCGATGAAGTCGGTCTCGAAAGCGGAGGGGGCGGTCAGCGCATTCCCCGCCGCACGGTTGGCATAAACGCGTACGGAGCCGTCGTTCAAAAGGATGCTCGTGACGTATTCCCCGGCGGAGACCGTAACGGCGTTCGAGACGGAGAGGACCTTGCCGCCGTCGACCCAGCTGACCTTTCCGTTCTGGACGGAGACGATCATGTCGGCAGCGGAGACGGTCTCGGCATGATAACGGCGCATCTGCGCGGGAGACTGGAGGAAGTAGGCCTCTCCGAGCGCTTCGCGGACGATGGCCGGATCGTTCACGAGCTCCGCGGTGTCGAAGCCGTATTCCGCGGCATACGCGAATGCCTTCTGCCATTCCCCGGCCCCGACGTATTCCTCGTAGCGCCTGCCGCGGTATTCCGCGAGAAAGCCGTCGCGCTCCGGGACGTTCTCATGCGCGTCGAGATACGCGAGGATATAGGCGGTGTCCTTCGTTTCGAGGACGGCGGCGAACTCCTCCTGACGGAACAGCTCCTCCCATTCTGCGCGCAGGCTCTCGTCCGCGATCTTTTGGACCGCGGCTTTCGCGTGCGCCTTTTCGCCCCGGTTCCAGTACCAGAGCGCGAGATCGTGCGCCACGAGATCCGAGACCTCCGGATCCTTCGCCTTCATGGCGACCGACGCAGCCTCCTCGTTCCACTCGCTCCCGTCATCACCAGCAAGATGCGCGGCGGCGGAGCGGGCGACGAGATCGGCATAGTCCGCATCGAGGGAGGAGGCGTAGGCGTAGGCCTCCCGGTAGTCCTTCCGCGCGAGCGCGTCTTCCAGCGCCTTGGCCGCCACCTTGTTCGTGAGGGAGACAAAGGGCGCGTTCTTCGAGATGGCGTAGGCTTCGTTCAGCCTGCCTTCCTCCGCGAGGTTCTCGACCGTTCCGGTCACCTCGTCGCGGTACATGCGGAAGAAATAGTTGTTCGCAAGATACCGGTCGACGTAGTCCTCGGCGAGGTCCTGCCGTCCGGCGACCACCAGCGCGTCCGCCTCGGGCATCAGGTAGTTGTACATGATATAGTGGAAGCCGAAGAACACGGCGAAGACGAGCAGACAGGCGACGAGCAGTCCCGCGAGGACCGCTGCCAGCGCGATGAGGGTGTGCGCGAGCCGGCTGACGGGCTTCTTCGCTTTTTTCTGCTTCTCTTTCTTTGGGGCGGGCGCCGGTTCGCTCTTCGGAGCCGGAACGTTCTCCCCGGCGTAGGAATAACGCAGGGGACGATCGTTCTCGGTGTCCGCGAGGAAGTCGCCGTCTCCGAAGACGTATTTCGTTCCGTCCTCGCCGACCGCTTCGGTCACGCGGACCCGGAAGCCGTTCGAGAGCACGGTGTTGGCGTCGTTGATCCGGCAGACGATGAAGTTGCTGCGGTTGATGTCGGCATCCGCGTACCGGATCTCGCCGGAGGTCTGGCGGTGTTCCCCCGTCTCCGGATCGAGGTAGGTATAGCCGTATGCGACGGTGAGACTTTCGAGCGGGATCTTGAGGTTGCGCGCGACGAGAAAGGCGTAGTCCGTCCCCGCGCGGTCCGCCGGTTTCGTCACCTGAAGGCGGAGCACGAAGGCCGGGGCGGTCCGTTTCTTCTCGGGGGTGAGCTGGGGAACGGGATAGTCGATCATCTTATCCGAGGTCACAAAGGTTCGCATGCTCTTCCCTCCCCTCAATCCTCGAAGACCGCCAGCGGGATGTCATCGATGGGATGATCCGTCGGCAGGTAATAGAGTGTGTTGACGTCCTGGAAATGCCACCATTCGGACTGGATGTAGGTGAAGCCGCATTCGAGCATGACGCCGAGCATGTAGTCCATGTTGGCACGCGCAGTCTGGGACATGATGGTGCTGCGCCGGTCGCTCGCTTCGGTGAAGGTGTGCATCGGCGTCGGCATTTCGACGAGATGGCCCGCCGAATCGATCAGCGAGATATCCACTGCCGTGCCGCGGTCATGAACGCCGCCCATGCCGATCTTCGGGTCCGCGACCCATTTGTGCACGCGGATGACGTCGAACCACCGCTGCTGCACGCTGGTCGGGCGGTAGGCGTCGTAGATGATGATGGTATAGCCGTCCTGCTTGAACCGCTCCGCCGCTGCCTTCATCATGGGGAGCAGATCGTACTGGAGCAGGCAGAGGTTCCGGTGGTAGAACGGTTCGCCGATGGAGGTGCCGTCGGTCGAGAGCTTCATACTGATGACGAAGTCCACGTTGCTGAGATCGAGATCCGAGAAGTCCTCGGCGTAGGTCTCGACGGTGTTGAAGTACTGGCGGACATCGACGAGGTGGGAATACGCCTGCACATAGGTTTCCTGATTGGTCTTCGCAAGGCCGTATTCGATCGGAAGGGTCGCGTAGACGCCGCAGTTTTCACCGATCGCGTGCAGAAAGCCGTCCTTCGCAAAGCCGAGGGATTCGCCGCTCTCGGAGAAGATCTCGGCCCACGGGGAATCCGCGCGCTCGCGCAGCTCCACGACCGTTCCGGCGGAGAGGGTGTCCTTCACGGTGGAGGCGTCGTCCGGGGAGGCGTGGAGCGTCATCGAATCGTAGACCCGCATGAGGAAGCTGCCCGCATCCGCCGCGCGCGGTCCGGTGATGTTCGGCTCCGGGACGTCTTCTGGGACGGGCTCCGGCTGCCAGAGGGTCTCGGCGTCCTCGTCGGCTTCGATGTCCGAGACGCGCTCGAAGGGAATGCCCATCTCCTTCGCCGGATCGTACTGCTCGAACACGCGGTTTTCGGCAAAGTACCAGCTTTCCGTGTGGAAATTCACTTTATCCGCAAGATGCAGGGCGTTCATCACGGATTCCGCCGTCCCAGTCACGACCTCGCCGGGATCGCGTGCGCACGAAGACAAGGCGAGCGTCAGGCCCGCCAGAAGGACGGAGAGAAGAAGGATCGGAATGCGTTTTTTCATAACTGATGAAATCCTTTTGTCACCCGGCGATGCGTGCGTCCGAGCCGATCAGGTTCTTTAGGTTGCGTTCGGCGATCTCGATGACGACGAGACGCGGCGATGCGGTGGAAGCCGTCTCTTCGAGCAGATCGATGCGGTAAGGGAGAGCCCGTTGGAACCGCGCGCTGCCGGAGACGGATGCAAAATACGGGATCAGGGCGCTGCCGAAGGAATCGCGGAACATGAGCAGCTGTCCGACGGAGATCCGATCGAGGTCGGAGATTGTCTGAATATCGAGGCTCATCAGGCTCGACGAACCGGCGACGGTGCGGTAATGCGCTTCCGGCTCCAGAACGAACTCGTCGTCGTACCGGGGCGTCTTCGGATACAGGAGGGAGTCGAGGTCCCCGCGGAAGTCATGGGTCACCTCGGTGAGAGGAGTGCCGAAGAGGTCAAGCGGGATATCGACGGCTTCCAGAACGGCCTTCACGGCGATCCGCGCGCCTTCGTTGTTCCAATGGGAATCGCGCTTATGATAGACGAGCCGCTCTTCCTTCGCCGCGAGGAGTGCTGGCCGCACGTCGAGGCAGTTCACGCCCCGCTCGTCGAGCAGCGGCAGCAGACGGTCGAGATTCGAGGGCGCTTCCTCGCGTGAGGCGACGGTGAGGGGCATTTTCTCGGGATAGATCGTGTTCTTGTTCGGCGCGCAGAGGAAGAGGAACCCCGCGCCGTGTTCTGCGGCCTAATCCGAAAGGTTTTTGAGGGCGTCCGCCGCGGCGATGCGCTCCCCGTCCGTCATCGGATCGGAGCCCGTGTAGTCCGGGAGCGTTTCGGCGAAGAAGAGGAAGCCGTCCCGCCAGACGATCACCTGATCGTTTCCGGTATGAAAGACTTTTTCTTTCAGGAGGGAGAAGGCGTCGACAAGGACATCGCGGTAGGCGAAATGCTTCGAGAACCACTCCTCGAAGTCGTCGCGGTAGGTCTCGGAGATCTTTCCGTCAACGAGGAGGCGGGGCATGTCGCCGCTGTCCGCCGCATCCGCCGCGCCCGGGAGGAGCATCCCGAGGGAAAAGAAGACGCAGAGGGCGAAAAAGGCGGCGGTGAAGAGGACGGCGGGAAGATGCTTTCGTTTTTCAGTCATATCGGTATCTCAGAAAATATAGTAGATGAAGGGGTTGAACGAGGAGGACGCGAGCGTCATCACGCAGAGGGCGAAGAGCGGCGCGCAGAGGACGTATTCGACGCGGTCCCATGCGAGGGCATGTCCGGATGCCGCCGCGCGTTCCCGGATCTTCGGCAGCAGCGGCATGGAGAGGACGATCCCGAGGAGCATCACGGCGACGGCGTACGGGGTGAGGAGCGCGCCGAGGCCGGAGGTACCGGGGCGGGAAGTGAACATCGCGCCGAGATAGGAGAAGCCCGCGGTGAGGGATGGCGCGCGGAACATCACAAATCCCACGGCGACGGAGAGAAGCGTATAGAGCCGGAGCAGAGGCCGGAGCGGTTTCTTTTCCTCAAGGCGATTGAGGTTCGTCACGCGCTCGAACATCATGAGCGTACCGTGCCAGAGACCCCAGAGGATGTAGGTGAAGTTCGCGCCGTGCCAGAAGCCGGTCAGGAAGAAGACGATATAGCGGTTGAGCACCGTGCGCGCGCCGCCCCTGCGGTTCCCGCCGAGGGGAAAATAGACGTAGGTGCGGAACCACGAGGTGAGCGAAATATGCCAGCGCTTCCAGAAATCGCGGATGCTGACGGCGGAATAGGGATAGTTGAAGTTCTCGCCGATCCGGAAGCCGAAGAGGGACGCCAGCCCGACGGCCATGTCGGAATAGCCGGAGAAGTCAAAATAGATCTGGATGCAGTACCCGACGACGCCTGCCCAGGCAAGGGAGGTCGTGAGTGCCGGAGCACCGAACGCGGCGTCCGCGATCACGGCGGCGGTGTTCGAGATGAGGAGCTTCTTCGAGAGGCCGAAGAGGAAGCGTTTGATCCCGCGGGCCGTCTTTTCCGCCGTGACTTCGCGGCAGGTGAGCTGTTCGCGGATCTCGTTGTAGGTGACGATCGGCCCGGCGATGAGCTGCGGGAAGAAGGAGATGTAGAGCAGGAGGTTGAAGAAGTTCTTCTGCGCGTCCGCGGTCCCCTTCGAGACGTCGAGGACGTAGGAGAGGATCTGGAAGGTATAGAACGAAATGCCGATCGGCATGGTGAAGCCGGGGACGGGGAGGGAGAGGGGCGTATGGGCGTTCACGAGCGAGATCAGCCACGGGACATACTTGAAGAAGCCGAGGATCCCGAGGTTGACGATCACCGCGAGGACCGTGAACGCTTTCCTGCGGCCGGCCCTTCCCTGTTTCGCGGCGGAGGCGATGAGGATGGCAGCGGCGTAGTTGATCAGCACCGAGCCGAGCATCAGAAGGATGTAGATCGGCTCGCCGTAGGCATAGAAGAGGATGCTGGCGATCCCGAGCAGGACGTTGCGCGCGCGGAGATATTTCGCGGGGATCAGCGCGTGCAGGATCCAGACGGCGGGAAGGAAGAGGAAGAGAAAGACGGCGGATGAAAAGACCATGTCGTATCCGAAGGGCTGCAGCCCGTATTATCCTATCTGCGTGATTTGAGGCATCGGGATAAAAACCCATATTATTATAAACGTTTTACACCCGTTTTGCAAGAGATTCGAGCGAAGTTCTCGAAAAGTTCTCCAAAAAAGCGCATCCCTTGACAAGGGAGCGGAATTGGGATATAATATCCGCAGAAACCGACGGGTATGGTCGGAAATTCCAAAAAACACGGATCCATCGGAGGTCGTTATGGACACGCACGCGCTCATCGGTACGCTCGCCGCAGAGCACACGCTCCCGGACGACGGTTTTCTCGCGCTTCTCTCGGCGGACGAGGCGGACGGGACTGACGCCCTGCTCTTTTCGGAGGCGGACCGGGTGCGGCGCGAGGTCTACGGGATCGACGTCTACATCCGCGGTCTGATCGAATTCACGAACTTCTGCAAAAACAACTGCTATTACTGCGGCATCCGGCGGGATAACGGGAAGGTGTCGCGCTACCGGCTGACGGAGGAGGAGATCCTCTCGTGCTGTGCGGAGGGGTTCGCCCTCGGCTACCGGACCTTCGTGCTCCAGGGCGGCGAGGACCCGTTCTTCACGGATGCGCGGCTCTGCGGGATCGTCTCACAGATCCGGGAGCGGTTCCCGTCCTGCGCGATCACCCTCTCCGTGGGGGAAAAGAGCCGCGCGAGCTATCAGGCGTATTTTGACGCGGGCGCGAACCGGTATCTTCTGCGCCACGAGACGGCGGACGGAGGCCACTATGCCAAGCTGCATCCCTCATCGATGAGCCTCGAGAACCGGAAGCGCTGCCTCTATGATCTGAAAGAGATCGGATATCAGGTCGGCGCGGGGATGATGGTCGGATCGCCGTATCAGACGACGGAAAACCTGCTCTGCGACCTGCGCTTCCTCGAAGAGCTGAGGCCCCACATGATCGGGATCGGGCCGTATCTGACGCACCGCGACACTCCCTTCCGCGACATGCCGAACGGGAGTCTGTCGATGACCCTGCGGCTCCTCGCGATCCTGCGGCTGATGTTCCCGCGCGCGCTGATCCCGGCGACGACCGCCCTCGGCACGATCCATCCGAAGGGACGCGAGATGGGGCTCAAGGCGGGCGCGAACGTCATCATGCCGAACCTCTCCCCGAAGGATGTGCGAAAAAAATACGAGTTGTATGAGAACAAGATCTGCACGGGCGAGGAAGCTGCGGAGTGCCGCGTATGCCTCGATCACCGGGTGGAGGCGGCCGGATACCGCATCGTGTGTTCCCGCGGCGATGCAAAATGAACGAAAGAAGGCCCAAAATGGGCTTTTTTTCGGTTTTTGGCTCCTTTGCCTTGACAAATCGGGGAAAATACGGCATAATGGTATCAGGAAAAAATCGCTCTGACAGGAAAGGATCTACCATGGATTTTAAAAACGCGACCCTCGGGATCGAGCTCGGCTCCACCCGCATCAAGGGCGTCCTCCTCGACGAAACCTTCAAGATCATCGCCTCCGGTTCCCACGACTGGGAAAACCGCCTCGAAAACGGGATCTGGACCTATTCGCTCGACGACATCCACACGGGCATCCGCGACTGCTACGCGAACCTCGCGGCGGACGTGAAGGCCAAATTCGGCGAACCGCTCACCTCGGTCGGCGCGATCGGCGTGTCCGGGATGATGCACGGGTATATGGCGTTCGACGCGGCGGGCAATCTGCTCGTTCCCTTCCGCACATGGCGCAACACGATCACCGGAGAGGCGGCGGAAAAGCTCACCGCGCTCCTCGGATTCAACATCCCCCAGCGGTGGAGCGTCGCGCACCTCTACCAGGCCGTACTGAACGGCGAGGAGCACCTCCCCCGCCTCGACCATATCACGACGGTCGCGGGCTATCTGCATGAAAAGCTGACCGGGCGCCGCGTCCTCGGCGTGGGCGAAGCGTCGGGCGTCTTCCCGATCGATTCGGCGACCCTCGACTACGACGCCGCGATGCTCGAGAAGTTCGACGAGCTTCTGAAACCCTACGGCTTCCCGTGGACCGCATCGTCCGTTCTCCCCTCCGTCCTGACGGCGGGCGAAGAGGCAGGCGTGCTCACCGAGGAAGGCGCGAAGTTCCTCGATCCGGTGGGCGATCTCAGGCCCGGGATCCCGTTCTGTCCGCCCGAGGGCGACGCGGGGACCGGCATGACCGCCACCGATTCCGTGCGGCTCTACACCGGCAATGTCTCCGCCGGCACGTCCGATTTTGCGATGGTCGTCGTCGATCATCTGCCCGGCGTGCACCGCGAGATCGATATGGTGACGACGCCAGACGGTCTCCCGGTCGCGATGGTCCACTGCAACAACTGCACGTCCGACATCAACGCGTGGATCGGGCTCTTCGGCGAGTTTGCGAAGCGCGCCGGACTGGAGATCTCGAAACCCGCGCTCTATGATCTGCTCCTGCTCTCCGCGCTCGAAGGGGATGCGGACTGCGGCGGGCTTCTCTCCTACAACTACTTCTCCGGCGAGGGGATCACCGACGTCAACGAAGGGCGTCCCGTCTTTCTGCGCCAGCCCGACAGCCGGATGAATCTTCCCAACTTCATGCGCACGCACCTGCTCTCCGCGCTCGCGACCCTCAAGATCGGGCTCGATATCCTCACGGACGAGGAAAAGCTCCGCATCGACAAGCTCTACGGGCACGGCGGGTTCTTCAAGACCGAGATCGCCGGTCAGCGGATGCTCTCGGCGGCGGCAGGCGTTCCCGTCTCCGTGATGAAGACGGCGGAAAGCGGCGGTCCCTACGGCATGGCGCTCCTCGCGGCGTACATGCTCCACCGGGACGAGGGCGAAGGACTGGCGGACTTCCTTGACCGCCGCGTGTTCGCCGGAGCCGAATCCTCCACGCTGACGGCGACCGACGAGGAGATCGCGGGCTTCAACGCCTTCCTCGCACGGTACCGCGCAGCCTTCCCGGTGGAGACGGCGGCCATCGAAACGCTCAGATAAGCGGAGGCATCTTCATGAAGACCGGCGTTTGCACCACCGATTTTGAAAAACAGCCGCTTTTGTCGGCAGATCAGCTGTTCGCAAAGATCCGCGCGCTCGGATTTGAATGCGTCCAGTTCGCCTTTTCCTCCGTGACGGAGTCGGACTTCACCCCGACGGGTCAGCTCGAGCTGCCCGGAACGATCTCGGACAAAACGATCGCCGCCGTCGCGCGCGCTTCGGAGAAATATGACCTCCCCGTCGGCGTCATCAACGCAACCTTCAATATGGCGCATCCCGATCCGGCCGTCCGCGAGGAAGGGCTCGCCCGTCTTGCCGTTCACCTCGACGCGGCAAAGGCGCTCGGATGCCAGATCCTCTCCCTCTGCACGGGATCGCGCAACCCGGATCATCTCTGGCGCCCGTCTCCAGAGAACGGAACGCCGGCAGCATGGGACGCGATGTTCGAGACGGTCAGCCGCGCCGCCCGGCTCGCGGAGAAGGCGGATGTGACGCTCGCCGTCGAATCGGAGGCGTCCAACGTGATCGACACGCCCGCGAAGGCCAGACGGCTCATGGACGAGGTCGGATCGGAGAAGATCAAAATGATCCTCGACGCCGCGAATCTCTTCCACCGGGGAGAAGCGAAGCCGGAAAACGCCCGGCGCACCCTCGACGAAGCCTTCGCGGCATACGGGGCAGACATCGTCGCGGCGCACGGAAAGGATATCCGCGCGGGGGACGGCATCGACTTCTGCGGCACCGGTCTCGGGATCGTGGATTTCGGCTATATGGCGGCGCTGCTCCGGGATTCCGGCTACCGCGGCGACATGTTTCTGCACGGGATCTACAACGAGGACGACATGCCGCGCGCCCTCGATATGTGGAAACGGGCGTCCGGCGCATTCACAAAATAACGACAACCGACAATATCACCAAAAAAACGAAGTGAATTTTGTTCGGATGCGCAGGACAATCCGGGACTTGTTCACAAAATCGTCATACCATTTCGGGCGATTCATGGTATAATAATAAATTGAACCGCCCGGCGCGGATCAAACAGAGGACAGGAGTGATTTTCCGCTTTGGAAAAAGTATTTGAATACTTAAAACGAAGTATCACCATCGCGTGGAAGAGCGTGTTCTTCAATTTCACCCAGTATCTTCCCTTTTTCATCGCGATCATCATCGTTCAGCTGCTCTTCGGCATGATGACGGTGTCGAACGACAACAACAACAACGTGGAGTATCAGCACGTCGTGGAGGAATACAACTACCACATGGTGCTGAAAGGCCTGAACTCCGACCAGGCGCGGTACCTGATCGAGGACCGCGGGGCGGTGTTCAAGAGCGACGTGATCTTCCAGATCGTCGACTCCGAGGAATATGAGAACCATTTCACGGGCGAGAAGCGGTACGACATCTATCTCCGGTTCCTCCCCGAGCTGAAGGCCTCTCTCAAGCGCTTCACGGGCAGTTATGAAAAAGAACTGGCGGCGCTCGGCGCGGAGGGGACGTCGTTCACCAAATCCACGACCTCGCTCATGACCTTCGAGGACAACGAGCGGGCGAACGCGGTGACCTTCATCTTCGTCACGCTGATCCTGCTCGCGGTGTGTATCTTCCTCCTGACGTCGCTGTACAACATCCGCATCAACCAGTATAAATTCACCTACGGTATTTATCTGACCTTCGGCGCGGACTTCAAGATGCTCTTCTCGACGGCGTTCTGGGAGCTGTTCGTCATCTTCGTCGTGACCTTCCTCCCCACGCTCGGCGTCTCGACGCTGATCTCGTGGCTGATCTACCGCGTGTCGGGCTACGGCTTCCTCTTCAACGGGCTGTCGATCCTGAAGACCTTCCTCTTCACGCTCGTGGTCATCCTCGCCTCCTGCTGGACGCCGATGAAGATCATGTCGGTGAAGGACCCGATGGGGCTCATCATCACCGAGGACAACTCCAACCTCGTCACCTCCCCGATGCGCTCCTTCAACATCTTCGGCGAGAAGTT
>JAEEGL014781090.1_pt1 | contig 14843 bp, 14 predicted proteins | sample 9134231 | NCBI WGS metagenome assembly JAEEGL01 (sample SAMN16246548, study PRJNA631951) | gut metagenome | biome: gut microbiome; feature: rumen; material: fiber-attached | host: Bos | place: Iran: Karaj | collected 2018-10 | reverse complement strand
GAGGCCTGCCGCCTGGTGATGGAGGCTGCCACAATGAGCACCGGCAACCAGATATTCGTCTTCGATATGGGTAAGCCTGTCAAGATAGACCAACTGGCCCGTCGTATGATAACCCTGGCCGGCTTCACTCCGGATAAGGACATCAAGATAGAGTACACTGGATTGCGTCCCGGAGAGAAGTTGTACGAGGAGGTTCTTTCCAATGAAGAGAATACCCTTCCGGCCTTCCACGAGAGGATCAGGATTGCCATGGTTCGCGAGTACGGCTACACTGATGCCGCCGCTACTGTGGATCAGCTTGAAGACCTTGCCCGCAAGGTAGAGATTCCGGATATGGTTCGCCTGATGAAGAAGACCGTTCCGGAGTACAAGAGTGAGAACTCTAGGTTTAAGGATTTGGATTAGAAAAATAACAATTGAATATTTCTGAATATGGGATACGCTAGAACTATAATCATTACCGGAGGCGCCGGATTCATTGGCAGCCACGTAGTTAGACTCTTTGTTAACAAGTACCCCCAGTACAAGATAATTAACCTGGATAAGCTTACTTATGCAGGCAACCTGGCTAACCTTAAGGATGTTGAGGATAAGCCTAACTACCGTTTTGTGAAGATGGATATCTGCGACTTTCAGGGCGTCCTGAAGCTGATGCAGGAAGAGCACGTGGATGGCATCATCCATCTGGCTGCCGAGTCTCACGTGGATAGGTCTATAAAGGATCCTTTCACCTTTGCCCAGACCAATGTTATGGGCACCCTGAGTCTTCTGCAGGCTGCTAAGGCTTACTGGAACGGTGAGTGGGAAGGCAAGAGGTTCTACCACATCTCTACGGATGAGGTATATGGAGCATTGGAGATGACGCATCCGGAGGGCATTGAGCCGCCGTTTACGACAAAGGCTTCGTCTGGCAAGCATCATCTGGCGTACGGTGAGAAGTTCTTTACAGAGGATTTGAAGTATCAGCCTCACAGCCCGTACAGCGCAGCCAAGGCATCATCAGACCACTTTGTAAGAGCGTTCCACGACACCTTCGGCATGCCGACAATCGTCACCAACTGCTCTAACAACTACGGCCCCTATCAGTTCCCGGAGAAGCTCATCCCGCTGTTTATCAACAATATACGGCACCGCAAGCCCCTCCCGGTGTATGGCAAGGGCGAAAACGTGCGCGATTGGCTCTACGTGGAAGACCACGCCAGGGCAATAGACCTGATATTCCACAAAGGCAAAGTGGCCGAGACCTACAACATCGGCGGCTTCAACGAGTGGAAGAATATAGACCTCATCAAGGTCCTCATCAACACCGTGGACAGGCTTCTCGGCCGCCAAGAAGGCGAAGATATGGACCTCATCACCTACGTCACCGACCGTGCCGGCCACGACCTGCGCTACGCGATCGACTCCTCCAAACTCCAGCGCGAGCTGGGCTGGGAACCCTCCCTTCAGTTCGAGGAAGGCATCGAAAAGACGGTGAAATGGTACCTTGACAACCAGCAGTGGCTGGACAACGTCACCAGCGGTGACTATCAGAAATATTACGAGCAAATGTACAAAGGCCGGTAAGGCCACAAAGTCGGCGGGAGCCGGCACCATATGCGGCCGGGAGGTCGCGCCGAAAAATAGAAAAACTGAAAACCAATAACCTATGGCAAAGAAGAGAATGGGACTATCTGCTCTGCAGGACAAATACCTCAGCAGCAGGATTATAGCCGCTCTGGATATGTTTTTGTCCATCGTCGCCTCCGTAATGGTGATCCTGGGCGTTAAAGAACTTTTCAACAGCAGTTTCTACAGCATCAGGCTGCTCACGATCTATATGACGGCGAGCTTTGTGGCCTCGGCAGTGCTGCTTTTTGTCACCAAGACCTACCGCATCATCATCCGACATCTCGGCATCAAGGACCTTGTTCCTTTCACCCTGGTGTCACTGGGCAAGAGCATCGTAATCCTTGCCGCGGTATCCATCTTCGGCCGCTACACCCCCTGGGTGCTTCTGCTGGTCTCGCTGGACTTCCTGGTGACATTCTTCCTCTTCATCGGGGTGAGGGTGATGATGATTATCACCTACGAGCTGGTGAACCGCCGAATGCAGGAGAAATATGAGCACGAGAGGATCCTGGTGTATGGCACCTCCGACAAGTCCGTCGCCACCATCGTCCGCCTCCAGAACTCCCAGCACTACAAGCTGTTGGGCTTCATAGAGCGTTCAGAGCTTAAGGACAATATGCTCCTTGACCGACTTCCGGTGTATCATTTCCAGCAGGAAAAACAGCTCGCATCCATCATACTTGAAAACAACATCGACGCCGTACTCTTCTCCAAGGACACAGAGGCCCAGAGCGAGGAGGACGGCGTAATTGCATTCTGTTCCAAGCATAATGTCAAGACCCTCATCGTTCCCGGCGTGGACGAGATGGTCGAAGGGCAGAATATCATAAAGCCCCGCGAAATCAAGGTCGAAGACCTTCTCGGCCGCCAGGAAATTGTCATATCCCTGGATGAGATTCAGGCCAATTTCGCCGGCAAGGTCGTGATGGTCACCGGTGCCGCCGGCTCCATAGGCAGCGAGCTCGTGCGCCAGCTGGCGACTTTCGGCGTCAAGCAGCTCGTGCTGTTTGACAACGCCGAGACCCCTATGCACAACCTCCGCCTCGAGCTGGAGGACAAATATCCCGGGCTGGACTTCGTTCCGGTCATCGGCGACGTGCGCCAGATTCCCCGCCTGGACTATGCTTTCCGCAAGTGGCATCCCCAGGTGGTCTTCCACGCCGCGGCCTATAAGCACGTCCCCCTGATGGAGGAGAACCCCTGCGAGGCCGTGATGGTGAACGTATATGGCTCACGCAACGTGGCCGACAAGTGCATTGAATATGGCGTCGAGAAGATGGTGATGATATCCACCGACAAGGCCGTAAATCCCACTAACATAATGGGTTGCACCAAGCGCCTTGCGGAGATATATGTCCAGTCCCTGGGCCTGGCCATCGAAAAGGGCCTGCGCGAAGGCAAGACCAAGTTCGTGACGACCCGCTTCGGCAACGTGCTGGGTTCCAACGGTTCCGTGATTCCACGCTTCCGCGAGCAGATAGCCAAGGGCGGCCCCGTGACCGTGACCCATCCGGACATCAACCGCTTCTTTATGACCATCCCCGAGGCCTGCCGCCTCGTTATGGAAGCCGCCACGCTGAGCACTGGCAACCAGATATTCGTCTTCGATATGGGCTCTCCGGTCAAGATCGACCAGCTTGCCCGCCGTATGATCATCCTCGCCGGCTTCACCCCCGACAAGGACATCAAGATCGAATATACCGGCCTCCGCCCTGGCGAAAAGCTCTACGAAGAAGTGCTCTCCGACAAGGAAAACACCCTGCCGGCCTTCCACCAGAGGATCCGCATCGCCAAGGTGCGCGAATATGACTACCCCGATGTCCTCGACGTCGTCGGCCGCCTGGAGACCCTCGCCCGCGCGGTGGACATCCCCGCCATGGTCCGCCTGATGAAGGTCACCGTGCCCGAGTTCAAGAGCTCCGGCAGCAGGTTCGAGGCGATTGACAGGGAACTTGCCCAAGAGAAACAAAAGAACTAAGATACTATGAAAATTGCAGTTGCAGGAACCGGATATGTGGGGCTGTCGATAGCCACGCTGCTTGCGCAGAAGAACAAGGTGGTGGCAGTGGATGTGATTCCGGAGAAGGTGGAGAAGATTAATAACAAGATTTCTCCAATACAGGACGATTATATCGAGAAATACCTCGCCGAGAAGCCGCTGGACCTGGTGGCCACGCTCGACGGCCGTGCGGCATATGCCGGCGCGGACTTCGTCGTGATTGCCGCGCCCACCAACTATGACCCCAAGAAGAACTTCTTCGACACGACCCACGTGGAGGAGGTCATATCGCTGGTCCTGGAGGTGAACCCGGACGCCGTGATGGTCATAAAGTCCACTGTGCCAGTCGGTTATACTAAGACTGTCCGCGAGAAGTTCTCCTATCGTGAGAGGCTTTCGGACGGAACCTTCAAGGTGGTCGTCCCGAATATTATCTTTGCCCCGGAGTTCCTCCGCGAGAGCAAAGCCCTGTATGACAACCTTTACCCGTCCAGGATTATCGTCGGGTTCGACGACCCTGCGCTGGAGAAGCCTGCTCACTGCTTTGCCGAACTGATTGCCGGCGGCGCCATCAAGCAGGACGTTCCCGTGCTGTATATGGGCTCGACCGAGGCCGAGGCCGTGAAGCTGTTCGCGAATACCTATCTCGCCCTGAGGGTTTCCTACTTCAATGAGCTGGACACCTATGCCGAAATGAAAGGACTTGACACACAGGCCATTATCGATGGCGTGTGCCTCGACCCCCGCATTGGCTCCCACTATAACAACCCCTCCTTCGGCTATGGCGGCTACTGCCTCCCTAAGGACACCAAGCAGCTCCTCGCGAACTTCAACGACGTCCCCGAGAACCTGATTAAGGCAATCGTGGACAGCAATAGGACGAGGAAAGACTATATCGCTGACCAGGTGCTTGCAAAGGCGGGCTATTACACCGCCTCCAGCGCCTATGACACCGCCAAGGAGCACGAAGTCACAGTCGGCGTCTTCCGCCTCACGATGAAGTCGAATTCCGACAACTTCCGCCAGAGTGCCATCCAAGGCATTATGAAGCGAATCAAGGCCAAGGGTGCGAAGGTTATCATATATGAGCCGACGCTCGAGGACGGGACGACCTTCTTCGGGAGCCGTATTGTCAATGACCTGGAAGCTTTCAAGGCACAGAGCAACGCTATCATAGCCAACAGATACGATTCGGTGCTTGATGATGTGCTGGATAAAGTGTATACAAGGGATATTTTCAAAAGGGACTAACAGGATGCTTGCCTGTCAAGCAAGGGGCCTTAACACAAAGAGCTAAGCAGAATATGAACGTACTGGTGACCGGGTCGGCCGGATTTATAGGGGCGAATTTGGTGAAGAGACTGTTCTCCGATATGGACGGGGGAATGATAGTTGGGTTGGATAATCTCAACAACTATTACGACGTGTCGTTGAAGGAGTATAGGCTGGCGGAGTTGGATAAGCTGAGCGGGGGAGCGAAGGTTGGATATAAGTTCGTCAAGGGTGACTTGGCTGATAAGGCGCTGATAGACAAGCTGTTTGAGGAGAACAAGTTCGACATTGTCGTGAACCTTGCGGCGCAGGCCGGTGTGAGATACTCGATAGAGAATCCGGATGCATATATCCAGAGCAATATGATAGGCTTCTACAACATCCTCGAAGCCTGCCGGCACAACCCCGTGCAGCATCTGGTGTATGCTTCATCCAGCTCTGTCTATGGCGGCAACAAGAAGGTGCCGTTCAGCGTCGAGGACCGCGTGGACAATCCCGTGAGCCTGTATGCTGCGACCAAGAAGTCCAATGAACTGTTTGCCCATTGCTACAGCAAGCTGTACAATATACCGACGACCGGCCTGCGGTTCTTCACCGTGTATGGCCCCGCCGGACGTCCGGATATGGCTTATTTCGGGTTCACCAACAAGCTCCTGAAAGGCCAGACCATCCAGATTTTCAACTACGGCAACTGCCGCCGCGACTTTACCTACGTCGATGACATCGTCGAAGGCATCGTGCGTGTGATGGCAAAGGCTCCGGAACGCCGTACCGGCGAAGACGGACTGCCTGTCCCGCCGTATGCCATATATAACATCGGCGGCGGCCAGCCGGAGAACCTGCTTGACTTTGTGCAGATTCTTCAGGAAGAGCTGCTCCGTGCCGGCGTGCTTCCGAAGGACTACGACTTCGAAGCCCATAAGGAACTCGTCCCTATGCAGCCCGGCGACGTTCCGACGACGTATGCAGACGCCTCCGCGCTGGAGCGTGACTTCGGGTTCGTGCCCAAGATCACTTTGCGCGAAGGGTTGAGGAAGTTTGCTCAGTGGTATAAAGAATACTATAGGCCATAGAGTTAATATGTCACGCGACTACAGGCAATTGACTCCACAGGAGATTTCGGTGCTGGCAGGCAATGGATGTGTCTGCGAGGACTGGAGCAGGGTGCTTGTCAGGTGGGGGGAGGAGTCCTTCACGGACAGGATAGTCAACGTGACTTTTTCGGGAGATGTTCGCCTGGGCTCCTTCGAGGGATATCATTCATTCCCCGGAGGCATATCCTTAAGGAATGGAGTGCGTAACGCATTCCTGCACAACGTGACTCTGGGAGACAGGGTGCTCGTCAGGAAGACCGGGGAGTATATCGCCAATTATGAGATAGGCGATGACTCGCTGGTGGACAATGTGGATGTGCTGGCTGTGGAGGGGGAGAGCACCTTCGGCAATGGAATAGAGGTGTCGGTCCTAAATGAGACCGGCGGCCGTGAGGTCGTGATGACGGACAACCTGAGTGCCCACACGGCCTATATCATGGCGATGTATCGTCATCGCGGACTGCTGCACGGCAAGATTTCCGGCCTGGCAAAGGCATATGCAGAGACCAAGCGTGCTGCGGTGGGCAAGGTCGGAAGGGGAGTGCGCGTCTGCAACTGCGGCGTTATAACTGACGTAGCCATAGGCGATTATGCCGACATCAACGGTGCTATGCGCCTCCACGACGGCAGCATCAACTCCAATGAGTTCGACCCCGTGACGGTCGGAAGCGGCGTCCGGGCTGAGCACTTTATATTCAGTTCCGGCAGCCAGATTGAGAGCAATGCCCTGCTCACCCGTTGCTTCGTGGGCCAGGCCTGCAAGCTGGGGCACGGCTATTCCGCCTCCGATTCGCTCTTCTTCAGCAACTGCCAGGGAGAAAACGGTGAGGCCTGCGCCATATTCGCCGGCCCATATACGGTGACGCATCATAAGTCGACCCTGCTGATTGCCGGTATGTTCTCGTTTATGAACGCCGGCAGCGGCTCGAACCAGAGCAACCATATGTACAAGCTCGGCCCCATCCATCAGGGGGTGCTGGAGCGCGGAGCCCGCACGGCTTCGGATTCATATATCCTTTGGCCTGCCCGCGTGGGACCGTTCTCACTGGTGATGGGCCGCCACGTCACTCACTCCGACACGACGAACCTGCCGTTCTCGTACCTGATTGAGAAGAACAATACGACATTCCTTGCACCGGGCGTGAACCTGCGCAGCGTTGGCACCATCCGCGATGCGAAGAAATGGCCGCGACGTGATGCCCGCAAGGACCCGGTCAAACTTGACTGCATAAACTATAATCTCCTGAGTCCCTTCACGATACAGAAGATGATGAAGGGCCTCAAGACCCTTGACAACCTGCGATATGCTTCCGGTGAGCTGTCGGACCTGTATTCATTCCACAGCACTAAGATCACCAACAGCGCGCTGACCAAAGGCATAGGGTACTATAATATCGGCATCAAGAAGTTCCTCGGCAACTCGCTCATAAAGCGCCTTGAGAACCTCCCTCACGGAGCCTCGGATGAGGACCTGCAGGCAATGCTCAAGCCCGACACAGAAATAGGCCACGGCCAGTGGGTCGACGTCGCCGGCCTCATCGCTCCCCGCAGCGAGGTGAGCCGACTGATTGACGACATAGAGTCTGGAAAAGTAGCTGACACCCAGACGATTAACGCCCGCTTCCGCGAGATGCACGATAACTACTACACCTACGAGTGGACTTGGGCATATGACAAGATTGCGGAATATTTCGGCATCAACCCTGCGACGATGACCAAGGCCCAGGCGGTCGAAATCGTCCGGCAGTGGATGGACGCCGTCGTCGGCCTCGACCGGATGGTATATGAAGATGCCCGCAAGGAGTTCTCCCTCGCCGCAATGACCGGCTTCGGCGCCGACGGCGAGCGCGAGGACAAGGAGCACGACTTCCAACACGTCCGCGGCGACTTCGACAGCAACCCCTTCGTCCAGGAGACCCTGGCGCACATTGAGAGGAAGACCAGGCTGGGGGAGGAGTTGATTGGGAGGTTGGATTAGGGAGATATCTCTTTTGAATATTAATGTCTGAGTAATGTTTGACAAACTATATATCTCGTCTTTTCGCGGAATCCGCGAATGCTCAATTGAAGGTCTGAAGAATGTTAATTTATTCTTCGGAAAGAACAATTGTGGCAAGTCGACGGTGTTGGATGCGGTTTTCCTGATATGCGGTCAATCGAATCCACTTCTGCCTCTGAATATCAATCTGATAAGAGATTATTCCAAAGTTTCCAGAAAGGACTTGAAGATGGACTTTTTCCAACTTAATGATGATAATCCCATAAGGATAAAAGCAGAAGATGGAGAGTCCAGATCACTGGAGATATCTATTATAGAATCAGGTATTGACCAGGTTCAGTTGTCGGGAAAAGCGGAGGAAACGCTCTCAAGTCAGGTGGAGAAACGGTTCGGATTCAAAATGGATTATAATCTGAATGGAAAGAGTTTTTATTCTACATTGGAAATTAATGCCTCCAACGTCAGTAAGGCTGAGGCAAAAGTTGACAATCAGTATAAAGAACATTTGAATTGCATCTACCTGAATCCGAGATACAATTTCTTGTCATCTATCCAGGGACTTATCCAGATTATTCAGAATAAGGATGAGAGATTCATAATAGAGGCACTTCGATTGATTGAGCCAAGGCTGACTGATTTTGTCTTTACGGGATCTGATTTGCTCGTGGATGTGGGCCTGCCGGAAAGAATTCCTATCAATTTGCTGGGAGATGGAGCCAGAAAGATGGTATCTATCCTTACCGCAATATATAATTGCAAGGATGGGGTTGTGCTAATCGATGAAATCGACAATGGTTTTCATCATTCTGTTATGACTGATCTCTGGAAAATACTCCTGACTGTGTCGGAACGCAACGGTACTCAGGTTTATGCAACGACTCACGATTTGGATTCCATTCGTGGTCTGATAGCTGCAACCAAGGAGCTGGACGCTGTGGAGAAGGTGTCGGCCTATCGTCTGCAAAAGCTTGCTGACGGGACTTTAAAGCATTATCTTTTCTCCGTTGACAATATGGATTATGCCATTGAGCAGGATATAGAGATTAGATAGGTTATGGTCCAGATCTTCATCGAAGCGAAAAGATTGGAAACACCAGAGGGTGAATTCCTTAAAGCGATAATTTATAAGTATGTCCCCGGGAGCCTTGATTACAACATAAATGCAGTAAACGGCTGGACAAACCTAATTGAGCCTACTAACGTGATGATAATGCAGGCCAATAGTGAGGAAGGAGGGAAGAATTTAGTGGTATTTGATGCTGATTCTAAGGAGAATGGAGGCGGATATGAGATAAGGCTTAAGGTATTGAAAGATAAGCTGACCGAAAATCTATGCGAAGCGGATATCTTCCTTTGGCCAGATAATCAATCAGATGGCACAGTAGAAGACTTGATGCTTGACATCGCGAGAAAGGATTTGCATAGGGTCTTCTTTGATTGTTTCGAAGATTATGAAACGTGCCTTAAAGGAGTCAAAGATACTAAAGGGGAGGCGGTCTATCATTGTCCTGACTTAAAAGCCAAAGCCTTTACAGTCATCTCGTCCATGCCGCTCAGTAATACCCAGCGCAGGCACCTCGGTCGTGGCGAGTGGATGTTCAACAATCCAAATTATTGGGATTTGGGAAACAAAAGACTAGAGAGTATAGTTAATTTTTTGAGGAACAAGTTAGGATAGTCTACAGTTTACTTTATGTTTGCCCTTGAAGATTTGTTGGATGTCAAGTTGCTGATGAAGGATAAGAAGGCTTTCCGGACAGCAAATATCTTTGGGCTTATAGCGTATTCTGAACGTAATCCATATGTCGTCAAGGTGTTGCGGGATAAGGACTTTTGGAGGAGTTTGAATGCAAGGGCAGAAGGTTGGATTTTATATGCTATTAAACCTTATAGCTCGTACTACGAAGGCGGAAATGCGGTATTCATAAACAATAGCTTGGGGATTAAGCCGGAGGAGTATCCTCAGTTAGTTATCCTGTCAATTGGGTCAAATCAGGTCATGATGCAAAGGAACTATCCAATCTGTGATGATTCTGTAATTGAAGCGTACAAATCTATTGAAAAGAATATCGATATTATTACCAAGGCTGTTAAGAAGATATTGCCGGAATATTTAGGATCAACAGATGTCAGTCGTGAAGTATGGAAAGCGTTGGATGCGGAGTTGGCTACTGAAAAATGGAAAAAAGTATCGAAAGATTTTAGACAATTTGTATTTGGTTTTTTAAGTCTATTTAACAATTAAAAGTTAACTACCAATAATTGAGATTGAGGTATTAAAGGCGAGTGGATGCCTTTGTAACTACTGGGCTGAGATTCAGGTTGGGATGGTAGAATAAAAGGAAATAGGATATGGTGATTCCTGGAGAGGTTGGACCAGATCAGGAACGGGAACCCTATCACACTTACCGAGCCGTCGATGACTCGATTCATCATGAGTCTCGATGAGGCTGTCGACCTGGTGCTCTTTGCCTTTGAGCACGGCCAGAACGGTGACATCCTGGTTCAGAAGGCGCCGGCCTGCACTATCCAGACTCAGGCGGAGGCTGTGTGTGAACTCTTTGGTGGCGATAAGTCCCAGATCAAGGTCATCGGCATTCGTCACGGCGAGAAGATGTATGAGACGTTACTCACCAAGGAGGAGTGTGCGAAGGCTGAGGATATGGGTGATTTCTACAGGGTGCCGGCCGATAACCGTGACCTCAACTATGACAAGTTCTTCAAGGAAGGGGATACGAAAAGGGTTACTATCGATGAGTTTAACTCCAATAATACCAGGAGGCTGAATCGGGAGGAGACGAAGGCAAAGATTGTGAGTCTGGAGTGTATTCAGAATGAGTTGAAGGGGATTCCTAATGTGGCGAAGTAGTTAATTCCATATTCTCTTCCTTACGAAAATGCGAAGCGTAGTGCAGTATCAGCGTATCATTACCGAACGGGTTTATCGATACCGGAGGAAGAGAAAGAGTCGAAAGCACTCTGGACGAAATAGATCACGCCCATCATTTGACTCGTCTGGCATTATACGCTTTTTTAGTTCAAGTTTCATAAGGCATCTTGAAAGAGCTGGGTATTTGGATAGGTCGGATGTAGATAGCATTATATATGTGCCGGAAGAGTTCTCTTTCAAAGATGATTTTGATGGTTGTATTCGTTTTTTTCGTCAATTGCTTTCGTCGTTTTATTATGGGCAAGGAAATATCGTACTATCGTTCAAACGGTGCCGGCATTCCACGATTTCTGCTTTCTCTTTGTTGGAGGTTTTGCTTCGCGAGCTTTACCAGATGAAGAACGAGTATAACTCAAGTCGCTACATTAAGTGCACTAAGGATATCATTGCTCTTCACTCCGATAAGGATGTAAAGACGAATAAGTACCTTCACTCATTTTTGGGACTGAAGTTGCCCGAAAAAGAAGATGACGGAAGCAAGTATTTTAAATTCAAACTTAGGGAAGGTCGACAGAGAAACTATCGGGAGAATCCTAAGACAAGAGTTAGCAGTGATGTGGTAGCCTTCATCAATGAGTCCACTATAGAGGCTGGCGTCGAATTGAATGAAACTGGCAAACACGCAATCGACGGACTAATTGGCGAAGTCCTAGGTAACGCAGAAGATCACAGTGCTAAGGGAAGCTATTGGTATGTAGATGGAATATCTTTCTCTGAGACTCAGCACAATGTTGATGTTGTGGATGTGAACCTTTCCATCATTAATGTAGGTCTTTCTATGTATGAAGGGTTTGAAGAGACAAAAGAAAAGAATGCTGAGAACTATTCAAAGTGCCAAAAGATGTATGATACCCATAAAGCACTGTTTACTATGACCAACAGATTTGAACGTGAGTCGTTGTTTACTCTTTACATGTTGAATGAGGGTATCAGTCGTCTGAAATACAAAGACGATAGTAGAGGAAATGGTACCATGCGTTTTTTGGAAGCTTTTATCGCTCTCGGGAGCTTTGGTAACCACAATTCTAGATTCAAGGGTCAGTTGAATGTGATATCAGGTCATACTGTCCTGAGTTGTGATAATGACAGGACGGTCTATACTGAAGGTAACTTTAAGAAGCTTTCATTAAACTCTGAGAAAGACTTGCGCAGATTACCAGATAAGAAGTATCTGACATACAACAAGGAGTACTTTCCTGGCATGTTGTTGGAATGTCATATATATTTGAACAAAGATCATTTTTTTAAGATTCTTTCTACTAATGGATAATTTGATAGAACTCAAAAAAGAGTATCGAGGAGGTATTAATAGCACTACTTTTTCTGGCCGCCCCGAGGGAGAGGATGTACGTGCAGTGATTAACGTATCAAAGTACGATGTTATGGAAGGCATTATAAAGGTTACTATTCCCTCAGATACTACATCATTTAATCCATCCTTTTTTCTTGGCCTATTCTACGAAAGTGTAAAAGCCTTGGGTTCTGTTGAGGCATTCAAAGCCAAATATCAGATCGATTTGTCAAATTTTGAGAATGATGAGCAACGAAGACTTATTGAAGCAGATATAGCTGATAGTTACCGGAGGTGTGAGAATGAGATGAACAAGAAAACAGGCCTTGACTAATGGAAGAGTTGTATTCTCAAACTTTAGATACTCTGTACCGGATAACGGCCTATGATGGTATGTATTCAGTAATGTCTGAAAAACCGTTTTGGTTTTCGTATACCGTCTCGATAGGTGACATTTTGACGGTCTTAGGTTTTGCTGTTACTTTGTACATCTTTTATAGACAGCTAAAAGAGTCCAGGAAAGAGGGAAAAGCGAACCTTCGGAGTAATTGGTTTCTTGAAGTTATTGTTCAACCAAACATGGCAGCTATCAATGATTTGTACGTTAACGTTGTTGAAAAGGCAAATCAGAATAGAGCCGCGCTTAGAAAAAGATATGAGAACTCAGATTCGGCTAAAGAGATTAACCTTGATTTAGCCAAAAGGCAGCGTGAGGCAAAGGATTATATCAAAGACTTCTTTGACCATTTTAGGGCGCTTCTGATGGCATCTGAGCCAGCAATTGCGGATCAAACAGATTCTATTATTGACGAACTTGTTGACATCGTGACGGAACATTTGGATGATTACGAGTCTGGTGATATGGAATCCTGCAAACGCAAGGTTCTGGCCAACAAGGAGAAACTAATAGCAGTGTTATACAAAGGGCTGGATAAATAGATATTGGATTTCTGTCAACACGGAATTCTTGGTTTTATTGTCCAAATATGCCCTAGGGTCAGATTGCTTCAAGGATATGGATATGAATGTTTTTGCTCCGGCGAATGATCCTTTTTCTACAGCTCAAGCTTTGAAAGAGTATATTGACCGTGAGTCGAAGCGGAGGAAATTTAGTAATGTTTATCTGGCTCCTCTTTCCAGCAAACCTCAGGCGTTAGGTCTTGCGCTGTATTATATCTGGGAGAATGGCTTGGAGAGGCCGATGAGCATTATCTATCCTTTCTGCGAAAGATATATTGGAGACACGGTAACGGGGATTGCGAGGGTGTGGAGGTATGAAGTGGAGTTGCCGAGATAGTATTATTACGCAATATGATGCTACAAAACCACATTCAAGAATACTACCGTCTCCATGGGAGGCCGTGAAGACCAATGTCATCGGCACGGACAATGTGCTGGATGCGGCTATTGACGCTGGTGTGAAGTGCGTGATCTGCCTCTCGACCGACAAGGCGGCATATCCCATCAACGCGATGGGCATTACCAAGGCCATCGAGGAGAAGATTGCCGTGGCCAAGGGCCGCTATAGCGGGCAGACCAAGATATGCTGCACCCGTTACGGCAACGTAATGTGCTCCCGTGGAAGCGTAATCCCTCTGTGGATAGACCAGATCCGCAAGGGCAACCCCATCACCCTCACTGAGCCCAAGATGACCCGCTTCATCATGAGCCTCGAAGAGGCGGTGGACCTCGTGCTCTTTGCCTTCGAACACGGCCAGAATGGCGACATTCTCGTCCAGAAAGTGCCCGCCTGCACCATCGACACCCAGGCCGAGGCGGTGTGTGAGCTGTTCGGCGGCAAGAAGGAAGAAATCAAGGTCATAGGCATCCGCCACGGCGAGAAGATGTACGAGACCCTCCTCACCAAGGAGGAAGCCGCCAAGGCCATCGACATGGGCAACTTCTACGCCGTCCCGGCCGACAACCGCGACCTCAACTACGACAAATTCTTCAAAGACGGCGACACCAATCGCGCCACCATCGAGGAATTCAACTCCGACAACACCCGCCGCCTGAACCTCGAAGAGACCAAAGCCAAGATCGCCAGCCTGGAGTATATCCAGAATGAGCTGAACGGGATTCCGAATATAGTGAAATAGGAATTAAGCCTTTGCGCAGTACTCTCTTGCTATGGCTTGTTCGAAGATAACTGATGGTAAGGGAGTGATATGATAGTAGTTTCGTCGAAGACCTATGCAAACCCAATCCCAGCGAGCCGAAGGCGGGCCACCGCGGAGGGCGAGATAAGAGTTACGAATTATGTATTTTTGGACGATTATATGAAAAACATAATCATCACCGGAGGAGCTGGTTTTATAGGTTCTCACGTTGTTCGCTTGTTTGTGAACAAGTATCCAGACTACAAGATCATCAATCTGGATAAGCTTACCTATGCAGGAAACTTGGCCAACCTCAAGGATATTGAGGACAAACACAACTACAAGTTTGTGAAAATGGACATCTGCGATTTCGAGGGCGTTCTCAAGCTTATGCAGGAAGAAAAGGTTGACGGAATCATCCACCTCGCAGCCGAGAGCCACGTTGACCGCAGTATCAAGGACCCGTTCACTTTTGCGCAGACTAATGTTATGGGAACCCTCTCAATGCTCCAAGCAGCCAAGGCTTAT
>JAEEGL014527149.1_pt1 | contig 14843 bp, 10 predicted proteins | sample 9134231 | NCBI WGS metagenome assembly JAEEGL01 (sample SAMN16246548, study PRJNA631951) | gut metagenome | biome: gut microbiome; feature: rumen; material: fiber-attached | host: Bos | place: Iran: Karaj | collected 2018-10 | reverse complement strand
CAAGCGCGGGGTTTATATCGAATTAACCGAACAGATTACTGACACAAGGCCGAAAGAATGCCATACAAAAGACAATGTGCCTGTTACGATTGATGCGTCTATTTATTGGCGAATCACGGATGTTGTGAAAGCTTTGTTTGAAGTGGATCGCCTTCCAGTATCCTTGAAAGATTCCTGCTTGAATGCTCTTAGAGCTGAAATCGGGAAACTATCATTAGATCAAGTGCTTAGTTCCCGGAAGGAGTTATCGGAAAAAGTCGCTGCCGGTCTAATGGATGTGTCTACAAAGTGGGGCATTGCTGTTAGCCGCGTAGAAATACAAGAGTTAACAACATCCGATGAGACAGCAGAAGCGATGCGCATGGAAATGGCAGCAGAGCGTAGACGGCGAGCTAATGTGTTGGAAGCGGAAGGTCTTGCTGCGGCAAAAAGGACAACCGCTGAAGCAGAGGCATATGCGATTAAAGTCAAGGCGGAAGCCGAAGCGGAGTATATCAGCAAACTGTCTTCAACTCTTGGCGCGGAACAGGTCAGTAAACTTCTGATGCTTGAAAAAGTATTAGATGGCTATAAAGAAATCGCGGCAAGCCCTTCCAGTAAAGTTTTCTTGCCAAATAACGTACAAACTTTAATCAGCGATCAAATCGGAGCGAAATAAATAGTTGCGGAGGAACATGTCATGCCCATAGATCAGATATTGATTCTGATTGGAATCATCCTGATATTGATTGATATATTCTTCGCTTCGGATTTACCGACCTTTGTCGCGCTTCTTTTGTTCTGTTTTGCCTTTTATCGGCAATTGCATTTTAGGCCCTTAGTCAATATCATCCTGTCGATTTTGTTTTTCTTCGCGCTGTTGATAGTATACGTTGCAGCATGGAGGAGAATAAAAGGCATTATTATTGATAGATGGTTTGCAAAAGATAAGTACAAAGCAGGCGTATACGGTTTCCCTGGACAAAAAGGGTGCGTAAAAATTGTGGATGGCTCTAAATATGCAATAATAAACGGAGATTTATATGCTTTTTATCAAGAATATCCGCTTTCTGATGGTGACGTGTTCATTGTAAAAGAATTAAAAGATGGGAAAATCGTGATAAAATAATATGAGGGATAGATTATGTGCTATAAAATAGAAACAATGGTCATTAAAGCGAGCTTTTTTTCAGATGTACAAAATCGAATTGCAAAAGAAATCCAACCGTTGTTGGATGCCGGCGCAAAAAGAGGATGGAAGCTTCATACTTTCCAACCGACAGAATCAACAAAGGGAATCAATATTTGTTTGATTTGGGAAATTCCCCAATAATGTGTTTTTGATGCACATAAAGGGTATTAGGGAAAAAAAGCGCTGCGCTTGTCAAGTAAAAGTAGACACTAAAACAGCACGCATATAAAAGCCTGATTCGGTACGATACTGGATCGGGCTTTTGTAGTTCAATTCATTCAACACTGCCACAAGGGCACGTTGTGCCAGTAGCCGGGGCGGATGGGCTGGTGCGCCGCCTTCCGCTGCTGCACGTTTACCGCCGCGGCCTCCCGGGTGGGATAGAGCCGGTCCCCCCCGGACCCGGATGCCCCCGCCCGTGTCGGCGAATCGGACGGTGTACAGATCACCGCTCCGACTGCATACCACGGCTTCCCGGATGCGGCGGCCGGATTCCACCAGATAGACGGTCTGACCCACCGCGGCGGCGGGTTTTGGCATGGTCCTCTCCATACCTTCAGTCTATAGGCCGCCGCTCCGCTGCACAAATGAACGATCTGTGATCCGGACCCGTCTATGGGACCCTCTCTTTTTTATGAAAAGCCCTTGACAGTTGCCCACCTGCTGTATATAATAATTCTGCTATGGCGGTGTAACTCAGTTGGCCAGAGTAGTCGGTTCATACCCGACCTGTCATTGGTTCGAATCCAATCGCCGCTACCACTCAAGAAGCCCGAGAGATCGGGCTTTTTTCGTGCCCCGGGTTCGGTCGAAAGGACTCGATTTTGCACCCATTTGGGGTTTTGACAACATTTTGACAACAAATTGACAACAGAGCCAGCAATTGTATTGCCTTTTTATAAACCTGATTAGGACAGAATACGAGACCATGGATTCTCGATCACTTTTCTTCACCATGAATATGGATGGAACCATTTCGCAATTATTCTTGAGGAGCCTTGTTTGTTGATTTGGTAGAGAGAAATAGCCCCATTAGTTTTGTGTTGCACAATAGCCTTATTATTTCGATCTCATCGTTGGATAAAGCCCGCTTCGGTATAAGAAACATGGTTTGCGAAGTAATGTAAAATATAAACTGCGAGTGCGTTTCAATAGCACAGTAAAGTTTGCTGAGCTCGTAATATGTTGAGATTTTTTGAGTGGGAATGGAAAAGAGAATCCCTTCGCTGCCGATCTCAGCTTGGTACAGGACATTAACGGCATCGGAAGTACGGATGAGCCGAAGCACCCGCAGGTTAGCTGTGCCCAGTACAACAAGTATCCATGCGAAGAAAGGAATGCTCAAATACGGGATCAGGGAAACCGGCGGCCACAGGGAAAGAAGTGAACCAACAGAATGGACTGCTATGCCCAGAAGCATAAGGGAGCAGAAGGTCATGCCTCTCCGGTTGCGGAACACGGAAGCGTAACCGGCTGCCCGGCGAAGGTCGGAGGGGGTAAGGACAAAGCTTGTTTTCAGCGTCTCCATATACATTCACCTGTTTTGCTCTTTCTTTTTCTTTCGGATGCGGAAGGAATCTTCAGTATCTGCCGGTATTTCGCCACGGTCCTGCGAGATATGGCGCAGCCTGATTTTGAAAGAATGCTGCTGATCATTTCGTCAGAATAGGGGGAATGAGGATCTTCACTTCGGATCAGTTCAGAGATCCTTGTCTGTGCGGATATGCTGCTGACTGTGCTGCTGCCGGAACTTCCTGAGCAGGCAGGAAAGAAATATCCGATGGGAAACACGCCGTATTTGCAGGATATGTATTTTGATCGGGCAGTGCGGCTGACCGTGGAGACGCTTATGCCCAGTGCAGCGGAGGCGTCCTTCATTTGAAGGGGTTTCAGAAAAGCCGGCCCCCGGATGAAAAAGTCATACTGCTTTTCAGCCAGGTACTCCGCACAGGCGAGGATCGTCTTTCGACGCATCTTCAGAGCGTATTCCAGGTCGTTGGCCTGCTTCATCTTTGACAGCAGGTATTCTCTGACGGACCCGCTTTCTAGCGAGGACAGCATCCCGGAATAATATTCGTTGATCCTGAACAACGGCCGCTCAGATTCGGGATGCCGTATCGTTAATGTGCCTGTTTCGTCGCTGATCTCGACATCCGGCGTGATATAGGGCGTGAACGTTCTGCTAGGAAAAGCGTTTCCGGGGCGGGGGTCAAGTGCCTGTATCTCGGAAAATGCGGCGGCGATTTCCTTCTCCTTCACATGTAGCGCTCTTGCGATTTTTGAAAAATCATGCCTGCTCAGTTCAGGCATCCAGTCGGAAACCAGGGCGGCGGCGATGGTCCGTGACCCGGATGCCTGCAGCTGCAGTAGCAGACAGTTTGAAAGATCTGTCGCCCCGATCCCGGGCGGATCCAGCGATTGAAGGATCCTGAGGCCGCGTTCAAGCTCAGGAAACGACATCCCTGACTCCCGGGACAGGTCCGGAAGGGATGAGTCCAGGTAGCCGCTGCTGTTCAGGCATGACGCAAGATACAGGACGGCCTCCTTTTCCCTTGCAGATATTTTCAAAGAGCCTATCTGGCCGGACAGATGATCGAAGAGCGACTCCGGCATGGCGTGATCCTCAATGGAAGGGAAGGAGTCGTCGTCCTCGTTGCGGAGAGATGCCTTTTCGGATATCATTTCGGCTTGTCGCAAACGGCTGAAAGCCTGTTTTTCAAACAGCCTATAATCGGCAAGTTCTATCAGAGGGTTTTCCAGTGAAAGAGTGCGGATGTATTCCTCTAATTCAAGTATATCCATTTGAAGAACGGACAGGCTCTGCAGCTGCTGCAAAAACAATCGCTGTTCCTGTTTTTGAATGAGTGAATGTTTCATGCTCTGTCCTTCCGTGTGATGCTGAAGCGGATGCTTTCTGTTCTTTAACAGCGTTCCAGGAAGAACGCTCCTGCGTTTTTGGGCATCGGTCCGTGAAGCAGGGATCCCCGTCCCCGAAGGGATCATCCTGCAAGCGGTGGGAGCGTCAAAGCCCCAGCTTTTGCAGCCTGCGATACAGTGTGCTCCGGCTGATGCCCAGCCTCTGGGCTGCTTCGGATCGATTGTAATGGCAGTTTTCGAGGATCTTCACGATTTCTTCCTTTTCGATCCTCTCGCCGTCTGTCTGCTCTGCGGGGACAATCGAGGAAGATGTGTATGAACTGGAATAATTGCCGATAGAATAATCCACAAGGGATGCAGCTTCGCTTTCCGTCAGGTCTCTTCCTTCAGCGAGCAGGAAGAAACGTTCCAGAAAACATTTCAGCTCCCGGACGTTTCCGGGAAACAGATATCCCGACAGCCGCTTTCCCAGGCTTTTCTTGAGGTACTCGATGCCGGAAGGCGTGCTGGAGGGGATGGAACGGGAAAGAATGTCTATCAGCAGGGGGATATCCTCTGTCCGTTCCCGCAGCGGCGGGATATGCAGGCGCAGCGTCCCGATTCGGTAGAAAAGGTCGGAACGGAACTGCTTCTCTTCGATCAGGCTTAGGATATCCACATTGGATGAGGAGATGACCCGGACATTTATAGGAATGATGTGGTTGCCGCCTACCCGGATTATCTCCTTGGCTTCGATGGCGCGCAGCAGCTTTACCTGCACATCGGGCGGGATGGAGTTGATTTCGTCCAGGAACAGCGTTCCCTGGTTGGCAAGTTCGAACAACCCGGTCTTCCCGCTCCTGCTGGCACCCGTGAAGGCGCCGGGCTCATATCCGAAAAGCTCGCTTTCCAGCAGGTTGGGGGAGAGTGCAGCGCAGTTTATGGCGACGAAAGGACCGTTTGAACGGGGGCTGCTGTTATGGATACTGTGGGCGAGCAGCTCTTTGCCGGTCCCCGTCTCCCCTTCGATCAGGACCGGCAGGTTGGTGGTGGAGAACCTCTTGGCGCTGGCTACCATGGTCACAAAGGATGGATTGGTGCCGATCAGATCATCGAAAGAATACTTGGCGGTGAACCCACTGCGCGGAGCTTTCAGCAGGCAGTATTCCAGCTGCTCTATTTCCTCTCTGCTTTGCATGACGGCAGCAGCGCCTACGGTCAATCCGTGCGAGAGAATAGGGATACGGCTGATGACGACCCTGCGATGACGGATCGTTTCCGCATGATTCAGCTGGGCTTCCGTCCGGGAGAGGAACTCGGTAAGCTTCAGCTCCGGGAGGATCATGTCAATGTCGGCATCTATGACCGATTCCGAGCGGATGCGGAACAACGACCGCGCCGTCTGGTTGAAGAGCTGGATCTTTCCGGATGCGTCGATCTGAATGATGCCTTCGTTTGCCAGATCCAAAGCCTGGCTGATGAGGGTACCGTTTTTCTTTTCCTGCCGGCGCATGGTGACGATATCGATCGCCTTATCGATGCAGCTGAGCATCACGTGCTCCATTGAATACACAAATATCCCCGTGATGCCGAGCTTTTCGCATACGGCCATGGTCATCAGGTTCCCGATCACGACTGAGACGCCCGATTCCTTGAGGGATTTCAGACTGCTTTCCAGCTTCAGGGGATTGTCGTGGGATACCTTTTTGATCTTCATCCCGGTCAGAGTACCCAGAATGTCAAAATCGATATCATATATTGAAAAATCTGGAAGAGAAAGCCCGACAGTGTCGCAATTGTATTCCTTGGCGCGAGTGAATGAATCGATAAAGTCGGTCATGGTCGCGCGGATCTCAATGACAGGGATATCTACCATGCCTGCAATGTATTTGCAATTGATCCTTCCTGCGATGATGGCGTCAAACCCTTCTCGCTGAAGCGTCTGGGCCAGAGGGAGGGCTTCGCTTCCGTAACTCTGATATACGCTTATATCCACTCCTTCAATAGCGTTGATATACTTCTGAGCTTTAATAATGAAATCCTGATATCCGAGTATGGCGATTCTTATAGGACTGGTCATAGATGCCTCCTTTGCCAATGCACTACAATGTGTCACGCGATGATGCAAATTGTATCATATAGAACATGTTGTGTCAATACAAGTTCCGTGCGAATGGAATCAATCAAGAAACCTTGCGCTAAAAGCACCCAAATAGCGGCAGAAAAAAATTTTTTCAAAATTGTCAGGATGGCATGGCATTTGCTTGATATTTAGTAGGGTGGTTTATCCGCTACGAAATAAAAGGAGAAAAACAGTGAAAAGAGTATTGGCATTCGTTATTTGTCTCTGCATGGCAATTGCAGTGATAGGCTGCTCCGGCAAAGATGCGGCCAAGCCCGCAGCCACTGCTGCGCCGGCTCCCGATTCCGCGCCTGTATCCGATGCAGCCCCCGCAACTGACGAAATGAAGATGGAGTTCACCAAGTTCGCTATCGGCTCTGGCTCTTCTGGCGGCGGCTTTTTCTTGGGGGCGTCAGCTGTGTCTTCCCTTTTGAACAGCAAGGCTCCGGACCTGTTTGAAGCGACAGTCGAGGTCACCGGTGCTTCTGCGAACAATGCGGAACTGATACAGGCAGGCGAGTTCAAGCTTGCTCTGTGCTCTACTGATGTCGCCTGGGAAGCATATAACGGCGTGGAGAGCTTCGCGGATAACAAATGCGACAAGCTGCGCGTGGTTTTTCCTGGCTGGAGCGGCACCTATATCTTTGTCACTCTGGAAGAAAACGGGATCAACGACATGACCGACTTTGAAGGCAAGGCATACAGTCTGGGGACTGTAGGCAGTGCCAATGCGACTGTTACCGAGCGCGTGTTCGATACGCTTGGCGTAAACGTCAAGAAGAACAATCTTCCCAACGCAGATGCGGCACGCGGCGTGGGTGACGGCACCTTGGTGGGATTCACGCATTCCCATCCTTCCTCTCAGGTGCAGGAGATGGAAACGACGCATAATGTGAAGATCATTGAGCTGACCGATGCGCAGAAAGCCCTTATCCGTGAAAAGTACCCGCAGTATATCTGGACTACGATTCCGGCCGGTTACTACAAGAATCAGCCCAACCCCATCGAAAACGTCGGCCTCTACAATCTGTTCATCACCTCCAGCGATGTCAGTGAAGCGTTTGTCTATAACCTCCTGAAGGTTGTATACGGCAACCGTGATTATATGGAGACTGTCCATGCGAAGATGGCGGCGGAAATGGATGTCGCCAACATCGGCATGACCACAATTCCCTATCATCCCGGCGCTGTCAAGTTTTTCCGGGAGATGGGCGTTGAAATCCCCGACGCGCTGATTCCTCCCGAGATGAAATAAACTGTTTCAGCGGATGAAGCAGGAACTTGTTCTTTGAGAAGTCTTTGGGCGGCCGGCACAGCCGGCCGCCCGGATAGGAGCGAGAGGATGACCCAGAAAAAGATAATCGATAAACTGCTGTATATTCTCGGTATCGGAATGTCTCTGTTCCACATCATCTCTTTGATTTTCGTGCCGATGCCCTCGCAAGTGTTTCTGCCGGTGCACCTGTTCTTTGTGCTAACGATGCTGTATTTACGCTATCCTCTGACAAAGAAGCGCGGAAAAAGCATCGAAAAGTTCCATCTGGACAATATTGCTCTGCTCCTCGTCAGCATTGCGGTATGTGTATATGCGTTTTTTGAAATAGAGAACATCGCTAAGCGCGGCGGCGTGCGCACTACCAATGCGGATATCATATTCGGCTTCCTGGCCATCCTGGTTGTGCTGGAAGGTGCACGGCGGACGACCGGAGTGGCTCTGCCCGTTATCGCATGCGTGTTCATGCTTTATGTCTGCTTTGGAGATAAGATCCCCGGCATGCTCGGCCATACCGGATACAGTTTGAAACGATTCATAACCAGTATCTACAGCTATCAGGGACTGTTCGGAACGGCTCTCTCCACGGTGGCTACATATGTGGTTATGTTCATGATATTTGCTACTTTTCTTGAGATGACAGGTGCCGGGGACGCCTTCCTGCAGCTGGCTCTTTGCGTTGCCGGAAAACTTCGCGGCGGTCCTGCAAAAGTGGCGGTGATCGCCAGTGCGCTCTTCGGCTCCATTTCCGGCAGCGCCGTGGCAAATGTTGCCGGAACCGGTGTATTCACGATCCCCCTTATGAAGAAGACCGGTTACCGCAACGACTTCGCAGGCGCAGTGGAAGCTGTTGCATCCACTGGTGGGCAGATCATGCCGCCCGTGATGGCAGCCGGCGCGTTCCTGATGGCAGAATTCCTGGGGATCAAATACACGGCTGTTGCGAAAGCGGCACTTCTCCCGGCCATCCTCTATTTTATCTCATGCTGGATCGCCATCGATGCCGAAGCCGGCAAGCAGGGTCTGTCCGGTTTGAAGAAGGATGAGATCCCGAACGCGGGCACGGTATTCAAGAAGCACTGGCTTAAACTCGTGCCCATTGTGGTACTTATTGTAATGCTGGTGGTCTTCTCCTATTCCGCACTGAAGTCCGCTTTCATCTGCATGGTAATCTGCGTGATCGTGTGTCTGTTCGATAAGGAAAACAAGCTTACCATCCGGAAGATTTTTGATGCGCTGGCGTCCTCTGCTAAAGGAGTCGTATCCGTAGCCGCAGCGTGCGCGTGTGCAGGTTTGGTCATCGGTTCGGTCAACCTGACCGGCTTTGGTTTAAAACTCTCCACTATCATCATCAATTTCTCCCACGGGAATCTGATCGTTGCGCTCCTCCTGAGCATGGTGACGGCCATCATCTTCGGCATGGGCCTGCCCACTACAGTGTCCTACATTCTCTGTGTGACCGTTCTCGCCCCCGTGCTGATCCAGCTGGGGATCAAACCGATCTCGGCACATATGTTCATATTCTACTTTGCCTGTCTGTCCGGGATTACGCCGCCGGTAGCTCTGGCTGCCTATACCGGAGCAGGCATAGCGGATGCGAAACCGTTGAAGACCGCTGTCGAAGCCACCAAGCTGGCGATTATTTCCTATTTCCTGCCGTTCATGTTCGTGTTCAATACTGCCTATCTGCTGGACGGGAGTGCGCTTGATATAGCCCATGCGGTAGTCAGCGGGATTATTCTTTGCTTCTGCGTCGCAGCCGCTGCGCAGGGGTACTTCGTTAAAAAACTGAACCCGGTCTGGCGAGGAGTGTTCCTGGCGGCAGCAGGACTGCTGGTGTATCAGAACATTATTACTGACATCATTGGAATCATAGTTTTCATTGCTGGCTTCGTTTTCCTGAAGCTGGAGCAGAAAAAGCATGCTGAGTCGACGCAGCAGAGCAAATTATTACAAAGGAGCGAGTAAAAATGAGTTACAAAATCGGCGTAGATGTCGGAGGCACTTTTACCGACGTCTGTATGTTTGATGAGTCAAACGGCGATGTGCTCGTGCATAAACTGCCATCGACTCCCTCTGATCCTTCCCAGGCGATCCATGACGGAATCGCGCAGATCCTGGAACTGAACGACGTGAAACCTGCTGATGTATCCTATCTTGCCCATGGGACTACTGTCGCGACCAACGCAGCTATTGAGCGAAAGGGCAGCAAGACCGCCCTCATCACCACGAAGGGTTTCAGGGATTTGATCGAGCTGGCGCGCCAGCAGCGTGCGTCTCTGTATGATGTGCAGGTGGACAAACCCGTGCCCATCATCGAGAAGCATTTGAGAAGAGAAGTGAATGAACGGATTATGTATGACGGAAGCATCTACACGCCGCTCGACATACATGAGGTCGAGCAGCTGGTGGATGAGCTCAGGAGCGAGGGCGTGGAATCCTATGCCGTGTGCCTGTTGCATTCGTATATCAATCCTGTCCATGAAAGAGCAATTAAAAAAGTCATTCAGGAGCGGCACCCGGGTGCATATATCTCCATCTCATATGAAGTACTGCCGGAATACAGGGAATATGAGCGGACTACCACAACAGCGCTGAACAGCTACATCGGGCCGAAAATTGGCACCTATGCTACCTATTTCAAGCAGAAAGTGAAAGAGATGGGCATGACCCTGATCCCCTATATCAATCAGTCCAATGGCGGTCTGATGTCCATTGAGAAGACGTTTGAAAGCCCCATCCGCACGGCTCTTTCCGGCCCGGCAGCGGGTGTGTCGGGCGCCAATTATATGGCCATCACTGCAGGCGTAAGTAATTTTATCTCTCTGGATATGGGCGGAACAAGTACCGATGTATGCCTTGTAGAGAATAACGACCCGAAGCTGACCACATCCAAGGGCGTGGCGGATTTTCCGGTGAAGGTGCCCATGGTGGATGTTACCGCAGTCGGCGCCGGAGGAGGAAGCATCGCCTGGATCGACAACGGAGGCATGCTTAAGATGGGGCCGGAGAGCGCCGGCGCTTATCCCGGGCCGATTGCTTACGGAAGAGGGGGCACGCTTCCGACCGTGACGGACGCCAATGTAGTCCTGCACCGTTTGAATCCGAAGACCATTCTCGGCGGCAGGATGAAGATTTATGAAAAAGAAGCTTATGAAGCCATTGCGGAACAGATTGCGAAGCCCCTCGGCATGGATCCGGTGGAAGCTGCCCGCGGCATGATCAAAGTCGTCAACGCCAATATGGAGCGGGCGATCCGTGTGGTCTCCGTGGAACGCGGATATGATCCCAGAGACTTTGTCCTCATCGCATTCGGCGGCGCCGGCGCCCTGCATGCCGCTATAGTGGCAAAGGATATGGGCATCAAAAAACTGATGATCCCCAACAATCCTGGAATTCTCTGCGCCATCGGCCTTCTGACATCCGACATACGCTCCGATTATGTAAAGACAAGCATTCTCGCTGTAGAGGAAGCCAATGCGGATGCGATTCATGCGAATTTTGATGAATTGATCCAGGAAGGCGACACCTGGCTGGCACAGGAAGGTATTCCCGAGGAAGCGCGCGTTATCAAGTGTAAAGCGGATATGCGTTACTATGGGCAGAACTACGAACTTACTGTCGATTTCGACAGCAGGATGCAGGGCAAGGACTGTGTAGATGCTCTGAGGAACGCGTTCAACGCTGCGCACAGCCGGGAATACGGATACTGCAACGAGAAAGCCAAAGTCCAGGTTGTGAACTACCGCGTGGTTGCGATTGGCAGGGTGCGCAAGATCGATTTGAAATCCTATCCTGATGGCGGCAAGGATTCTTCAGCTGCTGTTGTGGATACCAGAAAGGTGTTCTTTGAGGAGAGCGGAGACTTTGTGGACACCAAGATCTATAACCGTGAGCTTCTGAAGACCGGAAACATCATCGAAGGACCGGCAGTCATCGAGCAGATGGATTCCACGACAGTCATCCCGCCTTCGTTCACCGCTGAAATCGATGCGTACCACAACATTTTCCTGACCCTGAATGCATAAGATGAATAGGAGAAACCAAGGATGAGTATCAAAGCTACGAAGATTGATCCGATCACAGTAGAAGTTCTTCGCAATGCATTTATGTCTATTGCTGAAGAAATGGGTGTTGGACTGATGCGGACTTCATACTCTGCCAACATCAAGGAACGCAGAGACTGTTCATGCGCCATATTTGACGCGGACGGCGCCACAATCGGCCAGGCGGAACATATCCCTGTGCACCTCGGCTCCATGCTGGGGATTGTGGAAAATGTCCGCAAGAAATACCCGCTGGAAGAGATCAAACCCGGGGACATGTTCATTGCTAATGACCCATACCAGGGCGGTGGGACGCATCTTCCAGATATAACCCTCTGCGCTCCGGTTTTTGATGACGGCGTTCTTGTTGCCTTTGTTGCCAATATCGCCCATCATTCCGATATCGGCGGGAGATCCCCCGGCAGTATTTCCGGCGACAGTACCAGCATTTTCCAGGAAGGGCTGCGCATCCCTCCCGTGAAAGTCATGCGGGAAGGAACGATCGTCCAGGAGATCATGGACATGATCCTTCTGAACTGCAGGACCGGGTTTGAAAGGACCGGAGACCTGATGGCGCAGATCTCCGCCAACATCATCGGTGCGAGGCGGATGGAGGATATCATCAAGCATTACGGCCGGGAGACCACCCTGGGCGCCATGCAGGAGCTGATGGACTACGGGGAGAGAAAGGCACGCGCTGGTATTGCGTCGATGCCAGACGGCGTGTACACATTTACTGATTACATGGATGATGACGGCATCGATCTTGATACGAAGCTGCCCATCAAGGTTACCATTACCATCAAGGGCGATCAGATCGCTCTGGACTTCACCGGGTCTGCGCCGCAGGTCAAAGGCGCCATCAATGTGGTCGAAAATGCGCTGCGCGCTTCTGTGTTCTATGCTTTGAAAGCCATAATCGATCCCGAGCTTCCTCCTAACGGGGGGTTCTACAGGGCTATTTCCATCTATGCTCCGAAGGGAAGCATCCTGAACCCGATCCCGCCTGCTGCTGTGGGCGGCAGGACGGATACCTGCCAGCGTGTGGCAGACGTCATATTCGGGGCTTTGGCGCCGATCGTGCCCACCAGAGTCATGGCGGGATGCAACAGCGCCGTTTCAGTGCCGGTCATTTCCGGTCCAAACCACCGGAACGGACAGTACTTTGTGAATCCGGAGTCCTTGGGAGGCGGCTTCGGTGCCCGCTATAACAAGGACGGCCTTGACGGTGTTCACGTGCATATCACCAATTCTTCCAATCTGCCGGCTGAATGTCTGGAGCAGGAATATCCCCTGATGATCGAACGGTATGAACTTCGCAAAGACTCCGGCGGTGCAGGGAAGTTCCGCGGCGGACTCGGGTATATTAAAAACTACAGGACACTGCAGGATGACAGCGTTTTCGGCTCTCACGGCGACAGGCAGAAACTGCCGCCCTGGGGATTGTTTGGCGGAAAACCCGGTCTTCCCGGACGGTTCGTCATCAACCCCGGGCAGCCTGATGAACGCATACTTCCTTCCGGTAAAAATTCGAACATCGAACTTAAGAAAGGAGATATCCTGAGCGCCCAGACACCCGGTTCCGGAGGTTACGGGGATCCGTTCGAACGTCCTGCTGAGGTGGTTTTGAAGGATGTGATCAATGAAAAAGTCAGCCTGGAGAAAGCCAGGGAGGACTACGGCGTCGTCATTATTCCTGAAACCATGACTGTTGATTTGGAAGCAACTGCAAAACTGCGCGCAAAAGCATGCTAGAAAGGATAAATCAAATGAAGCAGAAGATATTGTACTTGAATGAAGAAGACGTTCATTCTCTCGGCGTAGCCGATATGAAACAGGCCATCGTTGATGTGGAAGAGTGTTTGAAACTGTATTATAAAGGCGATGCCATCGTGCCAGATAAAATCTCCATGGGCTTCGGCAAGGATTTTTTTGAGGAAGGAATCAAAGGCAGGATCAACTGCATGCCCGGTTTCCTTGGCGGCGAGTACAACATGGCCGGTGTAAAATGGATCGGCAGCAATCCCTCCAATACAAAAATAGGGCTGCCCAGGGCAAATGCGATCACGGTGCTGAATGATCCGGTGACAAAAGCCCCTGTTTGTGTGATGAACGGAAACGAGCCGAGCATGATCCGTACCGGGGCAGCCAGCGGTGTGGCAGCTAAATACCTGGTGAAAAAGAACGCAAAAACCATTCTGCTCGTCGGCGCCGGCCCACAGAACATGACCCAGCTGGAGGCTATGTACTGCGTACGTCCTTCTCTCGAGAACATCTATGTCTGCGACATCAATCCCGCTGCCGGCGAGAATTTTGCCAAAGTAATGGGCGATAAGCTTCATGTAAATATCATCCCCATCACGAAGATGTCGGATTGCCCTGTAATGCCTGACATAACCACCAATGCCACCAGCGTTCCCGTACCGGTCGTGGATATCGATATGGTCGGCGCAGGCTGTACACACTTCAGCGTGGGAGGATTGGACCATCCGGATCTTTATAAAAAAGCTGACAAGCTGATCTGTGATTCCTGGAGCCAGGCAAGGCACAGGGGTTCCAGCTACCTGACTTTAGCGGGACAACGCGGCGAGGTAACTGATGACGATATCTATTGCAAAGAAATCGGAGAAATCATATGCGGCGAGAAACCCGGGCGCGAGAACGATACCGAACTTATCTACTATAAGCCTGTAGGGATGGGCATCGAGGATATCGCCCTCTGTGCCAAAATATATCGGAAAGCGCTGGAGACCAATACCGGTACTATGCTTGATTATTGATTATACATGAAGTCTTTTGCATCAGGGGAGAAAGTCTTGTGCTTTCTCCCCTGATGCAGCTGGAGGCTAGATAATGGAGAATTTTGAGATCCTTGCCATTCGTGTTTCCTCACGGATGAAAGCAATGGATAGATTCTGTTTATTTATAGCGCTTCAGGGATCGTGTCGGTGAAATGCTGCTGCAACGCCTGAACCGCTTTTTCCTTTTTCTGCGAGGAGAGGTGTGTGTAGATGTTCATGGTCACGGTTGGGTCGGCGTGACCGAGGAAATCCTGGGCTGTCTTCACATCCACCCCGGCATCGTAGAGCATAGTGGCGTAGGTGTGCCGAAGCTGGTGGGCGGTGAACCGGTCCATAGCGACGATTTTGGGATTGCTCCGACTGGCATCCCGGCCGCCGGCCTGGATGTTCAGGTAGTGCATATAGGAGTTCCAGGAGGTGGTCCAGGCCGTATTGGTCATCATACTGCCGTCCGCCGCAGGACAGACATACAAGGATCTGTTTCGCCGTGCCTCCCGGAAGATGGGAACGAGTTGGGCTGGGAACGGCACGATCCGATTGCCTGCCGCCGTCTTGGGTCGCTTGATCTTCGCCT
>JAEEGL014520721.1_pt1 | contig 14843 bp, 15 predicted proteins | sample 9134231 | NCBI WGS metagenome assembly JAEEGL01 (sample SAMN16246548, study PRJNA631951) | gut metagenome | biome: gut microbiome; feature: rumen; material: fiber-attached | host: Bos | place: Iran: Karaj | collected 2018-10 | reverse complement strand
TGATTAATGAGTCTGTCCAGGATTCTGCATTATGGCGTATCAACAACAGTGCTGATAATACGCCTAACGACCAGCAGCTTCGTGCTGTAGTGAGAAGATACAATCTTAGTTATGCCAAATAGCCAAGATCGGATTTTTGGATACGATTTGATTAAGACAATCGCCATAATCATGATCGTATTCTATCATTTAGGTGGGATTGATTATGGGGCTATAGAACCAGGGCATTTTTATCTGCCTAACCTGAACAAATTCTTTTCTGCGTTGTGTGCTGCTGGTGTCCCTTTGTTCTTTATGGTGAATGGAGCTTTGGTAATTCCGAAGAATTTGCATTGGAAGCAGTTGTTGTTTAAGGTCTTTCATCTGCTCTTTCTTTTCGTGTTTTGGAAACTTGTCTTGCAATATCTCGTCTCTTTCAAGTTGTTGGCTATTGAGGATAAGATGGTCCATTTCTGGTTTTTGTGTACTTTGTCTATCGTTTATTTGATGAGTATAGTGCTGCAAAAATCCACTTTTCTTCGACATGCAGTCCTTGTCTTTCTTTTCTTATTCCCTTTCTGTTATAATCTTCTCTGGGATGTTGTCCTGTTTTTTGTCCCATCATTTGATGCTTTTAAGGTAATTCATACAGGTTTCTTCACATTGTATAGTGTTCTTTATTTCTATCTGGGAAGTTCTTTAATAACTCGACATACTTCATCTTTTTACGCTATAGGACTAATTGTCCTTGGCCTTCTACTTGTTAATTTTGAAGTGGTGGCGATGAGTAATCATTATCATGTAATTTATGATGGCGTAAATAGCTCGTTTCCCACTCTTGGAGCTTTGTCCATGTCTGTGGGTATCTTTTTCTTAGCCAAGGGTGTTGTTGTCAATGAGAGTCTCCCTCATCTGTTTGTTTCGTTCGTCGGCCGTAATACGATGGGTATTTTTTTATTCCATGTGTTATTTATATCAGTTTTACGTTATTATTTCCCCACATTATTTTTTAACCTTTCTTTCGTCTCTTCATTATTAATCTCATTTTTAATCGTATTAGTTACAGGTTTGTTTTCTGAATTCATCAGGCATACTAAAGCGTTCTTTTTAATTAGCCTCTCTACATCTGCTCTTAGGTCAAAAGAATCTTTACAATAAGCAAATGGAAGTAAACGATAAAAGAATAGCCAAAAACTCTCTCATGCTTTACTCTCGTATGTTTTTAAGCATGATAGTCGGTCTATATACGAGCAGAGTGGTTTTACAAACTTTAGGAATAGAGGATTTTGGTATTTATGGTGTTGTCGGAGGTATCGTCACCATGATGGGTTTCTTGAATTCCTCTATGAATAATGTTTCTTCCCGATATATTGCTTTCGAATTAGGTAAGGGAGCTAATAGTCAGCTTAAGCAAATTTTCTGTACAGCTGTTATAATCCATTTGTTGATTGCTTCAATTATTGTTATTATTGGTGAAACTATAGGCATGTGGTTTTTATGTAATAAGTTAGTTATTCCAGAAAGTCGATTGTATGCTGCTAAATGGGTGCTTCAGTTATCAATATTGTCTGCCGCTATTGGTATAACTCAAACTCCTTATTCCGCATGTATTATAGCTCATGAGAAAATGGAAATTTATGCATATTTTGAATTATTGCATGTATTTCTAAAATTGTTGATTGTTTATCTTCTTGTAGTCTCAGATTGGGATAAACTGATTGTATATTCCATTTTAGTAGCTGCCACCACTATTTTTATGCAAGTTTTATATAGGTTTTATTGTGTCAGGAATTATAAGGAATCCAGTTTTGAATGGATATGGAATAGAGCTTTGATCAAAAATATGATCGCTTTTACCAGTCAGAATATTTTTGCGCATTTTTCTTTTTCAGTCCGACAGCAAGGTGTTAATTTTGTTTTGAACATGTTATTTGGGGTTGCAGTTAATGCTGCCTGTGGATTGGTAAGCACCATTCAAGGAATAGTATTACAATTTTCAAATAATATTCTGGTCGCATTTAATCCTCAGATTATCAAAAATTATTCAAAGAAAGATTATTCGGAAATGAATAGGTTGATGATTAATGCGTCCAAGTATTCGATGTTGTTATTGTTGTTATTTATTATTCCTCTGGTTTTGGAATTGCCCCAAGTTTTGCAACTTTGGCTAGGGATGGTCCCTGAACATACGGTTATTTTTGCAAGAATTAGCCTTATTTCCTTGATAACCTGTTTAACCAATCCCCTTTATACCGGGTTGCTGGCGACTGGGAAAATCAAACAGTTTAGCACGTTTCAAGGTACTTTATATTTAATTACTCCATTTGTTATTTATTTTATTTGTTCTTTATATGGCAGACCTTATATTTCCTATTTGATTATTTTCCTTTTTCAAATGCTTATTTCCCTTGCAAATATTTATTTCTTAAAAAAGAATATTCCGAGCTTTAGCATTTCTCTTTTCGTCAAAACTACTTTATTCGATGTTATTCTTCCTTCTTTACTAGTTGCGTTTGTCTTATTATTGCTCAAACATCAACTTCAAGCGTCTTTTTTGCGGACTATTGTTCTTTCTTTTTTATCTATAGTATTATTATCATCTATAACATTTGTTAGAATGGATAAAAGTACTAGATCCTTGATAATTCATAAGGTTTTCAATAAAGTTTAAGTCTATTATTTCGATTATTTACTCTATATGAATTTACTGAGTCTTATAAGAGAGATTAAGTGGAAATATTTATTCAGAGGGTCATATTGTAGAGTCTGTCGAGGAGGAACGTTTATTGTCGGTAAAAATGTTTCTATTAGTAAATCCAGGATATATGTTTACCCCGGTAGCATTTTTGTTATTGATGATAATACTAAAATAGATAAATGCATCATTTCTGTTGATAAAGGAGAATGTACGGTTGGTCATCATTCAATTATTGGATCACCTAAAGTTAAAAATGTTATCAATATAGAAAATGGTATATTAAGTATTGGGTCTTATTCTTATATAAATACTCATCGATTATGGATTCGTTTTGGAGGAAAGTGTGTTATAGGTAATTATAATAATATAAACTCAGGATCTGTAATTAGATGCGATTCATTAATAACTGTAGGTGATTATAATCAAATCAGTTATAATGTATATATTTGGGATACTAATACTCATTGCATTCTTAAGAAAGAAGAAAGAAGGGCAATTACTGAGGAGCATTTCCCTTATTTCGGATTCGAGAAGGAGAAACCAGTTACTGCTCCTGTCAAGATAGGTGATGATTGTTGGATTGGCCAAAATGCTACAATATTGAAAGGAAGTATTATTCATGATGAAGTGATTGTCGGTTATGGTTGTTTTATTGCAGGACGAACCATCCCTGCTAAATCTACTGTCGTGAATGATATTCAACTGAAAGCTTGGCAAAGAAATGATTGAAAGTTTTTTTAGGAGAATTATTAAATTTTTCAAGCCCATTAGGATTAAGGGCTTCAACAACAATTATCATTGTGAATCAAGACTGGGACGGAAATTCAATGTGTACGTAAATGGGAATGATAATGATATACGTATTGGAAGTGGTTGCATGCTATCAAATACGTCTATCTTCGTTTCTGGAAACAATAATCGTATCATCGTTAGCGATAAAGTAAGGTTTTTAGGACCTTGTAAAATAGTATTGCAAGGTAATGCCGAACTGGTTTTAGGCTGTAATTCGGGTATTCGAGGTGTAGAGTTCAATTTGAAACGGGCTAGGATTCAGGTGGGTGAATTATGCATGTTCAGCTACGGCATAGTTTTACGGAACCATGATTCTCATCGTATTATTGACACAAGCACCGATCAGGTGATCAATCAACCCAAGGATATCGTATTAGGCAACCATGTTTGGATTGGGCAAAATGCAACTATTCTGAAAGGTGCTAACGTAGGCGACAATTCTGTAATAGGTTTGGGATCGGTGGTGACTTCAAGCTGTGAGGCCGGCTCTGTCTTGGCGGGTGTTCCTGCTAAGGTTGTAAGGCACAATGTTAATTGGGACTATTAAGAGTATGCTTATTTCAATTGTCGTTCCCATCTACAACGTCAGCAGGTTTATCGATCATGGCATTCAGCAATTGCTATCCTTGACATATAAGGATATTGAGATCCTCTTGGTTGATGATGGGAGTACCGATGCTAGCCCTTCAATGATTGACAAGTGGGCTTCTCAGAACCCTTTTATCACCGCACTTCACCAAAAAAATGCTGGAGCAGGTATTGCTCGCCAGAATGGGGTCGACCACGCAAAGGGCGAATACGTATGGTTCTATGATATCGATGATGAAATCGAACCGGAATTGTTAGAGCGCTGCTTGCCATATTTGGATGGTGAACTGGATATTTTGCAGTTCGGTTACGACACCTGGGATTCAAAGTACAACATTCGAGAGGATTGTCGTTTTCTTCCTATGGAAGCGCATTCCAACGTAGAGGTGAAGGAGCGTTATTCTAAATACATTTTTGGCCAATATCATTTGAATGGCTTCGTCTGGAACAAGATTTATAGGGTTTCTTTCTTGCGAGACTATAATATCAGGTTTCAAAGTCAAAAGGTGCAGCAAGATGAGATTTTTAACCTGAATGCCTACAAATATGTAAACCATTTGCGGGTTATTTCTGATCTCCTATATCATTATTTCATCTATCATAAAGGGAATACTAGATCTTTCATTATTCCACATAGACTTAAGATATCTCTGGAAGTAAGGGACAACTTCTTGTCGTTATATCATTTTTGGGATTTGGACGATAAGGAAATTCTTTCCTACATTTATAGTAGGCATATTGGGAATGTTATTACATCGCTGAATTTTAATCTGTCTAAATCCGTTATGTCAGGACGACAGGATTTTTTCTGGGCGGTTAATCACTCTTCGATACAGGAATCTTTGAGGCAGATACATGTTTTAGACACTGATCTTTCTGGCTTTTTCAAGCGGAAATATCTTCAGGCACTCCAAACTAAATCATTTTCTGGGTATTTCGTTGTTTATATTTCTGAAAAGCTAGTCAAGTCATTTAAGTCTTTTACTCGTCTTGTTAAATCTATTTGAGAATTAATTATGGACAATATTGCATTAATCATTGCAGGTGGTTCTGGTAACCGTATGGGCCAGGACATTCCCAAGCAGTTCATGCACATCGATGGAGCCCCTGTCATCATTCACACAATGAAGGCATTCGAGCAGCATCCCGATATCGATGCAATTGCCGTCGTGTGCTTGCATGGCTGGGATACCGTATTGCAGTCTTACGCCAACCAGTTTAACATTACCAAGCTGAAATGGATATTCCCCGGTGGCAAGACGGGTATGGAATCGATTCATAATGGAATCTATGGGCTTAAAGAGGCTGGTTGTGACGACGAGGATCTTGTGCTGATTCATGATGCTGTTCGTCCCCTGCTTTCACAGGAAATCATCTCTTCGAATATTGCCATTTGCAAGGCCTATGGATATGCTATCACTGGCATCCAGTGCCGTGAGGCAATCCTCAAGAGTGAGGACGGATTTACGACTACAACCAGCATCCCTCGCGACACTTTAATCCGCACCCAGACGCCTCAAACCTTCCGTCTTGGTAACATCATTGCTGCACATGAAGAGGCCGCTCAGAAGGGCATTCGCGAATCTGTCGCATCTTGTACGCTGATTGCCGAACTTGGCACAAGCAGAGTGATGCATGTCGTCCCCGGATCAGAGAAGAACATCAAGATCACAACGGTCGAGGACATCGAGATGGTCAAGGCATTGATGCATACGGCTAAAGAGTCATGGCTGAAATAAGGGATTTGCCTTGGGAGAAACTCTCCGAGTGTAATATTCTTGTGACGGGTGCTACTGGCCTTATCGGCTCTTCCTTCGTGGACGAGCTGATGAGTAATCCCAATAAGGATTATCAGGTCTATGCACTGGGAAGAAACGAGAAACGTGCTCAGACCCGTTTCTTCCAGTTCAACGATGATCCCGCTTTTCATTTTCTGTGTGGCGACATAACGCATCCTCTAGCCGGTGATGTGCCCTTTCATTTCATCATCCATGCTGCGAGCAATGGTAGTCCCAATTTCTTCGCCAACAGTCCCGTCGAGGTGATGAAATCCAATCTCTTTGGCGTCTCCAACCTCATCGAATATGGGCTTGCTCACGGCATGAAGCGGTTCCTATATGTCTCTTCCGGTGAGGTATATGGTGTCAACGAGGCTTCGGTTTTCGATGAGAGCAGTTACGGATATGTAGATATTCTCGACACGCGTTCCTGCTATCCTTCTTCCAAACGTGCAGCCGAGACGTTGGCCATGTGCTATGCTGCTGAGTATGGCGCCGATGTCGTCGTAGCTCGTCCTTGCCATACCTATGGCCCTCATTTCACCGAGTCCGACAATCGTGTCTACGCGCAGTTCATCCGGAATGTGCTCAACGGCGATGACATTGTCATGAAGAGTGCCGGCACTCAATATCGTTCCTGGTGTTATGTCGACGATTGTGTTTCTGCTCTATTGTATATTCTTTTGAAAGGGGAGAGTGGCCAGGCATATAATATCGCTGATAAGACTTCGGTCGTCACAATCCGCGAATTGGCCGAAAAGATTGCACATATCGCAGGTCGTAAGGTAGTGATGCAAATTCCCTCCGATATTGAGAAGAAGGGATTTACACCTATCAAGCGCGCTGTGTTCAACACTGCAAAATTGGAGGCATTAGGTTGGTCGGTCAGCGGAACGATGGAGGAGAAGTTAAGTAGGACGATTGACGTTTGTAGGTCAAATGTTCAAGGAAACAGTAGATAGTATAGTTGCTCTTTTGCATCAGGACAACAAAAAGGGCGAGTTCGCTCGCTTTGCCATTGTTGGTGTCATTGCTGCAATTATCCATTATGTTATTTATTTTGTTCTTTATCACTTCATTAACGTTAGTGTCGCCTATACTATCGGATATATTTTAAGTTGGTTTTGCAATCTTTATCTGACGAGTCGTTTTACGTTTCATCGTAAGGCAACCATCAAGAAGAGTGTAGGCTTTGCAGGCGCTCATGTCGTCAACTACTGTATGCATATCGTTTTATTGCAATTCTTCTTGTGGGTAGGTATGCACAAGGCATTGGCACCATTCTTCGTAATGGGAATTGCCACTATGGTCAATTTCTTTTTGGTACGATTCATTTTTAAGAAAAGATAATTTATCCTACATTATTTTTATAAATAATTATAATTGATTATGGTGTTATCAGAAAAAGAAACTACTAAACTAAAGTCAATGCTAATACAGACTTTCAAAGCTTTTTGTGAGTTCTGTAATTCCAATGACATCCACTTCTTTGCAGGAGGTGGTACAATGATTGGAGCCGTTAGGCATAAAGGTATTATCCCTTGGGATGACGATATTGACATATTCATGTTAAGAAAGGACTACGATAAGTTCATTTCTTTAAGGAGTCATTTCGAAGGTACAGACTATGAGATAATTGATCCTACTGATGATGGGTATTTTTGCTCAATGGCTAAATTTTCACATCGGTATTCATCTATATGGGAGTTTCGTGATATACCATTTGTTACTGGAGTGTATCTCGATGTTTTCGTGTTGGATTATGAGGATGGTAGCTATGAGGAAGTAGCCGAGAAGAGAAAAAAGTATGATCATTTTTCTAATCTTTTCTACATTAGTTCTGCTGATCACCCTTTCTCATTGATTTTTAAGGAGCTTGCTCATTTCAATCTAAAGAAGGGCATTTGGTATTTGGCTCAGAAGTGCATAGTTAGGAATTTGCGTTTTTATTATAGATCCCAGATATTAAAACGTTCATATGTCGATCATGGCCGATGGCTCGTAGTTTATCAAAGTATCTATGGCAAAAAGGATATTTATCAGGCCTCTTGGGTTCAGGAGGGTTTCCTGAAAGTTCCTTTCGAAGATACATTTATTGAGGTGCCAAAGAACTATGATGCTATTTTGACTCAAGTCTATGGCGACTATATGGCATTCCCTCCCGAGGAGAAGAGATGTGCTCAGCATTCTCGCTTTTATGTAAATCTTGATAAAAGAATTACGAAAGAGGAAATCAAGAATATACTGGCTGAAGCCCTTTAGAGTCCTGTTTATATGATCCCTAATATTATTCATTATTGTTGGTTCGGTGGCAATCCTCTTCCTAAGTCTGCAATAAAATGTATCAATAGTTGGAAACGGTTCTTCCCTCACTTCGAAATAAGGGAATGGAACGAATCGAACTTCGATGTGAACATGATGCCATTCACGCAGGAAGCTTACAGCGCACGAAAGTATGCCTTTGTGAGTGATGTCGCTCGCTTTTGGATTTTGTTGAACGAAGGAGGAATCTATTTTGATACTGATGTCGAAGTTGTTGCACCCTTTGATGATATCATCTCTAAAGGAGCTTTCATGGGGGTCGAAATTCCAAGTAAGGAGGGAGCTTTACCTATGATCAATCCAGGTCTTGGATTAGGTGCCGAAAAGGGAAATGTGGTAATCGAAGAGGTATTCAATTACTATTGCACCTTGCATTTTCAAACACCAGAAGGTGTACAGATTCCTGGCACTGTAGTCAAGCATACGACGCACGTCTTGGCTACGCAGTTTAATCTGCAGCCCAACAATGAAATACAGCAGCTGGACTCTGTCACTATTTATCCCATCGATTATTTCAATCCATTCGACGATTTGACAGGGGTCTTAAACAAAACCTCCAATACACGTTCCATTCATTGGTTTTCAAAAACATGGGTCGATAAGCCTTCTTGGTATTTCTCAATCACCAGGTTATTACATCGTCTATTGGGAACATCTTTTTTCCAAGGGAAAAGTAAGTCATGAATAAACCCCGTATTTTTATCAATTTCCATTATATGGAACTGGGTGGTGCCGAACGTGCACTGCTGGGTCTCCTCAATGCTATAGATGTCGAAAAGGTCGATGTCGATTTGTTCTTGAATCAACATACCGGAGCATTTATGCCGCTCATCCCTTCGAAAATTAATCTTCTCCCTGAGATTCCTGCATATTCCGCTATCGAACGCCCTATGATCACAATCCTCAAGGAAGGTCATTGGCGAATATTATGGGGAAGAATCAAAGGAAGACTCAAACACAAAAGATACCTGCACAAGATCGGTAGGAATAGAGATGGAAGTGCCAGCCAATATGCATTCGATGGAGTCGCTCCATTTCTCCCGTCCTTGAAGTATCTAGGGCATTATGATATGGCCATCAGCTTCCTCGATCCTCCTCACATTGTGCAGGATAAGGTGGATGCTTCTATCCGTATGGAATGGATTCATACCGACTGGTCAACGGTGGAGGTCAATGAGAAGCTGGTAGCACCCCGATGGGGACGAAATGATTACATTGTTTCGATATCTGAGGCAGTGACAAAGCAATTCCTGAAACGATTTCCGCAGTTCGAGGATAAGATAATTGAGATTCATAATATTCTTAGTCCTGCATTTGTCAGGAGTCAGGCTTCCTTAGAAGGTGTTCCCAGTGAGATTAACCCCGAAGGCTTGACGCTTTGCTCAGTAGGAAGGATAGCCTACCTTAAGAATTTTGACAATATTCCTCATATGGCAAAATTCCTGGTCGAGAAAGGGCTGAAGTTCCACTGGTATATAGTGGGCCCAGGCAATCATGACCTTATCGATAAGACGATAATTGCCAATGGTGTGGATCATTGCGTTCATTTTGTAGGACCTAAATCCAATCCATATCCATGGATGAAGGCTTGCGATATTTATGTCCAGCCATCTCGATTTGAAGGGCATTCAGTGACTGTCCGCGAAGCACAGATGATTGGGAAGCCTGTTATCATTACCAATTACCCGACAGCCAAAAGTCAAATTCGTGATGGAGTAGATGGCATCATTTGTGGAATGGATAACGAGAGCGTAGCCGATGCTATTATATCTTTGGACAAAGATAAACAGTTGCAATCGCGTTTGGTGGAATATGTTTCTTCTCATGACTATGGTAATGAGAAGGAGGTTGAAAAGATTTATAGACTGCTAAACATTTAGTCTATTTGGCGACTTCGACGTTATTATGGAATTGTCTTCTGCTGATCTAATAAGATTCAAAGGGTTGCTTCTCCAGACCTATAAATGCTTTTCCGAGTTCTGTACGAATAATGGAATACGTTATTGTGCGGCTGGAGGTACGATGATAGGAGCAGTCCGACATCATGGGTTTATACCTTGGGATGATGATATCGATGTCTATATGAAACGCCCGGATTACGACCGGTTTATCGCTCTTCGCAGTCAATTGATGGGAACTGATTATGAGATACTTGATCCAAGCTCCCCTGGTTACTATTGCGCACATGCCAAGTTCTCACATCGGCATTCAACAATTTGGGAGTTTCAAGGTATCCCTTTTGTATATGGTGCCTATGTCGACGTATTTGTTCTGGACTATGAGGATGGCGATTACGACGATGTCGCCCGAAAGAGGATGGATTATGCCAAATGGGTCAATCAGTTCTATCTTTGCTCCAATCATCACCCGGCTGAAGAGATTTGGAACCTTTTTTTGCAGGGTGCCTTTAAGAAGTCATTATGGTATGTTTTTCAAAGGCTTTTCTGGGGGAGTTTCCATTCATTGCTCAAACGTGTAATCTTAAGAAAATCAGCCAATACGCAAGGCGAATGGCTTGTCGCTTATACCGGAACATCGGGAGTGAAGGATATATTTCGTGCCGAATGGTTCGATGATTACATGTCTTATCCCTTCGAGGACACTGTCATCAATGTTCCTAGTGGGTATAACGCGTTCCTCAATGCCATGTATGGCGATTATATGACATTTCCCCCTGTTGAGGAACGCACATCTCATCATCCTCTCTTCTATGTTAATTTGGATAAAAGGATTTCAAGGAAAGAGATCCAGCAAATTCAAGTTGGATATTGAATAAGGTTGATTGTTCCAATTCCTTAAATTTTCGATGAAGAACCCCACCATTTCTATTATAGTTCCTATTCATAATGCAGAAAAGTATTTGCATGATTCCTTGAATAGTATCAAGTCTCAGACTTTTACCGACTTCGAGGCCCTTTTGATTGATGATGGAAGTGATGATGATTCCTTGTCTATACTGCAAGATTATCATACGGCGGATGCCCGATTTAAAGTGCATCATCAGGTCAATCGGGGTGCCAGTGCTGCTCGGAATGTGGGTCTGGAGAATGCGGTAGGGGAGTTCATATGTTTTGTAGATGCCGACGATCAGGTCGCTCCTACCTTCTTGGAAGATCTTTATCTGGCTATGGGCGATCAGGTAGATTCCACGATGGGAGGATTCCGTCGAATCGACTTGTTGAGCCATGAGGAGTGCGAAGTGGTTCCCCAGAAGAAGATTGAAACGCTCGAAGAGAATCTTCTTGGCTTTTATGCTGCCAACCACAAGGACTGGCAGCGATATATGGTGAACCGTATGTTTCGGAAGTCTATCATTCAAGCCAATAATCTTCGTTTCAAGGAAGATATCTTTTACAAGGAAGATGGTCTTTTCTTGGTTCAGTATCTCTGTGCCTCCAATGGGATGGTCGAGTGTGTCGACAAAGTTCTCTACTATTACTATAGGAATGAGACTGGAGCCATGAGTAAGACTTGGCACTCTTTCGACCCTAAGATTATCTCCAACCTCGAGGCTCATCGGCGTATTATAGAAGTAATCAGACGCAAGAACGTTTCTGAAATTGTTGTGTCGAAGGCATTGAGCCAGGCAAAAGCATCATGCAATTGGATTGTCCAGATGATGTTTCGGGCCAAAGCCTTCAAGCTTGTTTATCTTTTTAGAATAGAGAGGATCATGTTATCAGTCCTTGGATTACGTGATTATCTTTCTTGGCGAACTTCTCAATTATTTAGGATCAAATAATGAATATTTTATTTTCTTCTGACAATAATTATGTCAGGCACTTGGGTGTCGCTATTTATAGTATACTGTACCACAACAAGAAAATCTCGCATTTTAAGTTCTATATTGTGGATAATGAAATAAGTTCGGAGAATAAGGCCAACTTACAAACGCTAATTCTGACATTTAATAATTCTGAACTCATTTTCATCCCATTCAAAAACTGGAGCGATAGTTTACATCTCAATATGGTGTGGCCAATCTCTATTAGTGCCTATGCCCGATTGTTTATCAGCGAGATGATTGAGAAAGATGTAGATAGGGTTTTGTATTTGGATAGTGACGTGTTGGTAAATGGAGACCTTTACGATCTATGGAATACCAATCTTCAAGAGAATGTAGTGGGCGCTGTTCAGGATCAGGTTCCTCCCAAAACGAAAATAGGTGTTCGCTTAAGCCCCGGTGACCCGTATTTTAATTCTGGTATTCTTTTGATTGATCTTAAGAAGTGGAGGGAATTCGATGTGACGAATGAAAGTATGCGATTTATTTCTTCACATGGAGGAAGGATTATACATCATGATCAAGGTGTACTCAATGGTATTCTTAAAGGCAAATGGGAGAGATTACCGCTGAAATATAATGTGATGACTATTCATTACATGATGCCTCAAGCGAAAATAAAGAAATTTTTCCATGACGAGTCGTTGTTTTATGACGACAAGGAAATAGCAAATGCCAAGCAAAATCCTGTCATACTTCATTTTACCCCCAGTTTCACCACTCATCCTTGGGAAGTGAATTGCAAGCACCCCTGGGCCAACTGCTATCGTGAAACATTATTGAAGACTCCATGGTCGGGCTACCCTCTCGAGAAAGAGAAGAACCCTTGGTATTTGAAGTTGATCAATTGGTATTATCGTAAAAATTTATAACTATCGTTTATGATAGAACTTGTACCTGCCGAATATTATACATTAGTCTTCTATAGCACAATGTTCGTATTATGCCTTTTGACAGGCATATATTATCTCGATTCGAATAGCTGCCAAAAATTATTGAAACAGAATTCCGCATTGTTGCCTTTTCTGCTTTCTGTTATTTTAATCTTTTATATAGGATTAAGACCTATACGTGGTCTGTATTTTGGAGATATGGCTATGTATAACCATGTTTGGCGACTTGTTGATGAGTCTTCTGGGGCGACTCGTATATTGGAATCTAATAGAGAATGGTTCTTTCAGTTCGTTCTGGTATCTAGCAAGCGGTTGGTCCCTAATCCTCAATTCTTTTTCCTGGTAGTTGATATTATTTATATTGGATGTCATTTTTGGGCATGCAAGAAGTTATTGTGGGAGAATGTTTGGCTGGCAGTGTTATTTACCTTCTATTCCTTCCAGTTCTTTACGTTTGGAACCAACGGCCTGCGTAATGGTATGGGATGTGCTCTGATGCTGGTTTCAATTGCTTATTTTGCCGATCGTAACAAGATAGGATATATCATTGGTTTTTTGTTCTTTATTTTCGCACTTGGTTGTCATCGCTCGGTATTGATTCCTTTTGCGGCGGTGATGGTTTCCCTGTTTTTTGTCAAGGATATCAAGTATTCGGTGTCAATATGGCTCTTCTGTATCTTCCTTTCTTTGGTCGCAGGTAGTTATTTCCAAAATCTATTTTTAGGATTAGGTCTTGACCAGCGAATGTCGACTTATTCTTCGGTATCCGAACAGTCGATGGCTAAATTTTCCCGTTTAGGGTTTCGATGGGATTTTTTGCTTTATAGTGCGATGCCTGTTGCGTTGGTTTGGTTTGTTCGATATAAAGGTATTTTTAACAGAACTTTGTACTTTTTGGCCAACACTTATATAATAGCTAATTCATTTTGGGTCCTGATCTGTCGTGTGGCTTTTTCCAATCGATTTGCCTACTTGTCTTGGTTCTTGTATTCTTTAGTCATCGCTTACGCTGTAGTGCGAGTACCTATTTGGAAAAATCAGGATAAAATTGCTGGTTGGATTCTTCTGGCACATTCTGCTTTCACGATAATAATGTTTTCAATTGGGCAGTTATGACGAAGACGCTTACCGTTTTCACACCTACCTACAACCGTCGACATACGCTGTGTCGCACCTACGAATCGCTTTGTAGCCAGACGTCCGATGATTTCAATTGGCTGATCATTGACGATGGTAGCAACGATGGTACACGTCAGTGGGTCGAGAGTTTGGGTGAGAAGGTTGTTCCTTGCGGTATTAGTTTCGATTGGATGGGGCGGCCGTTGACTCAAACTGATGAGAATCATTTCACCGTCCTCTCAAAAATGAAGAATTCAGGCGCCCCTTTATTGATCGAATACATCTATAAACCCAATGGAGGGCTCTATACGGGTTACAATGTCGCTTATTCTACCATTCAGACCGAGTTGTGTGTATGTATCGATAGCGATGATTTTATGCCCGATGATGCTGTGAAGACCATCATTTCTAAATGGGAAAGTCGTTCGGCTGTTCAATCTGCGACCGATAGTCAATTGGCAGGTATTGTTGGCCTTGATTACGATGTAGTCAGCAAAAAGCCGATAGGAGGGGAGTTCCCCGACGACAATCAGGTTTGTTTTTGGGAAGACTTGCATCACACCGGTGACAGCAAGCATGCGATGCGAACCGACTTAATGCGCCGCGTCGCACCTCAGGTGGGTTTTCAGGGAGAACGCGATTTCAACCCCTACTATATGCTCATGCAGGTTTGTAATGACTATCAGGTCATGGTGGTGAATGAAAATTTCTGTTGGGTGGAATATCAGACCACTGGCGATTCGATGTCGGCGGGTATCTGGAAGCAATATGTGCGTTCGCCTCGTAGCTATGCCAAGTATCGTATTATGCAGTTGCAGATGAAGCATGGCATTGACTTCAAGCGTAAGCTCATGCTTTGCATTCATTATGTTTCTTCCTGTATTCTCTCC
>JAEEGL013619592.1_pt1 | contig 14843 bp, 9 predicted proteins | sample 9134231 | NCBI WGS metagenome assembly JAEEGL01 (sample SAMN16246548, study PRJNA631951) | gut metagenome | biome: gut microbiome; feature: rumen; material: fiber-attached | host: Bos | place: Iran: Karaj | collected 2018-10 | reverse complement strand
GAACGTTAAGCCTGAGATCATGATCCCTCTTGTATCAGAGGTTAAGGAGCTTAAGTTCGTTAAGAAGGTAGTTGTAGAGACAGCTGATGCTGAGATCGCAGCTGCTGGCGCTAAGCTTGACTATGAAGTTGGAATAAAGAGCTAGATCCCGAGAGCAGCTATCACAGCTGATGATATCGCTAAGGAAGCTGATTTCGTCTGCTTCGGAACAAACGACCTCACACAGATGACATTCGGCTTCTCACGTGATGATGCAGGTAAGTTCCTCAATGCTTACTATGACACCAAGATCTTTGAGAATGATCCATTTGCTAAGCTGGATCAGACCGGTGTCGGCAAGCTCATGGAGATGGCTATCAAGCTCGGCAAGCCTGTTAATCCTAAGCTTCACGTAGGTATCTGCGGCGAGCACGGTGGAGATCCTTCATCTGTTGAGTTCTGCAACAAGATCGGTCTTGACTATGTATCATGCTCACCATTCCGTGTACCTGTAGCAAGACTTGCTGCTGCTCAGGCTGCTATCGCTGAGAAGGCTGCAAAGAAGTGCGACAGCTGCGATTCTGCTGACACTTCTGCAAAGAAGGGCCTTGTAGATGATGAGACAAAGGCTAAGCTTGAAGAAGTTGCAAAGAAGGCAGAGGAAGTAGCCAAGGAGCTCGCTAATCAGTCTGCTGATGTAGCAAAGGCTGGTTTCGAGGGACTTAAGGCCGGTGTTGATGCTGCTATCAAGACTTACAAAGAGACAAGAAATAAATAATAAATTCCGGTGATACCGTAGAGGGGGCCTTCGCTTTAGATGATCAGATCATCTGGGCGAGGCCCCTTTTTATGCCATGATTTGTTTTGCGCACTGTCAAGGTTACATGGATATAAATCTTGCTATCGCAATTTGTCAAAATCAGTGGATAGTAGTCTGGTCAGTATATTCTGATGCTTATTTGATAATTTATTCCGATGTTATTTTGGGAATATCTTGACCTAAACGAGAAAAAAATGCCGTTCAAGTCATAAATGTGGTATGGCGTAAATCTGCTGATTATATTTTGCAAAGTAGCGTCCGGTGTGATCAAGGGCTGTTGCTCTGGATGATCAAATCAACTTAATGATCAAATCACGGACATGCACTGAACCGCTCACCGTCACACTTTAGTGCGCAAGCCCTTTTTTGTTTCAAATACTGTGATAAAATGATGTTAGGGCAAAAATCTAACGGAGGAATTCATAAAATGGTCTATGAAAACGTTCTTGAGGCAGTGGGGCATACGCCGATGATAAGGCTTAACAGGATACCTGACCCGGATGGGGCGCAGATCCTTGTTAAGTTTGAAGGATTAAATATCGGCGGATCCATTAAGACGAGAACAGCACTGAATATGATACAGGAGGCTGAGAAGAAAGGACTTATAAATAAAGACACAGTTATTGTTGAGCCAACAAGCGGCAATCAGGGAATCGGACTTGCTCTTGTCGGAGCTGTCAGGGGATACAGGACGATCATAGTCATGCCTGACTCTGTGAGCGAGGAGCGCAGGAAGCTTATAAGGCACTATGGGGCAGAAGTTATCCTGATCCATGATGACGGAGACATAGGTGCCTGCATAGAGGAGTGTCTTAACACTGCACTGAGGATGAGAGAAGAGGATGCCAACGTATTTGTTCCGCAGCAGTTTGAAAATCCGGACAATACAATGGCTCACAAGCGAAGCACAGCGCTGGAGATACTAAAAGAGGTAGATGCTCCGATCGACGGATTCTGCTCCGGAATCGGAACAGGCGGGACGCTCACCGGAATCGGTGAGGTGCTAAGGGAGAAGAACCCTGACATTGAGATATGGGCTGCTGAGCCGGAAAATGCAGCAATACTTGCCGGTGGCAATGTGGGAACACACCTTCAGATGGGAATAGGCGACGGTATAATCCCGGACATACTCAATCAGTCCATATATGACCATATCTGCGTGGTGACGGACAAAGAAGCTATAGATATGGCTAAAGCCCTCGCAAGGGATGAGGGCATCATGTGCGGGATATCAAGCGGCACCAATGTCGCGGCTGCTGTTAAACTTGCGAGAAAGCTTGGATCTGGAAAGACTGTGGTTACTATTCTTCCTGATACTGCGGAGAGATACTTCTCCACACCGCTTTTTGACGATTGATGCCATGAGCAGGTATCGCTGCATACTTAATTCAGAAGTTTTGTTATGGTAATAATAAATGACCCGGGGGCAGAAGCTTTTGTGACCCGGAGGATGATTGGAGATATACCGTTGAGTCTGTCTGCACATGTTCATATAGCACTTGAGTTGTGGAGTGCTGTTTTTTGTATAATTGCATTAATCTGCGTCTTTGCTTCGCGTTTTCAGGATAAGGTCAAGTCGAAGTTTCTGGGACTTCAGCTCATAGGCAACGCTTTTCTGAATCTGTTTGATGTCGCTGCCTATTTTTACAGGGGTGATACCAGTGAACTTGGTTACTACATGGTTCGTATCTCGAACTTTGCAGTCTTTTTTATGAGCCATCTGCTCCTTATCTTTGCTACCCATTACATCTGTCACCGCATGGGCAGCAAGTACAGCAGGGGAACTTCTTTTACGAAAAAGGCTGTTAATATTCTGTGCGTCACCGGAATGGTGCTGCTGGTTTTGTCGAGGGTGTTCGGATTCTACTATGCCTTCGACGAGCAGAACCGCTATTATCGCCTGAGCGGAAGCTACTGGCTGATGCTTGCTCTTCAGTTTATGGCAATCCTGGTACTTACTGCCTATACAATACTCCACTGGAAGCATATAAAGTTTTTGGAAAAGATTGCCTATCTGTCTTATGAGCTGTTGCCGATCGTTGCGATAGGATTCCAGGCATTTTTCTATGGCGCTTCGCTCTCTGTACTTGCAGCAACATATTCGGTTCTGCTTATGTTTGTGGTTTACCAGATTGAGTATTCGGAGACAGTAGTGGCCAAGGAACAGAGGATCGCCATGGAACTCTCACTTGCCAAATCAATCCAGATGGCTCTCATTCCGCATGCTTTTCCTATCTTTCCCGACAGGGATGAAATAGATATCTATGCGAGTGTGGATCCTGCAAGGGAGGTTGGCGGTGATTTTTATGATTTCTTTTTCATAGATGATGACCACCTTTGCATGGTGGTTGCGGATGTCTCCGGCAAGGGAATTCCGGCTGCGCTGTTCATGACCGTATCCAAGACGATACTTCGAAACTATGCCATGTTGGGACAGTCTGCGTCTGAGATACTTGAGAGGACAAACGAGGGACTTTTTAAGGACAACTATACAGGGATGTTCGTAACAGTCTGGCTCGGCATACTTGAGATATCGACTGGCAAGCTTTCCTGCGGGAACGCCGGCCACGAATACCCCGTGATCAGCAGAGGCGGAGGGCAATTTGAAATCTTTAAGGACAAGCACAGCTTCGTGCTTGGCGGAATGGAGGGCATGGTGTACAAGGAGTATTCTCTTGTCCTTAATAAGGGAGATAAGCTGTTTTTGTACACTGATGGGGTGCCTGAGGCCACCAACAGATCGGATGAGATGTACGGCACTACGAGAATGGTCGATGCGCTCAACAAAAATCCTTCGGGTTCACCTGTAGAGCTTCTTGAGATAATGAGGAATGACATCAGCGGCTTCGTAAAGGAAGCTGAACAGTTTGATGATATGACCATGGTCTGCATTGAGTATAAGAAGGAAAGGAGCTAGTGGCGATGGCAAAGAACATTATTTTCTGTTTTTCTGGAACCGGAAACTGTCTGGATATAGCAAATAATGTTGCGAAGGTACTGGGAGAGACACAGATTGTAAGAATCCGCGATAATGTGACACTCAGGGATGTGACCGGCTATGATAAGGTTGGCTTTGTTTTTCCATGCTATGGCGGTGGTGCACCCGGAGATGTTCTTGATTTTGCCATGAAACTGAAGGTCCATCCGGGAACTTATACCTTCGGGATTACTTCATGCTCAGCTTATACGGGAACCGGTCTGGCTAAACTTAACAAGATCATTCCGCTCAGGTATTGGGGAGTTATAACGCATCACTGCAGCTGTATATGGCTGTTCCCTCACAAGTTGATGATGCCTCTTTTGACAATAGGAGAGGCACAGGTAAGGAGTGAGGAGCTTGCTGAAAATATGGCTAAGGATATATCAGACGGCGTTGTGAAGGCAAAGAGACCTCCGATGAACATCCTCAATGCATTTGAGAACATGCTCTGGCCTGCAATAGCCAAAAAGAAGGTCGAGGCCTTTGCAGTCAGTGATAAATGCATCGCATGCGGTCAGTGCGTAAAACTGTGCCCCAGAGGCAACATCAAGCTTGAGGACGGCAGGGCAGTGATAGGCACAAACTGCGCCCAGTGCCTCGGATGCCTTCAGTACTGCCCGCAGGGAGCCATTTCAATCGGCAGCATAACTGATAAGAGAGAGCACTATCACAATCCGAAAATAAAGGCACAGGACCTGTTCTGAACAGCACTCTTTAAAATCTTCTTTTAGTTTACTGAGTCGCACCTTTGCGGTGCGGCTCATCTTATTTTTCACCCGAACATATCGTCCGTAAGGATCCCGAGCGCCGCGTCAGAGATTCTTTTATAAAAAGTTGCTAAACCGTTATATGATTTAACAAAAATACGTCTTTATGATTTATAATATTCTAGTAGAGTTATGTTTTCATGATGATGAGGTTACTATGGCTGACACTCAGACAAGAAATGTGAATACGCCTTATTCGGGACTGGATGCATTCGGGGATAACTCCTATGAGAGGGAACTTGATCTGCTCAGACAGATTGGCGCTGATGTTGAGAAACTTAAGAAAATGAAATTCAACTCTATGCAGCTGGCCGAGATCCGGAAGGGTATAAATGACAAGGTGGACGTATCCAGATACATGGATCCGTCCCTCTCCTGGACTGCCATGGAGGAGATGCGCCTTGAGATGTACCAGGGCATAGATATGTCCCAGTACAGAAAACAGGGCTTTGATGTGCTGCAGCTTTCTCAGATAAGACAGGGACTGTGCGCCGGCATTGATGTCTCAGTCTATGCCAAGAAAGAATACTTTGCTGACCAGATGAGGGAGATTCGTCTGGGACTTAGCAAGGACATTGATGTTCCGATAATCTTTTATCAGGATCCTGCTTTTGATGCTCTCCAGATGCGGGAGATAAGAAAGGGCCTCCAGGACGGTGTCGACATATCCAGCTATGCCCATCTCTCCATGCCTTACATGAAGATGAGAGTCATCAGAGAGAGCGCCAAGGACGGCCTTAAGTTCTCTGAAACAGAAATAGATAGATACAATGCCAACGTCCTAAATCAGATGCACATGGCATTTCTTGATAAGGTTGATATCAGTAAATACATAAAGGACAGGTTTGACGCTGAACAGCTTGAGCAGGTGAGGATAGCTATCAAGGAGAATCTGCCTATAGATAAATTTATCACAGGCGAGATGAGGGGCGATGCCATTAGGGAGATAAGGATCGGTCTTGAGAACGGCGTGGATGTATCCAAGTATGCTGATGCTGTCTATAACTGGCAGCAGATGAACGAGATGCGTACCGGGCTTGAACACCAGATCGACATAACGCCTTACTGCAAACCGCTCTATCAGGCTGACCAGATGAGGGAAATAAGGCTCGGAATCGAGGAGAGCCTTGACATAAGTAAATACTCTACCATGATGTACACCGCCAGGGATATGAGGCGGATCAGGCAAAGACTGCTTGCTGGCGACTATGATAAGGACAATAAGAGTATCTTTGGCAAGGCAGAGGCAATTGCCAGGACAGTGAACCTCAATACCGTAGAAGGTTTTGTCACGGACATGCTGATGCACCGTGAAGCATATCTGTCCTTTTTCGAAAACAACATGATGTGCTATCTGACACTTCCCAAGAGACTTGACGGACGAAAGTATACAGAGGAGATCATCACCAAATTTCTTGACAAATCCAGAGTTATCTACGGGGTGGACAGAGAACTTATCAAAAATATCGCCAAAAAGGGGCAGAGCGTTGACAGAGTGCTAATAGCTGTCGGAAGGGAAGTTGTTCATGGCTCAAACGGCAGATATGAATTCTTCTTTGACACTGAGGTTAAGGAGGAGCCGGAGATATTAAGGGACGGATCTGCGGACCTTACCAATATCGGCCGGCTGCAGCAGGTCAAGGTTGGCGACAGGATAGCTCTTTATCACAAGGCGACCAGAGGGAGCGACGGCTACGACGTATTCGGCAATCTTATAAAGGCAAATCCGGGAAAAGAGATACCTATCCTCAAGGGAAACGGATTTATGATCATGAGCGACAGGGTGAGCTATGTAGCAACCTATACCGGAGCCATCAGAATGGTGGATGGCAGGATTGAGGTATCAAAGCTCATGGTTGTTCAGGAGGTCAGGATCACAGATAAGAAGATCAAATATGACGGAAGTGTCTATGTTGTCAAAGATGTTTTTTCAGGCAGCGTGATCGAGGCTACAGGCGATGTTGTTGTGGGCGGTCACATGGAGAGTTCTGACATCACGGCAGGAGGAAGTGTCACTATCAAAGGCGGAGTGACCTGTCCTATCAGGGGCGGTGTTACTGCTGGTGGGGATGTTTCTGCCAAGTATTTTGAGGGTGCCAGCATTTCAGGTATGAACATATCCGCCAACTACTTCATCAACTGCAAGATAGAATCCAAAGGAATGGTCAGGACCTATGGAAGGGTAGGCATGCTCTATGGAGGTATGGTCAACAGCCTCTACGGAATTGAGGTTGCCTGTGTGGGCAACAAGACCGGTGCGAGAACTATAATAAACCTTGGAGTAAATACAAATATTCTGGCAAGCTACAACAGCATAAGAAAAAGTATCGGCAGAGAGCAGGAACAGCTAGATACACTCAATAAGGAAAAGGAAAGACTTCGTGAGGTCGGGGGCGGAAACAGGGAACTTATGCAGTGGAAAGTCAAGATCAACGCTGCGGCTGCAACCAAGGAGGCAAGGATTAAAGAACTTACCGCAGATATGAGAGCTCTCGAAGCTGAGATAAATAAAGGAAACGGAGCATGTGCTGTCATAACCGAGATGGCCTATGCAAACACGATATTTGTAATATCCGGAGTTATCTACAGACTTGAAAGTGACAGGAAAACCTATGATAAACTGACCTTTAAAGTAGATGCCAAGAGGGAAAATATTGTTGCGATCTGATTTGCAGAGATCAGGAAACTATATAATTAGTAAAAAATTACTGCCGGTAAACACATCCGGTAGTTTTTTTTGTGAAAAATTATCAGTTGTGCTCGAAAATATAATATGCTAAGTTGAATTATAATTATACATTTTAATACTTTGCAGTGATGGAGATAATGCTATGGCGCAGTTATGGGGGGGCAGATTTACAGGAAGTATCAGTGATCTTGCATGGAATTTTAATGCATCTATTTCTTTTGATCAGAGATTCCTTGAGAAGGACGTGGAGGGCAGTACAGTCCACGCTAAGATGCTTGCAAAGCAGGGAATAATATCACAGGAAGAGTGCGCGAGCATCACGGATGGTCTCGCCGGGATCCTCAGGGATGTTAAGGATGGAAAACTTGAGATAACAGATAAATATGAGGATATTCACAGCTTCCTCGAGGCAAACCTCATTGATAGGATAGGAGATGCCGGCAAGAAGGTTCACACCGGAAGAAGCCGCAACGACCAGGTGGCTCTTGATATGAGACTTTATGCAAGAGATGAGGTGAAGGAAGTTGCAGGTCTTTTGAAGAAGATGCTTCAGACTCTTTTGCAGATCATGCAGGATAATACCGAGACATATATGCCCGGTTTTACTCATCTTCAGAAGGCACAGCCCGTGACGCTCTCTCACCATGTCGGAGCATACTTTGAGATGTTTAAAAGGGATGCGCAGAGGATGAAGGACATCTATGAGAGGATGAATTACTGTCCGCTTGGCGCCGGCGCGCTTGCAGGTACAACCTACCCTCTTGACAGAGAATTTGTGGCAAAAGAGCTATCGTTCTACGGACCGACACTCAACAGCATGGACTCTGTATCAGACAGGGATTACCTGCTTGAGTTTATGTCGGCTCTTTCAATAATAATGATGCATCTGTCGAGATTCAGTGAGGAGATCATCATCTGGAATTCCAATGAATATGGATTTGTTACAATTGATGACGCGTACTCAACAGGGAGCAGTATCATGCCCCAGAAGAAAAATCCCGATATTGCTGAATTGGTGAGGGGTAAGGCCGGAAGAGTTTACGGAGATCTGATGTCGCTTCTCGTGACAATGAAGGGAATCCCGCTCGCATACAACAAGGATATGCAGGAGGACAAGGAGGCAGCCTTTGATGCTATGGACACAGCCAAGTCCTGCCTGACACTCTTTACAGACATGCTGGCTACTCTTAAGTTCAACAGATCAGCAATGGAAAAGAGTTCTGCAAGAGGCTTTACCAATGCGACGGATGCCGCTGATTATCTGGTAAACAAGGGAATGCCTTTCAGGGACGCGCATTCCGTTATAGGACGACTGGTACTGTACTGCATAGACAGATCCTGCGCCATAGACGATCTTGAGATCTCTGAGCTCAAAGAGTTTTCCGAGCTCTTCGAAGACGATATATATGATGCCATAAGTCTTAAGACCTGTGTTGAGAAGCGCCTTACAATCGGCGCGCCAAGTCCGGAGATGATGAAGCAGGTAATTGAGAGCGGAGAAGCGTTTGTACGTGATTTTTATCTGTAACCGATAAGGATTTTGCATGCGGTTACAATTATCTTTTATATCATAAGGAGGCAGTAGAAATGAGTGATAAGTTAAAAGTAGCAGTTCTTGGCGGAACAGGAATGGTTGGTCAGAGGTTTATCTCAATACTGAACAATCATCCATGGTTTGAGGTGACATCAGTTGCCGCAAGTCCAAGATCAGCCGGGAGAACCTACGAGGAGGCCGTTCAGGGCAGATGGAAGATGGATGATCCTATCCCCGACAGCGTCAGGAATCTTGTAATTAAGGATGTGACAGATGTTAAGACTGTTTCTGAGGATGTTGATTTTGTTCTCTCAGCAGTGAACATGTCCAAGGATGAGATCAAGCATATAGAGGAGGAATATGCCAAGGCTGAGACCCCGGTGGTTTCAAACAACAGCGCTCACAGATGGACTCCCGATGTACCTATGATCATCCCTGAGATCAATCCGGAGCATATGGACGTCATTGAGTTCCAGAAAAAGAGACTTGGAACAACAAAGGGCTTCATTGCGGTAAAGCCCAACTGTTCAATTCAGAGCTATACCCCCGCGCTTACAGCGTGGAAGGAATATGAACCTTATGAGGTAGTTGCTACAACATATCAGGCAATCTCAGGTGCCGGCAAGAACTTCGACGAGTGGCCGGAAATGGTCGGCAATGTGATCCCCTTTATCTCCGGAGAGGAAGAGAAGTCTGAGAAAGAACCACTTCGCATATGGGGCAGTATAGTAAACGGTGAGATTGTCCCTGCAACAGACGTTAAGATCACATGTCAGTGCATAAGGATTCCTGTGCTGTATGGCCACACTGCAGCAGCATTTGTGAAATTTAAGAAGAATCCTACCAAGGAAGAACTCATTGAGAAACTAGAGAAATTCTCCGGACTTCCTCAGAAACTTCAGCTTCCGAGTGCTCCAAGCCAGTTCATAAGATACATGCAGGAGGACAACAGACCTCAGATCACACTGGATGTGAACTATGAGAACGGAATGGGCGTCAGCATTGGAAGACTGCGCGAAGATACAATCTATGACTGGAAGTTTGTAGGTCTTTCTCACAACACACTGAGGGGAGCAGCAGGCGGAGCTGTTGAGTGTGCTGAACTTCTCAAGGCAAGCGGTTATATTAACCAGAAATGATGAATGTATGGAAGAGATCAGAAAAACAGACCTGGCATATTTAAACAGATACTATGAAAGTGAGAGCTCACACATTCTTGTTGTCTACGGCAACAGGAATGTGGAGCAGATGTCCCTGCTTCGCTCTCTTATGGAGAACAGAAGGCATTCTTTTTATACGGCTCGCAAAGTCTCTGAAGCCGAACAGCTTAAGATCTGGAAAAACGAGCTTATGGCATCTGAGGGTGTGAACGTTAAAACTCTTACCTTCAGGAATATCTTTGAAGCCGCGATCGGCAAGGGCTCAAACGTTCCATTTGTGTTCGTGATCAGGAATTTTGAGTACATCGTCAAGTCGTCGGATGAGTTTGTCAAACAGCTTACAGAGTTTGTAGAGGATACCGGCAAATTCAGGAAAATACTTGTGATACTTTCAAGCAGTGACGTGTCATGGGTTGAGAATAACATGGTCGCTGCATTCGGGTTATATTCCTCATCCCTGGCCGGTTTCAGGAAGATCAAACCGCTTCCGTTTTCAGAGATGCGGCGCCACTTTTCGAAAATGCCTTACAGGGATGCAGTGCTGACATATTCTGTACTAGGCGGCCAGACACTTCTTTGGAAGTATTTTGACGAGTCGCTCTCTTTTAAGGAGAATATCTGCAAGAATCTTCTTGATTCCAGCTCATTCCTGTACGGAGAGGCTCAGGGACTTACAGAATACAACCTCAGAGAAACGGCCGTCTATCACACCATTCTCTCGGAGATGGCGCAGGGAATCAATAAATTAAATGATCTCTATCATGCCACGGGCTTTTCAAGAGCCAAGATTTCAGTGTATCTCAAGACACTTATTCATCACGACTTTGCCTATAAGGCATACTCTTTTGGTAATACCGGCAGAGAGAATGTGGTGAAGGGCGTATACAAGATATCTGATCCGATGATTGCCTTTTTCTTCAGATTCATCTTTCCGAATGAGAGTCATTTATTACAGATGCCCACGGACAAGTTTTATGATATATTTATATCTGCGGGTATTCAGGAATACGCTGGTGAGTGCTTCAAATCTATATGCCGCGAATATATCTACAAACTCGAAGAGAAGGGACTTCTTGGGTTTGAGATCGAGGAAGAGGGCGAGTGGATCGGCAAGGTGGGCAACATAGACCTTATCGTGCAGAGTGATACGGGAGATACTGCGATTTGCCTTTGCTCCTGGCAGAAAATGGTCACTCATGAGGATTTAATTCAGCTTGAATACAGCGCCAAGAAAGCAAGACTTGAAGGAGATGTATTCTATCTCTTTTCGACGGGCGGGTTTGATGAATGGCTCATTGATTCTTCACTTAAGGCTGATTCGCGGCTGCGTCTTATAGGGATAGACGAACTGACAAATGGCTAAAAAGCTGATAATAACTGAGAAACCTTCTGTTGCAAGGGATTTTGCCAGAGTACTTGGCGTATCGGGCAACAAAAACGGATATATAGAGAACGGGGAGTATGTCATTTCCTGGTGTGTAGGCCACCTGGTTGAGATGGTATATCCGGAAGAATATGATGAGAAATACAAGAAATGGAAGCTTGAAGATCTTCCGTTTCTGCCTGCAAAATACAAATACGGCGTCATTAAAAGGAGTGCTGACCAGTACAGGATCGTCCATGAACTTCTTCACAGGGATGATATAGACACTGTCTACTGGGCAGGAGACTCGGGAAAAGAAGGACAGACCATCGAGGAGAACATCAGGAATTATGGTGGAGTAAGAGATGGTATGACAGAGCTGAGAGTCTGGATCGATTCCATGACTGATGACGAGGTCAAGAGAGGCATAGCAGAGGCAAAACCGATGTCTGACTATGCGCTCCTTGGAGAGTCGGGGATCATGAGAGCCATCGAGGACTACAGCCTGGGAATCAATTTCTCAAGAGCGCTTTCCGTCAAATACGGCAGGCTCATAAATGACGCCGCGGCAACTAAACAGTATACGGCAATAGCAATTGGCCGTGTTATGACCTGCGTTCTGGGAATGGTTGTAAGGCGAGAGAGAGAAATAAGAAATTTCGTCAAGACACCTTTTTTCAGAGTCGTAGGTTCTTTTTCTGATGCGGACATTCAGGCGGAGTGGAGAGCAGTCAAGGGATCTTCTTACTTTGAATCCCCACGTCTATACAAAGAGAATGGGTTCAAAGAGAAGGAGGACGCCGAGAAACTCACAGAAAGCCTTGAGGGCAAAAAGGCTGTAATAGAGAACATTGAGAGCGGAACTACCAAAAAGAGAGCGCCTCTTTTGTACAACCTCACAGAGCTGCAGGCCGATTGCACTAAGAGGTTTAAGATAAGTCCATCGCAGACTCTGGACATTGCCCAGGAACTCTATGAGAAAAAGCTCACGACGTACCCAAGAACCGACGCAAGGGTTCTGACTACAGCCGTGGCAAAAGAGATATCAAAGAACATCAGGGGGCTATCGTCAGTTGAAGAGGTTTCTGGATTTGCGGATAATGTTCTTAAAAACGGAATGTATAAGGGCGTTGAGAAATCCGTATATACAGATGACTCCAAAGTTACCGACCACTATGCCATCATTCCTACCGGAAATACCCAGGCACTCAATTCCCTGACAGCACTTGCCAAAAATGTCTATCTTCTTATATGCAGGAGATTCATGGCAATTTTCTATCCGCCGGCTGAGTACAGGACTGCCAAGCTCCAGGTGGCTGTCGAAAATGAGAGATTTTTCGCGACAGCGAAGGTGCTTACATCTCCGGGATATCTTGAGGTCATCGGCAGAAGTGACAAGGCAACCGAGAGCAAAGGTGACGGCAATCCTGACACGGAAGAGGATGTAGGAATATCCAAGGAAGACTTCATCAGGTTCGTAAGCTCAGCTAAGAAGGGCAATGAGATCTCTGTCTCGGGCTATACGATCAAAGAGGGAGCGACATCACCTCCCAAGAGATATACATCGGGTGATCTTGCAATCGCTATGGAGAACGCGGGGAATCTCATAGAAGATGAGGAACTTCGTGAGCAGATCAAGAAAAAGGGCATAGGAACCGCTGCGACAAGGGCCGGGATCATCCAGAAGCTCATCGATATAAAGTACCTTAACCAGAGCAAAAATCAGATAATTACCCCGGAGAATCTCGGAGAAATGATATATGAGGTGGTTAATCTCTCGGTACCGACACTACTTAATCCGGAAATCACCGCGAGCTGGGAGAAGGGACTTGAGGGGATCTACAACGGCTCAGTCGATGCGGGTCAGTACAGAGAAAAGCTCGAGGACTACATAAGGCGTGAGACCGGCAAGATGATTGGCAGTGACCTCACCTCCAGGATACTTGGCAACATCAGGGAGTTTGCGGATACCAAGGCCAAGGGACCTGCGGCCAGGAAGCCCATTGGCGCCAAGTGCCCTGTGTGCGGCGGAGAGATGACAACGACATCTTTCGGCTACGGCTGCAGCAATTATTTTGACGAAGAAAAGAAGTGCTCCTTCAGCATAGGCAAGATCGCAGGTAAGGATCTTACGACAGAGCAGGTCCTTGATATCCTCAGCGGCAAGGAGACTGAGGTCATAAAGGGCTTTAAGTCCAAGTCAAAAAAAGAGTTCAGCGCAAGGCTTTCACTCAAAAAGAATGATGAGGGTAAACCTGAAATAGCATTTGGTTTTGACGGGATAGAGCCGGACTATCTTGAGGGTGTTGTCTGCCCCGATTGCGGCGGACGCATCATCAAAAAGGCAAAGGGCTTTGGGTGTGAGAATTTCAGGGCAGAGGATGAGAACTCCTGCAGATTTTTTGTCGGCAAAATCTGCCAGAAACAGTTATCAGAGTCGAGTGTTCTGCAGCTTCTAAAGGAAGGCCATACAGGAACTATAAGGGGATTTAAGGGCAAGAGCGGCAAGAAGTTCGATGCCTGTCTTCTTCTTAAGAAGAGTGAGAGCGGTGCGTCCGAGATTGTTTTTGACTTTGAAAATGTTGAAGCTCAGGTAGTTAACGGAGCGGTATGTCCGATCTGCGGCGGTGAGATAGTCAAGACCTCTTTTGGCTACGGGTGCAGCAATTACAACAGGGATGACCCGGAAAAGAGCTGCAAATTCAACCTGGGCGCAATTGCAGGCAAAAAGCTCACGGACGCCAATGTAAAAGAACTTCTGCAAAACGGAATAACACCGGTGATAACAGGGTTCAAATCAAAGAGTGGCAAGACCTTTGAGGCCAGGCTTGCGCTTAACAGGGATGAGAGCGGCAAGGTCAGCGGAATAAAATTTGTCTTTGAGAACGAGGACGAGGTCCTTGAGGGACTTAAGTGCCCTGTATGCGGAGGTAGGATCATCAAGGGGCATTTTGGCTACAGGTGTGAGTCCAATACCAGAAAAGAGGACGGCTGCAGCTTTTTTGTGGGAAAAGTGGCAGGAGTGTTCCTGACAGTAGAAGACTTTACGAAGCTGTTAAATGAAAAAGAGACAGACAAGATATCGGGCTTTACCAGCAAAAAGGGGACGACATTTGATGCCAGGCTGGCCTTTGATGACAAGTTTAATGTGGTTTTCAAGTTCGAATGAAGTGTTTTTGGTCAAGACCCTTAAAAAAGTGTTAAAAATATATCATTTCCATTGAAATGTGAGGGAAATTATGCAAAAATATATTTTGGCACGGGCTTTAGACCCGACATTTTTGTGAGTGATGTGATAATAATTACTTACCAATACGAAAGGAGATTTTCACATGATTTACTCAACAGAGGTAAAAAATATGTGTCCCGTAACACAAGGGGTACATCATGGCGCTGCTCCCATTCCTGAAGAGGCTAAGTGGGTTCAGTCCAAGGAGATCAAGGACATTTCCGGTTAGACACACTGTGTAGGCTGGTGTGCTCCTCAGCAGGGTGCCTGCAAGCTTTCTCTTAATGTTAAGGAAGGTATCATCCAGGAAGCTCTGGTTGAG
>JAEEGL010681480.1_pt1 | contig 14843 bp, 14 predicted proteins | sample 9134231 | NCBI WGS metagenome assembly JAEEGL01 (sample SAMN16246548, study PRJNA631951) | gut metagenome | biome: gut microbiome; feature: rumen; material: fiber-attached | host: Bos | place: Iran: Karaj | collected 2018-10 | reverse complement strand
TACCTTCTGCTTTGGCTTCAGTGCCTTCATCAAGAACATCTATCTGAAGAATTTTAATCCAACAAAGTAATGATTACGAACTATGGAACAGAAAGGTCAGTCGGTGAGGTGTGGATTGACTCCATCGATGGTGCCAAGGTCATCACCGTTGCTGGTGAGGGCTGTAAACACTGTGCCTTTGCCACCCATGCCGGTGGTGCCTGTCCGGGTGCAGTCTATGACCGTCATCCCTGCTGTGCCTCTGACCGCGCAGACGGTAAGGAGGTTTATTTCCGTCTGGTCTGTTATGTTCCGGAAGCCAAGGCCAAGCCTCTGAGGATGGTTACCTTCGGCAGTGTACCATTTAAATTAAGTTGATGATGAGTGAGAAGTTAAACATAGCCCTGCTCTGGGTGACATCGATGACCTTGATGGTTGACCTGCTGGCCGTCATGTATATGATGGTGGCCTTCAAGTGGTGATACGACACCCTAAGTTGGTATTTTGTCCAGATTGTGCATTTTTTCACAAACCACCCAAATAGTAATTATTTGGGGTGATGCTTTTTACCTATCTTCTCAGGCTTTCAGGGAATTATTTTTTACGTTTTGTCTTGATTTTCATGCTTAATGACTATGATAGTCGTAAATGTGTTAAATCAAGAGATTGTTTGTCTGAAATTTGGTGGTTTGCGGCATATTATCTTATTTTGCATTAAGTTTAACGCAATAATATACAAATATATGCTGACACCTATAGAGATTGACCAGATTGCTGCAGCAACAGCAAGGAAATTGTACAAGATGATGAAGGAAGATGAACTTCCTCCCACTGAGTATGTGACAGTCAAGGAGGCCGCAAGAATGCTTGGCGTGAGCGAGGATCACATGCGGAGACTGAAGGATCAGTTTCCCCATATCAAGAATGGAGACAAGCAGCAGGGACGTGTTCTGTTCCTTCGTGAGGGTCTGATTAAGAATTACGCAAAGTAACAGTGTAAGGTATGTGTGGACACGACTATAATACTCTCTTTTTTCGCCATCATCCGCGTTGTGCTACTGATGTCAGCATGATACATGCAATCACTGGTGAATCGACTGGCGATTTTAGTGGCGATTTTAGTGGCGATTGGCAACAACATTCTGATTACAGATTTCGTTACACGGAATCATCGGTTACTATACTCCAGAGATCATGCCGGACATTACTACTGGAGATCTTCAGACTGTTGGTGGTAGGAGATGCTGCATTGGATAGTGGTCGTGTTCCATCAGTACTTGCTCAGCAGTCATCACGCATGCTGCTGCAAGTAAGCAATGATAACGGGTTCTCACTATCCTTCGATGCTTACAGTACTCTATTTCGCGAGTGGTTTTTTCTTGACATTCTTATTTACTCTTACAAGTCGCTTTCATCATGTCGACATCGACTTACTCCCTCTGTATCGCCGGTGTGTGTGCGACTTGATTACGAACATCAAGAACGTCAATTATTTTTCGTTCGTTTTTGTGTATCCGGCATTTTGTTGTTTTGTAATTTATTTTTCTATACATGTTTTCGCTTGGCGGAAGTATCGGACAGGGATATTCGAGATGTGCTGCTGGTACCAGTGGGGCATGTACCGACAAGGATGCTTAGCATCCATTTCTTCTCATTGATGACCACATGCTCGTATACTCGCATGTGTGTAGGTCTTGTGGATGGCATAGATGACAGTCTGCATGTTGTCAACCTCACAGGTGACAGCAAGTTCCTGGAAGCAGGCATCCAGCAGCTCGCGAACATCTGGTCTTGGGATAGAACTTCCGCCCGTAAGTTCATCGGCTCACTCTGCGAGTTGGGTGCCGCGTCCATCGAGACGAAGGCTAACCGTACTTGCATACGACTGACTAACATAGAGGGTTCAGACCCATTAGGTCATCTCACCCATCTATCTCTTTCACCTTCCAATTTCGTCTTTCAACGATTCAATCTTTCAAGGTGGCCTACGGCAACTCCCCGGCGAAGCCGTGGTCACAGATGCCGTTCTACGGCTCTCTACGGCAGCGTCCCGAGACGCTCCCTGATGGCGCTTGCGCGACAGAATGCTTTGCATTCACTAAGCCTAATACGCACTTTTCGGAATTTTTTACAAATTCAAAAGTGCAGAGACCCTTACCTTCGGGCAGCAAGCTGGGGTCATTTATTAGGCCAAGGGAAGCCCCCTGGACCCCTGATTTCCTCCTTACGTCGAACTAAAATGAATAAATGACATTATGGCAAAAAAACAAATGTGTGACATAACACCCGCGACTGGTATATCTCGCGGACAGAGTACTGAGCATCTCCGTAACTACAAGGTCATTGACCCTGAAGCGAAAAAATATGGCTACTACGATCCCACAAGAATGAACCTGAACTTTGAGGTGGGACGTGGTGGAAAGATTATCCCAGTTAACAAACAATATCCCCTTGACCAAAGACTGAAAGACAATTTACGGCGAAGGGGGATTAAGATGCCACAGCCTATACATAAAGCCGATGGAACCATAAAGGAACGAAGAATCATTGCTAACATGATGTTAGGTGGTAACCGTGAACGTATGCGAGAACTTGCCTTCGGAGATCAGCAAGTGGATTTCAAAAAAGGGGCTGACAACCGAGGTGTAGAACGAAAGGGGGATATAGAAAAGTGGGCAACAGGAATGTATAATTTTATCGCAAAGAAATACGGCGAGGACAACATCATTGCATTTGTTGTGCATTTAGATGAGAAGAATCCACACGTACACTGTACCGTCTTGCCAGTGAATGAAAACAATAAGATATCTTATAATCAGATATTTGGCGGCTCAAAAGAAAAAGGTAGGATAAATTCTTTACATGATGAAATAGCACTCTTTAATCGGGAATGGGGGCTCGAACGTGGCGACTCTGTTACGGAAACAGGAGCCAAGCACCGTACCTCTGAGGAATATTGGGATTGGCTCTCACAGCAATGTACCGAGTTGGAGAAAAAGATGGCCAATTCGGAAAAAGGAAACCAACTGCAGGCACAAAATGATTTCCTGAATCATGAATTAAATAAGGCCAATATCCGTTACAGGGGACTGTCGAGAATGGTGGAGAATCTAACGAGGAGAAAAGAGGCGATAGAAGAGGAGATTTCTACATTGAGGGAAGAGGTAAAAAAATTGCAGAACACCGGCGATGATATGCTGCTGAAACGTGAACGTCTCGAAGAGGAGTTGGATGACATCGAAAAGAAGTTAAAAGACAAGTTGGAGAAACTGCGTATAGCAGAAGAGAAACTTGATCAGATAGCCCTGAAGCGTATAGAGTTGGAGAAGGTTAACGATGATTTAGAAAGTTCCATTTACCATAAAAAGTCAGTATTGACGGATGTGGTACTTCGGAGTGTTAAGAGTGAGATTTATGATATTGTGGGCGAACAGATGGCAACGCGGCGTGAGATGGTCGAATCTTTTGCTAATTCACTTGAGGGGGATGGAAGAATAAAATTTGACAATCTAATGGAAGACCTTGCAACGAGTACGAAAGAGTTGCAATCCTTTATCAACTTTCCTAACGAAGTCGCGGCCATTAGTGGTGCGCTCTTCCTCGGTTACATTGATCAGGCTACATCATTCGCACAGGCACATGGTGGCGGTGGTGGCCCCAGCGGTGGATGGGGACGTAAAGAGTATGATGACGATGACCTCTGGATGCGGAAATGTTGTTACATGGCTGCACGTATGATGCGCCCAGGTCCCAAACTTGCACCGAAGGTTGCACCGAAGAAAGGACCAAGACGATAAGCCATTTTCGGTGGTAATTTGGTTTCAAAGGTCGTAAATGTGTTAAATCAAGACTTTCTTTATTATATATTTGGGCATCATGTCTATAATCTTTAATTTTGTGAGGGAAATAAAGATTATCAGCGGCTGGATTTAAGTTCCAGTTGAAGTTCGAGCCAGACCCTCTCACGGGTTGGGAGGGTTTCTTTAGAAATCATTGATAATATATATTGTACGCCATGGGTGGGCTGCACCGCCTTAACGTGAGGGCGTAGCCACTCATGAAGTACCAAGTACATGCAGCCTGTGACTCTCGCCAAAGGTTATAAGGACACTTGCAGAGGTAGCAAACGATAAATACAAATAGTATGGCAGTATGTGAAAGAATTGAAAAGTATGGATAAGCAGACATTTATCGACCAGATGAAGGGTTACGCCATCGAGCAGCAAGTGAAGTATGGCATCCCTGCTTCAGTGACGTTGGCACAGGCCATCGTAGAATCGAGTTACGGTAATGCCGACTATACCAAGGCTACCAACAACTATTTCGGCATCCATGCCCCCAAGCCGTGGATTGACAGGGGCGATCCCGTGAAGTATTACAACGACAATAAGGAGCGTGCGCCCTTCACCGTCCACAAGAGCGCACAGGAAAGTTTTGAATACCATTCCCGCTTCCTGATTGAGAATAAGAGCCGTTACGGACAGGCTTTCTTGATTACAGAGACAGACCCAGAGAAACGCGCTCAGGCATGGGTGGATGCCATCTGTAAAGGAGGTTATGCCGGAAACCCCAACTATAACGCCTCTCTGATGCGTGAGATAACGAATAACAACCTAACACAATATGACCGTTACGCAGAGGTGTACGCCAAGCGGAACAACCTTACCCCAAGCCCGACACTTCGTAATGACGTGCCAGGCGTTGCAAGTTCCGTTGGCTACCGTATGCCCATCGATGGGAAGGTAGAAGTGACCTCGCTCTTCGGTCACCGCCATTCGCCGACGGCTGGAGCATCGAGCAATCACAAAGGCATAGACATACGGGCGAAGTTCGTAGATGTCTATTCGATGGAGGATGGCGGCAAGGTCATTGCCGTAAATCCCAATACCACGTATCAGGATGACGTGAAAGATGCTGCTGGCAAGGTCATTCACAGGAAGGGTGACACCATCGCGGGCGGCAAGTCCGTAACCGTCGAATACTCGCGGCAGGATGGGAGCCGTTACACCGTGTCCTACTGTCACCTTGACAAAGTGAATGTCGCTGTAGGTCAGCAAGTCAACACTAACACGGTCATTGCCAAATCTGGCAATACTGGCGTAGGAACTGCGCCACACCTACATCTGACTGTCAGGCATCAGCCTGTAGGCGGTAACCTTGAACATATCGACCCGCTGAAATACCTCGCTGAAATATCCGTCCGAGGGAACATAAAGAATCCCGTCCTGAAAGCGGACAGTCAGAAAGACTTGCTGGCAGACCTCAAAGGCAGTGTCAATGTCAACGTACCGACGGAGGCCGACAGGCTCCTTGCACAGAACGGCCAACAGCAGAAGAAGGAAGCCATTCAGCAGGATATGGCACAGGCTCAGACGGGACAGCAGAACCCAGAAAACAAACTCGCTGCCCTTGCCAAAATGAGTGATCCATCCCAGATGCTTGCCTATCTGATGGGACAGGGCGGCATGGGTAATGGCGGCGGGCTTATCGACACCCTTATTTCAGCCCTTTTCATGGCCGCTTTCTCTATGGCCTCCAATATAGGAGGGGGAACGGACGTAGCCCAGAACACGGAAAAGGCAGAAGCACGGACACCAGAGGAAGAGCGGCAGGGCGTTATTCGCCGTAGCCGTGAATCCGTTGATCCTACCCGTGCCGTTGCCCTTGCGAGAATGAATTTTGATGCAGAATACCCAGAAGAGACCCAGCAACAGGGCTTGCGACTGGCTTAAAAATGGTCTTTAATTAGCAAGATAGTAACAATAAAAAAGAATAGACTATGCCAGGTTGGTTTACATACCCGTTTAAGGCTTTATCAAGGACAAAGCCCGCGTCTCGCGCTATAGCCGAGGCAAGCGAATCGTTAATGCAGTCATCAGCGAAGATGGCAGAAAAGGCGGGAGAACTCGCCTCTAAAGATGCCGCTGGTGCTGCAAAGTTATTGGAACAGGCTTCGAAGACCGTTCAGGAAGGAAAGGCTCTGCTTAATACAGAGACACTATCAGAGGCTGAGAAGTTAGCAAAAATGAAGAGATACGGTATTATCGGCGCAGCAGGCTTCTTGGGCTATGAGAAACTGATTGAAGGTCACGGTGTTGTTTCCTCTACAGCAGGGCTTTTGCTCGATACCCCAGAAGAGGGGCAAGGCTACCTGAATAAGCAATGGGAAACCTTTGTAGGCAAGCATAATGCAGAGAAAGGGCTTGCTGAATTTGGTGTGGATGCCGTCATGGGTGATGGCTCCTATAGACAGGCCGCTGACACCATGAGTGACAAGTATCACGGAATCAGTGAACGTCTTTCAGGCTTCTTCTCCCGTCCGGGTCAACAGCCCATGCCTTATCCTGCCCAGCAGGGCTATGATCCTGCCTACTATCAGGCCGTGAACAATCCGCAGGCACAGGTGAACCAAGGCGGTTTCCTGAGCCGTTGGGGTGCAGCCACTAATGGCTTTAGTCTGCCTGAATATCTTTCCGGTTTAACAGGCGGAAATGTTACATATAGCAATCTTGCCCAAGCCATCGTCGGTACGTTTCTGACGTTCGGCCCGTTCGGTAAGTTGGCAAAACTCGGTGGCCTGTTGCTCGGTTTCAACGGCTACAAGAATATGTGTACCCCACAGCAACAGGCCTCTCTTCATCAGCAACAAGGCTATGGTCAAGGCCTCTCTCAGCAACAGTTTAATATGCTCATGGTAACAAAGCAGCAGAATGACTATGATGAACAACAGGTCATCCATCGAGGAAGAGGAATGTCCTAACAAAAATGATTTGTAGCAGAATCTACATGAACGACAAGCAGAATATTCAGAATCTTCAAAACTTCGCGGAAGTGGAGTTTATGATAGACCAGTATTTCGACAGGAACCTACAGAAACTTGTCGATAAGGGCTACAAGGATCTGCGAAACAAGCAATCCGTAGAACTGGCACAATCATACAAGGAAAAATCAAGCCGTTTCATGGCTGATCCGAGTATCGCCATGCAACAGGCCATGATTGAAGTCAATAACTCTGGCAAGTGGGACACCAAACAGACTGAGGACTTAGTAAAGACGGTGGAAGGCAGTATCTACAACAATAAAAACCGAAAAGAAGATATTGCCGCGCTCATGGATCAGTGGAGAGATTGCGTTATCGTCCGTCTGGGACAAGCCCGCTATGATGAACTATCCAAGGAGGCAGGAGGCGATTTAGCCGCACATTATATGGCTGAGCGCATCAATGAGAAGATCTTCCGGCGATTAGCCAAATTGGGTGCTCCTAAATCCACTCTGGAATATGTCTTTACTACAGGTATCAAAGAAACCTTTGTAGGTTTTCTTAGCCTATCGTCAGTGCCGAGTAAAAGCCAGTCTGAGGGTGATTTACGGCTGGAACAGGAACAAGAGGCCCTGTTCTCTGATAAAGCCCGAAATACAGCCCGTGCCATCGGCTTTGTCGGTGACATGCTTACTCCTGGTGTTGGTCTGAGTGGTAAGGCCATCAAGACTGTTATCTCTGCTGGTGCTAAAGGTATTGCCAAGACCGTAGCCATGCCTGCTGCTGACCTTGCTTTCCGCAGTCACGTTTACGGCGAAATGGATAAAGAGCGGAAGAACAGTCCCAACTACACCAAAGACTATAGCAAGGCCATATTTGGTGACGAAAGGGCATTAACCGAACTCCGCACATCTGCTTGTACTGGTGTAACCAACAAGAGTACAGGCGTTAATATCATTAATAGCACCCTGAATAACAAGGTACTTGCCAAGACTACCGACAGTGCCATTGTCGAGAGTGAGAAGAATGCCCTCACTAAGATGTTCGACGGCAACAGCGAGAAGGCCATGAACATCATGCACGAATATTACGAGGCTATGGGCATCAAAGTTACAGATGCCAAACCAGCCCCGGGATGGATGCAGCAGAAAAGCGAAGAGTTCCTTATCACCAATGCTGCTTACTATACCGCCCTTGCTATGGAAATGAAGAGGAAGGGTATAGGTAGCAAGATGATAGGTAATCAGATGATGTCCCTACAGGAAGTCGCCCAGAAGGGTTATGACTATGGCCGTGCTTGCTACGACAAACAGTTAGCCGTCGTTAATAAGATGGTTGAACAGGCAAAAGAGGAAGAAAGAGCCGTCCAAGAGGTGCAAGCCCGACAGGTGGCCATGTACGAACAGCAACAACAGTACCAGGCACAACAACAGGTACAACAGGAACAGGTGCAAGCACCCCAGATAGTAAAACCCACCACTCAGAACATGAGCGGATGGGAAAGCATGATAAATCAGTTCGGTTTGACCGGCATCGGTGATCTCGGGAAAAACATGGGTTATATAATCTCTATGTTACCAGATATGCTTCTGGGTATGTTTACGGGAAATACTCAAAGCCTTCACCTGAAAGACAATATGTTTCCCATCGCAGCCATCGTTGCGGGCTTCTTTGTTAAGAACCCACTACTGAAGATGCTGCTTATCGGCTTGGGCGGTGCCAATCTCCTGAATAAGGTGGGACATGAGTATATGGAAAAGGAGGGGTTAGCAACTGCTCCAGTGCGCCGTCCGTCCAGAACTTACGACGATGAACTGCTGGACGCTCGTGTCGGCCAGCCCGCCATGAAGGGGAACGTCCTCGTTGCGTCCATCGACGGTGTACCCAGTATTATCACCATTGATAACGCTACAGCTGCTGCATATGATGAGGGAAAGATACCCCTTAATACACTCTGTAATGCTGTCCTAAAGAAATACGACGAACAGCGTGCAGCCGTCTCGATGAAATATGACAGAGCTGTTGCTGAACAGCAGGATGAAGCAATCACCAGAGGAATACGATAACTTGGAAAAATAAATTATGAAAAAGTTTCTTTTTATTTTAGTGACAACCTTTTTCCTGATGGGATGCTCGAAGGATGACGAAGTAGATAATACAGAGTATTATGTCAAATATGAGGTTTCCTGCAAGTTTAAAAGGTACTACGGGAGTTACCGTGGTAGTTCTATTAAAATATCTGGAACAGGTGTAAGAAGTTCTTATATAACTGACAAGTATAACAATTACACCTGGTCTGAAATTGGTGGGCCTTTTCAAAAAGGAGACAAGTTACATCTATCCGTAAAGACAGTAGCCCCCCGAGGTGCGGCATATATTACTGACGCAAGTATTTCTGTTTGTAAAACCGCCTGTCCATTCGTAATAAAGAGATCATCAAACACAAACGGATCAGCATCTTTAACTTACAATATAGAATAATCATGATAGTACAACAAAAGAAAGAAAACCGGTTGGTATACTTATATAAGGCAGACGGTAATGGGTTAATAAAGGAGTTGTCCGAACCTTACGAAATACCCTCGCTACACCAACTCGCGGATGATGTGGGTTGTTACATGCGCGTAATTAACATATCTGATATGCGAAATTCTATGAGGTTTAACCCTATTCAATTGAAATACATACCCACCTTTCAGGATGCAATTACATATTCCGACAACCTTCTGAGTTATTTTTGGGAAAATGCTGAAGGGGCACCACAGTATTTCAAATTATATCAAGAGACATCGGTTAATTTTTTAGCGGCCTGCATCTTCTTCTTCGTCAACTATAAGCGTCTGCCTTACGACAACGAGACGGGTGAGGAACTTGTGCCGGAATACCATACGGACAAAGAGACGGGACATAAGAAACTGACAGGTAACGTCTTTGACAAGAATGGTAATCCTGTTCCTCCTAACAAGTTTTATTGGTTGGGCAAGTACAGTGACATGCCGCATGTGCTGGCTTTCCTCAACCTTGGATATAAGACGATGTTTGACGTGCTGGAAACGGACAATGAGGTGTTCCCGCTGATTGCACCGTACAGGATGATTTTTCGTAATCGTGAAGATGAACTTCTTGATCTCTCATTACTTCCCTTGAGGACTGTCTTATGTAGATTCCAGACCAAGGAGATGTACTGGGTTCTGCATAAGGACGGCGATGATTTCGATTTATCTGTACCCTTGTGCCGTGACTATCTGATGCTTGTAAGCAAAGAAAGTCAACGTAAATTGCTTAATATAATCTCTCTTCTTATTGGTGCTTCCGTCCCGACAGGAAAGGATTGGGATTGTTTGGATAAAAAATTTCCTTGGGAGTCCTACAATACAATCCTTGAAGGTGAGAATATCCGTCCATACAGATTCTCGTCAAAAGAAGAAATGGAAAAGATTCTCTACGCCAACTACGATAGCGTGAAAGTTGATGTGGATAATATGATTGAAGAAATAATAAAAGAATATCCTCGGTCTTATGAAGAAAATTAATTTCAATCAATTAAAGTTCAAACTACCGGCAATAATGTTTTTTCCGTTGCTGTTTTTAGGATATATGGTGGTAGATTGTATTCTAACTCCTGTGCCACCAGTAAGAGAATTGTCTTCTGCGTATAGTATAGACTCTGATTTACATAGTAAATATTATGATGACAGTGTCTATTATAAACAGGCGTGGGCTGTCATCGACCACAACGATAGTATCATTCATCAAAATAGTAAAATCTGTAATATTATTCAAGAGTACAACAGACATCTTATATCATTAGGAAAGGATTCGTCGGTGGTATTATCCAACCTTATAGTAATATCTGATTCCCTATCGATCAAGTTCCCTGTCCGCCCGGAGAAAGATAAGAAAAAGGAAAAAGGAAAAGACCTTCTTGAAAACATGAAGACCTGGGCGAGCAATGCTGCAGGTTTCTTCGGTGACATCTTTACCAAGGGAGCCATCAAAGTTTATACAGAGAATGAAATTCCCAAAGATAGTATAATTAAAAATTGAGAATTATGGCAGCATTCACTACCTATGTAATCATACTTATAGTTGTATATATAGTATATTATGCAGTTGCTATCCTGCGGGAATTACGCAATTCCCATGGCAAAGGTTATGCTATTAACGAGACTGAAGTCGAAATCATTTTAGAGTCCGTTTTCGGCTTCAAGGAGGTATATGTCTCAGATGGTTTGGATAAAGACGATACATTCGATGTTTCTGAAGATTACACAACTGCTCAGGATAATACGCTTTATGAAGAATTGAAGCGGCAAGCAGAGGAGTATTATCCATCCATCCCAGATTATCAGGAAAATATGGATTCCAAGGAGTTCAGTGCAGCGACGGACCAGTCCATCGTTGAAGAGGAAGAATACTCTGCAGATCAAGAATTCTATGATGAGGAATTATTTTCTGCGGTATTTCCTCAAAAACTTGAGAAAACTACACATGTAGTCAGAAAAGAATTTGTCGTACCAGAACCTACGCGGTCTGATCTTGAGCGTTGGTTACGTTATAGTCAAGTTGGATTTAAATTTGATACAAACTACAGATATCTTTTAATATGTCTTTATATCAATCGGCGAGAATACGAAAAGAAAATGGGTGCAGAAGATGTGCGTGAAATAACGACTGTCTCTGATGAAGGAAAAATCATTTCAGACATTTCAGCGTGGTGGAAAAGGCAGGATCTCGCTGTGAAATATTTCCGTGAAGAAATCATCAGCGAGCATGAAATGGTTGAAGCCATCCCGACATATGGTTTAGGTCGCGAGGTTCCTTTCAATCCTATGCTGTTTGATATCAGGAACATTCCAGCTACTAATTTATGGTTTGAAATTTCAGACTGTCATGTTATCAGAACGGGTTTTGGTACATACGGGATTCTTGCGTCCATTAAAGATGGTCCCATCCTGACTGCAAAAATATCAGATGATGATATGGATATTTATCTTGAAAAGGACCCGGACGGCCATTACAGGAAAAATATCCCTCCTGAAAGTCTGATGGTTAAATACCTGCTCAGTCATATCAGCAGAGACTATCCAAAACACGAAGGTATTGTCGAGGAGGTTGACAGTTACGAGTTAACAGGTGAGCCACCTGTATTCATGTATGATGAGAACGTCTGTTTAAGTGACGAAAAGAAAACCGAAGCCCTCCGTGACACCCGTGTTTTGTGTGTAAAAGACGGAGGGTGGAAACGTTATTACCTTGAAACATCCATATATGGAATACATCGGGCCGTCATGCTAAAAAGTGAGGAGGTATCTAAAATCCTTGAAGTCAACGAGAGGCTTGAGTTCACCCGCAATATGACCCCAGAAGATGTGGCTGGTTATTATTGGGGGCATGAGTTTAAATATTTGAAGAACGGCTGTGTTCCTGAGCCACCACGGCTTCTTATAGATATCCTTAAAGATGGCGTAGCCCTTCCAGAAGAATATGATGTTGTCGATTATCCGAAAACAGACTATTTTTCTGTATTGCAGATCAAAAAGAAATACGTAAGGATATACCAGGAAAAAAATGAGGATGAACTTCCCGGCCATTATATTTATAATCTCGTGATAAGGATTGGTTCGTCTGGCTTTTGGTACAGACTCACCATCAACGATATCTGCAACTACCTCGAACGGGATGAGTGCGGTCGTTTCACACGCCGTGTTTCCATCGAGCAGTTAGCATCCGGTCATATCAAGATGTATGCCGGTGTGGTCAAGATGTATAAGGCTGGTGTGCCGCAAACCGTCATTATTAAAGCGACGGGGGTATCTAAGCATTATATTCGCAAGATAATAAACAATTTGGCACTCAACAAACCGCGTACCCATTTGAGTGAGCTTAAGGCAGCGAAAAGACAGCAGATTAGGGAAGATTTCGTTAATGGAGTCGACTTAACAGACCTCCGTTTTAAATACGGTCTTAAAGAGTACAAGACATTGTACAAACTTTTAGGTTCCATGGTGTCAGGACAAAATGCGGTTGTTCCAAGCGAATTTGATGAGTTTGTTAAGATAACAACCCCCGAAGTGTAAGATGTAACTATTTTGATAAAGTTTAAAACCAAATGAATTATGGAACAAGACATTCAGACTCTCAAAGATCTTCAGTTATATCTTCTGTATGAGTATCTTCAGAAGAAGTATAACAATAGCCCGATGGTGTTATTTCACAACTCCCTCGATGAACGGATGCGTCTGGCTGAGTCAGACTCACAGGGCCTTGAATATATCGCCCTTCAGGGTATTGGTGGCCACCAGCTTGCCGTCAGGAATATACAGGTAGGTACGGCTGCCAATGAGTTACGTTCACTTAACGGGCAGTTTTCACAAGGCATTCCAAAGGATGTTGAAGACAGACTATCCCAGAAGTATAAGATGTATGCGATTGTCGATGGCCATGCAGTCACCAAAACTATCTCACAGAATGATTATGACAGGTTCCTGGCCGCAAACGCGGACGAACGTTTCAAGATGTTCAATGAGGTGTTTGGTGTCCGGCAGGGGAACTCAGTAGAGTTGTCATGGCGGCGTGCCGATGATGCTCAACGCGAGGGATGGGACTTGTTCGCCCTTCCAGACCGGCGCATGGAACTGGATGCCGGTCGTGATGAAGCAATGAACATTGTCCGAAACAGCGAGCTTTACCAACGGGCCACGCAGAAAGGGATACAACTCAACGTTACACCGACGCGTATTGGCCAGTTCCGCGATGGCAGTTGTGTGCTCCAGCTTGACATCAACGGCGAGAAGGAAATGCTGTCGATCAGTCAGGAAGAATACGAAAGGCTTGTACTTGCCAATGGTGGTGAACCAAACTTCCTCCAGCGTCAGGCATCCACAGTCATTCGCAAGACTGTCGCAGAGATTGAACAGGAAGAGCAACAGCAAGCTGCGGAACTCTCAAATCAGACTACGCTCACAGTGGCCAAAGAGGGAGAGGTAAACGGAAAGAAAGCAAAGAACCTGGCATCCTTCAATTTTGAAAGCGAATATGAGCGCATACAGCAGGAAGAGCAGCAACAGCAACAACAGCAACATATGGGGTATTAGACGGCTGGAAATAGAAACTTCTTACTTGCTTCATAACTTTTCATGATAAGAGAAATACCGTCACGATCCTCTCAGACAGTGACGGCAAATGTGAAAGTTGTATTGCTGTTTGTTTCTATTCGCTTGCCGGCAACGGCTTATTGTTTTATCTATCGGTGCATCCCTCTCGATGGAGTTGTGATTTCATTTAGTGATTCCTTCAGGCGAGAAAGCTGCTGCTCGTCGAGTTCATGTGTGCCTCCGACACCATGACCAAGGGCAAGAACGATCTTTCCTGCAAGGACGTTTCGATTGTGCTGACTGCCAGGCTGACCGCCCATGCCATAACCCGGAACTTCTTCCGACATGTCAAGGTACTCGTTAAATCCGTCTCTGAGCCAATAGATTTCACGATATCTACCTTTTCCTGTGGCGTTTTCCCTTGCATAGTCGAGAAGTTCATTCCACTTCGCTTTGATGTCTTTTTCTGTTGCCATATTCGATTTGTATTATTGATTTGGAAGCAAAGTAAAGCAATATCCAGAATAAAACCAAAATCGCCAAAAACAATCTCTTGATTTAACACATTGACGACTGAAAATCGCCCAAACAGGCTTTAATGCGCTGCTGGGCGACCGGAAATAGTTTTTTATTTTAAATGGCTCAACTTTCAGATTCAATATGGGCTTGCTCTTCCTCATGCAGAACCTTATCAAAGAACTGTTGCGCCGTCTGGTTGTCAGCGGCCAGTCCTTTGCTCTCGCAGTACTTCCGGAACTCTTCACTGTGTTCTGACTGCCCGATGAACTCTAACCAGGTAATCTTTCCTTCATGGAGTTGTTTTTGCAGCAGCTCTTCAATCATTTTCTTTTCCTTCTCCTGCAAATAACGCTTTGTATGTTCAAGTCCAGACATAGCCCTCAGAATACGGCTATCTAATCCTTCTTCTTCTGGCACCAGAAGAAGCATCACATCGATGGCCTCTTGGATATTCTCGATGTGTGACTGTAACTGCAACTGTCTTGTTG
>JAEEGL012327198.1_pt1 | contig 14844 bp, 8 predicted proteins | sample 9134231 | NCBI WGS metagenome assembly JAEEGL01 (sample SAMN16246548, study PRJNA631951) | gut metagenome | biome: gut microbiome; feature: rumen; material: fiber-attached | host: Bos | place: Iran: Karaj | collected 2018-10 | reverse complement strand
TCTTTCGTTTTGGGCTCTGCAGGAAATAAGCGGCTTTTTGATTTCAAAATGATTCAAAAGCTGCAGCGTATGGCGGGTATCTTCCGCGGCAATAAAATCTACGCTTTTTAGCGTCTCAATTGCACGGTAAGTTATATCCCCAAGGTTTCCAATCGGAGTTCCAACAACAAAAAGCTTTGCCACGCATATATTATAGAATGAAAAAGGTGCACTTGCAAGTCATTTTTATTTTTGCGTTAGAGCGGATTGTGGTGTAAAATATTACCTATGGCAGAAATAAATAATATTCCATGGAAGTATCTTGATGATTTTAGGGGTACAGACTTTAAGGGAGAATGGCCTACATTCCCGGAGCTTGTACGGATTCAGGCAAAACGCAATGGGGAAAGACCATGTTTTGTGGCTTTTGATGGCCCTGGCGATTCAAAGCGCAGCCTTACCTACAACGAAGTGCTTGCAAATGTAGAGGCGCTTGCTAACTGGCTTACTGCAAACGGCCTTAAAAAGGGTGATCGTGTTGCGGTTATGGGAAAAAACTCGCCTGAATGGGCAACCGCATACCTTGCAACACTTTTTGCAAGCGGAATTGTAGTTCCTGTTGATAACGGACTGCATGAACCGGAGGTTGTAAACATTGTAAATACAGCCGAGCCTGTCTTTGTTTTTTGTGACGACGAAAAAGCTGAAGTATATACTAAGAATTTTCCAAAGCTCAAGGTTTATTCAATAAATCCGGAGGCTAACGAGCGCTTTATTTATAACCTTAAAGCAGAGCCTGTAGCAGATGGCAAAAAGAACGAGCCTTGTAACGAATATGATACTGCTGCAATTCTTTTTACTTCGGGAACAACTGGTAAACCAAAGGGCGTAATGCTTTCGCATAAAAACCTTATATCAGACGGATTTATAGCCCAGAGAAACTTTAATCATTATAACACAGACGTTTTCTATGCACTCCTCCCAATCCATCATGCATATACAATGCAGGCAGCCTTTATAAACCCGCTCCAGACCGGTGCTTCGATTGTGTTTGGAAAGAGTATGGCAGTTTCTAAACTGCTGCGTGAGCTTAAAGAAGGCCAGATCACCATTATGCTTGGTGTTCCTCTGCTTTATAACAAGCTGCTTTCGGGAATTCGTAAGGGAATTAAGTCTAAGGGTCCGGTTGTTGCAGGAATTCTCGGCTTTATAAGCTGGCTTTCGTTTATTATTAAAAAGCTTTTCAAGGTAAATCCTGGAAAACGCTTTTTTAAGGCAGTTCTCGAGCAGGCAAGTATTTATACAATTCGTGTTGCAATTTCGGGTGGTGGACCGCTTGCAGCAAGTGTATGCCGTCAGTACAACGCTATGGGAATAGACTTTATTCAGGGCTACGGTCTTACAGAAACTTCTCCAATTATTGCATTAAATCCGGTAGAACACTTTAAAAGTGAAAGTGTAGGTATGTCTTTTGCTCCTTACGAAGAGGTTAAGATTCTTAATCCGGAAAAGGTAATTACAAAGAAAGGGGTAGAAGAGGTTGGTGAAATTGCCGTAAAAGGGCCTATGGTAATGCAGGGCTACTACAATATGCCCGAAGAAACCAAGGCAATGTTTACAGAAGACGGCTTCTTAAAAACCGGCGACCTTGGAAGTATTGATAAGGAAGGCTACATTAAACTTTGTGGTCGTGCAAAGAACCTCATTGTTACAAGTGGTGGTAAGAATGTTTACCCTGAAGAAATTGAAGATGCTTTCCAGCTTTATGATGAAATTCAGCAGGTTACTGTACGCGGATATTATTCTGATGAAGCAAAAACCTCTGAAGAAATAGAAGCGCTTATTTATCCAAGCGATGACCTGTATAAAACTCTTGGTGTTGAACGCAACAACGAATTTGTTCAGGATGAGGTGCTTGAGGCTGTACAGAAAATTGTAAGCAAGGTAAACAAGGGCTTCCAGGCTTATTCACAGATTTCAAAGGTAACTCTGCTGAAAGAGCCGCTGGAAATGACTACCTCTCAGAAGGTAAAGAGAAACTTTGTTCCTAAGACTTATTAGCGAACGTAATTTCTGATTTCTGAGCACATTTTAACTAAATCGTCGGGGCGGCGCTGGTAGACTGCTAAATAGAGGTCTGGCTGGGCGCCGCCTTTGCATGATGCGGCCCAGAAGCGTACATCATCTGCCTGGCGGTCGTAAGCCTGTGCCTGGTAATGTACCGGTGCAAGATTTGTTTTATCCGATAGTTCTGACTGTGCTTCTTCTGTATAAAACTCTGTAATATAGCGCTTGCAGTTTGAATTGTCTGAAAGGAGCATTACAGAAACTGCCGGCGCAATTAAGCCGTAATCGTTAGCGGTTACATTTGCCGGAACGAAAGAAGATTCAAAGTTTTTAATTACGTTATAAGGAATCTTTCTGTGTTCGCTGAGCAGAGTAAAGAAGGAACCAAGCTGACCGTCTTCTGCAAAATATACAAGGTCGTTTCCGCGGCCGTTATACCACGAAGGGTGTGTAAGACCTTCTTTTGGCCACTCTTTAAGCATATCAAGAACAGAGCGTAAAACAAGGTTCTTGTCGTTCAGCTTAACATCGAGAAGGGCTTCGAGGCTTTCTACCTTGCGAAGCTCATCAATCAGCTTTGTATAGGCGTCAAGTCCGCCTTCTGCAAGTACAACAGCACCCACTAAATCAATTAAAATACGGTCTTCGGCTCCATTACAGAAGAAGGGGCTGAAGACTTTACCCTTTGCAACATTCAGGTAATTTTTGTAGGAAGAAAAGCTTCCCGGAAGTGCAAGATTTGTCTCGTTTAATACCTTTTGATAAAAAGCTAACTCGCAGTGATCCAGAATAATTGGAGCGCATTTTTTATTACGAAGAGAATTAGGCATAGACGCAAGAACCTTTTGTGGAATGTCCTCTGCCGAAGCAGAAAGAGTGTCTGTAATTTCGCCACGCCAGGTAAATAGCATGTCGTATTTGTCTTTTACAATGGCTGCATCAAAATCATCATCAGAAATTAAGGTAAAATCAAGAATAATATTTTCTTCCTGAGGAATTTTTGACGTAAGCAGATTACGCATGTCCTCGGAAAGACCATAGAAAGCAATGCGAACGGTGCGGTCTGCAATATGTTTCTTGTAGGTGCGCACGCCAATAATTGTTCCGGTAATTAAAATTACCCCACAAAGTGCTGCAAGAATAATCAGCAGATTTTTTTTAGTGATTTTAATTCTTGAAATAAAGCTCTGCTTTGCATTTTTCTTAGATTTTTTTGATGTTTTCTTTGCGTTCTTCATAATCTGATTATCGGAATGAAGGTTATGTTTATTAAAAAAACTTACGACAATATAAATATGAAGATTTTCGAAGCTATTAAAGCATTTTTTGCTGACAAGGGGGCTCGTGCCGCCGCTAAAAAAACACTTTCTCTTATGCTGCTGGTATTCTGCCTGTGCTGTGTAAAGCTTTGTGCAGAAGATACCTCGCCGGCCGAAGCCCAGGTAATGCGCGAAAGATTTGTGGCTGAGTCTAAAAAATATGTTGGCTCGCCTTATGTGCTTGGCGCCGTTGGACCAGATAAGTTTGACTGTTCCGGTCTTGTTTACTATTGTGCACGTGAATCAATTCAAAAGCAGCTGCCGCGTACTGCAAAGGCGCTTTATAACTATTGCCGCATTGTACCGGATAAGGAAAAGGAAATCGGTGACCTTTTGTTTTTTAAGACAAATAATACTGCTCCTATTACCCATGTTGGTATTTACATTGGAAATAATCAGTTTATTTCTGCAATCAGCGACGGGCCAAATACGGGTGTTATAATTTCTTCGCTCAGGCAAGATTACTGGAAGCCAAAATATGTTGCTTGCGGACAGTTTTTAAAGTCTGGTAAGCGTGCAGGCTCTGATTCTGGCAGCGCAGATGATTTTGAAGAAGAAGATTTTATTGATGATGAAGGAGCCTCAGTTGCAAAAGGTGGCCGTTCTGGACGTTCTGGTTCGGGCAGCTCTGGCGGCAGCAATGTGAACTTTAAGGGCTCAAGCTTTTATAATCCGGATGGAGAAGGACTTGATGTTCTTGCAGCAGATGCCGCTTTGTTCTGTAACTGGACCCTGATTTCGCCAAATTCATTTATGTTCCAGTGGCGCGGACTTGAGCTCCAGACAAATGTGCGTTATACAAAATGGTTTTTGGAGCCGGGCTTAGGCTTTGGTTTACGCTTTAATCACGGAATGGGCGTGTTCCAGATTCCGATTTTGTTCTCTGCAACAGTAAATGATTACTTCAGATTCTATGCCGGCCCGGTAATTTCGTTTGGAAACGGCCGCATGATGGTAACAGGAGAAGAGGTTAAGCCTTCTGTATTCCCTGGTGTAATAGGAATTTCTATTTCTACACCTTCACTGGATATAGGAAAGGTAAAGGGACAGATTGTTCAGGATATAAGCTATACAGTATTTAATAATCCGGATAATTCGGCTCTTTCATTTACAAACTCGATTTCTGCAGGACTCGTATTTTTTACAGGCATAAGGGTAACCTTAAACCCTGGCAGCTTGTTTAAAAAGTAATGAGAAAACTGATTTTAATACTTGCATCAGCCATACTCTTCGCATCTTGTACCACCGAGGTAACACTTACCGTAAAGCCGGATGATTCTGTAGATATCCGCTTTGAGGGTGGAGCAGGAAATGCATTTACTAAGATGATTGCCGGTGGCAGCACAGATGCAATAATAGATACAGATACCGTTACCTACGAGCTTGCCCGTGCAGGTTTTTCTAATGTAAAAGCAGAGCAGAAAACTGGCGGCGCGGTGCTGATTAGCATGAGCGATAAAAAACAGAGCTCGTATATTTTTACCTCTGGTATAGTAAAAGCAGAAAAGGGCAGACTCAGCGCCGCAATTACACGAAAAAGTCTGGAAGATTTCTATAAATCAGCTGATGAACAGACCAAAATGACGCTGGATTTGTTCCTTGCTCCGGTTTTTAATGATGAAGTAATGAGCGAAGATGAATATCTGGAAATGGTAGCCTCTTTTTACGGCAACGACGCTGCTAAAGAAGTAAGCGAAAGCGTTGTAAAAATCAATCTGATTTCAAAGGATGATACTAAGGAAACTTTGACATATCCGTTGAGCCAGATATTCTGTGGAAACTTTTAATACAAGCATAGACATTTATTCAATTAATTTTTCTGAAAATCTGTATAACATTATGTTATGAAAGAGTCAGAAATTTTTATTAATCAGATTGGATATCGATTACTCGACACCAAAAACGTTTTCGTGAGTAAGGAAGCTAAGGACGAGGCTAACGAATTTTCTGTTTGCGAAAAGGCGGGCGGAAAAGTTGTGTTTACAGCCGCTTTAACTCCTGCTCCGGACGATGAACTGTCTGGCGGCGGCTATTTTGCCGGAGATTTTTCTGCAGTGCAGACAGCCGGAGAATATTACATCAGCCTGGGAAAAGAGCGCAGCTTTGATTTTACAATTTCTGATTCTGTTTATGACGATGTGGCTCTTTCTACTCTCAAATATTTTACAGATTCCCGCTGTGGACAGGGCGTTTGTCATACAGGCATTGCCGAGGTTTATGGCAGTGGAGAAAAGAAAAACGTTCAGGGTGGCTGGCACGATGCGGGCGATTACGGTCGTTACATTGTAGCTGGAACTAAAACTGTAATGGACCTTCTGCTTGCCTATAAAAAAAGCCCCGAGCATTTTGCAGCTTTGAATGGCGGAAAAGGCTTTGACCTTCTTGGAGAGGTTCGTTTTGAGCTTGAATGGATGCTCCAGATGCAGAGAGAAGACGGCGCGGTTTACCATAAGATTTCGTGCTATCACTTTTGTCCCTTTATAATGCCGCAGGAAGAAAAAGACCAGCTTGTGCTGGCTCCGGTTTCTACTTCGGCAACTGCAGACTTTGCGGGCTGTCTTGCATATGCATCTGGCTTTTACAAGGCAGAGGGGCCGAATCAGGATGAAGCTTTTGCACAGGCTTTGCTTGAGGCTGCTCTTAAAGCACAGACCTATCTTTTTTCTCACGATGATGAGCTTTATATTAATCCGCCGGAAATTACTACAGGCGGTTACGGCGACCGCGATGTTCGCGACGAGCGTTATTTTGCGCTTTGTTCTTTGTTTGCCGCAACCGGTGAAAAGAACTATTTGAATCAGGCGTTGAAAATCCGCCAGGATAAAAAGAAGGACAAGCCGGATCCTAAGCACCCGTGGAACAATGGCTGGCAGGAAGGCTTTGGCTGGCCTTTTGTTTCGGGCTACGGAACAGAATGTCTGCTGGAGGTAGAAGATTTGCTGCCGGCAGATTTGCTTGCAGAAATCACTATTGGAATTATTTCACAGGCAGAAAAATATCTGACAATAAGTAATGAGTCTGCTTTTAAATACTGTTCAAAATTTGTTATGTGGGGAAGTAACGGTGCAATCTGCGACCTCGCTCACATTATGCTTATGGCTTACGACCTTACCGGCCGCGACAATTTCTTAAAGGCGGCAAAGGCTCAGATAGACTATATCCTCGGCTGTAACCCGGTAAACTACTGCTACGTAACAGGAGCCGGTTCAAAGCCGGTAGTAAACCCGCATCACAGACCAAGCGGAGCAAGCGGTAAAGTGTACCCTGGAATGCTCAGCGGCGGCCCTTGCGGAGCTTTGTTAGACGCTTATGCCAAAGAGCACCTTACCGGCCGCCCGCCACTCAAATGCTTTGCCGACGCCCAGCCAAGCTACAGCACAAACGAAGTTGCCATCTACTGGAACAGCGCTTTTGCGTACGTAATGGCCAGAATTTAATCATAATTCTATTCATAGTAAAAAAATAGACATATCTCCTTTTTAACCATATAATAGAAAGGATGAAGAGAGTAGGTAAAATAAGGGGAAGTTTTCACAATTTAGGAATGAAGCTGATTTCATTCCCATGCCTTATTTTAACTCTGTTCATTTCTTCCTGCGCACTTTTCGAAAACGATGTAGCAGACTTTATGGAAACCTACACAGAAACAGCTGCGATAGATCTCCATACCTTTTCAATCCAGCCATATAAAGATCAGCTTGGAAATGATTGCATTAACTCAAAACAGGATTTTGAAATTGAGCTTTTAATGCGAAATCCTAAAAAATTTACAATGAATCCTTCCATTGCTTTTGATAACCTTTCCCCTTCGGTGGATGTTTCAAGGGTCAGCATTGAGCAGACAGATTTATATACCCTCAAGGTTTTAATGCCGCAGGAATTCCTTCTGGACGCCGATGAAGGAAAAGATCTTACTGCAAAGTTCAGCCTTTACGAGCCAATGAGTGGCCGTGTTTTCGCCGGCTATGAAATTCCGCTTTCGTGCAATACTGTGCCGCCGCAGATTCAAAATGCGACCATCTTAAACGACAATAACGAAACCTTCGTAATCTTTTTTGATATGCCTAATGCAGAAGAGCTTGCAATCCGTCATAAGGATGTAGCCTTTATTACAATCAACGATACAGACTTTCCTGTGACGATTGCAGACGACGGAAGCTTTACATTTGAAAGCAGTCGTTTTTCAAGTACGCCAAAGTCAACTTATTCGATGATTGACTATAAGGAGTTTTCAAACTCGGACCGTTCTGTATATTTTGAAACTCAGGATCCTTTCTTTATGGGAGAGAAGGCCTATACTCTTGGCTTAAAGGATAGTGCAGGCCTTACACAGACTGTATACACAAATACAGAAATCTCTCGACTCAGCAGGGTAGAAATTAAAGATATTGATGGTGTTGTTTATTCTACCGGTGCCAATGAAATGGTTGCGGGCAGTGATGTAGATCCATTCAAAATCAGCCTTATTCCTCCAGTAACAGATCATAAGGGGAACACAGTTCCTGGAAATACTACAATACATTATTCACTCTACAAGGGAACAAGTACTGTAAGTGCCCTGCTTCAGGAAGACTCTTCTACCAGTACAATTACTCTCGAAATGACAGAGGGTACTTATTACCTCGAAACATATGCAACAATAACAAATTATGAGCAGTCTCCGTTGTCTTGTGTAACTCTGCGCGTTGTAGACAGTGCAATTTATGTAAGCGAAAACGGAAATGATGAAACTGCAGATGGAACCCGCGAGCTTCCATTCAAGACTCTGCAGGCCGCTATTAATGATGTTGATGTACGTAACATGCCTACAGCTAAGCTTAATATTTATGTAGCCGGAACTCTGGAAGGTACAGCGGTTGTAAATCCGGCAATTGCAAAAGAGCTTGTAATTAGTGGCCGTCCGGGAAGCTCAGCAACAATCGATGCTCAGGGTACCGGACCTGCTCTTACAATTGACAGTGCAATTCCAATCACTCTCAAGAACATCACTATTAAAAATGGCCAGGCAGAAAAGGGTGGTGCTGTTTTTGTTAAGACAGGAAGCCAGCTTACTTTGATTTCCGGAACTAAACTTACCGGCAACACTGCAAGCGGCGACGGTGGTGCAATCTATGTTCAGACTGGAGCAAGCCTCACAATAGAAGATGGTGTTTCTATTACAGGAAATCAGGCAGCCGGAAATGGTGGTGCAATTTATACTCAGACCAACATAAGCCTTTCTGGTGCAGTTGAGATTACAGATAATACAAATACTTCCGGCGGAAAGTCTAACCTTTATCTGCCGGCAGGAGTATTGCTTAAGATTGAAGACAGCCTGAGTTTAAACGACAGCAAGTCTAATATTGGTATTACAACCCAGACAATACCAACAATTCTTACTCCGGTTATTATTACTCAGGGTTATGGTTTTACTGCTGGAAACAACAGCGGAGTAATGCCGGGTACTTACTTTACCGGCGACAATTATGCAGTTTCTGTTGACGACACAAGCGGCGAAGCAGTTGTCGCAGTAAACGGCGGAAGCATTACAGACCCTCTGCACTCACAGGAAATTACCTTTGCTCTTGAACAGAACTGGTTCAACGCACTTTCTACTTCGGCCGCTGCAAGAACCTTAAAGGTAAACCCAACAATCACAATTGATGGAATTGATGTAACAGAAGAAGCTCTTGCTTCTACAAGTAATCCGGTTACATGGAAAATAGAACTCTTTATAAACAGTGTACTTGTTCCTGGCTGTACATTTACAAGCAGGGAATTTGTTCTTCCTTCGGAAGCTTGTTATGAAGATATTTATGAGCTGCATGTTCAGGCTACCTGGAACGGAATATCTTATGATGATTCGTTTACCGTATACGGTTATGACCCGTCATAATGGAGTGTAATGAGTATGGAAAAGATTGTTAAAAGAAAATCCATTTTTTTAGTTTTACTCACCGCCCTTTTATTTTTAACCTCTTGCAGTCAGGTTGTTTCCGGCTCTTCAAAGCAGGCAGCTTCTGATAATGATGAAAGTAAAGTTCTTTTTAAGGGAATTATAAATCTTGAAAGTTCCCTGGCCCGCTCTGCAAGTCCGGTTGCAATTGATATGACAAGCCACGAGTTCTATGTAATTGCTACTCCAAAAAATGGAGAAGCCTTTGAGGTAGAAGTAGACCAGACAGAAAAGACCTTTGAAGTTTCACTTTTCTTTGGCGAATGGACAATTGAAAGTGGAATCAGAAAAACTGCAAATCAGCAGAAGATTCTTATAGACACATACACTGTAAATCTTCTTGTAAATACACCAACTTTCTCTCACGCTTTTTATTTAAAGCCGGTAAACGAAGGTACAGGCACTATCCGCCTCGAAATGACTGTGCCTTCTACTGTTGCGAAAATGGGAATAGAGGTTCACAGTAAGCCGGAGGGGGCAACTTTTGATACAAGTGAATGCCTTGCCTCTGGAGATCAGATAATTCTGGAGCGTGAAGATGTTGCCTGTGGAGTCTACACTCTTGTTTTGACTTTCTATAATTCTGGTGATAATCCGCTCTTTTCTACAATTCAGACAGTAAACGTTGTTCCGGGGCTTGAGACTACAAAGTGGGTAAGCGGTTCAACCAGCACTTTGATTTCTGGCGGTGTCTTTGAAGTAACTGATGAACTTATAACTGCCTGGCGTACTCAGAGAAATAAGTATTACGTAGACAGCATTAACGGTTCAGACTCAAATGCCGGAGGTCCTCTCGACCCATTCGAAACTTTAAGCCATGCGGTTTCAATCATAAATGATATTTATGGTACTGAGACCAAAGAAGTTACGATTATAATTGCAGATGGATTTGAAGAAACTTTGTCTGCAACAATCGCTCTTGAGTACAATAAAACAATTACCCTTCACGCAGAGGAAGGTTCCGGGGCAAAAGTGATACGAGGTCATGCAGGCTCTTGTATAGAAATTCCTTCAGGCTCAAGCCTTACCCTCGAAGGTCTTATTATTGATGGAGCAGGTCAGAGTGGTTCCGGCAACACAGGTATTCACAACGAAGGAACCTTCATCATGAACAGTGGTAAAATCTGCGGCAACAAAAATTCTTCGGGTCAGGGTGGTGGCGTTTATAATACCGGAGACTTTTACCTCAACGGCGGAGAAATATCTGGAAACATTTCTTCCGGTTCTGGTGCTGGAATCTACCATTCCGGAACAAACATTATTGTTTCCGGTGGTATCGTAAAAAACAACACTCTTTCAGATTCCTACAATACTCCGTCAAACCTCTTCCTGCCTTCAGGTTCAAAAATCAAAGTAGAAAGGGCAATCGCAAGCGGCACAGAAATTAATGTAAGCTTTGGCTGGACTCCTAAGAAAGTAACATCAACAACAGATCCTGCAATTTTTACAACAGGCTACGGAGCTGCAAACAGCGTGGCTCCAGCAAATTATTTTAAGAGCGATTTAAGATATATAATCATGCCGTTACCAACAAATACAACTCCAAGTACACTTGAGGCGGGAGTTGCTCTCAGTGGAAAAGATTTTATAAATGTATACAGTAATTTTTCTATGACCTTTGCAACAAACTTCGATAAGTTTAAACAGGGCGATACTGTCTTAGAAAATAGAACAATAGAGGTTACTCCCACTATCAAATTAAACGGTGCGGATATTACAGCTAATGTACTTGCTAGTACAGAAAATCCGTTGAAATGGAAACTCACACTTTATTACCGCGGTATAGAAGTAGGTGATTCAGAAACAAGAGAATTACGTATTGATTCTGGTTATACAGGTCGTTATGACCTTCATGTTTCTGCAGAATATATGGGACTTGTTAAAGATGCTGAGTTTGTCATTACTGGTTACAACAATATTATTCCTGTTACTACAAAAGAACAGTTAACAGATACTTTTACCAAAATTACAAATGGAGAAGCTCAAATTACAAGGGATACCTGTATTAATCTTACAGAAGACCTTGATCTATCTGCAGAACCTTATTATCCAATAAGTGCAAAAGTAAGTGGCGATCGTATTATAAATACAAATACCGACTTTGAGGGGGTTTTCGATGGAAATGGGCATACTATTAAGTTGGGTAAAGTTGTTTCAGAAGACTTTATTACAATTTGTTTTAGAAATAAAGGAACTATCCAGAATGTAATTATTGAAGCAGATACTACAAATTATCCTATAACAATTTCAGAAGGAACGACTTCGCATAGTGATGCAACAAATCCAGAGGAATATAAATTTCATGCCTTTGGAGGTATTTGTCATTTTAATGAAGGAATTATTCGAAACTGCTGGAATAAAGTAAATATTGAAAGTGCAAGTTATTACGGAAGAATTGGTGGCATTTGCTGTGGTAATTCAGGACTTATAGAAAACTGCATTAATTCTGGAGATTTAAAGAACTGCAGCTGGAGTTCGGGTAAAGGCTCCTGGCGTGGAGTATATGGTGCTGCAGGCGGAATTACAGGATTTAACTGGGATAACGGAGTGATTCGTAATTGTGTAAATTATGGAGAAATCTGGTTGAATACTTATTATGATTCTGAGGGAATTGGAATTAATGGATTACCAGGGGCTATATGCGGTGCACAATCTACAGGACGTAATACTGCAAAAGTAGAATACTGTTATTGGTTAAAAGACTGTGTAAGAAGTGACCAAACCCAAAACAGAGATGCTTCTTCCAGTACAAAAAGGAATTGGCTTGTAGCAGTTCCTACTAATTATTCAATAAATAGCATTGAAGGGGGAACCTTTACAGCTAATGGATTTTTTCAATCAAAAGATAATGGTACTCTTTCAAATGGACCTTCTATAAATGGGCAGCCTCAAAATGTAGCATATAATAATCTTGTAGAAGCTTTGAATGCTTATGCAGATACAGTAGATCCAAATCATACATCATTAAAAAGATGGAAAGCTGATTCAACTTATGCGGCTGTATTTGAGTGAAAGAGGAGCTGAATTATGAAAAAGACAATAAAACTTTTACAAATATTATTTAGTTTCTCTAGTATTCTTCTTTTCGTTTCCTGCTTAAATTCAGCTGGAGACAGAGAGGAATCTGATAATAGGACTATAATCTTTAATGGTAATATTTCACTTGATAATTCCTGTCTGAATCTTGTTGATTATTCAGTTAATTCTGCAGCACGATCTGCTCAACCTTCGCTTCCTGCAAGCATTACTTATTATGCAAAAGCTATAAATATTGATAATGAAACCGATGTTATATTTTCAGAAGATATTGATCAGATAAATGGCAGTTTTTCTATTACGTTAAAAACAGGTGCAGTCTGGAGAATAGAAGTTGGCGCTACAGGTGTATCAGCAATTAATTCTTCTGATACAGATGCAGTCCTGATTAAAGATACTTTTGATTTTAATCCGGCAACTGCGACAGAACCAAGAATTGAACATACATTTTATCTAAGACCCTATATTTCATCTACGGGAAAAGGAAAACTGTATCTTAATTTAAAAGTAGAAAATCCAAAAGATAATAATATAAAAAAAATAGAAATTGTGCCTCAGCATAAATTGAATGAAGCAAGAAGTGAGGCAGAAATTACAGCAGTGTGGAGTTCAGTAAGTAAGTGGGAGTCTACAGAAAAATCTGTAATTTTTTCTTCCCAATTAAATGCGACTTCAACCGTAAATTTCTTCCTCCATGCAGATGAATTCAAAAGTGGAATATGGGAAGTTGCTATTAATTTTAGAGATGGAGAAAATCAGCTTCTTTTTTCAAGTATTCAAGTAATTAGTGTATATGACAATCTTATAACTGAAAAGTGGGAATCTAGCAAAACAACGGCTTCTTCAAACGAACTTATAGACGAAAATGGCGTATTTAAACTTACTACCCTTCTTATAGATTCTTACGGACTTACAGATTTTTATGTAGGTGGCACAGGTGCAAATGATGAAACTGGCAGTGGTTCTCCAATGAAACCTTTTGCAACTATCACAAAAGCAATTGCAGTAATTAATGGAATAAACAGATTAGATAAAACTTATACACTCCATATAAAAGATGGAATTTCACAAACTGTAGATAATCAGATAGTAATTCAAGCAAACATTTCCATTGAATGCTATACAGGAAATTCTTATGGAAACCGGCTTGGAACGGCAACTATAACATCAAAAAGTTCTGATTGTATTATTAAAATACTTCATTCAACAGGAAGTCCTGCCCTTACAATAGAAGGTGTAAAACAAAATAACTCTTGGACTGGGCTAAAGCTAAAATCAGCATCAGTATATAATAGACCAACTAGTCAAACAACACGTGGTGTCAGTATTACTTCAAATGCTTCTTTCTATATGAATGGTGGTGAAATTTCAGGTAATACAATAACTACAGCAGGAAATAAAGGTGCTGGTGTTTATGTTGAAACTGGTGGCTATTTTATAATGGGTGGAGGAATTATAACCAGTAATACTTCTCCAGGCCTAGGCGGAGGAGTTTACGTTGCAGAAGGCGGCGACTTTACTATTAAAGGCGGTAGTATTACTGGTAACAAAGCAGTTAACGGTGGCGGTGTGTATGTTGATGGTGCTATGACGATTGGAGGTACAGCGTTAATTTCTGAAAATAGTACAAATGCATCACCTTCTTCTTCATCAAACATCTTTCTTCCAAACGATAAACTGATAAAAATTAATGGCGATATTGACGGTTCAACAATCGGTATTACTACTCAGACTGCCCCGACTATTGGAAACAACATCCGCTTTACAGAAGGTTACGCTTATGACAAGGAATGGGGACAAAATGGTACCAATCACCCGTATAAATATTTCCACAGTGATGTATCGGGATATTCTATAATAACAGACCCGACACAAGATGATCCAGCTACACAGGATGTAGACGAAAATACCGGCGACGCTTTTCTGGCAACCAGTGGTGGTAAGATTAAGCAGAAGAATAGGGTAACTGTCTATTTAAGGATTGAAACAATGACATCTGATGTGCCAGGAAAAGTCTGTTATAAACTGGGATGGGAATCTACCGGACAATTAGAGGAACCTTTACAAGATAATGTAACAACGAATGCTGTTCTAAAATATAAGGGAGTTGCTGTTCCACAGGCTCTCTGGGAATACACTCAGGTTAATGGAAATTCAATAATTTATGGCAAGCTGTATCTGGATTCCAGTTTGCCAGCTGGAAAATATACAGTTGAAGCAGATTTTACTTATGTAGACCCAATATATTATCCAAATGGTCTTATATACGCCGCTTCACTAGAAATAACAAAAACGAATTAGGAAGGTAAGATATGAAAGAAAAAAGATATATGACAATTATTAAATCTCTTTTACTTGCTGCGGCTTCCTTTGCTTTTTTGTCCTGTTCGAATTTGTTCGGGGACAGTTCTTCCGAAAGCAGTACTACAGAGAAAAGTTCATCAGATAAAACTCAGACAATAACAATTACAGGAAACATTTCCATTTCAGAGGAGCTTAAAGAATCAG
>JAEEGL016447668.1_pt1 | contig 14845 bp, 8 predicted proteins | sample 9134231 | NCBI WGS metagenome assembly JAEEGL01 (sample SAMN16246548, study PRJNA631951) | gut metagenome | biome: gut microbiome; feature: rumen; material: fiber-attached | host: Bos | place: Iran: Karaj | collected 2018-10 | reverse complement strand
GACCTTCATCAATCGTGACGTGCGTGAGGGTGGTTCTATCATCTCGAGCCAGAAGGTAGGTCCTTCTGTGGCTGAGGATATTACCACGGGTGCAAAGATTGCAGTGTCGCTGGCCTTCGTTGCCATCTTCCTCTACATCTTGCTTCGTTTCCGCAAGTTGGCCTTCTCTGTTGGCGCTATCGTTGCTCTGATTGTCGACATCATAGTTATCTTTGGTGCATACGCAATGCTTTGGGGCTTTGTACCCTTCTCTCTGGAGATTGACCAGACCTTCATTGGTGCCATCCTGACGGCTGTGGGTTACTCCATCAACGACAAGGTGGTTGTCTTCGACCGTATCCGTGAGAACCTCAACCTCTTCCCCAAGCGTGATCGTCAGCGTTTGTTCAATGAATCTTTGAATTCAACACTGAACCGTACCATCAACACTTCTGTCAGCACCTTCATCGTACTGGCCGTTATCTTCGTGATTGGCTTGTTCTTCAAGGGCGCCGACAGCATCATCAGCTTCTCGTTTGCAATGATTCTGGGTGTTGTTTGCGGTACATTCACCTCCATGTTCGTTGCTGCCCCCGTTGCTTACCTGGTGATGGGTCGCAAGATTAACGAAGAGGAGGCAAAGTAAGACTTTGTTTTTTCATAAGTTTATAGTTTTTGAGTTGAGGGGCATTCTCCGTGAGGAGAGTGCCCCTTTTCTATATAGTTTGGAAAGTCTCTTTCCTTACTATATTATTATATACGCGTGCGCGAGATTTTGATTAGAATCTGAAGTAGGTTTGTACCCAGAATTGATGGTAGTGCTGGTCGGCACTGTTTTTATCGTTGTGGTAGTTGTATTGTAATTGCAACATCAGATTCTTGTGTGGTTGCAGGTTTGTGCTCAGGCTATAGATGGTGTGCATCGATTCTTTAGTAGCATAATCCCGATATGCATCGTATTTGGCGTAGCATTTAATCCATCGCCAAACGGGTACTCCCACGGTCACATACCAAGCATCGGCTTTGGTGCCACCCTTCCAATAGGCAGGCTGTTCCTCAGTTGCAGCCACGTAGTCACTGGCTTTGTGTCCATGAGAACGGGCATATTCAGAACGTGCACTCCAATTGTTGTCAGGATTCTCGTATTTCACACCAAAACTGTAACGTTTACGGTCAAGTGTCAGACCCTCAGGGCTTTTCCAGTTACCTATCCATCCGAAGGCACCAATCCATAGCCCTTTTATAGGCATCCATTGCAAGTTGCCTATTACGTCCTTTCGTCTGTTGGCATCTTTGCGATTGATACCCTGTCCGTTGAACACACCAAGTGTATAATGGAGTTGGCGGTGTCCGTCGTGTCGGCTCTTGAATAGGTCTCCTTGAATCTGCAATCCCAAATCTCGACCTCCCATGCTAGTTTCGCCTACGCGGTCGCCAAAACCAGAGAACTTTTTTGCTAATTGGCTGTAGTCGCCAACGCCCACGTCCCAAGGATTGTAAGGATTCTCAAAGGTGAAGCATCGCTTGTATTGACCAATTTTAATCTCCAATTCCTTCCAGTGGCTCCAAGCGATGAAGGCATCCTTGATGTGAGGCGACCCGTTCAGTTCCATTTGCACACGATACTTGAAGTCGTTCATAATGGTTCCATCGACATAGACGCGTGCCAAACGCAGGTTAAAGCCGTCGCCACCATGTTGTCCGCTTTGATTGTCATATTTATACGAGCCAATAACATAACCACCGAACTTTGGTATGCTGGCAATGTCGCTGCGTTTCCATTTTGCCTTGGGCAAGATGACGTCTTGCAGGGTTTTATACGTAGTGTCGAGAAAAGCCTCGTCGTCGTTCTCTGATGCAAGAACGGAAAAAGGCATAAGGGTTGTCAGAGCAACCGCTAACATGAATATCTTTTTTTCCATACCGCAAAGGTAAAAAATTTTTTTCTTATTTTTTGTTTTGATTAAACCAATATAGTCCTTATTGGTCATAATAATCGAGATTTCCTTATCTCGGGGAATACTTTTAAAAATAAAATCAACAAATATGAAGAATCGATTGTTAGGTTTCGTGTTACTTGTTATGTGCTCAGCTTCAGCACTGGCACAAAAGTCTACAGTTACAGGAACCATTATGGACGGAGGCTTGAATGAGCCATTACCTGGTGCTGCTGTTGTACTGCTTAATCCCAAGGATAGCACTCAGGTTACGGGTGTGGTAAGTGATGTGAATGGTAAGGTGAATATGCCCGTTTCGAAGTATGGCACCTATATTATGCGCATTTCATACATGGGTTATGTTACTCAATATCGCAACATCACTCTTAGTAAGAATAATAAGACCCACGACTTGGGCACTATCACACTGGCAGAAGACGCCAAAGTGATGAAGGAAGCTCAGGTGACGGCTCAGTTGGCACAGGTGGAGATGAAGGAAGACACTTTCGTCTTCAATGCTGGCGCTTTCCGCTTGCCTGAAGGCTCAAATCTGGAAGAATTGGTAAGGAAATTGCCAGGTGCAGAGGTGAGCGAGGACGGTACCATTAAGATTAACGGTAAGACTGTGTCGAAAATCATGGTAGGTGGTAAGGAATTCTTCGACAACGACACCAAGATGGCTATGAAGAATATCCCCACGAAGATGGTTGAAAAGATTAAGTCTTATGACAAACAGAGCGACTATAGCCGTATTACAGGTATCGACGATGGCGATGAGGAGACCGTACTTGACTTGACTGTGAAGAAAGGTATGAAGGAAGGTTGGCTCATCAATACTGACGTGGGCTATGGTACAGAAGACCGCTATACTGCAAAGGCCAATATCAGCCGATACACAGACAACATGCAGTTTACCCTTATCGGCAGTCGCAACAACATCAACGACAATTCCTTCCCTGGCGGTGGAGGCCGTGGATGGGGCTTTGGCGGTGGCAATGGTATAACCACCAGTGACATGTATGGTTTGAACGTAGCTTGGGATAATGGTTTGAGAGAGTCCGATGCTCATTATTTAGAGTTTGGTGGTAATGTTCGCTATAGCCACCGTTTCAGTGATGTGCAGACGCGATCGAACAGCGAGTTGTTCAGAACTTCTTCGTTTACGAATAATACCAATCAGTCATTCAATAAGAGTCAGGATGTCAATGCTAATTTCCGTTTCGAGTGGATGATCGATTCGCTGACCAACCTCATGTTCCGTCCCAACTTCTCTTATTCTTGGTCTGACAATCATGGAAATTCGGCTAATGCCACTTTCAATCAGAACCCCTATGATTTCTTCTCCGATCCCCTTGCTCAGTATAATCTCGAGGAGAATCGCATCATTCGCGATAGCATTACGGTTAATGACAACATTCGTCAGACAATGGGTGAGAGTCACTCTACCAATGTTAGTGGTGACTTGCAGATAAACCGCCGTTTGGACAAGCCTGGACGCAACGTTACGCTGAATGCCGGTGCACGTTACTCTAACTCTGATTCTAAGTCTTGGAGCCGTTCGCTCATCAATTACTACCAGCAGAAGCGTAGCACATTTATGAATCAGTATAATCTCTCACCCTCTACTTCTTATAATGTACAGGGACGCTTCTCATACACCGAGCCTATTACCAAGGAACTTAACCTTCAGGCCAGCTATCAGTTCCAGTATCGTTATTCTGATAGCGACCGCTCGATGTACAGTATCGACTCGTTGCTGACTAAGCCTGAGTATGCTGGCTTTTATACTGCCGAACAACTCTATCTGGGCTATCTCCCTGGACTCGACACTTTGCAGTACCTCAAGAATATTGAGAACTCCCAGTATGCCACATATCGTGAGTTCAATCACGACGCAAACTTGATGGCACGATATAACCACAAGTTTGATAATGATCAGGAGATTCGCTTGAATGCAGGTATTAACTTCCAACCCCAAACCACACACATGGATTACCAGAAGAATCATATTGACACCACCGTTGTGCGTCATACCTTCAACTGGGCACCACGTATTGACATGCGTTGGAAGATCTCGAACACCAGTCAGTTGCGTTTGCGCTATAATGCACGTATGTCACAGCCTTCGATGACAAACCTGCTTGAGATCGTGGATTCAAGCGACCCCTTGAACATCAGTACGGGTAATGCCGGTCTGCGCTCATCGTGGAACAATAACATCAATGCCTTCTACAATGGTTACAATGTTGACAAGCAACGTGGATGGAACTTCAATCTCAGTTACAACAATACGAAGAACAGCATCTCTACAGCCACTATTTATGACGTCAATTCTGGTGTCCGCTATACAAGACCAATGAATATTAATGGTAATTGGAACACAAGTGCATTCGTAATGTTCAACACGGCACTTGATAGGGACAAGCACCTCAACCTGACGAATTACGCCAATGTCAACTACTCTAACAATGTAGGTTACCTGAGCAGCAATGCCGATGGTTCGACTTGGGGCAACATTTATCGTGACGACAATCCTACAATCGTCGATCTTGACAAGGTGTTCCGCAATGTTGTTCTTGACAAAACAGTAACCAAGAATACCATGTTGAGTGAAAACCTGCGTCTGAACTATCGTAATGACTTTGGCGAAACTGGAACCTATGAGATCGGTCTTAACAGTGGTTTCAACTACCAGCATGCACGTAACGACGATCCCATGAGCAATGGTAACATTGACAGTTGGACCTTCAACTATGGTGGTAACTTCAACATTACCTTCCCCTTCAACTTCTCCATTGCTACAGACATTACTCAGCAGAGTCGTCGTGGATATTCCGACGAGGCAATGAATACTGACGAGCTCATTTGGAATGCCCAGATTAGTCAGAACCTGCGTCAGTGGCTCAAGGGACACGATCTTACCATCAGCCTTCAGTGGTATGACATACTGAAGCAGCGTTCGAACATCAGTCGTACGATTAATGCTTCGATGCGCAGTGACTCCTGGACCAATGCCATCAACAGTTATTTCATGGTTCACATCATATATACGCTTAACCTCCTTGGTAATAGAGAGTCACGTGGTATGGGCTTTGGTGGCTTCCCCGGTGGCTTTGGTGGAGGCTTTGGCGGTGGAGGTCGTGGTGGCCGAGGCGGCGGTGGCTTCGGTGGAGGAAGACCTTTCTAAGAGAGAGACGCTCGATCGATAGTACGCTCACAAAAAGTATAAACAAATAGCCCCTACACATTTCTTTGGATGTGTAGGGGCTATTATATTATAGGTATGTTCTACGACTTCACTTGAAAAAAGGAGAAGTTCACGCTACCATACGAACGATGGTCGATGAGGTAGGGATGGTCCTTGAAGTCGTTTGCCTTTCCGTGTTCCAATACGAAGACACCCTCGGGCGACAGCAAGTCGCGTTCCAATACCAAGTCAGGCAGGTCGGCAATGTTTGGTAGCGTATAGGGAGGATCGGCAAAGATGAAGTCGAACTGCTCGTGTATGCTTGCAAGAAACTTAAACACATCGCCTTTGACAGGCACTGCAGCCTCATCACCCAATTTTTCTAAGAAACTTGTGATGAAACGATAGTGCAAAGGGTCTTTCTCAACTGAAACTACGCGTGAACATCCTCGCGAGAGCAATTCCAGCGTGATGCTTCCTGTACCGGCAAAAAGATCCAAAGCGCTGGCACCCTCAAAGTCGATGTAACCCATGAGCACGTTGAACAGATTCTCTTTAGCGAAGTCTGTTGTAGGACGAGCCTTGAATGTGCGAGGCACATCGAAGTGGCGTCCCTTGTACTTTCCAGTGATTACACGCATATGACGTTCTTCAAGTAGCGTTTCAGTTCTGCCTCAAGTGCTTTGTCCTTGCCTATGAGCACACACTCGTCCTTGCGCTGTTTCAGTCCCAGTTGCTTCCATGCATAGAGCAGGTAATACGTCTGGTTGCTCAGTTTGTCCGCCTCGAATGAATTGGCAAATTGCAGACGTCCTTCTTTGTAACTGAATACGAGCAATTGTCGTCCGTTGTTATGGGCATAGAGTCGAGCCACATCGTTGCTTTGCCTTTTGTCGTATGCAAGCATGCGGTTCATCAGTTGACCGAAATAGCAATGCAGCGTGGCATGTGGATAATATTTGAGGATGAGTGCCTCAATCTCTGCATCGATGACGAATACCTCTATGGTTTCCAAGGCGGGAAGCATCTCGTAGTGCATGTTCATACCCGTCAGACTGTCGTTGCCAAAGGTCAGGCGATAGAGCGCTTGGGCTTCCTCACTTCGGAATTCGTCCAGGGGGATGCGTGTCGAAGGGTAGTCGGCATAGACATTAACCTCGTCATAGTCGGGACGCAGCAAAGCCTGTTCAGTAAAGGCTTGTTCGAGGGCTTGTAATAAAGATTGCCCTGTCTTGGCCTTTACCTCCTTGGTTCGCTGAGGTGTAGAGAAAGAAAATCCATCCGAAAAGATCCGGATGGATAATTCTTGTGTTGTCAGTCTGTTACTCCCAGTTGCCAGCATTGTTGTTCCAGTTCAGGCCGGCTTCGCCAATCTTCAGGCCAGGATAGTTACCCATGCCCTCGGCAATCTCTCTACGGTTGGCAGCCTCGCGAGACCACAACTTGCTTTCGCCACAGATGTAGTTTTCCACTTCTGCACCACATTCCATTACGGGGATGATGGCATCCGACTTGGTCTTAATCCATACGGCAATCAGGTCGAACTCCTTCTTCTGACCGTCCTTTGCGTCAGAGTGGGGGATGTAACGGATATCTTCAGCTACATAGCCTTCGGGATACAGCGAGTCGATAAGCGAAACCCATGTGGTGTCACGACGGAAATCTTGCAGGCCATTGGCGGCAATCTCAGCAGCATTACCACGATTAACGATGGCAGCAGCCTTTGCTTCAGTCAAACCTTTCTCCATCTGCTCTTCAGTCAGCACACCTTGCTTGATGACGGTGGGAAGTTTACCTTCCTTGATGAAGATGATAAGAGAGTCCCAAGTGCCGCAATACTCTTTGTATTGCTCCTTGTAGGCCTCCTGAGCCTTACGGATTTCTACGAGACGTGCCTTCACGTCCACTTCACGCTGCTTCACTTCGGCTTCGAAGTTCTGCTGGTCAGAGATACTGCGGTAGCAAATGAACAACATTAACAGGGCGCAGATACCCAAAACTACATTAACTAGCTTTTTCATGATGTTATTTTAGTATTATTTCGTAATTCGTATTTTATTTCGTACTTTTGTCTTGCAAAAATAAAATAAATAAATTGAATAAACCACATTTTGAGCCACTTTTTGCAAAAAGATGTCAATAAAACCTGATTTAGCCGACTTTATCCTCGATAAATTCCCCTATAACCCTACCGAAGAGCAGTTGCAGACAGTAAAAGAGTGGGGTGAATTCCTTCTTTCTCCCAATCAGGATGAAATATACTTGCTTCAAGGGTATGCGGGCACGGGAAAAACTTCTCTCGTGGGGGCATTGGTGCGTGCGTTGGATAGTCTACATCGTCAGGTCATCCTTCTTGCACCTACAGGTCGAGCCGCCAAGGTTTTCTCTCTTCATGCCGACCATGTGGCTTACACGATTCATAAGAAGATATATCGCCAGCACACCTTCTCTGCCGAGATGATAGACTTCCAGGCTTGTCCCAATCCACATCGCAACACGCTTTTCATTGTCGATGAGGCTTCGATGATTAATAATGAGGGCATCTCTGGTCGAGGGTTTGGAACTGGACGTTTGCTCGACGACCTTGTCCATTACGTCTATGCAGGTCCCGGTTGCCGGCTTATGCTCGTGGGTGACTCTGCCCAATTGCCTCCTGTGGGTGAGGAACTCAGTCCAGCTCTCTCAGCCGATGCTCTTTCTGCTTATGGACTGACAGTACGTTCGTCCTCCCTAAGTCAGGTGTTGCGACAGGTCCACGAGTCAGGCATTCTCTGGAATGCTACAATGCTTCGCCGACTCATTTCTTCCGATGAAATGGTCAATTTTCCTCGTTTTCGTGTATCAGGATTCCCAGATATTTGTCCCTTGCCTGGCGACCAACTCATTGAAAAACTCGAAGAGAGTTATTATCGTTGTGGCACTGACCAAACGATTGTTGTCACGCGCAGCAATCGGCGTGCAAACATCTATAATAATGGCATTCGGGGTCGCATCCTTATGTGTGAGGATGAACTGGATTCGAATGACCAACTCATCGTTGTAAAGAACAATTATTTCTGGCTCAATCCTGATGAAGAAGAGAATAAACGCTCGGCGACGACACAAGACGCATGCGTTGATAATCGGAGCAAGAACTCGGAACTAGGAACTCAGAACTCAGAACTGGCCAAGCCCTTTGGGCTGGCCACAGACTTTATTGCCAATGGAGACCTTGCCGTAGTTCGTCGCCTTCGAAACGAACGCAAGTTCTATGGTTTCCGCTTTGCCGATGCCATCCTTCGTTTTCCTGATTTCGACGATATGGAAATCGAGGCCACCATCCTGCTTGATACCTTGCAAAGCGAAGCGCCTGCTTTGACACAAGAACAGCAAATCCAACTCTTCAATGCCATCTGTGCCGACTATCCCGAAGTGACGAACCGTCGTGACTTGATGGAGAAGATTAAGAAAGATCCTTATTATAACGCCCTTCAGGTAAAATATGCCTATGCTGTCACTTGTCATAAGGCACAAGGCGGTCAGTGGCAACACGTCTACATCGACCAAGGCTATGTCACAGAGGACATGCTTTCTCCCGACTATTTCCGTTGGCTCTACACCGCTCTTACCCGTGCCACCGAACGCGTCTATCTCGTCAACTGGCCTCCGCAGCAGATAGAAGGAGGGGTGGATGACTAAATGATATAAGACTTAGGTCTTATGTCGATAAGGCCTAGGCCTTGTGGCGATAAGATATAGGTCTTCCGGTGGAAACACCTAGGAGGATAAGTCTTGGCCCTTAGGTGGATAAGCCTTGGCTCGCAGGAGGACGGAGCCGAACGCCTAAGGAGGAAAGGCTGAACGTCGGCGTGAAAGGATTGTCGCACGACGTGAAACGAATATTGCACGACGTGAAACATTAATCTCACGCCGTGCAATATTTTGCAATATTATTCCCTTTCCGGGTCTGTTCTATAGTGCAAAGATAGTAAAAAACACTTGAATATCCAAATGTTTCCGCCTATTTATTTCACGCCAAGCAGGCGAAGCATTTCTTGTCCATAACGGCGGCCAAGTTCGCGATAGCCTGCAGCATCGAAGTGCAGACGGTCGGGACCATTGGTGCATCCTTCGGCAGAGATGACGTGGGCTGTTGGGATGGTCTGGGGAAGTGCTTGAATCTGCTTGTTCATGGCAATGCATTGTCCCTTGCCATCGGCTATTACCACCTCACCAGCCAACAGGGGAACATCCTCGGCTTTCAGGTTCAGGTCAGCGAGCAACTGCTTATAGACGATATTGACCTTGTCTGCCCAAGTAGGGTCACCCGTGTTCGATTCGCCCTGATGCAGCAGTATGCCCTTGATGACGCCTTGCTTGCTGGCCTTGCGAGCCAAGGAGAGCAGACGTTCGTAAGGATTATTACCGTATGCTTCCAATGGACCTTTCATCCAACCAGGTGCACGATGAGCGACATAATTCTCGATGGAATCGTTCATAAATGTCTCGATGTGACATCCGCCAATGGCAACATTGATGACGCCCACGCGAATGCTGTCGGGCAGGGCTGCAGTTAGTGTGCGTCCGAAGTAATCAGCAGGTGTGAGGCCCGTGTTACTGCGGCAGAGAGGAGGCAATGCCTGATACCAGTTACCTTGCTTGCGCTGGCGTTGAGCATCATCAACAGCTGCCATCATGATGAAACGGTCATCGGGCAGTTTCATGTCTTGTGGCTCAGGACGAGCATTGCCTTCCATGTTCGATTGGCCGAAGCAGAGGAAGACGTAAAGGTTGGGATCAAATTCCATAGGTTGGTCGAGTTGCTGATATTGGAAACAATCGAAGTCTGCCCAGCCACCAGTTTGCTTCGTGGCGTAGCAGAAGAGGGCGAACTTAGAGCCCATGAACAAACGGCGATAGTCGAATGTCATGCGATAGTTCTTCGTTCCAATCTTTGTCCATTGTTCGCCGTCCATGCTGTAGAAGAAATTTGCTGCATCGTTATGTCTGGGACGGAAGTCACCATCGATGCGCAACCATATCTTCTTGGCTTTGGGGGAGAGGGTAACGCTTTCTACAACCTTCTCATCTACCTGTGTCACAGCCTTCTCGCGGTCAGTGAGTTTCACAGACTGTTCGCTCATCTCCAGAACGAAAGACTTTCCTTTGCGCTTGATGGTAAGCACGCCCGAATCACCGTTAAAAGCAGAGAATCCGACACAGTCACCATCTTTCAGTTTAGAGAAGTCGATGCATACGCTTCCCGTGCATACGGGACCTCCCATGCGCTGGGTCAAAGTGTTAGGAGCCAGGTAAAGGTTGGGCACTACACGACTGGTCTTCAGTCGAAGCCAACCTTGGCGTTCCGTAAGACTCCATGCCTCATTCACGGGATTGTGGTTCCACTGCCAATGCAAGCCTAACTTGTTGGAAGAGAAGTCGTCGCTACAAATAATCGATGTCTCAGGTTCGCCCTTGCGATAAGCACGCATGGTATCAGGCACCTTGCCGTTCTCGTCGCCTAGCATGGGCCATCCATCGATCCAGCGAACGGGTGAGAGTGTCAGTACACGACCAACTCCGCCACGGTCTTGGAACATAATGCCGTACCAATCTCCTTCTTCCGTATCAACAATGGTGCCTTGTGCCAGATACGAGAATCCACCAAAGTCACTCTCAAGGACGACATTCTTCTCCCACTTGGCATTCAGGTCCTTTGTGCGATAGCATACCTCACGGCGATGACGGCCTGGAGCATAGACGTGGCTGATGAGCAGTGCATAATATGTGCCATTGTGCTTAATAACACGGGTTCCTTCGAGCAATCCGCGTTCATCGGCCTCACGCTCGAAATAATGGCGTTGACTGCCTTCGACCACACCCTTCAGGTCACGCGTCAACTGACACATCTCCCCAGTTCCGTAGAAGACATATGGTGTGCCGTCGTCGTCAAAAAACAGCGTTGCATCGTGGAAGTGACGAAGACGCGAATGGATGGTCCAAGGTCCTTCAGCCTTTTCGGCAGTGAAGATGTAGGTGTCACCCATCGGACCTCCCTCATTCGGAGCTAACAACGCCCAGAACTTGCCATCGTGATACTTAAGGGAAGTAGCCCATTGACCGCGTCCGTAAACGGTACCTTTCTGCAGGTCGTACTTGGGAGAGTCTGTAAGACGATCGAAGATGTAGCCCACAGTCTCCCAGTTCTTCAGGTCCTTAGAACGCATGATGGGACCGCCAGGCATCAGGTGCATGGTGGTGGAGACCAAGTAGAAAGTGTCACCCACACGTATGACATCGGGGTCGGGAACATCGGCCCAAAGCATGGGGTTCTGAATGACAGGATACGACTGGGCTTTGGTTTCGCCCATCGAGAACAGACCTGCGCCAAAAAACAGGGCGAGAGCCATGAGGCGCGTGAAGAATCTTGACTTTGTTTCCATGAGACCTTTATTTTAGAATTACTTAAATGCAGTATATTAGGAAGGGATAGTCAATCCCTTTCTTGTCTATGCTTAATTGTGGAGTATCTTCTTTCCGTCAACGATCCTAATCGACTTGCCTTTGTTTGTCGACTTGCGTCCGCTCAAGTCATAGGACTCAGAACTATGAACTCCGAACTTTGAACTGGAGCGAAGCTCCTCAATGCCTGTTGTCTCTTCGCTAAAGCACCAGTTGTCGAAATCGAGGAAGGGGCCTCCACTTCCCGTGAAGGTAAGGAATATGTCGCGCACACCCGTTAGGGAAGAAGTAAGGTCGCAAGAGACCTCTGCCCATTCCTCGTTTGTGGGTTCTATCGTTATACGCCCCTTGGCAGTGCCAGTCTTGCTGCCCAAGCGAATGAACAAAGTGCATTTCTTGGTGCATCGAACTTTGGCCTTAAACGATTTGGCACCACTCTTGCCAAAGTCAACGTTGCGAACCTTGATGTAATCGCCATGACTGATATCTGTCACATAACATTGTTGGTAATCGCCTTCACAACGCACGCCTTCGCACTGGTTGATGGTTTCGGCTTCCTGCAATACAAAAGGATTTAACGTCTGCAGGGGTTCCACACCCTTCGAAGTAAAGTTAATGTAGGGTATGCTTCCGTCTTCATTGGGCGTAAACTCTTCGATACATGTCGCGCGCTTGAAACCTCCTCCGCCTGGCAGTTTGCCGTTGTGGTAGAACATATAGTGGTGTCCGCGGAATTCCACGCTTCCTCCATGAATGGTGAAACTGTTGTCGGCCTGTCCCATAACCTTGCCTTGATAGGTCCACGGACCTGTAATCTTGTCTGCGGTGGAGTATGCCCAATACTCGGGAACGCCTCCTGCGGCATATTCCAGATAATACTTGCCGTTGCGCTTGTATATCCAGGATGCTTCCTCGAAGTTGGTCTTGGGGTTGCCGTTATCGTCATAGCCTTTATACGGACCAAATGCTGCTTCGTCTTTGGTCTTCACCTCTATCTCGCCTCCTGTGATTGAGGTCATGCTCTTCGTCAGTTTGGCGTACCAAAGCATGTTGTTGCCATAGAACAGATAGGCTTGCCCATCGTCATCAATCATTACGGTAGGGTCAATCTTGAACCATCCCTTGACCAACGGCTTGCGGATGGGATCGCGATAGGGACCAGCCGGATTGTTGGCCACAGCTACACCAATGCCAGGATAAGCCTCCCCCTTGATAGTTGCGGTAACATACCAATACCATTTGCCGTTGCGCTCTATGCACTGACTTGCCCAGCAATCGTTGTCCTGCTTAGCCCAAGCCGAGAATGTGGCAGAGGTTAGTGGAGTGCCTCGATAGGTCCAGTTCACCATATCCACCGTGCTATATAGCAACCAGTCCTTCATGGTGAAGTAGCCGTTCAAGGTCTCGTCTTCATCGTGGTCGACAAAGAGATAAAGCGTGTCGCCATGAACATATGGGGCTGGGTCGGGCGTATAACGGTCATAGATGACAGGATTCTGAGACACTGCTTTAATGCAAAGCACACAGAAAAGACTGAGAGCGCAGAGGCGTTTCATACTATTAATATTTTGTTGATAGTCCTTCAAATTGATTATATAGGTGGTATGTGCCGCCGGGCTTGGTCTGCAGGTCGTACTCATAGACCTTCTTCACCTCGAGTGCAGGCTTTTCCGTGAGCGACTTGGCCAGCAAAGGCTCTTTTATCTGGGCGCCTTTGAATAGTGGGTTGGGACATTCACCATTTGCTACCTTCAGACCTTCGCCTTCCAATTCTACATAAGAACGGATGCGGGCAACACCACCAATACTTGAGTGGATGGTGGTCTTCTGGAGTTGACTTCCACTCCACTCCATATCCACTTCAAATCCGCCACGTGACTTTAAACCTGCAACACTTCCCTCTTCCCAAGTCGAAGGTAGGGCAGGGAGAAGATGTATGGCATCGTCGTGGCTTTGCAGCAGCATCTCTGCAATACCTGCTGTGGCACCAAAGTTGCCGTCGATCTGGAAGGGCGGATGAGCATCGAAGAGGTTGGGGAAGGTGCGTCCCTCAGGATATTGCCTCATGGATCTCTCTGAGGGCAAAAGCTTGAGCATATTCTTCAGGATAGTTAGGGCATGATTGCCGTCAAGCATGCGTGCCCAGAAGCATATCTTCCATCCCAGGCTCCATCCTGTCGCTTCGTCTCCGCGGTCGGTCAACGTCTGCTTGGCAGCAGCAAAGAGTTCGTTATGGCTGTAAGGACTAATCTGGTTGGAGGGGAACAGACCGTAGAGGTGTGAGATGTGGCGATGATGCATGTCACTTCCATCGGCATCGATGAGCCATTCTTGCAGTTGCTTGCGATTACCTATCTGCATGGGAGGCAATTGCGAAAGGGCATCCTCCAAAGTCTTTTGGTAGTCGGCATCCTTACCTAAGATGCGAGCAGCTTGCAGGGTGTTTGACAGGGCATCGAAGACAATCTGATTGTCCATGGTGCAACCCGCCGTGATGGGTGTTGGCCTTCCAGCAGGTCCTTGCTCAGGACTTACTGAGGGAACCACTACCAGCCAATTGTTGTATTTGGGATGAGGCTGCATGTAGTCGAGATAGAAATCTGCCGTACCCTTAATGACAGGATACCACTGACGCAGGAACTTCTTGTCGCCCGTGTAGAGGTAATGTTGCCACAGATGCGTCGCCAGCCAGGCACCACCGTTGGGGAACATGCCCCAGAAAGCACCGTCCACAGGACCTGCTATGCGCCAGAGGTCAGTGTTGTGGTGAGCCATCCAGCCTCCACAATTGTACATGACCTTTGCCGTTTTCGCTCCTGTTACACTCAGGTCGCGAATCATTTCAAAGAAGGGCGCATTCGTCTCTGTCAGGTTACAGATTTCCGAAGGCCAATAGTTCATCTCGGCATTGATGTTGATGGTGTACTTCGAATCCCAAGGTGCATCCCTCTTGTCGTTCCATAGCCCTTGCAGATTGGCAGGTTGACTGCCTGGCTGTGAACTGGAGATGAGCAGATAGCGTCCGTAGTTGAAGAGTAATGCCACCATGCCCCAGTCTGTGCTTCCCGTGAACTTTTCCAGACGTTTGTCTGTGGGCAACTGGCTGTTAGCTGTCGAAGGAAGGTGGAGCTTAACGCGCTGATATTGCTGCTGGTAAGCCTTTATGTGACGACTGAGCAATGCTGCATAGTTGTGCTTTCGTGCATTCTTCAGTTGTTTCAGGGTCTTAGCAACGGAATTACCAGTCACATCTTCGTAATTGACATAGTTCGTGGCGGCAGAAACGTATATTGTTGTCGTT
>JAEEGL015132165.1_pt1 | contig 14845 bp, 3 predicted proteins | sample 9134231 | NCBI WGS metagenome assembly JAEEGL01 (sample SAMN16246548, study PRJNA631951) | gut metagenome | biome: gut microbiome; feature: rumen; material: fiber-attached | host: Bos | place: Iran: Karaj | collected 2018-10 | reverse complement strand
GAAGAAGCGAAGGCTGCGGAAGAAGCCAGAGCAGCAGAAGAAGCTAAAGCAGCGGCAGAGGCGAAGGCTGCAGAAGAAGCCAAGGCAGCAGCAGAGGCGAAGGCTGCAGAAGAAGCCAAGGCAGCCGCAGAAGCTAAAGCTGCAGCAGAGGCTAAGCCTGCAGAAGCACCCAGGAAGGTGGATGAAGTTAAAACTGAAGCCGCCAGAACATTGGTGAATAGTGATAATGTGAATTCTATTCTGGAATGCTGCGAAACGATCTATCGTCTTGCAGATTTGGAACAGAAAGATTCCATCGGTGATGTCGCAGCAAAAGCGTGTGACCTGATTTCGGAAATTGATGAAGCCTGGCCGCTGTGTGATGCTCTCGAAGAGGTGGGCAGTTACGAGCCGCTGGATGCGACTCTGGCAGCATTGGTATCCAAACTTCCGGAAGAATCATCGAAGCGAATATTGTCTGCTGATCGTGCCGACGTGCTGGATCTTCATCTTGAGCGCCGGGATGAGGCTGTCGAAATCGCCACGCCGATCGCAGAAGGTGAAGACAGAGCAGCCTATAAGGCAAAAGCCATTCTCGCCGGCAAAGACAGGAGTGAGCTTCAGACACTGACTGCCAGCATGGTGGAAGTTCTCAAGAAGATCAGAAGAACGCCGGAAGAAGTCCCGATGATGCTGGATCTGGCGCACATCTATTGCGAACGTCTCGATTCGCTGAGGGATGCCGAAGAACAGTTCAGACGCATTAAACTTGCCGAGCCCAAGAACTGCCGGATGCTGCGTTTTTATTGTCGGTATTATGAATCGGCAGGCGACTGGCAGCGCGTGCTGAGCACTCTGCAGACATTGAAAGTTGCAGTGGCGGGCAGCTACCGGGAGCTGAATGTTCTGCGTCAGATTGCAGATGTCAGCGAAAACAAGCTGAACAATCCGAACAAGGCCGAGAACATCTGGAAGCAGATGCTCAAGGAAGGCCAGTTTGTTGATGTTGCGCGAGAAGAACTGATTGGTTTGTATCAGCGCATGCAAAAATGGCAGGGACTGCTTGAGATTTATAAGAATGATTTTGAAGCGCTCGAACCGGATCAGAAGGATGCCAGAATTGAAGTACTCAGAAAGTGCATCAAGATCTACGATGAACAGCAGCACAACGACAATCAGGTTATCAAGGCATACCATCAGATTCTCGAGATAGATCCCGAGAATATGGAAGCCGTGAATGCACTGATCGAACGATATGAAGCCTCGAAGCGCTGGAATGATCTGCTCAAGATTCTGACGCAGAAGGCGGAAACGACGACAGACAAGGAAACGGCGGTTGAGATTTACTACCGGATCGCCAACCTGTGGAGTGACAGTCTTGGCAATGCGACGAGAGCGATTGAGCCGCTGACCAAAGTTGTTGAAATTGATCCGACGCAGCGCCGTGCGCTCTGTCAGCTTCATGAGGCTTATGAGCAGCGCAACAATTGGGCAAATCTTTACGAGATAATCAGCAAGGAAGTCGATGTTGCGGATAATGCCGAAAAAGTTTCGCTTTTGAAGAATCAGGCGGAGATAGCAGAAGAGCATCTTCACAGCGTCGAGAAAGCCATCGATAGCTGGGAGAATATGAGCAAAGTGCTTGAGGATCCCAGTGAAGCGCTCGAAGAACTCACGCGTCTGTACGGCAAACAGGGCAATTATGAAGCACTGAAGAGTGTCTATGAGAGAGCCCTGACATGTTCGCACAGCGAATCAGAGCGCGTCGACAACATGGAGAAGATTGCGAATCTGTATCTGACGCATCTCGATCAGCGCGATAAGGGTCTGGAGACACTTCATCAGATGCTCGGAATGGATGAGGGCAGGGACCAGGCTCTCGAACAGCTGACTCAGCTTCATCGGGATGCAGAAGAATGGGATGCACTCATTGAGCTGTACCTTGAACAGGGGAAAGCCGCAGAGCTGTATGAACTGCTCGATTTGACAGCTGGTGATCTCGACAATGTGGATACCCAGATCGATCTGTACGAACGTCAGGCGAAGGTTGCCCTGGAACATTTGAACGACAGGGATATGGCGGTTGCTGCCTACGAGAAGATTCTCGAAGTGGATCCGACGCATGAAAAGACGGCAAAGCGGCTGCTGGAATTCTATATGGAACGCGGGGATCATGCCAAGGCGATCGATGCGATCCAGATCATTATTGCATGGACTTCCAACATGGAAGAAAAGATCGCCATGCATGTTCAGATTGCGAATCTGTACGAAGAGAGTCTCGGCAATATTGAGTGTGCTGTGAACTGGTATGCCAAGGCCGTTGCACTTGCCCCCAATCGCGGAGATTTGCGCGAGCATTTTGAATCGCTCGTGGACAAGAGCGAATCCTATGCGCTCCTTGGCGATGTTTATGGCGGTCTGGTCAAATCCGGGGAACTGGATGATACGTCCCGCCTGGGCGTTCATCGTGTACTTGCGCGCACGTGTCAGCAGAAGCTTTCGAAGACTGAAGATGCCATTGCAAGCTGGGAATACTGCCTGAACGCAGACGAACGGGATCTTGAGGCAATCAATGCACTCTGTGAACTGTATGAGCAGTCCTGCAGCTGGGATAAACTGCTGGCAGCTGTCGACCGGAAACTTGGTCTGACGGAGGATGATTCCGAGATCATCGATCTTTCGTTCAAACGTGCGAATCTGCTTACGACGCAGCTTACACAGCTGGATGAAGCTGAAAAATCGTATCAGCGCATTCTCGATATCGACAGTTCAAATCTGGATGCCCTTCGCGGCCTGAAATCGATTTATGATACGACGGAGAATTGGCCGAAACTCGTTGAAATTCTCAAACGTGAACAGGAACTTGAGTCTGATGGACGCCTCGAGCTCATGTTTGAACTGGCAGAAATAGAACGTACGCACCTGGGACAGACGGATGATGCAATTCAGCTGTATGCCTCCATTCTGAATGAGGATCCGGGGCATGTACGCACGATAGCTACTCTCGAGGAACTGGTTCGCGGAGGAACGGAGCCCGGACGGATTGCCCAGATTCTCGAACCTGTGTACGAGCAGGCCGGTTCGCATGCCAAACAGTGCGAAGCGCTTGAAATCCGGCTTAAATCGCTGGATAAGGCAGAAAAAGTTCCCGTTCTCTGGCAGATATTCGATATTCGTCATGATGTCCTTCATGATGATGTTGCGGCATTTGATGTTTCTGTCCGTCTGTTCATGCTGACTCCGGATGATGAAAGAGTCTGGGACAATCTGGCGATGCTCGCAGAAGGCGCGAATGATGTTTCGAAGTGGGAGCAGATCAGTGCGCTTTATGCCGATGTTCCGCTGGATGAAGAGTTTAACGATGACTGGCGTTATGAGCTGCTGCGCCGCCGTGCCCTGATCGTCGAAGAAAAACTCGGCAAAGAGGACGACAGCATCGTGCTGTGGGAACAGCTTCATGCGCATGAACCCGAGAAGATCGAACCCATCCAGCACCTTGAAAAACTCTATAAATCCGCGTCAATGTTTGAGAAGCTCGTTAAACTCTACGAGTTTGAGACGGAACTTTCGGATTTCTCGGACGATGAACGCATTCGCATTCACCTCGAAGCTGCCCAGATTTATGAGGATATCCTCGAGAAGCCCGAAGATGCGATCCGCATTTTCCGTGCAGTGCTCGAAATCGATTCTTCTCGCGAAGAGGCTTTGAATGCTCTGGAACGTCTGTATTCGTCGAATGAGAAGTGGACCGAACTGGCCTCGTTGTATGAAGATGAGCTCAATATCTATTCGGACTCTGACCGCGTGGAAGCCATTCGCAGCAAACTGGCCGGGGTTTATACGGAACATCTGGCGAATTATGAGGGTGCGATTGAGTGCTATCGTGCGATTCTCGAAGTTAAACGCGATGATGAAGTCATTGCGTCAGCTGATGCACTTCTGCGGAAGCTCGTTTCGGTTGAGGATGAGAATGCGGCAGAATATCGCGCTTCGATCTGCGAGCTTCTGGAACCGATTTATGTCGAAAAATCGAGCATGTCCGAGCTGATTTCGCTTTTGCGCATCAAGCTGGCGGACTGCGATGACAACTATGAAAAAGTTGAGCTCAATCGCCGCATTGCTGGAATTCTTCAGAAAGATCTCAATGATGACAGAGGTGCATTCGATGCACTGAAGGATGCGCTGAAGCTCGATGTTTCGGATGAATCGCTGCGGGCTGATTTTGAATCCCTTGCCCTTAAACTTGAGCAGCCGGAAGAGATCATTCATCTTTATGAAGGATGCCTGCAATCGGTTGAAGATGAAATGCTCTCGGTTTCATTGCTCAAGAGAATGGCCGGTATTTATGAAGATGAGCTCCACGATTCTGAACATGCCATTGAGGCTTATCGCAAGATGCTCGAAATTGACGATATGGATGCTTCGACGCTGAATGCACTCGAAACGCTCTATACGAACGAGCAGAAATGGCCGGAACTCATTGGAATTCTTAAACGAAAAGCAGATCTTGGCAATGGTGATGAAAAAGTCGAGATTCTGCGCAAGATGGCAACGATCAGCAATGACTGCATTGGTGATGTGAAGTCCGCGATCGAGTGCTATCGCGAAATTCTCGACAATGTTTCGGATGATCGCGATGCACTGAATTCTCTGGAATCTCTCTACTCACAGACGGAAGACTGGGAGAATCTTTCGGAGAATTATGGCGTTAAACTGCAGCTCGCCACAGATAATGATGAGAAACGCAGTCTTCTCTGGAAGATGGCCAATATCCAGGAAGAACGACTCGATCATAAGGATGATGCAATTCAGAACTATGTTCAGATTCTCGATATTTATCCGGAAGACAAAGAGGCGCTGGATGCATTGGATCGCCTCTATCTGAGCATGGAAAGTTACGATGATTTGACGGATATCCTGCAGAAGAAACTGGCGCTCAATTCCGATGCTGACAATGCGGATGCCATTGAATATCGCCTCGGTCAGGTCTATCAGAACAAACTCGATTCGGTTGAGCAGGCCATCGATTATTACAAATCGATTCTCGAACGTCATCCTGAACACGCTGGAGCACTTGAAGCTCTGCGCGGACTGCTCGGGAATGAGGATTATCGTCTGGATGCATCGCGCGTACTTGAGACTGTTTATGAGCGCACGGAACAGAGTGAGAAGCTGGCTGATATCCTCGAGATTCAGCTCTCTGATGAGTCAGATCCCTTCGCCCAGGTTGACCTTCTTAAGAGAATTGCCGGCATTCATCAGGATAAGCTTTCGAATTATGAGGCTGCATTCAAGGATTATGCCCGCATCGTTAAACTGAGCCAGGAACCTGATTATATCGAACAGATCGAGAACCTGTCTGAGATTCTCAACAATAAAGCTGAACTGGTCGGTGTGTACAAGGATGTTGTGGGCAATGTCTACGATGCAGAACTTCAGGTCTCCTTCAATAATAAGATCGCCGATATGCTGAAGGATCATCTGGAGGATGAGGCTCAGGCGGAAACCTATTATAAAGCGACACTTGAGGTTCAGGCCGATGATGCCCATGCCCTGGATGCTTTGGATGGTATTTATACCAAACGCGAATCCTGGAACGATTTGCTTGGCATTCTCGAAGCAAAACTGGATGCCGAAATGGATGGCGATAAGCAGATTCCGCTGTTGTACCGCGTGGCAGAAATTCAGGAATCCCTGTGCGGCAATCACGATGATGCTATAGCAACCTATCAGCGCATTATCGAGACAGATCGCAGCCAGACAAAGGCCAAGGATGATCTCTATGTGATTTATGAAAAGCAGGAGATGTGGGACGATTTGAGCAATCTTCTGCGTTCGGAGATCGATGATGCCACAGAAGAGTCATCAAAACTCGATCTTAAATTCAAACTTGCCAAGATCCAGAATGAAAAGCTCAACGATGATTATGAAGCGATTCAGACGCTGCAGGAAATCATCCATGAGAACTCTGAACATGCCGATGCCCGTGCGTATCTGGAAGAGCTCTTTGAAAAGGGTGTCAGTGTTTCGTCGATTGCTGAAATACTCGAACCTCTGTATCAGGCTGGCAATGATTGGCATAAACTCATTCATTCTCTGGAAGTTCGTGCCGAACACGAAGAAGATGAGTTCTCGAAGGCCCAAATCCTCGATGAAATTGCGAAGACCTGGCTGCAGAATCTTTCGGACAAATCGAAGGCTCTCGAGACCTATGGACGGATTCTCCTGCTGCAGCCGACGGATTCGAATGTTCAGGCAAAAGTCGAAGCATTGGCTGCGCAGACTGGTGAGCTTCAGGTTTGGGCTGATCTCTACACGCAGGTTCTGGAAAAGAACCTCGTCGATGATTACAACGACAAGCGCGTGTTCATGATTTCTTTGGCAAAACTGCTTGCAGAGCGTCTCGACAATCATGACAAGGCCCGCGAACTTTGTCGGCAGATGATTGCGGAAGAGCCCGAAGAAGCAGAAGCATACGACATCCTGGAATGGTCTTATGCTGTGAAACGCGATTATAAGGCTCTGCTCGAACTGTGGATCCAGAAATCCGAAATCATGCAGGATCAGGACGAAAAGCTTGGTCTTATGCTGCGCATCGCGACGCTCCAGGAAGAGTTCGAACATGATGATATGGCTGCATGCAAGACCTATCAGCAGATGCTCGAAATCGATCAGAATTCATCGAGTGCAGCTGCGGCTCTTGAACGCCTGTACAAGAAGACTGAGCAATTCAATGAACTCGCCGAATTCTATCGTCAGCAGAGCGATTATGCGGCAAGCGATGATGCTCGTGTTGAATACATGCATAAGCTGGGTGTGGTTCTTTTCCGCGAACTTCACAAGACAGAAGAAGCCATCGAAGTTCTCGGAAATGCGCTTTCCATTCAGCCTTCGTCGACTGCCTGCAAACGCGCGGTCGAGAAGATGCTCAGTGCGACGGATGCGACGGAAGAAAATGTCGAACTCCGCAAGAATATGGCCACTATGCTCGAGCCGCTTTATTCGGATGATGAATGGAATAAGCTCGCACGAGTTCTGGATGTCATGATCGAAGTCGCAGACGATCCTATGGATAAAGTCAATCTCTACATGCGGCAGGCTGCAATCTATGAAGCGCATGATTCACATCACAGACGTGCTTTTGATACTTATGCAAAAGCCTTCGTCATGGATCCCAATATGGCCGATGCTCGCTGCAAGCTCGAAGAGATTTCTCCGGAGCTTGAGAATGATGCCATTTTGGCCGGTGTCTATGAACAGGCCATTCAGACCTGTGATGATGATGTCGAGAAAGTTGCTCTGTATGAACGGCTTGCACAAATTCAGAAAGACAGCCTGAACGATTTGGAGAAGGCTTCGGAGTGCTACGAGGCAATTCTGAAACTGGATGAATTCCACATGAATGCAATCTGTGCTCTGGAAGATCTTTATGCCAGGACTGCACAGCATGAAAAACGCGTGGTCGTTCTGAAGAAACATGCTGAGAATGCATCCAATATGATCGATCAGAAGGATCTTTACTATCAGATTGCGGAACTTCAGGAAAAATCGCTCAATCAGGTTGATGCTGCAATTCAGACCTATCAGTCCATTCTCGATCTTGATGCAGAGGATCAGGTCGCTCTCGATGCACTTGAACTGCTCTATCAGAAGACTGAGAACTGGAATGAACTTATTCTCATTTACAAACGCAAGATTGATGCGGCAACAGATTCCGATTCCAGAGTCGCTCTGGGGGTGAAGGTCGCTTGTGTTTATTGCAACAAACTCAATGATGTGGACAGCGCAATCGAGAATTACGTCCAGGCTCTGAATGAGAATCCGGATAATCTCGAAATACTGAATGCACTCGAAGAGCTTTACGGAGAAACCAAACGGTATGATGATTTGCTCGAAATCCTCCAGAATAAGGCTGATTATGCCGGAAAACATGAAGATTCCGATCTCAAGCACAATACCGAACTCAAGATGGCGAATATTCTCATCGATGATTTGAATGACAATGCAAGAGCCATCGAAGTCCTTCATACCATTCTGCAGGACGATGAATCCAACCAGGATGCCATTGATTTGCTCAACAAATTGCTGGCCAATGATGGACTTGTCGGCGAAATCGCATCGTTCCTGATGCCGATTTATAAGAATTGTCAGAAGGATGCTGAGTATGTTGGCCTGTGTGAGCGTCAGATTCAGGTTTCGTCAGACGATTTTGAAAAACGTTCGCTCTATCTGGATGCTGCGAATGTTGCCGACGAAAAGCTCAATGATGCCGACAAAGCCCTTGGATTTATCGTTTCGGCTCTGCTCGCTTCACCCACGGATGATGAAATCATCGAACTCGCTGAGAAGGTGACTGCGCATCACGAGTGCTACGGGAAGATGACTGAGCTCTGTGAGAAGGTGATTGGCGAAGCCAATGATCCGGATGCAACCGTCAAGCTCTCACTCATTGCTGCCCGTTACTATGAGCAGAATCTGAATGATACGGATAAGACGATCGTCCAGTTTGAACGCGTGATGGATGTTGATCCGCTCCACGAAAGTGCACTCGAGAATCTCCATCGTCTCTACAAACAGACGAATCAAAAGGAAAAACTCGCTTCTATTCTGCAGCGCAGGGTTGAAGCCGGTGCTCAGCCGCTCAACGAAATCCGGTTTGAACTCGTGGAGCTCAAACTCGAATCTGAGCCTGCAGCCGCACTCGAACTGCTCAAACAGATTCTCTGGGAAGAAGCGGATAATGAGAATGCACTCCATGCACTCGAAAAACTGCTTTGTCACAAAGAACTTACGCTCGATATTGCCGAATTCCTCGAGCCTTACTACACGAAGACCGGTGAAAACAGGAAGCTCGTCGAACTGCTTCAGGCCAAGGTAGATATGACGGAAGATCCGTCGGATGCTCTGATGCTGCTCAAGCAGATTGCAAAACTCGAACTCGAGGTTCTGAACGACAACAGGGCTGCATTTGCGACTTACGTCAAAGCTCTTTCGAAGGATCCTTCGGATACGGAAGTCCTTACTGCCATCGAAAAAATTGCAGAAGAACTCGGGCTTTGGAGTGAACTTGCTCAGGCGTATGGAAAAGCAATTGAGGCTGCTTCGGATGATTCCGAGAAACTCGTCCTCTATGCCAAACAGGCTCACGTGCTGGCTGAACATCTCGAGAACTATGAGGATGCGAAAGTCGCCCTCAATGCAATCATCGAGATCGATCCCGAGAATCTGGATGCCCTCCATGCACTGGAAAGCATTTATGCAAAACAGGGAGATAACGAGAATCTGCTCAATATCAAATCGCGCGTTGCCGATCTGACATTCGTCGCTTCGGATCAGAAGATGGTTCTCTATCAATGTGCAGATCTTGCCCTGAATACGCTCGGCCAGAACGAACGCGGTATGGGATTCCTGGAACGCATCATTGAAATTGATGATCGTGCGGTTGATGCCATTGATCCTCTGCTCGTTCTGTATTCCGAAGCCGGAGCTTTCGATAAATATGTCGATCTCCTCAATAAGAAGCTGCTGACCCTGAGTGAAGATTCCGACAAACTGGATGTTTTGATGAAGATTGCTCAGACCAATGAGGTCAAGCTCAATGATCCTGCTGCAGCCATTGATGCCTATCGCAGTGCACTGGAAATCAGGCACGATCCCCAGATTTACAGCGCACTCGAAAACATCTTTGTGAAACACGAACAGTATCAGGATCTCGATGACCTCTATCTGGCACAAATCGATGATGCTGACGATCCAAAACAGAAAGCTGCCATCCGCATTAAACGTGCACACATTGCGGCTGCCAACTTCAATGACGATCTGCAGGCAATCGATCTGCTCAAAGAAGCACTCGCAGATGATCCTTCGAGTGTGGAAGCATTTAATGCACTGGATGAAATCTATTCCCGCAACGGAAACTTCGAGGAACTCTTCGAACTCCTGAAGGAACAGAAAGAAAAAGCCACGACCGAGGATGCTGTTTTATCGTACAATATCCGTATTGCAAAACTTGCGGCAACTCACCTTGGCGATCCCGACAAGGCCATTGAATCCCTGACGGAAGTTATTCAGGCACAGCCGGGTAATCTTGAGGCAATTGATTCACTCATCGAAATCTATGAGCAGCAGAAATCCTTCGATCTCGCCATGGGTATGCTGAATCACAAACTCTCATGCCTCCAGACCGATGAAGACAAATCTGAGCTTCACTGCCATCTCGCCAGATTGCTCAAGACCGCAAACTGGGATGTTTCTCAGATCGAAGAGAACTACAATGCTGCGCTCAGATGCAATCCGAAAAACGAGCAGGCTCTCGATGCGTTGCTTGATATCGCAAAGAATGCCAACAATACATCAAGGCAGATTGAACTCCTCAACATTCGTGCTGACAATCAGACGGATGATGAGGCCAGGAACAAGATTCTGCTCGAAATCGCCGATGTTGCCGATACTGATGCAGATTGTGCACCGATGGCAACTGCCGCCCTGGCTAAAGTTTATGCTTCGCGTCCGGATGATATTGATTTGGGCGAAAGACTCGTCAATGCCTACATCAAATGTAATCAGACCGAACAGGCGACACAGGTTCTCAATACCATTATTGAAAATCTCAGTGCGGCAAAACAGAACAAGCGGCTGCCTCCGTTCTATAGCCTTAAGGGCAGGATCCTCAAGCTGAACGGCGATGTTGCTGGTGCACGCCAGGCCTTTGAAGCGGCCAGTGCCATCGACAAGAACAACATCCCCAATAACCTTGAACTCGGCATCCTGCTTTATGAAGTCGGGGACTATGAGAACGGTCTCAAGACCATGACGTCGCTTCTGCTCCAACAGATGAACATCAAGGATAAGGCAGTCAAGACGAAGATCTTCTATTACCTTGGCATGCTCCGCGTGAAGACGAACGATCCGAAACGCGCGAAGGACATGTTCAATCGTGCACTCAGTGTCGATCCCAATCATGAGCCGACAAAAGAAGCTCTGGCCAATCTTGGTTGATTCGGATAAAAAGGCCCCCGTTAGGGGGCTTTTTTTTATGTTTACGCCGCTTTTGCCTTGGCAATGCGCGGCGTTTTCGTGCTATTGGCTCATCGCCAATACGCACTCAAAATATTTTTAGAGCAAAAGAAAAACAAATTTCATTTTGGCCCGCCAATTGCTTAACTAATCATCAGGCACACGATGCCGGATTTGAAATCAATCGCTTGAGTATCCAAACAATAGTCATATTGCAGTCATAGGGGAGGAAGCCATGATTAGAAGATTTTCAATACTTGCCGCACTGCTTGTTTCAATTTTCTCACTCAGTGGGTGTTATTCGGGCACATATACGGTCACCACGCGTACTGCAGCATCCCGGGTTTCATATTATGGACCCCATCCTGTATACGATATCAACGGAAATGCAGACTGGTGCGATATTCAGGGACCTCATACCCATCTGTATTCGCCGGATTCGGATGATTTTTACGTCATTGACAATGGTCGTTATGTGTTTGTTGGTGATCCGAGCTACTACGTCTCCAACATCTATTTCGACACCTATTACTACATGGGCGTTCATCCCCTTCCCTACGGGAATCACTGGTGCTACATCAATGGGCCTCACAGACATCACTGGGCAGCTTCCGGGTATTACAACTATACGCGTGTAGGTTCTTACAACTATTATACGTACTATGGTGCCCGCAACAGCTACTACGATCCCCATCACAGACACTATGATCTCCATAGCTACTACAGCTCACATCCGCCTGTTCGCTACAGCAGCGGTGGTCGGGTTTCTGTCGGTATGCAGCAGGGTCCCGATTATGGGCATGGTCATGGCGGTCCGGCGGCTTCCAGCAACAGCCGCGGCAGTGTGAATGCCAATACTGTCTATCAGACCTCCGGTAATGCCCGGCCTTCTGGCAATGTAGGCAACAACTCCGTTGCAAGACCTGCAAACAGTGGTGCAAATAATTCCGTTTCGCGTCCGTCTGCCGGCGGCAGCTACAACGGTACGGTATCCCGTCCTTCGACGAGCGGCAATGCTTCCGTTTCCCGTCCTTCGACGAGCGGCAATGCTTCCGTTTCCCGTCCTTCGACGAGCGGCAGCGCCTCCGTTTCCCGTCCTTCGGCCGGTAGCAGCAGCGGATCGTATGGTTCAGCATCACGTCCTTCGACGGGCAGCAGCAACGTGGGTTCGCGTCCTTCGACGAGCACGGGCAGTGGATCTTATGGTACAGCATCGCGTCCTTCGACGGGCAGCAGTAACGTAGGTTCCCGCCCCTCGACGAGTACGGGCAGCGGATCTTATGGTACGGCATCGCGTCCTTCGACGGGCAGCAGCAACGTAGGTTCGCGTCCCTCGACGAGCACAGGCAGCTCCTACGGTACAGGTTCGCGTCCCTCGACGAGTACGGGCAGCTCCTACGGAACAGGTTCGCGTCCCTCGACGAGCACTGGCAGCTCCTACGGAACAGGTTCGCGTCCCTCGACGAGCACGGGCAGTTCCTACGGTACAGGTTCGCGTCCCTCGACGAGCACTGGCAGCTCCTACGGTACAGGTTCGCGTCCCTCGACGAGCAGCAGCTCCTATGGTTCAGGTTCTCGTCCTTCGACGAGCAGCAGCTCCTACGGCTCAGGTTCCCGTCCTTCGACGAGCAGCAGCTCCTACGGTTCAGGTTCGCGTCCTTCGACGAGCACTGGCAGCTCCTATGGCTCAGGTTCTCGTCCTTCGACGAGCACTGGCAGCTCCTACGGTTCAGGTTCCCGTCCTTCCTCGAGCAGTGGCAGCTCCTACGGTTCAGGTTCCCGTCCTTCTTCGTCCGGACGTGTTTCCAGCGCCAGCGGCAAGAGCCAGTACATGGAAGAAGAGGATGAAGGCAACGGATCGCGTGCCAGTCGCTCTGGCCGCAGCGGAAGCGGTTCCCGTCCTTCCACCGTATCCCGCAGCAGCGGCGGCCGTCCTTCGAGCAGCGGCAGAAGATAATCCAAAAAATTCAGTATCTGATTCATATAGCGCCGGAAACGGCGCTATATTGGATTTTGGCATCCCAAAAGGTCGGATGCCGCAGCCGGAGCACATCTGAAGGTGTGCATTTCTTGTCGGAGGCGTGTGGTCGGAATTGCAATAATGCATAAAAACTGTTGAAAGTATTGCGGGTTGTTTTTATCCTAGAAACAGTTTTGTTCTTTTGCGGAACATCTAAAATACGAAGCCAGCCGGATAGTTGTGGCTTTGAATGTGTGATGGATACAGTGGCTGAAAGGCCCATCGTTGAAGGAGTTATTATGAAACTGAAAGTTTTTAGTCTTGCACTGCTGCTGACGGCATTCGGTATGGCCGGATGCGATAACTGCGGGAATGGTGAACTCGACGTAGAAGAAGGCGAAGAGTGCGATGATGGCAACATTGATGATGGCGATGGTTGTTCCGCTCTTTGTATGAAAGAAACTACCACGGATCCGGGAACGGGTACGGGAACGACGACAACGCCGACACCGACACCAACACCAACACCGACCCCGACGCCTTCGACACCGGTTTGTGGCAATGGCACTCTCGAAAGCGGCGAAGGATGCGATGATGGCAATACCTCGAGCGGCGATGGCTGTTCGTCGACATGCCAGATCGAGAGTTCGACGCCCACACCAAAAGCCGTCTGCGGGAATGGTAAGAAAGAAAGTGGTGAAGATTGTGATGATGGCAATAAGACGGATGGCGATGGCTGTTCGGCGAAGTGCAAAAATGAGAGCTCGACAAATCCGCCGGCAGGTGATTGCCCCAATGAGGGTGACGAGTGTACAAAAGATTTGTGCTGCGGTGGGGATGCATTCGTGTGTGAGAGTGGCAAGTACGCAGTTTATGAGTGTAGCAGTGGTACCGCATGTGACCTGTTTGGAGGTGAGGTAGATTGTGTTGAGTCATGTTCTTCAGACGATACTAAATATGATATGGTAAGCACGGGTGATTGTGATGGCGGTAAGTTCGAATATGCTGTATGCCAGAAGAGTGATTCCGGCAAATATGGCGTTATTTGGGGCAATTATGCCACGGGATATTGTCTGGATGAAACTACACTCCTAAGTTGCAGCGGTGGCTCAAAACCTGCTGAGTCAACGTGTTCTGATGTGTGCACTGAAGTGGATGGTTTTAAGGACGTTTGTGAGTGATAGAAAAACCTTTTAACCATATAATATAAAGGAAATGATATGAACAAAAAGAGTTTTGCTGTACTGGGTGGAATTCTCGTTATGTTGGCGCTTTCGGGCTGCGAAAAGGTTCAGGATGCCATTTGTCCGCCGCCGCCTCCTCCGTGTCCGGAACCCGTCGTCTGTCCGGAACCCGTCGTCTGCCCGGAACCGGAGCCATGTCCGGAATGCCCTGAAGCGAAAGCCGACGAAGCCGCAGAGGGCGAAGCTGCCGCTGATGGTGCAGCCGCAGAAGGTGATGGCGCTGCAGATGATGCTGGCGAAGCAAAGAAACCAAGAAGGAATATGGTTCCCAAAGCTGAGAATAATGCAGCGGATAGTGGCAAAAAAGCGGCTGGCAGCGATTCCTCTGCCAGCAAGAAAACTTCCGGGAGCACCACCAGGAAAACAGGTGGGCGCCGGGGTGGTATTAAAGGCCGCTGATAACCTTGGTTGAAAAAAGCCGCGTATTGCGTGAGCAATAGCGGCTTTGCGCGTGCGTATTGGCCTAAGGCCAATAGCAGCGCACCACAAAACACAAAAACAAAAAAAGCCCGCCAAATGCGGGCTTCATTTTTATCTGTACCTGATCAGAGCTGATTCTGGAGCCACCAGAGCTGGGCATCGATCGTATCGGCTATTGCCTGCGGGCGATCGCCCTCGGCAGGACGCGTATAGGGATTGCCGATTT
>JAEEGL014677768.1_pt1 | contig 14845 bp, 16 predicted proteins | sample 9134231 | NCBI WGS metagenome assembly JAEEGL01 (sample SAMN16246548, study PRJNA631951) | gut metagenome | biome: gut microbiome; feature: rumen; material: fiber-attached | host: Bos | place: Iran: Karaj | collected 2018-10 | reverse complement strand
CCGACCGGTTCCTGCCGGATAAAGCCATCGACCTGGTGGATGAGGCATGCGCCATGATCCGCACCGAGATGGATTCCATGCCGACAGAGATGGACGAGATCTCCCGCAAGATCATGCAGCTGGAGATCGAGGAGGCCGCTCTGAAGAAAGAGACGGACAAACTGTCCGCTTCCCATCTCGAGGAGATCCAGAAGGAGATCGCCCAGCTGAGAGATCAGTTCAACGAGATGAAGGCCCGCTGGCAGAACGAAAAGGAGTCCATCGGCGCCGTACAGGAACTGCGCGAACAGATCGAACAGACCAATGCCGACATCGACAAGGCGCAGCGGGAATACGACCTGAACCGCGCTGCGGAACTGAAATACGGCAAGCTCCCCGAACTGATGAAACGTCTTCAGGAAGAGGAGCAGAAAGCGGAGCAGCAGACCGGAAAAGCCGATAAACTGCTGCGCGACCGTGTCACGGATGAGGAGATCGCCGACGTGGTATCCCGCTGGACCGGGATCCCGGTATCCAAACTGATGGAGGGCGAGCGGGAGAAGCTCCTGCGCCTGCCGGAGATCCTGCACAAGCGGGTCATCGGGCAGGATGAAGCCGTCCAGAAAGTGTCCGAGGCCATCCTGCGTTCACGCGCGGGCATCCGGGACGAGAACCGGCCCATCGGCTCCTTCCTGTTCCTGGGGCCCACGGGCGTGGGCAAGACGGAACTGGCGAAGGCCGTGGCCGAAGCCCTGTTCGACGACGAAAAGAACATGGTGCGTATCGATATGAGCGAATACATGGAGAAGTTCTCCGTGTCCCGTCTCATCGGGGCGCCTCCGGGATATGTGGGCTATGACGAGGGCGGTCAGCTGACCGAAGCGGTGCGCCGCAAACCTTATTGCGTCGTCCTCTTCGACGAGATCGAGAAAGCGCATCAGGACGTGTTCAACGTACTGCTCCAGGTCCTGGATGACGGACGTATCACAGACAGTCAGGGACGGACGGTGGACTTCAAGAACACCATCCTCATCATGACGTCCAACCTCGGCAGCGACATTCTGCTGGAAGGCATCGAGAACGGCGAGATCCGTGAAGACGCCCGTGCCGCTGTGGACGTACTGCTCAAACGCAGCTTCCGTCCGGAGTTCCTCAACAGGATCGACGAGACCGTATGCTACAAACCGCTGACTGCCGACGAGATCAGTCAGATCGCTGTGCTGCAGCTCAACGCTCTAACAAAACGTCTGGCGGACCGTCAGCTGAAACTGGAGACCACTGACGCAGCGAAAGCGCTCATCGCGGAAAAAGGTTACGATCCTCTCTTCGGCGCTCGTCCGCTCAAGAGATATCTGCAGTCCGCAGTGGAGACCGCCGTCGCGAAGTGCATCCTCACGAAGGATCCTGCTCCGGAATCCACGATCCTGCTGGACGCGGAGAACGGTCAGATCACTGCTTCCGTCCGGTAAGGGCAGGGCAAAAAACCGATCACAGACCCGCGGGGCCGGCTTCTGCCGGTCCCGCTTTCCTGTATAATAAAGGTACCAAATACCGGGAGGACAAATGCATGCAGACCGCGAGGATCGATCTACACCTTCATCTGGACGGATCCCTGAACCTGAGATGGGCTTACGAAAAGGCGCTTCAGCGCGGGGCCGTCGCGCCGGACACCTCGTTCGAGGCCTTCTATGACATCGTTTATGCCAACAACCTGAAAGACCGCGCCCTGAGCATCCGGAAATTCGAACTCATGTGCGACGTCCTGCAGTATCGGGAAGACCTCTGCGAGGCCACCGCGGACCTGGTCCGGACGTTGTGGGAAGAAGGGCTCTATTACGCGGAGATCCGTTTCGCCAGCCAGCAGCATACGAAGTGCGGTCTGAGCCAGTTGGAAGCGCTGCAGGCTGTCGTCGACGGCGCGGCGGACGCGATGGACCGGTATCCCGGCATCCGCGTCGGTATCATCAACTGCCTGATGCACAAGGGAGACGGTGCCGCTTACAACATGCCGGAAAACATGGAAACGGTCCGCGTCACAAAGGAATTGCTCGGAAAAGGCGCCGTGGGACTGGACCTCGCCGGATTTGAGAATAACGGGACATACCTGGACTACGCACCGCTCTTTGAGGAAGCGCGCCGTCTCGGTATCCCGTACACCATGCACGCCGGCGAAATGGGGATCGGTTCCCACGTGCTGGACGCTCTCTCCATGGGCGCACACCGCATCGGGCACGGCGTCAACTGCGTGCAGGATCCTGCCTTTCTGAAAGCGGTACTGGACAGCAACGTTCCTCTGGAGGTCTGCGTTTCCTCCAATGTGAAACGGGATCTCAACTACGCCGCGCATCCCGTACGGTTTCTGATCCGGCAGGGCGCCCGCGTCACGATCAATGTGGACAACCGGGTATTCGCACGCACCAATCTGCCCAATGAACATGCCATGCTGCGCATGATCGGGGTAACGGAGGATGAACTGATCCGGTGTACCCGTAACGCCGCCGAGGCGGCTTTCTGCGACGAACAGACACGCTCCTGGCTGATGGACCGGCTGGAAGAGGACGTTCGCCGCGGATAGACCACCGATATAAAGACCCCCTGTCATATGGCAGGGGGTCTATTCATGCAGAAGGACCGGCTCGCGCCGGTCCCGCTGTATCAGAGTTTTCCGTTTTCTTTCAGATAATCCATGATCCGATGCCGGGTCACGATGCCCATCAGGGCGCCCCGCCCGTCCACAACGGGAACGAAGTTCTGCTCCACGATGCGGTCCATGAGTTCTTCCACCGTCGCGGTGATGTTCACAGGGGGATAACTCCCCTTGCGGATGATCTGCTGAACGCGCGCCTTGTTGGCGTTGCGGAGTTCCACGTCTCCGTTCTGATCGATATCGTCGATCAGATAATACAGGAAATCCCGCACACTGACGACCCCGACGTAGATATTGTCCCTAGTTGTGACAGGCATGGTGGAATACGTACTTCCGCGCATCACATCCAGTCCCTTGCGCAGCGTGTTGTCATCGTAAAGCGTGGTGACATCCTGCCTGGGAGTCAGAAAAAATGCGATATTCAAAATACGACCTCTCTGTCATTGAGATTTTTCCGGTCGTCTGACCGGGGATCAGAGATGGATGAATTCCTCCACGTTGATCACAAACACCGTCGCGCCGCCGACTGCGATCTCATAGCTTCCCTGGAAACGGAACGCCATGCCGACATCGCCCACGCCCACGGATTCCGGGATATGGACTTTGCGTTCGCGGCAGGTGGAACGGATGATGTCCATCATCTCTTCCAGATCCTCGTCCTGTACGCCGATGAGCAGCGTCGTGTTGCCGCTGCGAAGCAGACCGCCGGTGGACGACAGTTTGGTCGCGCTATGACCGCTCTTGACGATTTCTTCCATCAGCGCGCTGACATCGTCATTCTGTACGATCGTAATCAATAATTTCATGTTTTTGTCCTCCTGAGAGAAAGAGACGTTCCTGCTACCTTGTATTGTATCATAGACGCCAAAAATATCATCAACATTTTGTGAATACGCTCAGTCCCGGAACCTGTCTTTGTATTTGTCCAGGAAATAATCCAGTTTGTACTGCTGGATCTTCGGCAGTTTCCGCTCGCCCATCCAGGGGGAAACGTCCATCATCATAGTGCGTTTGTCGTTCCGGGTATACGGCGTCCAGACCGGCAGTTCGGGCCCGTTGGGATCGCCGTTTTTCACGAAGTTTGCCCAGTATTCGGCCATCATGTCGGACATCTCGTAGTCGCTGCCGGCATATTTCCTCCAGTCTCTGTCCAACGTCTGGAATACGTACCAGTGCTCGAAACCGTGATACGCTCCTTCGAAATCCCCGGGAGCACGGCGGATATTGCAGTACAGATACGCGGGGCGCATATGATTGTGCAGCTGTGTCTCCGCAAACATCCTCGCCCGGTAGACGTTGCTGTCTGTCATGGCCACCGCGATATCCGTGTCAGTCAGTCCGTCACAGAACTTCACGAAGTCCTCCGCCTTTTCGCCGAATTTGGCGGAGTATTTCCGGACGCCTTCCCGGGTGAGGATCGCGCTGGGCGCAAAAGTCGTCACGATTGCGCCTTCGTCCCCCGCCCCGCCGACCAGGTAAGGAACGTCGTGGTGCCGTCCGGAGATGTAGACGTCACAGGGATCCTCCGGAAACACATATCCGTCGATCACGCCCCGGAAATAGCACAGCCACCCGGGCATCTTCGCATAGACTTTTCCCAGTTCCTCACAGGAGAGTTTCCGAAGGTCGTCCAGAGTTTTGCATCCCGCCGCCTCAGCGAACCGGTCGCCTTTCTGGTACGCCTCTTCCTTCGACATCCAGAAGGGAGAGGAATGCGGTCCGTCGTCCGGGTCCATCATGTCATGGGTCACCGGCGCGCTTTCGATGATGCAGCCCGCCAGATCCCCTTCCGTGAGAGGCGTGCATGCCAGAGCTGTAACCGCCACCGCACCGGAGGAGTGCCCCATAAGGGTGATTCGGTTCGGATCGCCGCCGAAGTTCCTGATATTCCTGCGCACCCACTTCAGCGCACAGATCTGGTCCAGATAGTAGATGTTGCCGGCGCTGCCGTAGGGGTTCTCCTTCTCCATGTCCCTGTGGACGAGCATGCCCAGCGGACCCGTTCGGTAGTTGATAGTAACAAGGATGACGCCTCTCTTACAGAAGCCTTCCCCGTCATACATCGGCTGGTTGGACGAACCGCCCATGAACGCGCCGCCGGGAATGAACATCAGAACGGGAAGCATCTCGTCGTCGCTGGACGCCGGGGTGTAGACGTTCAGGTAGAGACAATCCTCGCTGTCTCTCAGTTCGCCGTCCCTGCCCATAAACTGGTAACAGGCGTTGCCGAACTCCACACAGTCCCGAATCCCTTCCCATTTCTCGTGAGGCTGTGGAAACCGCCAGCGGAGTTCCCCCACCGGTGGAGCAGCGTAGGGGATCCCTTTGAACACCGTGAATTTGGGATTGTTGCCCTCGGTCCCCCGAACGGCGCCGTATTCCGTCTGCGCGATGCGCATAGCGGCTTTTCCTCTTCCGTATGTGAATGCCATGTTCTGCCTCCTGGTATATATTCTCTTTCCGATATTGTTGTCAGCCGAACTCGCCGGTGAGGATCCGCAGGATCCCTTCCGCGACCCCGTCTTCCGTGTTCTTTCCGGTAACAAAAGTAGCCTTTTCCTTCACCGATCTGTCACCGTTCTCCATGGCAACGGCCATGCCCGCAGCCTCAAACATGCTCAGGTCATTGACATAGTCTCCAAATACGCAGGTCTCCTCCAGCGGGACGCCAAGCATCCCGCACAGTTTCCGAAGGCCCGCTCCTTTGTCGTATCCCGCCGGTCCGAGCTCCACCAGACCGGGGATGGAGGACGTCGGCCACGCTTCGGGCTGAGTCTCACAGAAAGAGAGCAGTCTTTCCTGTTCCAGCCGGTTCCGTGGCCAGGCCAGAAGTTTTACGAATTCGCCTTCCAGGGACGGATCGTCCGGTGAATGAACAATGACGATCCGCTGGATCTCGCGTCCGGCCGCTCTGGCTTCCTCCTGGCGCCGTTTCAGCACCGGCAGATAAACGCAGGTCTCGTTGACGCTCTCATAATCGTCGGCGCGGCACAGAAAATCCACCCTGTTTTCCAGGCAATAAGCGGCGAACGCCTTGACGGCACGCGTCGCTACGGGCACTCTGTGGTATACTTGACCTGTAAAGACGTCCACCAGTTCTCCGCCATTGGAGCAGATCACCGGCGCGTTCACGGGAATGTCGTCCCGCAGTTTCCACATGCTTGATGCCTGCCGCCCCGTAGCGAAAGTGAACAGATAACCCTGCCGCATCACCTCGTTGATGATCTCGGCGGTCCGGGCGGAGACCTTTCCGTCCTGACCGGTCAGCGTATTGTCCAGATCACTGGCAAACAGTCTGATCCTTGTTTTTCCCGTATCACTCATAAACTGCCTTCCGTTTCTGAAGAGGGGGGATACCATACACCATGATTATAAAAAACGGGTCCGTATTTCTGCAAGATGAAGGTTTCGTGAAGACCGATCTCGGCACCGAGGGCGACCGTATCTCCCGAGTCGGTTCCGGTACCGGTACAGTTCTGGATGCATCGGGGAAATATGTCCTGCCGGGTTTCATCGACCTGCACCTTCACGGCGCTGCCGGATCGGATTTCTGCGACGGCACCCGTGACGCTCTCACGGCTATTTCCCGGTATGAGGCACAGCAGGGCATCACAAGTTTTCTCGGGACCTGTATGGCGGTAGAGCCGGAAGTCCTGGAGAAAGCTTTCACCGCCGCTGGCGATTTCATCGAGGATCCCGCGGAAGACGCCGCCGTCATGCGCGGCATCAATATGGAGGGGCCCTTCCTCTCAAAGGAAAAAAGAGGAGCGCAGCAGGAATCCTGCTGCATTCCCTTCGACGCGGAACTGTACGGCCGTCTGAGAGCAGCCTGCCGTGATCACATCAAGCTGTTCGATATCTGCCCCGAATATCCGGGCGCTATGGACGCTATCCGGCAGATCAGCCGCCACACCGTCGTCTCTCTCGCCCATACCACTGCGGACTATGATCTCTCGGCAGAAGCTTTCCGGGCGGGTGCGACCCATGTCACCCATCTTTTCAACGCCATGATGCCCTTCGCCCACCGCAGCCCCGGTCTCGTCGGAGCAGCACTGGATTATGCAGATCAGGCTGAACTGATCTGCGACGGTATCCATCTGCATCCTTCCGTCCTGCGGACGGTCTTCCGCCTCCTCGGTCCGGATGACCGTGTCTGCATCATCAGCGACAGCATGCGGGCAGCCGGCTTATCGGACGGGACCTACGACCTGGGCGGTCAGACGGTGTATGTCCGGGACGGCAAAGCCACTTTGGCGGACGGGACCATCGCCGGCGCCGCAGTCTGCCAGTCGGAAGCTTTCAGGCGCCTTGTGGGATTCGGGGTGCCTATGGATCAGGCGGTACGCGCCGCGACTTCCACCCCTGCCCGCGTTCTGGGCATGTTGGATGAGATCGGCAGCATCGCCGCCGGCAAACGAGCCGACCTTACGATCCTCAACGAGGACCTGACCGTATACGCGGTAGTCCTGGGCGGAAAACGGATCCGCTGACTTTATTGAAAAATCAGACGCCTGCCTCAGACAAAGGCAGGCGTCTTTCTTTTTTAGATATCAATCCGGGTTTCTCTTCCTGAAGTTCAGATAAGCGCCGATCTGGTTCGCTTCACTGCCGAAAGCACACGGCACGATCTCCGGTCCGGGCAGGATGTTTCCGGTGCGTGCCAGTTCGGAATCCCGGTAGTACCATTCCACCTTTTCCCGAATCGTTTTCACCACGGCAGGATGGCGGCTGACGCCGCCCCCGATGGCTACGCGCTCCAGATCGAGCAGATTCCCGATACTGGCGATCTGGCTTGCGGCATTGGTCATTATCTTATCCAGCGCCACAGCCGCCTTCGGGTCTCCGGCGTCGTACCGCCGGAAGAATTCCCTGCCGTCTACTCCTTCCTTCCCGTATTCGCGCAGAAGCGCGGAGGTGGAGCACTGGTTGCCGCAGTTGTTTTTCTCCAGTCCGAACCAATCCTGTGACGCGCACATGAAACTGAATTCCCCCGCCACATACCGCGGTCCGTGGAGCAGTTCTCCGTTGAGGATCAGTCCTCCGCCGATGTAAGTTCCGATGATATACGCCGCGCTGTTCACCGTGCCGCGCAGCGCGCCGGCAACATGCTCCGCCAGCGCCGCGCACTTCCCGTCGTTTTCCAGCGTGACGGGGCATCCGCACCTCCGGGACAGGACAGACGCTATGGGCATGCCGCGGTGATATTCCTTTCCGCTTCCGATGCAGATCCCTTCGTCGGCGTTGATGAAACCGCCCATGGAAAGCGCGATCCCACGCGCCCGGTCCTCAAACCGCCGCCAGATTCCTTCCAGCAGCGTGATGAATTCCCCGAAACTGTCCTCCGGCGTCGGCGCGTATCCGTTCTCCCGGGGGATCAGATCCTCTCCCATCAGCGAATACTTGACCTCAGTTCCTCCGACGTCAAAAACCGCCAGTTCCATTTATCTTCTCCTGTCGTGATCCCGTTGAAGTTTTCCGAAAAAAAGGAGGTTCCGCTGCCGCTTCCCCTCCCTTTGCTGTTCTGCTCAGTATTCCACGCCCGCCTCGAAGCGCACTTCCTCCGGCGGAGTCTCCATCATGTGGGGATCCCTCAGCGCTTTCGCGATCTCACGGAAACCCATCGCATAGAAGCTGCCCGCCGCGACCCGCTCATCCGTCACGATGCCAAGCGGATAGACTGTGCGAACGTGCACGTTGCCTTCCTTATCCATCTCGACCTTCTTCTCTTTCTGACCGATGCTGAAGAACTGGCTGACTGTCCCGAAGTTATAGAGGTGGTGATACAGCTTCGGAAGACGGATGGAAGCCATGTTCGTGATGAACATGCTGGTGTGGAACGGAGAAGCGTCGATGATCGCCTTAGGCAGCGCGCCGATGCGGTCCAGCCACATCAGGAAGGGCACGCCAAGCGAAAGCAATCCGGGGATGCTCTCCAGTTTTTTGACCAGCTGCGTGGACTTGTTGTCCAGCGTAGACGCTTTGATCTTTGCGATGGCATCCTCCACCTTGTCTGCGACCTCGAAAACGGTATCTCTCGGGGTGAAGTAGACTTTGGCGGTGGATTCCTCGAAGGTGGCACGGTCTGACTGATGCACCGCCACAAAGCAGACGCTCAGGTAGTTCCGCGCGTAGACGTGCCGGTTCACCACGAACCGGTTCATTTCGGGCATATTCGCGATGGCGCGTACATATGCCGCGATGACCACCGCCAGAGTGGACATCCGGTGTCCCTCCGCTCTCTTTTCACGGACATAATCCGTGATGGTCTTTTCATCGATGTAGACCGTGTTGTAGTTCTGGGCATCCGCCCGTGTCGTCATGATGTAAGGCGTCACGCGGGTAAAGATGTCCATCTCGTTTTCGACATTCTTTCCGTCACTGCGTAAACCGAACATATTATTACTCCTTCCTGTCGGTGAATTCCGGAGACGGGAGGTAATGCTCGAAGATGATGCAATCCTCCGTTTTCTCCATCTCCGCATGCTGTGTTTCATCCGGCACCGTCCACATGACGGAGAAGGCGCCGAGCTTTTTCACGATGCGAAGTGCAAGGTTTCTCTTATTGTATTTATAAGCGATGAACTGGGGGCGGCAGTAAAAGTCGCAGAGCAGCTCCGATATCGCGCCGATGAGAAGATCCATCATGGTCTTCGTTTCCGCCGGCGGTCCGTTGACCAGCAGACCCCGGGTCACGTCCGGCAGATTCTTCCAGACCCATCGCACCGCGAAGGGATGGAAACTCTCGATACAGTATTCCCCGTCGTAGTCTGCCAGTTCGGCTGCCGTCGCCTCACAGACTTCCCGGTACCAGTCGGTGTTCAGCTTCTCCGCCTTGATCTCCACGATCAGGGGGCGCCGTCCGGCGACAGTCTTCAGAACTTCCCGGAATGTGGGCACCCGCTCGTCGGTGCCGGCGAGTCGCAGTTCCTGAGTCTCTTCCCAGGTCATCTCCCAGACCTTCCGGTCCACGCCGCACATGCGCTTGTAATCATTGTCGTGGAAAACGATCAGTTTCTTGTCCTTTGTGAACTGGACGTCCAGCTCACATCCGTACCCCGCTCTCATGGCGGCGTCAAAGGCTGCCAGAGAATTCTCCGGCGCGCCGTGTTCGTTGTCGTAAAGGCCTCTGTGACAGAAGTTGTACCCTACAAAGGGCCTCTTCTGCTCGGCGGTAGACTGTCCCGGCCAGACCAGAAACAGATACAGCGCCGCAGCGGCAAGAATCAGCAGGATGCCTGTCATTGTTTTCTTCCCTCCCGTACGATCTCCCGGACCATAAGGATCAGAGTCTGGGTCTTGGAATCCCGGATCTCCCCGTCCCGCACCATCCGCCAGGCGTCTTCCAGCGGAATCCTGAACGCACGCAGGTCCTCGTCTTCATCCAGATGCTGTTCACCGTGGTGAAGGCCGGTCGCCAGATAAAGATGCAGCACTTCGCTGGTATACCCGGGCGAAGGATACGCGGCAGCCAGTTTCACGATGCGGTCCGCAGTGCATCCGGTCTCTTCCTTCAGTTCCCGCACCGCCGCGGGATCGGGATCCTCGCCGGGTTCCAGTTTTCCGGCGGGAAGTTCCAGCACTTCCTCCCCCACCGCATACCGGTACTGTCTCACAAACCACAGGTCTCCGTTGTCTTCCAGCGCTGCAATGCACACACCGCCGGGATGCTTCACGATCTCCCGGACCGACTCCCCGCCGTTTTCCAGCAGAACATCGTCCCGGAATAGATGCAGCAGCTTCCCGCTGTAAACCTGTTCGGATCTCAGCTGTTTTTCCATACGTTTCCCCTGTCCGCGTAATTGGCAACATTTTATCATGTTTCCCCCTGAAGAACAAACAAAAACGCAAAATGGAAAGTGAGGAAAATGGAGAAAAACGGAGTAAAACTGAGAAAATAAAAGCATTGAATTTATATTTTTATTTTTGACGTTTTTTCTGTTGACACCCCCACAGGCCGATAGTATAATTCACCTTGCGTGTAAAACGTCTTTTTATTGTACGGCTGTCACAGCCCCGAATATATCAGGAGGAACCCTATGTCCACTACACTGCAGAAACCCGCAGCAGTTGAGCGTCGTTGGTACGTTATCGATGCGGCCGGCAAGCCTCTGGGACGCACTGCAGCTTTGGTCGCCACACTTCTCCGCGGCAAGAACAAAGCTACCTTCACTCCCAACGTGGATTGCGGCGATCATGTCATCGTCATCAATTGCAAAGATGCCGTTCTCACCGGCAAAAAACTGGATCAGAAGATCTATTATCATCACAGCGCTTACCTCAGCGGCCTGAAGGCCACAAAGGCGCGCGACCTGCTGGCCGCCAGACCCGAGCGTGTCATGTACCTTGCTGTCAAGGGCATGCTCCCGGACAACGTCCTGGGCCGCAAGCAGCTCACCAGGCTCCACGCTTACGCGGACGCGGATCACAAGAACGCCGCGCAGAAGCCTGAAGTTTACGAAGGTTAAGAAAGGAGCCGAACATGTACGAATCTAGACCTTATTTTGCAGGTACCGGTCGTCGCAAGACATCGGTTGCACGTGTCCGTCTCTACAACGGGACAGGCAACGTCACGGTAAACGGCCGCGACATCGACGATTATTTCGGCCTTGATACGCTGAAATACATCATCCGCCAGCCCCTGGAACTGACGAATCTCACCGGCAAGTTCGACGTCGTTATCAACGTCAACGGCGGCGGTCTTTCCGGACAGGCAGGCGCCGTCCGTCACGGCATCGCCCGTGCGCTTCTCCTCTATGATGAGAATCTCCGCGCCGAACTGAAGAAGGCGGGCTTCCTGACCCGCGACCCGAGAATGAAAGAGCGTAAGAAATACGGTCTCAAGGCCGCCCGCCGCGCTCCGCAGTTCTCCAAGAGATAACGGGAGGTTGATCTTATGGCTAATATTAAATCTCAGAAAAAGCGCATCATCACCAGCCGCAAGGCGAATGCTGCGAACCGTGCCAACCGCTCCGCTCTGCGCACGACCATCAAGAAGGCCAACGCTGCGCTGAACGCCGAAGGCGCGGACAAGAACGCGATCGTAGCCGACACCTTCTCCGCAATCGACAAGGCTGTCCGCAAAGGCGCTCTGAAGAAGAACACCGCCAACCGCCGCAAGGCAGCTATCGCGAAAGCCGCGAACAAATAAGCAGCAGACACGCGCCGCAGGGCTTCACCCGCGGCGCTTTCTCTTTCCCCTGACAGAATCCCGAGGAGTATGCCATGGCAGAAAACAACAATAACCTCAGAGTGATCGTCTTCCGCTACGGCAGGGACATGTCTTCCCCGTACCGGTCTGTACCGATTGTCCTTGACGAAGTCTCCCTGGAGGAGGAACGGGACGACCTGATCTGGGCTGCAGACGCCCTGGGCAACGGTGAGATCATCCTGGAAGAGGATCTGGTCCGCTTTTTGATGGAAGGTTACGGCGCCTGTTCCTACTGTGCCAGGATCGCGGGAGATCTCGCCAACGGTGACGAGAACAGCAGAGGCAATGAACTTCTGCTGGAGTTCGACGATCTGATGCAGCGCAGCAGGATCTGTGTATGCGCGATGCAGCGGCGGATACAGGAACTTCTGGACCGCTTTGGCGAAGACGAGGAAGCCCTGAACGAAGCGCTGAGGAGCGACATTCCCGAATTCGTCTCTGAAGCGCGTTCCGTCTCGGAAAATGCGGTGTTGCTGTTCCGGGATCTTCTCGATCTGGCAGACGCACAGCAGCAGGACGAGGTTCTTCCTGCTCCGGAACTGCTGGATTTCTTTTTCGACCCGCCGTCAGGACCGGCGTCCTGACAGAAACCGCGTCTCCGCAGAACATGCGGGGACGTTTTCCGTTTTGTGATCCGTTCCCTTGCGCACGCCCTGCGCACTTAACTATAATGAACACATGGATAATTTAAGCATTGATGAAAAGATCAGAAAGATCCGGTGTATCCTGTTCGACGTGGACGGGACGCTTGCGCATGCACATCCCACCTTCATCTCACAGGAGTCGGCGGACATCCTGAACGCGCTGCAGGAGAAGGGGTATCTCGTGGGGTTCTCCACCGGGCGCGCCCTTACTTCTCTCTCGTTTCTGATGCTTCCGGTGGGACTGCGCACCAACACCTACTCCATCGGGTGCGCCGGGGCAGAGATCGGACCTGCAGGCGGTCTGCCGGGCAGCGCCGTCTATAACCGGTTTTTCCCGACGGATACGCTGCTGGACATGCTCACCGCCGTTCTGGACAACGGTCTGCAGTTCTCCTGCGACGCCAACGGCACGCTGTATACCTCCGAACAGCTCGACTACGCCGAGACTTACATGACCAACTACCTACTCTCACAGGAACTTGGCGGCTACTTTCCGAAACCCACGCCACTGACCCGAGAGACTCTTCCCCGCGTGCTGGACGGCACCGTGATGAAACCGATGATCTGGTTCAGGACCGAAGAGGAATTCCATCTTATGGATCCCTGGTTTAAAGCCCACCCGGACTATCACTACCAGTCCTCCGGATTCAATCTCATGGAAGTCCAGCCCAATGACGTCAGCAAAGCCGTCGCGCTGCACCGTCTGGCAGAGATGCTGGATCTCGCTGCGGACAATTTCTGCGTCTTCGGTGACAGCGAGAACGATATGCCTATTCTGCAGGCTGCAGGTCTTTCCGTCGCCATGGCAAATGCCTATGATGCGGCGAAAGAGACCTCCGACCTGATCACGCCCATCGACAACATGAACAGCGGAGCCGCCCGGTTCGCGGCTGAGCTGTTTCTCTGAGGTGTTTTCTTTATGCGAAGAATCATTGCACTGCTGCTTCTTCCGATCCTTTTGCTGACCTCCTGCGGCACAAAAGGAGATTCACCGTCCGGTAACCAGCCGATCCCGGCGCCGCCGGATCCCGCACCTGCTCCTGCGCCGGCCGATCCGGAACCGTCTCCGGCCCCGTCGGAGCCCGAACCAGTTCCTCCTGAGGATGATCCGGAGCCCGTCCCTGAACCTTCCCCTGAGCCCCCCGCGGACGCCGCGGCTGTTCTCGCGCGGATGACGACGGCGGAAAAGGTCGGACAGTTGTTTCTGATCCGCCCGGAAAGTCTGGATCCCGGCATCACGCCGGAACAGGTGAACGATACCTATCATTACGGGGTCACGGAGGCCTCCTCCGCGATGCTGTCTTTCCTGCAGGACCGTCCCGCAGGCGGCATCGTCTTTTTCGGAAAAAACCTCACGGACCGTTCAGGACTCCGCGCGTTTCTGAACGCCCTGGACGGAGCGTCAGCCACTCCGATGCTTTACGCCATTGACGAGGAAGGCGGCCCTGTCTCCCGCGTTGCGAACACCGACGCCTTCGGCATCACGGACATCGGCCCTATGGGTACCATCGGCGCAACCGGCGATCCCCTGCAGGCGGAGGAAGCCGGAAGATATATCGGCAGTTATCTGCACGAACTTGGTTTCACTCTTGATTTTGCTCCGGTGGCGGACATCAACACCAACCCGGACAATATCGTCATCGGAAAACGCGCCTTCGGCGATGATCCGGCACTGGTCTCCGGGATGGTCAGTTCTTTCCTGAAGGGATTGCATTCCGCATCTGTGGCGGGATCTCTCAAGCATTTCCCCGGCCACGGGGATACGGTGGGCGACACCCATACCGGCACCGTTATGGTGACGAAGACCTGGGAAGAACTTCTGCAGGCGGAACTGATCCCCTTTATCGACAACTTTGAGCAAGCCGACATGATCATGGTGGCGCACCTTTCCCTGCCCAATATCACCAGCGATGGTCTTCCCGCTTCAATGTCCCGGGAACTCATCACCGGAAAACTCCGCGGCGAACTCGGATACACGGGGCTTGTCATCACCGATGCCCTTGCCATGGGCGCTGTCGCGGAAAACTACCCCGCCGGCGAAGCCGCGGTCCTCGCCTTCGAAGCAGGCGCCGACCTGCTGCTGATGCCCTGGGATTACAAAGCCGCTTTCGACGCGGTGCTTGATGCAGTCAACAGCGGTACCATCTCCGCGGCGCGTCTGGATGAAAGTGTGTTGCGGATCCTGCAACTGAAGGAACGTCTCGGGCTCCTTTAGAACTGTTTCAGAAATCATAACCACCCGTCAAACGGGTGGTTTGCACAAAGGCTAAAAGCCTAAGAATACCGGCCAGCGTCTCAAGGCGCTGGCTTTCTCCTTGTTCAAGCCCCAGTGCCCTTGACTCTCGCAACCCTTGAAAGGGTTTTTGT
>JAEEGL010888737.1_pt1 | contig 14845 bp, 14 predicted proteins | sample 9134231 | NCBI WGS metagenome assembly JAEEGL01 (sample SAMN16246548, study PRJNA631951) | gut metagenome | biome: gut microbiome; feature: rumen; material: fiber-attached | host: Bos | place: Iran: Karaj | collected 2018-10 | reverse complement strand
GGCCTCGACGGAAGGACCGTTTTGTGGAACACGCTGACCCGTTACACCGATTACGACGGGATCGATAAAGACCGGTTCAGCGAGGACGAATACCGCTTTATCCTTCAAAGAAAAGCGTCTTTCGATACCCCGCATCTCGATGAGTCGAACGGAAACCGGGCGTTCCGTACGGAACGCCTGATACTGAAGCCGGCAGACGGCGACGGCGATCTCAAAAAGTACCGCAAGCACCTGAAAGAGGACGGCGATTTTACGTTATATACCTGCTTAAAACCGTCCGCGGAGAACGTAAGGCATTTTAATCTGTCGCGCCCGCTTTGCTTCGTCGTCTGCGAAAAAACGACCGGTGAGGCGGTCGGCGAGGTCGGATTGAAATACGACGAAGACCGCCGAATGGCGGACGCGTCCTGGTACGTATTCAAACAGTTCCGCAAAAATGGGTACGCCGAAGAAGCGGTGACCGCGCTCGCCGCGCGTGCGTTCTCGGGCAAACTGTTCGAATGGCGCGAACAGGTACGTGCGGATACGTATAAAAGGCATTACGCGAAGATCGAGCTTATAAGAGCGGAGATCCGCGTCTCGAACACGGCGTCCCGCCGCCTCGCGGCGGCGTGCGGCTTTAAGGAAAAATACGTCGACCGCCGCCATTTCGTCGTCGAGGGCGAAGGCCTCGAGGACGCCGTCATCATGGAACTCGAGCCGGGGGATATCGGATAAATACGGACGTGATAGTTGGAAGAGTTAACATACCCGATGAGAACTATCACACAAGTAAAAAACAATAAAACGTTTTTTGATGAGTAAAAAAGGAGTATTAACTATGAGAATGAATGAGCAACTTAATAAACTGTTTGAAGAATGGGCGGATGAACATAAAAAAGAACCTGCCGAAGATTATGGGATATATCACAAGAAAGAAAGGGATAACAATGGATACATCCCAAAGGAAAACTTTATATATGACGGACCTTTCTTTGAAGATAAATACATAAAGGCCCCCACAAAGGTGCTTTTTATAGCAAAAGAATGTAACTCCGGCGAACCCGACGAACCCATCAAACCCGTGATTTACAAAAATGATGATAATTATTGGGCAAAACAGGCGATAGAAGAAGCAGTGAATGGAAAGCAGCCAAACAACACGTTTTTAAGAGGTGCTGCTATGCTTTACAATGCAACACTTGACGAGAATTATAGCAAACCGAATAAGAAAATCGATACCCTTGCAGATGCCGCTCTCATTAATTTAAACAAACGAGGAGGGTACAGTTTTTGTGTGTGGGACACCCTTGCAGCATATGTCAAAAAGTATCAAGCGAAAATAAAAAAACAGATAAGAATTCTTAATCCGGATATAATTATCTGTTGTGGAGAAAGCGTTAGACAACTTGTTGATGATTATCATCTTGTCGCAGAAGGTAAGGATATCAGAACCGCATTTCACCCGAGCTACTATTCTGTTAGCGACAAAGAAAAACTGTTGTTTTTTAAAAGCCAAGGAAAAGAAGAGTGGAGAGACAAAACGGACAAACAAACGACACGGGAGTGTAGGGGCTATATACTTGATACTAACAACAAGTGGGACAAAGAGAGTGAAATTGATATGATGCGTGAATCCAAAGCATACGCATACGGTGATGCGCGTCATTTTTTGGGGTGGTTTAGGAAAGACGACTATGTTTTGTTTTACTCGGCAGATAAAAGAAAGATTATAGCAATAGGAAAAGTTAGAGAAAAAGGGGAGAATGACGATTCCGACAAGGCATGGTGGGAAGTCGATCCGATTGTCCCAAAAGATTTCTCCAAGGTAACGGAGGATAAGTGCCTTGATATGAGTGCCGTTAACAAAATCGTTTATGGGAACGATTATCAAAAAATCAATTTGCGTGGAACCGTGAAACGAAAAATCATTGAGGAAGGTAAAGTTAAAGAGATAATCGACGAAATGGAAAAAATGTATGACGTCTGAAACTACGCTGAAATTGGTTTTCAACCTACTATTCAAAAGGAGACGCTTAATTATGCCCAATCTCGGACCGTTCTTCTACGTCAAAGGCAAACTGATCTGCCACGCGCTGCCGGCGGAGGAGTGCCGGAAGCAGGCGGACAAAACCGACATCTACTGTGTACGCGAGATCCGAAGAAATCGTCAAATGTAAAATTCAAATAATGGGAGGATAGCAACAATATGCAAAACAATCTGTTCTATTACGCCACTAAAGAATTATCCCAGGACGCATTCATCTGTTGGCTGATGTCTTTTGCAAGGAAGAATTCTAAAAAAGACGACGGACTCCGTGAATGTGCAAGAGACTTCATTAAACAGTTCATAAAAGACGCATCTGGCGCTGAACTGTGGGTCACGAATATCCAAAGGCAGTATAAATCCATAGACGTTTTGATCGAGGTTAATTATAAGTATCTGATTCTGATAGAAGATAAGACGCACACCGACGAACACGATGATCAGCTCGCAAGATACAGGACTCTTTTGGAAACGGATTTTCCCGACAGACAGTTGTTCTGCGTTTATTGGAAAACCGGTTTCCAAAGCGATATGTCAAACGTAATAGAGAACAACTACTTGCCGTTCGGCAGGAATGATATTCTCAGCACACTTGAAAAATACGTCTCTCGGACCGACAATCAAATCTTTATTGACTACTACGAGTACATGAAGAACATGCAGAAAGAAGTGTCGTTGTTCAGATCGATCCCGATTCCTCAATGGAACTGGCTGCAGATCAACGGATTTTACGATTACTTAAAGCAGAATCCCGGAATAATCGGAGATTCATTCAAGGCCAATTACGGGTACGTTGCAAATCCGTCCGGGGGTTTTTTCGGCATGTGGTTCGGCAACGGGACGTTTAAGACGATTGACGATGATAAATATGAGCTGTATCTGCAGATGGAATTCGTAGAAGGGCATCTCAGGATCTGTTACAAAGCCAGCGCGTATGAAAATGAAAATAAAATCGACAGTTCAATTCGTAATTCTTTACTTGGGATATATGAAGGCACAAACTGGATCAATGTTGCGGAAAAACACAATTTCAATAGGCCGGTGAAGTTCGGATGCGGAAAAACGGTTACGCTGGGAGTGTTTGATGCAGACCCGGTGAGCTTTGATGAAGCAATCGATTGCATAAAAGAATCGGAACAGTCATTTTCTGAAATCATTAAAGAACTGAGGTGACCATCATGCCAACTATCGGACCGTTCTTCTACGTCAAAGGCAAACTGATCTTCCACGCTCTTCCGACGGAAGAGTGCCGCAGGCAGGCGGACAAGCTCGACAATTCCTACGGTCACGAAAAACTGTGGGACGAAAAAGTCGGGGTCGGCGAATACATAGACTGCCCCCGCGGGCGCGTCGTGTGGGACTGCACGAATGACCGCGCGATCATCTACATAGACAAGTGCATCAACAAGCCGAACGTTATCGAAAAGATCAAAGACGCATTCGGCCTTGACGTTTTTGTCACGGAATCCGACGGTCACTACCGCTGCCGCCGCTGCGTAGGAAACCTGTTCGATGACTGACCAGTCGCGGACTTAACGGGGGGGGGATCGCGCTTGAGAAAAAGGGTACGGTTGAAAAGATATGCGATCCACGTCCTGCCCGTTCCCGCGATCGGACCGGACGTCTTTGATACGCCGTGGGAAAAGAACGCGATCATCTGCTGCGCGGAGCAGACGAACAGATTTCTCGAGGGCGGCCATCTCCGTCACAAGCTGATCCTCCCGTTCCTCGACGTCGAGGACAAAACCGTCCCGGGCGCGTTCAACGGAGCGCACGCGAGGGCGATCATCCGGTTTCTTCAGAGTCTGCCCGATTCTGTTACCGACATCTACTTCTGCTGCTCCAAAGGCGGGTCGCGAAGTCCCGCTCTCGCCGCGGCGATCCTGCGTGCGTCGGGAAGAAGCGACGCCGACGTCTGGCGAAATCCGTTTTACGTCCCGAATACCCTCGTTTACTTCAGAATGCGCCGTGAACTCGGGCGGTATATTCCGTATTTCGCGGTTTTGCGAAAAAAGCGGATGAACGAAAAACAGTTCAGAAAAGCGAAACGGCGGGGCGCCACCGGTGAGTATGAACGGTGGATCATATTTGACTGAACACTCTGCTTACATTCTAAAACCGATTATCCAAAAAACGACCGTGATCGCTCACGGCCGTTTTTCGTTTCGGGGCATGAAACCGTACTTCCGCCCCGCAAAGTTTTCTCACGCGGGCTCTCCCGGCTTTTCATAATGAAAAACCACTCAACGCTTGACGTTTACAGATAACTGATAATAATCAAATAACGGATAACACCAACCGTAAACGATCACAAAACCATAGTTTTAAGAGAGTGAAGAGCACCGCGCGACGGGAAACGTTCCGGACAGAGCCGGAACGTGCTTAAAGCGTTACTTCAAATTTCTCCGTGCTGTTCACGCGGTCGAGCGCGAGCTGCGCCTGAGAAAGAAGCGCCGCGGCGGCCTTAAAGTCGTCGTCCGCTTCACCGACGTCGTAATTCGCATACGAGTAATCGATGAATGTCTGCTGCCTGCCGTATTTCGGCTCGGCTCTCATCTTCTTAAGCCTCGATCTCATCTCGTTCAGCTTCGCCTTCCGCTTCGTCAGCTGCGGGATAAAGACGAGCATCTGATCCACGGTCATGCCGAACTCGGGTATGACCGTTTTTGTGTTAAAGACGTTCAGCGCGTGCTTCAGTGCGCGGATCTCGTCCTCGATCCTCGCCAGTTCCGTCTGTACGGCCCTGAAGTCGTACTCCGGACGGACCGACTCGGGGTCCTCTCCGACCGACGCGAGGAACTCGCGCGAGTTTTCTTCGCGCGCGAGGAGAGCCTCGTGTTCGTCGTTGAGTTTCCTCAGCATCTTCGCCGCCTCCGCGGACGTTATCATGATCTTATCCATCGTATCATTCTCCTTTTCATTATTTCTTCAGCACCATTATACAACCCCGGATGTACCGTTTTCGGTACATAACTTCGTGTAGAATAGAAAACGCGGAAAAAAGATCCGGAAAGGAGTAAAAATGAAGTTTGAATATGATAAGCAGCACAAAAACGTACTGATTTATGAGATGCCCGCATCCGAAAGCATGGGGAAGATTCTCCTTTCAGTATCGCTGCGCCTCTCCTGTATTATGGGATTCGAGGAAAAGTTCGGATCAAACGACTGGCTCTCCGAACGCTTATCCCGTGAGTTAAACGTTATTTCGGAAACTGCGTCGGAGGCGGCGGTCCGTATCGTTCGCGAGATTGCATCGCTTTCGCGCGAGGCGGGGTATCCCGTCATGCTCTGCGGACCGGAAAGCGGTCTTTTGACGGCGTATATTCTCGGCGCGTCGACCGTTCGCCCCGAACAGTACGGGTGCGGCGATATCCCGCTGTATTTCTTCTCGGAGCAGTCGCGCCGCTCGCTGCCGCCTTCGTTTGAGATCTCGGCAGCGGAGCCTGTCAGAGAAAAGATCATCCCGCACCTTGAAAAGAAATTCGGCGGGACTGCGGTCGAAAAGACCGGCGCGGTCTGGAAGGGCAGGATCACCGTATCCTCTTTCCGGGCGCTTGATATGATCGGAAAGCTTGCGTCAATGACGGGAGTACCGTTCGACAGTATTAAACTCGATACGCAGGATCTCGCCGCCGCGGTCCGTGACGATATTATAAAGGAAGAGTTCGACTCGGACGATTTTCTCGAAAACCCGCACCCCGGCCCCGTCGTGTATTATGCGTTTGCAAGATGCTCGGCAAACGTCAAAAAAGATGACGTCTTGCTCCGGCGGGTCGGATATTACGTCTTCCGCGACAACGTGTTCGCCGCACTCGTCAAGATCGGGTTTGACGAGCGGGACGCGTGCCGGTTATCGCGGCTCTGGTCCCGCGGCGAAAAGAGAGAAGCGGTGATCGGCCTGCTCCGCGAGCGCGGCGCGCCGGATCAGCTGATCGAGGCGTTCCGCCACCTGACGAATCTCTGGACCCGGACGGCGTGCCTTTCGAGGACGAATATTATGCAGATACTCAAATTCTACGAGATCAATTATCCGAAGGAGTACAGGGAAGCGGCGGGCAACTGATCAAAAAGAAATCCCCTGCCCGCGCCGTCTGAAACGGGCAGGGAAGTTATGTACTCTTTTCGGTACATAACGCATGGTACAATTGTTACGGACACGGAGGAAAAAACGTGCCGGATAAAATTTTTGAGTTTTTTTCAAAATTTTTTCCGGAACCGCTCGATTTTGTGGTATACTGTTCATCCTTGCGGCCGTCAGCGACAATATTGCGGGCAGAAGCCCGCCCGCGGCAGTAAGCCCGCGTACAAACGCTTAAGCGTTTGTTTTTTTCGCAAAAAACGTCGGAATATATAAGAAACGAACGAATTATCAGGAGGGATCGGAATGCTGTTTTATAAAGTGACCGCAGCCGTTGACGGCGGAAATAAGCCCGGAGAGAGACTCACACCGGAGGAGAGGGACGAGCTTGTCGTACATATATCCTCGGGTACCGAGGAATTCAATCTCGCCTCCAAAGACGGTACGTATTGCTTCATATCCGGGATGCGCCGCGGTACTGTCACATGCGGGATCATGTCCGAGGAACCGGTCGATCCCGGCAGAGCGTCGGGCAGACTGTTCGCCGCGCTCGGGATAAACGTCGGAAACGTCAGGTGTACGGAGACCGTGTTCGGAGCGTTCCTGTCCCTGCTCGCCGGCGCGGACCGATACGGTTTTATCGAAAGCGACGAGGAAGTTCTCGAGAAACACGGACTGGACCTCCTTTCCGGCAGATACGGGCGCGGGATTTCTTTCAGCGAGAACATGCTCAAACCGGACGCGAGCGCGGAATCGCTGTACGGATCGTGCGGCGAGCTTGTCGCAAACGAAACGCTGAGACCCGAACTCGACCGCATTTTTGCGGGAACGAAAAATGAAAGAGCGTTCGGCCATCCCGTCCATTACCTGATAGAATCGAACTCGAAGAGCGTCTCCTCTGACCTTTCGGAAACTCTCCTCGGGGCTCTTTACGCGAATCGCCGTCTGAGGAGCCGCAGGTACTGCTCGGTCGATATCCTGCCCGGAAGGGACGTGTCGAAAAGATGTCTTGACGCTCTTTACAGGAGTTGTACCGGCGGAGCGGTAGTCGTCAATTATTTGCCGTCCGAAGACGACGGCGGGTACGATCTGTGTGCCGCGGGCGAACTTGAAACGGTCTCAGCCCTCTGCGACGCTGCGCAGAAGTACCGCAACAGCGTTCTGACGGTGTTCTGCCTCCCTCGCTCTTGCGAGAAGTCGAAGAAAACGTTCTTTGAGTTTCTCGGAACGATAAGCATCGTCGAGATCAGGGAAGACCTTTCGGACGCGGACAAGTCGAAGAAGTACCTCGACCTGCTCTGCAAAAAGAGTCACGTCCGCCCCGACGGGAAACTGTACTCCCGTATCGATCCCGACGGAAAGTACTATCCCGACGATCTGCGCGCCGTATTTGACGAATGGTTCAACGGAAAACTGAGGAATACCGTCTTCCCGCAATATAAAGGCGCCGTCACCACGCGCGCGGTCGCGGTGAAGACGGCGCCGAAGGGGACGGCGTACGACGATCTCTGCGGGCTGATCGGCCTCGCCGAGGCGAAATCGGTGATAAAGAAAGCGCTTGATTTCTATAAGGTCAGACGCTTGTTGGGCGACTCCGAGCAGTACCGCGAGCGGCCCGCGATGCACATGGTCTTCACGGGCAATCCAGGAACGGCCAAGACGACCGTGGCGCGTCTCTTCGCGCGTATCATGAAAGAGAACGAACTTCTTTCACGCGGTCATCTCGTTGAGGTCGGGCGCAGCGACCTTGTCGGTAAATATCTCGGATGGACTGCGCAAATAGTCAAAGAAAAGTTCAAGGCGGCTATGGGCGGCGTTCTCTTTATCGACGAAGCGTACTCACTCGCCGAGGAACGCGGCGGACTGTACGGAGACGAGGCGATCAATACGATCGTTCAGGAGATGGAGAACCGGCGCGACGATCTCGTCGTTATCTTTGCCGGATACCCGAACGAGATGGAGGAGTTCCTGAGGAAGAATCCCGGTCTCAGATCCCGTATCGCGTTCCACGTTCCGTTCTCGGATTACTCACCCGACGAGCTCTGCGACATCGCCCGCTTTATCGGAAGATCGAAGGGCGTCACGCTCACGGACGGAGCGATCGGAAAACTGCGCTCCGTCTTCGAGACCGCTCGGATGAGGCCCGATTTCGGCAACGGAAGATACGTCCGCAACGTGATCGAGCTGTCGCAGATGAATCAGGCGTCCCGGATCGTAAACACGTACAGCGACGCCCTCACGAAAAAAGACCTTGAGATCCTCACGGAAGACGATATCGAGGTCCCGGCTCTCAAAGCGGAGCAGGTCAGAAGACCGATAGGATTCGCTGTCTGAGTCCGGGTAAGGAACAGTTCACGGAAAGGCGGAAAAATGGAAGATAATAAATTGTTGATACCCGGCTCGTACACGATCACGCGGGAAGAGCACGCTTTTGACGCCGATGAGGCTGTTTCTGTAATTACGAACACCGATTTGACGAAGTATTCGTCGGGGTCGTTCCGCGGGAATACCGTGACTCTTGTCTCCTACTCGGTGAATTGCGCCGTATGCGGGGCCAAAACGCCCGCATACGGGAAATTCTTCGGAATAGCGAAAGACACGAAAAAAGAAAAATACGTTTTGCCGTACGCAGCGGAAAAGTGGAGTGAAGGACAGTATGACTTTCTGAAGCCCTGGTCGCCGGATATAAAACTGTGCGAAGAACTGCCGTGTGCAGACGGACTCGTCTGTCCCCGCTGCGGGATCGGGTTCCTTTGCAAGAATGAGCCGCGTGATATCACGGTCAGATCGCGCCGCGGGAAGATCTCTTTTACAGTGCCTGTGAACAAACGGTGCAAAGAGCGAAAAACGTGCTCTGAGACCGTATCGTTCAACCTGAAAAAAGGCAGGATATACGTCTCATGCGAGTCGGACGGAGAGAAGACCGTCCGAGATCTGACCGGAAAGGATCCGTCAAAATGTGAGGCGCAGTTCGAAGCGCTGAAGTTTTTGCGTTATTGTGCGCCGCTCGTACGTGAAATAGCGCTGCGGTTTGAAAAGATCAGCGGCGCCCCGCTGCCGTTTGAGGAAAACGAGGCGTCGTTCGTCCGATTCATTCTGCCCACGGTGTTCGTCGGATACGGAAAACGTTTCTATCGCGGTATCCCGTTTGATGAAAGCGGTATGCGGGTAGAAGGATCGTTCAGAAAGACCGCCTCTGCGCTCAGACGCGCGTCGCGTGTCCCGCGTTATCTGAATACGACCCGCCTTCCGAAGAAAAAGAGCGTCAGAAGGACCCTGTTTGAAGATCCCGCGCTTTTGTTTTTTACACCGGAGCTTGAGTTGCTGTGGGACGTTTCGGGGGACGTCAACTGTTTCGTTCGGATGCTGAAAGAGCATACCGCAGCACTGTACTCCGTTCTCTCTGTCATTCACACGCGTCCGTCTACGGCCGCGTTTCTGACGGATTACGTAAAGACGACCGGGGTCAGGGTCGACGAGTTGACAAGCGACGTGAAACTGTTAAAACGGCTTCCTTACGTTGGATCGGGTTTTGACTATTACGCTTCTTATTACGCTTCTCTGACGGATAAAGGCAGAGAGAAAGAGCGGATGAGATGGAAGACCAACCGGAAGGACGTCGGTTCGATGAAGCCGGGACCGTTCTTCTCGGTACCCGTCCGCCGCGCGCACCCCGGTGAAGAAAAAAGGCTGACGCCCGCAGAACGTTCTTCTGTCGGAGAGTTCGTCTTTGAGAGGCTTGATAATACGCGCGAGTACATTTGTGCCGGCAAGATCCTTCACAACTGTCTCGGGGTGTGGGACCCGCACAGTACCGACGTGTGGGGAATAAAGGAAAACGGGAAGTACGTCGGCGCGGTTGAGATCTATAAAAACGAGGTATTGCAGGCTGAAACCGCATACAACGAACCGATATCATACGACGTCCGGATAAATGCCGCATTCGAAACGTGGTGTGAACAAAACGGGCTGATAAGAGTTTAATTCAGGGAAAGGAGAGGAAGATCATGAAATTCCGGGATTTTTACGAACGCATCGCATACGCATCGTCTGCGGCCCCCGCGAAACTCGGGTTCCGTCAGTTCGGGCTTTGTCTTCATCCGCGTCACCTTCCGCTGACGCTGGTCTCGGTCGAAGGGGGCGGCCCGGCCGTCGCCGTACCCGGGAGGGCGAAAACGAAATACGGCAGCACGGTGCCGGTGACGGCGGTATCAAAGACGGCGTTCTCGTCGAACGAAACCGTCACGGATATCTTTTTGCCTCATACGGTCGGGACGATACAGACGGGCGCGTTTGCCGGGTGCCGGGATCTCAGAAATATCACGATACCGAAAGCGGTCACGCGTATAGGAAAGGGTACGTTCGACGGCTGCGAAAAACTTGAGAATATCTTTTACGAGGGAACGAAAGAGGAGTGGGAGACGGTCGAGATCGTCCGATGGCAGAGGTCGGTCGATTTCGGCGGCCTTGTCCCCGGCACTCCCGTTGAAGCTGTCGCAGACGACAGGATCACGCCCGTTCCCGGGAACGAGGCGTTATTTTTATGCCGAGTTCACTTCAACTGTCCGCTTGAAGAAAAATGAACTAATTGTAAATATTTGAAAAAGATGAAAAAGCCGGCCTAAATCCGGGCTCTCGTACGACTTATATAGTGAGCCTTTTTTAAAAATACCTGAATGCGAACGAAAGAGAGGGGGATCGATCAAATGAAACGAAACGGAAAGGTGAAAGGGTGCGTGGTATCGGGTTTGAAAAGGCGGACGTTGTCCGCCGGTCTGTGAGGTGAAGATGTACTTAAAACGTTTGATCGTTTGCGGCGTCGGACGCGTAGATCAGCTTGATCTGGATCTGAAAGGAGGGATCTCGTTGATACAAAGCAGGTTTGTAAACGAGATCGTCCTCGCAGTCGGCGCGGTGACGGCGAACCGGCCCATGACGGGGGTCTATCCCCCTGTCAGGACGGGAAGAACGTCGCTCGTGTCTGCGGAGATCCGCGTCGGCGGTAAGACCTTCAGCGTCACGGCGAGCGGACGGGACCTGACCGTTACGGCTGAAACGGCGGAGCACAGCGAGTATTACGATTCGGATACCGACGAGTATCTTTCGCTCATGCACCGGTGCGAGGTCGAGGACCGCCTGTGCCTGATCGATGAGAAGCGCCGCTCGCCGTATCACGATCTGAACCTGCTTCTCGACGAGGAGAAGCATTTCGGAAAGGGTGAACTCCGCAGGGTCACCGGCGGGATCGGCGTGACGTGTTCGTTCAGGACCGCCCTGAGGCATTATCTCCTTGCGGAAACGATAGCGAGCGAGGATAAGCGCGATCTGCTTTCGCGTCTGGATGCCGTGCGTTTCTGGGACAGCTTCGGCAGAACGCGCGACATGCACTACGAGCCTAAGCCTCTTCTGCTCGTCAATCTGACCGACGGGAAGAAGAGAACGGTCGACTCCGACGATCTGCCGGGAAGGCAGATCGTCGTCATCTCCCCTTTGCGTACCGAAAACGGTACGTGCAAAGCGGTATAATACGTAATCGGAGGGAAGAGCCGATGTATAAAGGCATATTTTGGAAAACCGGAAGCGGGCTCGCCGCCGTCAAAGTGAAATGCGGCCGCGGCGGCGCCGGGCTCGAGCCGGCGGAATACTCGTCAAAGAGCGGCGAGAATTTCAATCATAAGCTCGAGTGGAACAAACTCCCCCGCTCCGTGACGGGCGGGAAACCGTATAACTTTTATCCGCGCGGTCGCGTCGAGATCAGAAACGGCAGAGCGACGGTATGGCTGAACCCGGCGCTGAACACGCCGGAAATGATCGAAACGATCAAAAAGGAGTTTGATCTTCAGGACGGCGAAATAAAGATCGAGATCAAAAACGATAATTCAAAGCATTACGGATATGAAGACTGTTTTTGACCATTCAAAAAAACAAAAACAGAAAGGAAAATGAAATGCCGGTTATAGACAAATCAATGTACGAGAATCTGAAAAACTGGTGCGACAAAAACAGACCTGAGAATCAGTTCATGATGTATGTTAACAGTTGTGATCGCGGACTTACTGACGCTACTGTCAGAAAGCTTATGTCTGACATAGAAGAGGAAGATATCGACTGCGAAGAATACATTTCGTATTACTCGGCAAAGAGTTTTTACAACTATATGCGGAAGTATTTTTCTTATGTCGCAAAACTGTATTTGCAAAAGCCGGATGACGACGCCTCGATAAATGATATTATTGAAAGCGTTCCTTCTACATGCGGTTGGATTACGCTTATTATAGCGGGTGTTGAGGCTTTGTCAGGCGAAGAAGAAATAACGGAAGAAATGTTCAAGTCGTTATTGTCTTTCGCTTGTAAACGTGCAAATATCATTCTTATCGGAAACGGGGATTATAAGGAGGCGTTTTCCGGAAGTGAATTTGTTTTGCGGAAAATGGCAGGCGGGACAGCGGCAAAGCAGGAAGACAATCTGCTGATGATCGGTCTCTATGATCAGGAAGAAACCCCTGAAAAAGAATGTATCGCTTATGACACAGAAAAGGAACGATGCCGCGAGTTGTGTTTTTATTGGAATACCGTATATAACCAGCTTGAAAACGGGTATTTTGATTACAACAATTTCAAGGTTCTTGTGAAAGAGACTTTGGAGTATTTTATTCCCCGTGTGACAAAAGAGCAGGTTTATCGCAGGGATTTGTGGCTTATTGAAAAAATAGGCGCTATGCACAGTGTAAAAGACGATATTATTGATGGATGCAAAGTAAGAGACAATATTGTCGATGGATGCAAACCATGGGAATTTGACGCATCAAGAGAAGTTGCAACAGGGCTACACGGAGCAATCGTTTATAACGATGATTTTTCCTCGGGTAATATATCGCTTGATGTCAGAATTAAAGCACCTGATAAGGGTTATAGTACGATTTATACCGGCGGATACATAGATGCTACAATTCCATTAAGCGTTGATACGGTTTATAGAAAAATAGACTCTCTTGCAGAGGCCATCCGTGACTGTACATATGAGAAGAATGAAAGAGACTTTATCGATTTTAATATTATCGATGAGCTTGAAGAAAATGATGATATGGAGTAATAAAAAAAGAGAGCGGTATGATCTACGTTATGTCTGACCTTCACGGGGAGTTTGCGGCGTATCTCGCCATGATGATAAAGATCGGTTTCTCGGCGCGCGATACCGTATACGTTCTCGGCGACGTGATCGACAGAGGGAGCGGCGGCGTCGATCTTCTCCTCTCGATGAAGGAGACGCCCGGCGTAGTCCCGTTGATCGGCAATCACGAATCGCTCGCTCTTCCGATCATGAAAGCGATGCGCGACGGCGTACCCTTCGACAAGATAGAAAAAACGAAAGCCTACCGGGTATGGGAAGCCGTAGGAGGAGGACCTACCGCCGCGGCGTTCAGCTCTCTCAAAAAGGATCTGAAACGTCGTATAACAGATTATATCGCCTCGTTCGGGATCTACGACGAGATCGAGGTCTCGGGGCGCAGGTTTCATCTGTCGCATACCCTCCCGCCTTACGACCCGGGCCGGGACGTCCACGACGTCACATTTCACGAGTTCATTTGGGGCGAACCTGATTACGAAAAATGCTACGATCCCGACGTGACTTTCATCACCGGTCACACTCCGACGGCTTTTATCGACAGGAAAAGCGCCGGGAAGATATGGCGCGGCAACGGCCACGTCGCGATCGACTGCGGCGCGGTCTTCGAGGGCGGCCGCCTCGGCTGTATTTGTCTTGATACGATGGAGGAGATATACGCATGAATAAAGATAGATATCAGGAGTTCATTGAACAGTTTATTCCATCCCTTGATATGCGCAAATACCTGTCTAAAAAAGAACTGTGGATAAACGAAAAAACAGCCGCGGATATCATCAAAGGCGCGCCGGTCCCGCTTGAAACGAAGGTGGAGTGGCTCGAGGGCGAAGAAAAAAAGAAGGTCGAAGAAGCGCTGCGCGAACTGCATACGTCCCGCCCGGGCGAACTGTTCTGCTTCTTCGAGGCGTGGTACGACCACGATATCTATTACGAAAAGCAGTGGTTTGACAGACCGGTCCCGTCATATGAGAAGGCGATCGACCTGATCCGCCGCGAAATCGAGGAGAGTAAAGACGAAAACGGAGAACGCGACCCGGACGTCCTCGACTGGTACGTTCTCGAAAAGTGGCGCGTCGACGAAAACGGCGACTGGTCACAGACCTTTACGTGGTACCTGTTCGACGAAGAGCCGGTCTTCTTTCACAAAGAGGGCGAAAAAGATCATCCTTATCACTTCATTCATCTGAATCTTCCCGTTCCGTTCGAACCCGGGGATATCGTCACTGTCGACTGCAGGCCGTTCGCACCGCCCGTCAACGCGCTTCTCGTTGAAAAAGGCGATAACTGCGACTGCTGCTGTCTGCAGATCCTGTACAGGGATATCCTCACGCATAACTGGAAAACGTGCGCTCTCAAGCACGGTATACGGCTCAACAGTATGGAGGGGCCCGATTACGTGCCGATGCTGTCGCCGCTTTACCGCCTCGAGCGTTTTAAGGGCGAGCTCTCTCCGCTCGATCTGTTTCTCGACCGTCTCGGGAAACTGATCGCCGGCGACGCCGGGAAGGGACGCGCGCTTTGGAATATGCTCCACGGGTACGACGTCGAGGGAGAGGATACGGATCCCGAAATAAAAAAGTTCATCTCGTCGGTCGTCGACGAAGCGATCCTCGAG